>Ga0265313_10003840_pt1 | contig 11854 bp, 14 predicted proteins | sample 4123metaG_FD_203122 | JGI IMG/M metagenome (GOLD analysis project Ga0265313, IMG submission 203122) | Rhizosphere microbial communities from Carex aquatilis grown in University of Washington, Seatle, WA, United States - 4-1-23 metaG | ecosystem: Host-associated > Plants > Roots > Rhizosphere >...
ACGTTGAAGACTATACTCAAGAAGGCGGGGCTAAAATGAGCGTGAGACGTTATCCAGTAGTCATCGAAGCAACGACAACGGGCTACTCTGCCTATTCACCGGACGTTCCCGGATGTGCCGCAGCTGGCGACACGGAAGAAGAAACGCGCCGGAATTTTCAAGATGCCCTGGCTGTGCATTTCGAGGCCATGCGCGAGGTCGGCGCGCCAATCCCGGAACCACACACCTCTGTCGATTACGTGGAAGTCGCCGCGTAGTTCCGTTCTGAAAACGCGCTAACCAAGAGTGGGGAACTACTGCCCTGCCGAGTGCGCCGATGACGCGGGCGGCGCGTTGTAGGCTCGCAGCCGCGACTCGAGCCAAATCAACAGCAGCAAAATAAACACCACCACCGACCCGACCAGGGGAATCAGCATAATCATACGGAGGCCCCATACGGACGCGATGTAGCCCATCAGTCCTGGAGTGAGAAGTCCCCCGGCCATAGCAAGAGAAAAGATCCCATTGTAAAAGCCGGGGTGATAATACGGGAATCGGTGGCCGATTTTCTCCACTACCAGCGGATAAATCGGCGCGAATGCCAAGCCTACCAGCAACACGCCAGTGATCGCGCCGAACTTGTTGTCGGTCGCTCCCAGGATGATGCAGCCGAACATCGCCGCCGTGACGGTCCCCAGCAACAATCGTCCATGCCGTGCACGCGGCAGGATCCATTGCGAGGCGGCTCTTCCTAACGTCAGTGCCAACCAGTAAAGTGCGAGCATGCCCAGCGCGGAGGGCGGGCTGATACCGAGCCGTTGGCTCAAGAACAGCGGGAGCCAGCCGGCCAGCGCCCATTCATTTCCCAATTGGAAGAACAGCAGCAAGCTCAACAGCACGGCTCCAGTGCTGCGCAGTCCCGAAAAAGTCACACGCGTAGCCGGATGTTCAGGAGAGGGATCAGCCGGGAACGGAGTCTTCCAGTACATCCAGCCGAATAGCGCCGGGATCACCGCGATCCAGACCTGAACCGCCGCGGCGGTGTAGAGATAGAACGTCCCCGAAATCAGGATCGCCAGAGTGAAGCATCCCGACCCGAACAGGATGCCCGCCAGGTTTACGGTGGCTGCCGGATCGTGGTGGTACATCGGCGAAATGGCGTGGAAGATTGCCGTGTGCAGCAGGCCCGCGGAGAATCCGACGATCGCCATGCCCGCAACCCGCCACCATGGCGAAAACGGCGGGGAGACGAACGCCAGGTAGAGGAATGCCGCTCCGGCGAGTAAGCACGCCAGCGCCAGCGTCCAGCCGAGGCCTTTGCGGCGCAGTAGCGCGGGCGAAATCCGGGCGGATCCCACCAGGCCCGCGATCAGGCCTCCATAGTACAACCCCACGATGCCGTACTGCGATGTGAGGTGATGCTGCCAGGAAAACAGAATGGTCCCCAGGAAGGAGAGCAGCACGCCGGATACGAAGAATCCGGCCAGGGCTCGCCGCGCGCTGGAGGATCCAAGAGGATCGCCGCCAGGAGTGGAAGCTGCCGCGGGTTCGGGGGAGTGAACCTGCATTAATCAGCCCCGCGGGGCACCTGTATATAGATCAAAGTATGCCATCACCTTGCTCGGCAAGCGTCACTTTCACATTCATGGTACGACCGTCGCGCCAGATGGTCAGGTCGAGCGTATCGCCGGCGTGCTTCTGGGCCACCGCTTTGGTGATCGCATTCTCTTCTTCAACTGTCTTTCCGTCGACGGCCGTGATCAGGTCGCCGCCGACAGGCACCAGATAGTTCCCGAGTCGAGCCTGCTGCGTCGCTCCCCGCAGCCCTGCTGCGCTGGCGGGCGTTCCGCGGTTCACCCTGCCGATTAGTAGGCCACCGCTCCGGGGCAGTTTCAGCGCCTCCGCCCAATCGCCTGAAATCAGATAGGTGGAAACGCCAATCGTACTCGACGCCGGCAGCCTGCCGGACTTGAAATCTCCCAGCATCACCTTGGCGCGGTTGATGGGTATGGCGAAACCAATGCCGACACTTCCGCCGTTAGGACCGTAAATGGCCGTGTTGATCCCGATGACGTTGCCCTGCGAATCGAGCAGCGGTCCGCCGCTGTTGCCGGAGTTGATCGCGGCATCGGTCTGGATCATGTCCTCCAGATCCCCGCGCTCCTCGCTCTGGATTTTGCGGTGCAGTGAACTGACGATGCCCGTGGTCAGGGTTCCAGCAAGGCCGAACGGATTGCCGATCGCCAGCACCTTCTGCCCCACCTGCAAGCCTTCGGAATCGCCCAGCTTGAGAAACGCGGTGAGCTTCTTCTTGGCTTCAATCTGAATCAGCGCGAGATCGTGGGCTGGATCGCGATGCAGAATCTTGGCCTTGTAACGGCTCTGATCCGGAGGCATGGTCACTTCCACGTCCGAGCTACCGCTGATCACGTGAAAGTTGGTGAGAATCTGCCCCTCGGCATTAATCAGGAATCCCGATCCCAGTCCTTGCACCGCCTGCACTCCGAAGAAAAAGTCGCGCTGATAGACGGTGCTGGTGATGTACACCACGCTTTCCTTCGATGCCTTATAGATCTCGATATTATTGTTCTCGTCGGAGCTGAGCCCGGCGGAGTACGCCACCGACGGCCCGGTCCATACGGGTCCCCGGTCCGTCCATAACGTGCGCACCGGCGAATTCTGGCGGCTGGTCAGGAACACAAACACACCCACCAGGGCCGCGGCGACTAAGAATGTTCGTAGCCTCATGGATTCAGTTTCCGTAACGCTTCATACACGGTCCGGACTTGCTGAAGGGTGTTTTCCTTGCTTCCGGACGTGTCGACGATGAAGTCCGCATGCTTCACCTTCTCTTCGAGCGGCATTTGGCGGCTCAGCCGGTTGAGGACTTCCTCGCGGCTGACTCCGTCCCGCTCCATCGACCGTTCGATTTGCTGCTCGGGGCGGCAGACGGCGACGATTAAACGGTCGTAATCCTTATAACTCCCCGTCTCCACCAGTATCGCAGCTTCGGTTACGGCGATGCCATCCGGATGCTCGCGGGCGAATTCGTCCGCCAAGTCCCGTTCCCGAAGCTTTACCGGGGGATGGACTAGGGCGTTCAGCTTGGCAAGCTGTTCGGGGTCGGAGAAGACGATCCTCGCTAGCCGGCGGCGGTTAATCTTCCCTTTAGATGGGCCATCGGGATCCAGGATCTGGTTGCCGAAGGTCGCAACGACGGCGTCGTAGGTTTCCCCGCCCTGTTCGAGCACTTGGCGGCCCAGCACGTCCGCTTGGATCAGCAGGCAGCCGAGATCGGCCAGAGCACGCCCCACGAAGCTCTTGCCACTCGCCAGTCCGCCAGTGAGTCCCACCCTGAGCATGACTTAATGGGATGCAGCCGCCGCCTGATGCTGCTCCGCCAGCGCCACGGTGTTGGCCATCAGCATCGCGATGGTCAGAGGACCCACGCCTCCGGGGACGGGTGTATACGCCGAAGCGACGCGAGCCACTTCAACCGGATGAACGTCGCCCACCAGGACGGAGCCCTTGCGATCGAACTCGTCGGCCTTGCCCAGGCGTTCGGCTTCCGCGCGATCGGTCACGCGGTTCATGCCCACGTCGATCACCGTGGCGCCGGGGGCCAGGAATTCGCTGGTCACCATTCCCGCCCTGCCAATGGCGGCAACCAGGATATCGGCGCGATGGCATTCGTCGGCGAGCTCGGCGGTGCGGGAGTGGCAGATGGTCACGGTCGCGTTTTCATGGAGCAGCATCAGCGCCATAGGCTTGCCGACGATGTCGCTGCGCCCCAGGACCACGGCGCGACGCCCATCGACGGGAATCTTGTAGTACTTGAGCAGTTCCATGATGCCCGCCGGAGTGCACGCCCGCGGCGCAGGCCGGCCGGCGACAAGATGCCCGACGTTGGTGGGATGAAACCCATCCGCGTCTTTGTCGGGCGCGACACTTTCCAACACCCTCCGGGTGTCAACATGCTTGGGTAAAGGCATCTGGACCAGAATGCCGTCGATATCGGGACGCCGGTTGAGATCGGCGATCACCGCCAGCATTTCTTCCGTGGTGACGGTCTCTGGAGGCGTCAGCTTATCGCTGAAAATACCGATTTCGCCGCAGGTCTTGATCTTGCTGCGAACGTAAACTTCGGAAGCCGGATTGTGGCCCACCAGGACCACGGCCAAGCCGGGTTTGCGCTTGAGTTTTGCGATGCGCGGCTTCAGCCGCTCGAGGATTTCGTTGCGGACGGCGATACCGTCCAGGATTTGAGGCATTTAAAGCGAGTGTAACAAATGACGCCGCGCGATCAGCACTGACATCAGTGATGCTATCCTAGAAGCATCATGAGCATCAGAACCACAGTGACGCTCGATCAGGACGTCTACGACCGCGCCAAGGATTTCAGCAAGAAGCAGGGTATTCCGTTCCGCCAAGCGCTCAACGATCTGGTACGTAACGGACTGGCGGCCGAATCCGCTCCCCGGCCCACGAAGCCTTTCAAGATCAAGCCCTTACGCCTAGGTCTCCGTCCGGGGTTGAGTTATGACAATATCGAGGCACTGCTCGAGTATGGAGAGGGTCCTTTTCATCGGTGATCCTTCTCGACGTCAATATTTTGCTTTACGCCTACGACGAGGGCTCCTCGCACTACCGTGAGGTGCAGCCCTGGCTCGCCGCTTTGCTGAACGGCCCCGAGGACATCGGCGTTCCATGGTTAACGTTTTGGGCGTTCGTGAGAATCTCGACGAACTCGCGCATCAGTGAAACACCATTGGAACCGCGGGTGGCGATTCGCACGCTACAGGATCTCCTGGCATGGCCGCGAGTAAGGATCATCGAGCCCGGTCTGCATCATATTCGCATTTTGGAAGACATGGTCGTTGAAGGCCAAGCGGCTGGCCCTCGCGTCACCGGCGCGGCATTGGCCGCTCTCGCGATCGAGCACGGAGCCACGCTCGCCTCCACCGACCGCGACTTCAGCCGCTTTCCGAACCTGCGCTGGATCAATCCACTGTCGCCCAGCTAAGACCGCTGAGGACCGGACCCTACCGCGCCGGACCCCAAGTCGTGACGCCGCCGGCGGGTCTCTCAACTTCGGCCTGGACCGCGATTCCCTGGGGTACCCAGGAACAAGAGCCATCGTGGCTATCCTGACAGGCGCTGCCGGGATTTGCCTGCACGCGCAGCGTCAGAGCGTTCAAGCTGCCGATGTCGCGAGCCGCCACCACGGCCATATCGTGATCCGTCTGGCTCACCCGAATGAGATAGATCAGCCGCACATATCGTGCGCGGCGCGGGAGGTTGAACAGAGGCGCGATCGACCTGGTCTGAGGTGTGGTCACACCGTTCCGGGTGGCTTCGGCAGCGGTGAAGCCGATTCGCACACCACCTCCCCGGCGAGGCTGCACCGCATAGTATGCGATCTCGTATCCCAGGAAGTCTCCGCCGGTATCCACCGTCACCGTCTTGCCATCTGTCGCGGTTCCGAGAGTCCCAAGTACGTAGCGTCCGGATTTCAAGATCGGGGTGACCACGCGCAAGCGCCACTGCGGTTGGAGGTCAATGTAAGTTCCGGGCTGCGGGACGGGATCAGGAACAGGCGCTTTCGCCGTGTTAAGCGGAGTGCGTGGGGTTCGAGCGGAGCAGCTAGTCAGGAAACACATCCACGCGAGACAGCCGGCCAGAACGAGCCTCCGCATTCGTTTCAACCTAGCACGTCTTATTCCGCTCTAAATTGCTGTTGTTGTCGCTAAAACAGCGTGAAAATTAGGCTCACCGTGTGAAGTACGCCGACACCCGCCGCCGCTGCGCCCGGATCGGCTAGTGACTGCGGCTTTCCCCCAGGATTGATGTGCGTCCTTGGCGGACACCAGCGTTGCCCTCCCAGCCCAAGAATAGGATAGAAACCTGTCACAAATCGCCGGCGAGCGACGTTATAGAGGTGTGCACGCATCGCGCGAAGCAGTCGCTGAGATAGGTCCCAACGTCGGCCACGTCAACATCGAGACGATCTTTCATGCCCACTATGAGCGGATCGCCCGCGTGATTGCCCGGGTCCTGCGGGATCCGTCACGGGCAGAGGAACTCGCGGTCGAGGTCTTCTTGAAGTGGTCGCGAAACCCAAGCGCGCAAGGCGAAAACGCCCAGGCGTGGCTGTATCGGGTGGCCGTGCGCGCAGGGCTCGACGAATTGCGCCGCGAAAGCCGCCGCACCCGGCGAGAACAAGCATTACGTTTCTTCCGGAAGTCGCCAACCCCTGAGGATATCCGGGCTTCCAAGGAGGACCAGGAGCGCGTTCGGGCGGTACTAGCCGCAATCCAGCCACGGCAGGCTGAGTTACTCGTTCTTCGCAGCCAGGACCTCAGCTATGACGAACTAGCTAGCGCTCTGGACCTAAAACCGGCATCGATTGGAACATTTCTGAGTCGAGCGGAACAAGCGTTCCGAAAGGAGTACATCAAGCGATATGGACAGCAATAAGGATCAGTGGGTGGACGAACGTCTGGCGGAACTCCGGCCGGACCACAAGTGGCAACCGGATGTATACCGCGGCCTTGCCCGGTATCACCAGCGACGCGAGAAGAATCGCAGTCGCAAGCGAACGTGGGGCTGGCTAGCCGCCGGCGCTGTAGCAGCAAGCCTTCCGCTGATGGTGGTCCCCTCGACGTGGGCGTCGACGCGGGCGTTTGCTCAGCGCTGCGTCTCCGCGTGCGTTGGTCCGTCCAACTGGGTGCACGACTTATTCGTGCATGACGTGCCCAGCGCGTATGTGAAGCCGGGAGATCGCCGGCTGGCGCCTGATTTCGTCCTGAACGACGCCTCCGGCAAACCTGTACATCTTTCGGACTTTCGGGGCAAGGTGGTCCTGCTCAATTTTTGGGCAACGTGGTGTCCACCCTGCAGAGCTGAGATTCCCTGGTTCGTCGAATTTCAAAAAACTTACCAGGACGCCGGGTTTGAGACGCTGGGCGTTTCGATGGACCAGGATGGCTGGCGTGCCGTGAAGCCCTATATCGACGCGCAAGGAATAAACTATCCCGTGATGGTCGGCAATGATGGCGTAGCTCAACTTTATGGCGCGACTTCGCTACCGGCTACGTTCATCATCGACAAGTCCGGCCGCATTGCATCGACTCACGTGGGTCTTGTCATCAGTCAGAACGAATACGAAGCCGACATTCGAACAGTGCTCGGCGAACGATAAGAGGGACCGGAATATGGAAGCGAATCAGTCTCCTGGCGCCCGATGAAACGCCAGTATCGCCCCCACTGCGCCCGGATCGGCGTTCGCCAGCGCCGTCGCGATTGCGCTGGCACGGTCGTCGAGCTCGAACGGCGGAGCCACCGCGTGCACCAGTCCCCATGCCAGCGCCTCGGGAGCCGTGAACACGCGGCCGGTCAACGACAATTCACGGGCGCGCCGGTCGCCGATCGCAGCCGCCACCGCGCCCAGGATCCCGGGATGGCAGCGGCCCTCGCGAATATCGGTCAGCCCAAAGCTCGAACCCTGCGCCGCCACGGCTACATGAGCGTTCGCGATGAGGGCCACGCCGGCCGAAATCGCCACCCCCTGCATAGCTGCGACGATGGGTTTAGTGGCATGCATACCGAACGTGAAGATCCCCTCGGGAAGCGATTCCGCGAAATCCAGACCGCCGCAGAACACCGGACCTTCGGCGTCCACCAGAATCGCGCCAGTATCGGGATGCGCCTGGGCATCCCGCAGTTCGTTCAACAATTGCTGGGCGAGTGCCGCATCCAGGATGTTTCGCCGAGCCGGCGCCGCCAGCGTCAGCCGGCGAACGCGGCCGTCTTGCTCGATGCGTAGATTCACTTCAGAAGCTCCAGAGGAAGGTGCTCGCGATGCGCACTAGCGGTCGACGCCTCCAGCGCGAACTCCAGCACTCGCCGGGTTTCCAGAGGATCGATGATCGCATCCACGTGACCGCGGGCCGCGGCGAAGCGCGCGTCGAGCCACTTTTCGTAGTCTTCCCTGGTCTGCGTGATGCGAGCTTCGAGCTCCGGCGGAACCGGCTGCCCCGCGGACTTCAAGCGTTCCAGCTCCGTTCCGTGAACCGCCTGCACAGCGGCATCGCCGTCCATCACGCCGATCCGTGCCGTGGGCCAAGCGAAGGTGAAGTTCGGATCGAATCCCTGGCCGGCCATCGCGTAATATCCCGCGCCCGAGGCATGATTCAGCGTCACAATGATCTTGGGCACGGTTGCGCACGCCATCGCTTCCACCATTTCGGCGCCCGCGCGAATGATGCCCGCGCTTTCCGCTTCGACACCGACCATGAATCCCGATACGTCCTGCAAATACACCAGCGGCAACCCCTGGCGCTCGACGGTTTCTACGAAGTACGCGGCCTTGCGCGCTGATTCGGTGTACACGATCCCCCCGATCCGCGGCCCCTCAGGCGTCTTCAAGAATCCGCGGCGATTCGCCATGAGCCCGATCGGCCGGCCGTGCAAGCGGGCGTGCGCACACAGCATCTCAGGGGCGTGATCCGGCTGGAACTCCAGATACCCGTCACCGTCTACGATGCGGGCGATCACTTCTTCCATGTCGTACGGCAAACGATGATCGGCGGGAAGGAGATCGTACAGCCCTTCGGCCGGCTTCGCGGGAGCGGTTCCTTTCGGCACGGGAGCAGGCTCGGGAAGCTCGCGGATTTTTTCGCGGATCAGCGCGAGGCACGCGCGATCGTCTTTCGCCGAATAATGCGCCACCCCGCTGATCTTGGTATGGAGCGACGCGCCACCCAGCGATTCGGCATCCACCACCTGGCCCACCGCGCCCTTCACCAGGTTCGGGCCACCGAGACCCATGAAGCTGGTCTTCTCCACCATAATGATCACGTCGGAAAGCGCCGGCAGATAAGCTCCGCCCGCAATGCACATACCCATCACCGCGGCGATCTGCGGAACTTTGAGTTTCCTCCGCATCAGCGAGTTGTAGTAAAAAATTCGCGCCGCGCCGTATTGCCCAGGGAAGATTCCATCCTGATACGGAAGATTCACGCCCGCCGAATCGACCAGGTACACGATCGGCAGACGGTTCCGCATGGCGATTTCCTGCGCCCGCAGAATCTTGTGGATGGTCTCGGGCCACCACGCGCCCGCCTTCACCGTGGCGTCGTTGGCGACGATCACGCAAGGCCGTTTTTCAATGTGTCCCAGGCCCGTGATCACGCCGGCCGCAGGAGCCTGCCCGTCGTAACGGTCGTAGGCGATCAGCAGGCCGATCTCGAGAAACATGCCGCCCGGATCGATCAAATGAGCTACGCGTTCGCGCGCCGTCAGCTTGCCCTCGGCGTGCTGCTTTTCGATTTTCTTGGCGCCGCCGCCGGCTCTGAGCTTTTCTTCCAGATCCTGAACGTCGCTCACGAGCCCGCGCATGCGGTCGGCCGGAGTGTGGGTCACCACTCTATGGTAATCAGTAGGGATAGGCAATCGTGAACGATCCTTACGACCTGCAACGGTTCGTCAAAGCTCAAGACCCCATCTACGACACGGTATGTGCCGAATTGCGCGACGGGCGGAAGGAGAGCCACTGGATGTGGTTCATCTTCCCTCAGCTTCGCGGTTTGGGACATAGTCAGATGGCCACTAAATTCGGGATTAGTTCCCGAGAAGAGGCGGAAGAGTACTTGAAGCACCCAATTCTTGGACCTCGCCTGCGAGAGTGCAGCCGCCTTGTGAACCAGGTCGAGGGGCGTTCGATCAACCAGATTCTCGGTTACCCTGACGACCTGAAGTTCAGATCTTCGATGAGTCTTTTTGCAAGCATTGCTCCCGATGAGCATGTCTTCCAGGAAGCCTTGCAAAAATACTTTGGCGGCGAATCAACGAACTAAAGTCCGGAGCAGCGTGCTCAGGCCGTTCCATAAAATCTGGACTCCTATGCAAACCAGAATGAACGAGGACAGGCGGATGATGATGTTCATGGCCGAATCGCCCAGCGTGCGTCCAATCCTTTCGGCGAACCGGTAGCTCAAGTAAATGGACGCCGAAATTAGTACCGATCCCAGCAACATGCCTCCGATCAGAGGCCACCGCCACTCCGAGCCTTCAGGCCGATTCGCGCCAACCGTAATCGCCACCGAGATCGAACCTGGCCCGACCGTCAGAGGCATCGTTAAGGGATAGAATGCCTGGCGGGAATAATCGCCCTCATTACACTCCTTGGTGCCGCCTTTATCGTCATCGTTCGGCCGGCGGAGAAGTCCCCAGCCGGTTGAAATCACCACCAGCCCTCCTCCCACCTGAACCACCGGTAGTGAGATGCCAAAGAAGGTCAGGATGTGGGTACCGATGAAGATCGAGACCACGATCAAGGCCAGACCATTGAGGGCGATCATCCTTGCAAGGGCGGTTCGTCCCCGGCTGGACAGCCCGCGAGTTAACGACAAAAAGATCGGAGTATTGCCAATGGGGTTGACGATCGGAAACAGCGCCCCGACAACCAGGAACGTATTCTTTACGAGTTCACTCAACGGGTCCGTCATCATGGTTTGTCACACAAATAGGATAAAACTCTCTACCGCAAGAATGATCAAGATCCCAGCCGGTACTTTGATTAGACTGAGATGATGATTCGGCCGGCCACGCCGTTCCAGCGAGTATTGCCGATACTGGGGTTCACCGCGGCGCACCTGGACGAAGACGTCTCGCTGGCGGCGCTGGCCGAAAAGGCCCGTCTGTCGACGTTTCATCTGCATCGCATCTTCCGGGCCACCGCCGGGGAAACGCCCAAGCAGTACACGCTGCGCCTTCGGCTCGGCCGCGCTGCGGCGATGCTGCTTACGGGCGATGAGTCGATGCTGGAGATTGCGCTTTCCTGCGGCTTCCAAAGCCACGAAGCGTTCTGCCGGGCGTTTCGAAAGCGTTTTGGGATGACGCCAAGCGCTTACCGGGAGCGCGGCTTTGCGACGAATGTGGATCGAACGCAGGCGAGGAAGCATGCCGAGATCGTCCGCACGGTCGGCCCCTGCATGGGGCTATTTCACATCAGCGAGAACAGGAGATCACCGGAAAACGAAATGGCATATTCCATCACCAAGAAGGAACTCGCACCACAGCCCGTGCTCATCGTGCGGCGGCGGGTGAAGCGGTCTGAGATTGCCGCCACGATCGCGGAGGTGCTTCCCCACATCTTCGTTCACGCGCAACAGAACGGAATCGCCCTGGCAGGGTTACCGTTCACGCGTTACGTGGAAATGGGACCTGGGCTGATCACCATGGAGCCGGGCATGCGAGTGTCCTCGCCAAGTGCTGTCGGCCAGGGTGACGTGATCGCCGATACACTGCCGGGCGGGCCTGCCGCGACCACAATCCACGCCGGGCCATACGATAACCTCTCCGAGGCCTACGCCGCGATTGAAGAGTGGATGGAGTCCGAAGGGCTGGTCGCGGCCGGCCCGCCTTGGGAGTCCTACTTGAATGACCCGTCCGATTGTCCCGATCCCAAGGATTGGAAGACTGAGGTATTCTGGCCCGTTCGTTGATCTGAAACTACTCGCCGAGCCGCAGACGTTCGGGATCGACGATGCCGAAGACATTGCCTTCGGGATCGATTCCATCCCACGACCCCCACGGCCGTTGCACCATGGTGGCTCCCAGGGACGCCAGCCGGCGGCGCTCCGCGTCCACATCGTCCACTTCAAAGGTGAGCTTTACCGGATTCTTCTCGCGGGCTTGCGGAGGTGAAGAAATCTCTATCTGCTGGGCGATATCGGCAGGAATCGCATGCAGCGCGAAGCGAGCGTTCCCCGTATCGAACTCCGCCCATTCGTCGACCCACTTTTCGTTGATCGGTTTGACGCCGAGCATCTTGCTGTAAAACTCCCGCATCCGAGGGAGATCCTTCACGTAA
>Ga0265313_10003841_pt1 | contig 11853 bp, 7 predicted proteins | sample 4123metaG_FD_203122 | JGI IMG/M metagenome (GOLD analysis project Ga0265313, IMG submission 203122) | Rhizosphere microbial communities from Carex aquatilis grown in University of Washington, Seatle, WA, United States - 4-1-23 metaG | ecosystem: Host-associated > Plants > Roots > Rhizosphere >...
CTCGCCATCAGTGAGCTTGCCATGCAGCAGCAGCACCTGCCCCGGCTGCTCGCGGACGCGCAATCGACCGGCGCCGCCCTGGCTCTGGCACGCCCAGGTCTCACCGACGGCACGCAGCGCCAGTTCCGGCGGCGGCAGCGGCCAAGGCACCGGCCGCGCGGCGCGGCGCTGCTGGCGCTCGATCCATTCGCGGTGCTGGCTCACGAACGCGCTGACGCGCTGTGGTGGCGTGCGCGGCGGCACGACGATCTCGACGCCGCCGTGGCGGAACACGCGCACGCTTAAGCGGCGTGCCCGCGGGCTCTGGCGCACCGTCCAGCCGTCGCCGGACACGTCGGCCCGCGAGTCCCACAGTTCCAGTTGCCGCAGCATGCAGCAGGATCATATCAGGCCCGCACGGGCCGCATTACAGTAGCGCCATGGCATGGATCGACATCGGCGCGAACCTGACGCATGAGAGCTTCGAGTCCGATCGCAGTGCGGTGCTCGAGCGCGCGCAGCATGCCGGCGTGGTCCAGATCGTGGTCACTGGCGCGACGCCCGAGAGCAGCCTGGCGGCGGCGGCGCTCGCGCGCGCGTGGCCGGGGCGCCTGTACGCCACCGCCGGCGTGCATCCGCACCACGCGGAGCAATTCGTCGAGTCCGACCTGCCGGCGCTGCGCGCGCTGCTCGCCGCCGCCGAGGTAGTGGCGGTCGGGGAATGTGGTCTGGACTACTTCCGTGACTACGCGCCGCGCGCCGCGCAGCGCCGCGCGTTCGCCTGGCAGCTTGGGCTGGCGGCCGAATCCGGCAAGCCCCTGTTCCTGCACCAGCGCGCCGCGCACGCGGACTTCCTGGCCATGCTGCGCGAGCATCGCACTCATATCCGGACGGGCGTCGCGCACTGCTTCACCGATGGGGCGCATGAGCTGGAGGACTACCTCGAACTCGGACTGGCGATCGGCATTACGGGCTGGTTCTGCGATGAGCGGCGCGGCGCGCACCTGCAGGCGCTGGTGAGCCGGATCCCTGCGGGGCGGCTGATGCTCGAGACCGACGCGCCGTACCTGCTGCCCCGGGACCTGCGGCCGCGGCCCGCGTCGCGGCGCAACGAGCCCGCCTGGCTGCCGCATATAGGAGCTGCGGTCGCGCGCGCGCGTAATGAGACTGAGGAGCAGTGCGCGGCACACACCAGCGCCTGCGCCCGGGCATTCTTCGCTCTGCCGGAACTGTAGCGTCAGATCGCGGGCTTGGGCGCAGCGAGCCGGCTCGGTGCCACCGACTTGCCGATCACGTTCCAGGTTGGCATCCAGCGATCGAGCAGCGGGCGGATCGACTCCGGCGCAGTATTCGGGAACTCCGCCGGCAGCGACTCGAGCATCAGCGTATGGCGCGGCAGGCCCTTCGGGAACCGTCCCCGCGGCGTGAACACGATCCGGCCCTCTACCGGCAGGTCCGGCGCGAGGGCGCGCACCGCGGCGATGCGATCGTACAGACCGGTCTGTGGATTCACGAACGTGAAGCGGTGCGCACGCTGCATCACGGTCCATTCGCTCATCTGGTCGCCGCCGAAGATGTTGCCCGCGACGTCGCGCAGGTCGATCACGACCACGCCGCGCGCCGTCAGCAGCAGGAAGTCCACGTGCAATGCGCTGCCCTGGCCGTCAGGCACCAGTACGTCGCGCAGGTACTCCACCCCACAACGGGTCACTGCCGCGGCGCGCGCCGCGCGCGCCCGCCGGCGCCGGTCCCAGCGCCACAGCACGATGAGCCCGCCGAGCGCGGCGGCGGCTCCCAGGAAGAGAGCCAGCAGCTTCAGGTCGATCGGCGGCAGCAACGGCATGGGGTCATCGGAGTTCGACATTCAGAGCTCGTCCTTCAGCGCGGCCAGCGTCGGGGCGATCTCCGTCGAGCGCGCGGGACGCTCGAACAGTCGCGCCAGCTGCGGCGGGACCGGAAGTGTGGTGCCGATGAGCGGCTCGACGATCTCGCGGAACTTGGCCGGATGCGCGGTCGCGACCAGCAGCCAGCGCCCCTGGGCCCGCAGCGAGGGGGTCAGCCGCGCGTAGGCCTCGGCCGCAACCGCGGTGTGCGGACACCAGATGCGTCCGTAGCGACGATAGTCGCTGCCGATACGCGCAGCAGTCGCGGCATCGTCGATCGACACCGCGGACAGGGCGCCGCGCAGTGCATCGACTCCAGGGAACCAGGCGTTCAGGCGCTCCAGGTTGCTCGGGCTGCCGACATCCATCGCCGAAGACAGCGTCGCCTCGCTGGCGCGCGGCCGCAGCTCGCCGGTCTCGAGGTAGTCCGGCACGGTCCGGTTGGCATTGTGTGCCAGCACGATGTTGCCGATCGGGGCGCCGAGGCGGCGCGCCCACACGCAGGCGGTGGCATTGCCGAGATTGCCGCTCGGAATCACGAAGCTGGCGACCTCGCCGTGCTGGCTCCAGACCCGCAGGCTCGCCGCCCAGTAGTAGACCATCTGCGGCAGCAGACGTCCGATGTTGATGCTGTTCGCCGAGGACAACGCATACCGTTCGCGCAGCTCCTGATCGGCGAAGGCCTCCTTGACCAGGCGTTGGCAGTCATCGAATCGCCCGCGCACCGCTACGCTCCGGACATTGCCGTCCCAGCAGGTGAGCTGCCGCTCCTGCGTCGGGGACACCAGGCCCTTCGGAAACAGCACCGCGACCTCGACGCCGGGCTGGCGGTGGAACGCCGCGGCCACGGCGCCGCCGGTATCACCCGAAGTCGCAACCAGGATATGCAGCGGCCGGTCGGCCGTCCGGCGCAGGCGCGTGATCGCCGCGGCCAGGAATCGGGCACCGAAGTCCTTGAAGGCGGCAGTCGGACCATGGAACAGCTCGAGCACGCCGAGACGCCGCTGCGGGTCGAGCCACATCTGCGGGGCGGGAAAGTCGAAGGCCTGCTGGACGATGGCGGGCAGTTCGTCCTGCAGCACGTCCCCGGCCAGGAAGGGCCCAAGGACTTGTCGCGCCAGGCCGGCGAGCGGCGCCTCCGCGGCCGGCACCTCGAGCCCGGAGCGCTCGAATGTCGGCCATTCGGTCGGCAGATACAACCCGCCATCGGGGGCAATGCCGGCCGTCAGCGCCTCACTGAACGCAATCCGCTCCTGCGGCGTGCGCGTGCTCGTGAAGCGCATCAGGCGACGATGCGCGCACCGACCGGCGCGAGAGCGGTGATCCAGTGATCGCTGTCCAGGCCGTGACGGGCAAAGGCGGCCACCATCTGTGCGCAGACCGCCTCGGCATGCGGCGCCAGCGACCACGCAAACACGGTCGGCCCCGCGCCCGAGATCGAGCAGCCGATCGCCCCGGCGCTGAGCGCACCGGCACGCACGTCGCCGAAGCCCGGAATCAGCGCCGCGCGCTGCGGCTCGATGACGACGTCCTCGAAGGACTCACGCAGCATGTCGATGTCGTCCGTATAGCAGCCGGAGATGAATCCGGCGAGATTGGCGGTCTGCCACACGAAATCCGCCATCTGCACGCTGGCCTTGAGAATCGCTCGTGCATGACGCGTCGACAGGAACATGTGCGGGTGCACGATGATCGCGCGGACCGCGGCCGGAACCGGAATCTGCTTGACCCGCGGATGATCGATGCCGACCGTGAGCACGAGGCCACCGTACAGCGAGGGGGCGATGTTGTCGACGTGGACCGAACCGCTCGCGACCGCCTCGCCCTGCACCGCAAAACGCAGCAGCTCGATCAGCGGCCGGGGATGCCCCAGCAGCGCATTGGCCGCAACCACCGCCGCCACGGCCGAGGCCGCTGAACCGCCCATTCCCGAGGCCAGCGGAATCCCCTTCTCGAGCGCGAGCTCGAAGCCAAAATCCAGTCCGAGCTCCTGCTGCATCGCGAGCAGCGCACGGCCGGCCGTGTTGCGGCTGGCCTCGCGCGGCAGGTCGGGCACCTGTCCGGTGATCGCGCTGATCTGCACGCCGGGCGCGGCGGTGCGACGCACCGTGGCCCGATCGCCGATCGCATCGATCGAAAAGCCGAGAATGTCGAAACCAATCGCAACGTTGCCGACCGAGGCCGGCGCGAAGGCCGTCGCGACATCTGCCGCCGCGGCGCTCACAGGCGCGCCCCGAGGTAGGTCGCGAGGCGCAGCAGGTCGGCGAATACGCCCCCGGCGGTGACTTCAGGGCCGGCCCCGGGACCCTGCACGATCAGCGGATTGTCGCAGTAGCGGGCGGTCGCGAAGCGCACCACGTTGTCGGTCAGTGCGAGATTCGCGAAGGCATGGCGCGCGTCGAGCTCGACCAGGCCCACCGTCGCGCGCCCGTCGGCACCGACCGCGCCCACATAGCGCAGCACGCGCCCGTGCGCGCGCGCCTCCTCGTAGCGCTGCTGCATCGGCGCATCGTAGCGCGACAGGCCGGCCAGGAATTCCTCGCTGCTGCCGCGCGTCAGGTCCGCCGGCACCAGGCTGCGGATCTCGACGTCGCTCATCTCGAGCTTCAGGCCCATCTCGCGTCCGAGAATGATGACCTTGCGGCCGACATCGAGGCCGGACAGATCGTCGCGCGGATCCGGCTCGGTATAGCCGCGCTGCTTGGCCTCGCGGACGATCGCCGAGAACGGCGTGCTGCCATCGTAGACATTGAACAGGTAGGCCAGCGTGCCGGAGAAGATCCCCTCGATGCGCGTGATGTCATCCCCGGTCTCGCGCAGGTCGCGCAGGGTCTGGATCACGGGCAGGCCCGCCCCGACCGTCGCCTCGTACAGATAGTGCGCGCCACTCGCGCGCCGCGCCGCCTTGAGCGCCTCGTAGTACGAGTACTCGCTGCTGTTGGCCTTCTTGTTCGGCGTCACGATGTGGATGCCGCGCTCGAGCCAGTCACGGTAGTGGCGCGCGAGTTCGGCATCCGCGCTGCAGTCGATGATGACCCGATGCGGCAGGTAGTCGACACAGACGTGCTCGATGAAACGCTCCAGATCGTAGGGCTGCGCACTGGCCTTGAGCTGCTCGCGCCAGCCCGGCAGCGCGATGCCCTGCTCGGACAGCAGCATCTGGCGCGAGCTCAGGATGCCGCGCACCCGCAGGTCGATGTTGAAGTCCTGCGACAGACGCGCGCGCTGGCTTCCGAGCTGGTCGAGCAGCACCCGGCCGACCGTGCCCGGTCCGATCACGCCGATCGACAGCGTATGGGGCGAGAGGTAGAAGCGTGCGTGGGTCGCACGCAGCGCGCGCGTCGCATGGCGCTCATCGACCACCACCGAGATATTGCGTTCCGAGGCGCCCTGTGCGATCGCGCGCACGTTGATCTGCGCACTGCCGAGCGCGCTGAAGAGCTTGCCGGCGACTCCCGGCATGCCGGCCATGCCGTCCCCGACCACTGCGAGAATCGCCAGCCCCGGGGTCAGATCGACCTGCTGGATCTGCCCTTCCTCGAGTTCGCGCGCAAAGGCGGCCTCGAGCACGCGCTGTGCGCGCGCTGCCTGGGCGCCCGGCACCGCACAGCAGATCGAATGCTCCGAGCTGCCCTGCGAGATCAGGATCACCGAGATCCCCTCCTCGCGCAGCGCGCCGAACAGGCGGTGCGCCGTCCCGGGCACGCCGATCATACCGGCACCCTCGAGGTTCAGCAGCGCGACACCCTCGATGCTGGTGATGCCCTTGACCGGCTGGCTGGCGTTGGGCTGCGCGCACACCAGCGTACCGGCCCGCTCCGGCGCAAAGGTGTTGCGGATCCAGATCGGGATCCCCAATTCGACCGCCGGCGCCATGGTCTGCGGATGGATCACCTTGGCGCCGAAATAGGCCAGTTCCATCGCCTCCTGGTAAGACAGCGCATGGATCACCTGCGCGTCCGGCACGCGGCGCGGATCGGCCGACAGCACGCCATCGACATCGGTCCAGATCTGGATCTCGGCAGCGTGCAGCAGCGCGCCGAAGATCGAGGCCGAGAAGTCACTGCCATTGCGGCCGAGCGTGCTCGCAACGCCGTCCGGACCGCGGGCGATGAAGCCGGTGATCACCAGCGTTGCCGGCGCGGGCGAGAGCGTGGCGAGCAGTTCCTTGAGCGCAGTCCGTGATTCGGGCCACTGCACCCCGGCGCCGAGCGGCCCCCATTCGACGGTCACACAGCGCCGGGCGTCGATCCAGTGCACGCCGCCACGGCGAGCGCGCTGGTGCAGGTAGCGGAAGAACAGGCGCGTCGACCAGATCTCCCCGTAGCCGGCCGCCCGGTCGCGCACCGCGGCGGTGGCGCTGCGCTGCACACTGCACGCGAGCAGGAGTGCCGCCAGGTCCGCCAGATCGCGCTCCAGCTCGGCCAGGAAATCTGCCGCGGCGGCCGACTGCAGCAGCTGCTCCGCGATCGCGGCATGCCGCGCACGCAAGGCCCCGATGCGGGGCTGCCATGGAGCCTCGCCGTGCGCACCCGGGCCGTGCTCGGCCAGCGCCACCAGCGCCAGCAGCTCGTCGGTGACCCCCTTGCAGGCCGACAGTACGATCGCGAGCCGCAGCGTCGCAGCCTGGGACTCGATGATGTCCGCGACGCGCTCGAAACACTGCGCGTCGGCGACGCTCGAGCCGCCAAACTTGTGCACCACCCAGGCCTGGGGGTCGATCGGGCCGCTTGGGGTCGTCAGGGACACACTCGCCTGCCAGTCCGGGGGACAAAAAAACGTGGGCACTCTACTCAGCGCCCCCGGTTCCCGCAAGCAAGTGGTCCGCACCGTGCTCGGCCCGTACAATCCGCCGGGGGCCGCTTACGGATAATAAGAGGAATATCTGCCCATTCGCCTCTGGAATCGCTGGCCGGCGTCGGCATTGGTGCTGCTCTCGACGCTGGCGCTCGGGCTGTGCGTCTCGACGTACCACCTGTTCGGCAACTTCTGGGACGAGCCCGAGCACCTCGCCGCCGGCCTGGTGCTGATCGACCGCGGGGAGTACCTGTACGACAACCAGCACCCGCCGCTGGCGCGGCTGGCTGCCGCGCTGGGGCCCCATCTGGCCGGCGTGCACCTGCCGGTCGATCCGATGCCGATCGGGGATGCGCAGGGGCGCGCACTGCTGTACGACTCGCCGGTCAGCTACGACACGGTGCTGACACTGGCGCGGATCGGGATGCTGCCGTTCCTGCTGCTGCTGATCGGCGCGACCTGGAGCTGGACGCGACGCTGGTACGGCGAGTACGCGGCGGTACTCGCGGTCGCGTTCCTGGTCAGCACGCCGGTGATCCTCGGGCACGCCGCAGTCGTGGCTCTCGACGTGCCGGTCACGGCGCTGATCATGGTGAGCCTGTTGCTGCTGCTGCGCTGGTTCGAGGAACCGTCCCCCGCGCGCGCGGCCGCGCTCGGGCTCGCAGCCGGGCTCGCCGTGGCCACCAAACTCTCGGCGGTACCCTTCATCGGCATCGCGGCCCTGTCTCTGATCGCACTGCGGCTGCTGTGGGCCCGCGCCAGGCCGCTCGCGGTGCGCCCTAAGCAGCGCGCCTGGACCGCGCTGCTGGCCCTCATGCTCATGCTGTTCGTGATGATCGCCGTGTACGGGCCCACGCTGGTGTACCTGACGACGCCGGATCACACCCCATCGACGGCGCTGGACTTCCTGGTCGGCCGCGCCGGTCCGCTGCACGAGCTGGCCTATCGCTGGGCCGCGCGCGTTCCGGTGCCCCTGGGCCTGCAGGAGGTGCCGCTGAACTTCAAGGGCGTCGCGTGGCACAACGATCACGGTCATCTCTCATTCCTGCTCGGGGCCACGGCCTGGGACGGCTGGTGGTACTTCTATCCGGTCGCGCTCGCCGTCAAGACGCCGCTGGTACTGCTGCTGCTCGGCATGGCCGGACTCACGCTGCTCGCGATACGCGGCGCGCGTGCCCATGACGTCTACCAGCTCGCACCGGCCGCCAGCCTGGTCTCGATTCTCGCCTTCAGCTGCGCCTACAGTCACATCAACATCGGCGTGCGCCACATACTGATCGCCTATCCGCTGCTCGCGCTCGGCGCCGCCGTCGCATGGCTGGCAGCATGGCGGCGCTGGAACTCGCGCCTGGCACGAGGGGCGCTGGTCGCACTGCTGCTGTGCCAGCTCGGCACTCTGATCTTGAGCTACCCGGACTACCTGGCGTTCTTCAATCCGCTCGCCGGCAGCCATCCGGAGCACATCGTCGTCGACTCGGACCTCGACTGGGGCGGCCAGGACCTGCGACGCCTCGAGCAGGTGCTCAAGGTACGTCACGTGCGGCAGCTGGCCATCGGCTACAAGGGCACTGCCGACCTGGCGCGTGAGCCACTGCCACCCTACACGCTGCTGCGGCCCCGCCAGCCGGTGCGGGGCTGGGTCGCGATCACGATGCTGACGCTGCAGGAGAACCAGGCGGGTTTCGCGTGGCTGCGCCCGTACACGCCGGTGCAGCGCATCGGCGGCTCCTTCGAACTGTACTTCATTCCCTGAAAACGGCGCGCCGCCACCCAGGGCAACTGCCGCATTCGGGGCTAGTGCTTGAGGCCCGCCATGATCTGCGCCTGGTCGATCAGCGCGACCGGAACCGGATGCACGTTCCAGATGTCCGCGCAGTACTCGCGGATCGTGCGGTCGGAGGAGAACTTGCCGGACCGCGCCGTGTTGAGGATCGACATGCGCGTCCAGCGCTCGCCATCGCCATAGGCGGCGTCGACCCGCTGCTGGCATTCGGCATAGGAGCGGTAGTCCGCCAGCACCATGTACGGATCGTGGTACAGCAGGTTGTTGACCAGATCCCGGAACTGCTCGGTGTTGCCGCGCGAGAAGAACCCGTCGCGGATCAGGTCGATGACCTCGCGCAGCTCCGGCTCGGTATGGTACAGGTCCATCGGGTTGTAGCCGCGCTCGCGTGAGTGCGCGACTTCTTCCGCGGTGAGACCGAACATGAAGAAATTCTCAGCCCCGACCTCCTCGCGGATCTCGATGTTCGCGCCGTCCATGGTGCCGATCGTGAGCGCGCCGTTCATCTGGAACTTCATGTTGCCGGTGCCGGAGGCCTCCTTGCCGGCAGTCGAGATCTGCTCGGACAGGTCCGCCCCCGGGTAGATGCGGTGCGCGTTGGTCACGTTGAAGTTGGGCAGGAACACGACCTTGATCAGCTCGCGCACGGCCGGATCGCGGTTCACGATCTCGCCGACCGCAGTAATGAGCCGGATCATCAGCTTCGCGAGGTAGTAGCCAGGGGCCGCCTTGCCACCGAACACGAACACCCGCGGCTGCATGGTCAAGGAGGGGTTGGTCCGCAGCCGGTGGTAGAGCCCGATCACATGCAGAATGTTCAGGTGCTGACGCTTGTACTCGTGAATGCGCTTGACCTGCACGTCGAAGATCGCATCCGGGCTCACGGTGACGCCGGCGCGCGTGCGGATCAGCGCTGCCAGCGCGGTCTTGTTGGCGTGCTTGATGGCGCGCCACTCGGCGCGGAATCCGGCATCATCGACCATGCCTTCCAGCGCGCGCAGCTGCTCGAGGTCGCGCACCCAGTCCGCACCGATCGTGCGCGTGATCAGCTGCGAGAGCTTCGGGTTCGCGACCACCATCCAGCGCCGTGGCGTCACGCCGTTGGTCTTGTTGTTGAACTTGCCGGGCCACAGCTCGTAGAAATCGCGCAGCACCTCGGTCTTGAGCAGCTCGGAGTGCAGCTCGGCGACGCCGTTGACGGCGTGCGAGCCGACGGTGGCGAGGTTCGCCATGCGCACGTAGCGCTCGCCGCTCTCGTCGATCAGCGACATGCGGGCCAGGCGCGCCTCGTCGTTGAAGAACGCGATCCGGACCTCGTCGAGGAAGCGCGCGTTGATCTCGTAGATGATCTCGAGGTGGCGCGGCAGCAGCCGTCCGAACAGCGCCAGCGGCCAGCGCTCCAGCGCCTCGGGCAGCAGCGTGTGATTGGTGTAGGCGAGGCTGCGGCGCGTGATCGACCACGCGCGGTCCCAGTCGAGCGCGAGCTCATCGACCAGCAGGCGCATCAGCTCGGCGACCGCGATCGACGGGTGGGTGTCGTTGAGCTGGATCGCGAACTTCTCGTGGAAGCGCTCCGGAGGGATGTGCTGACCGCGGATGATGCGCAGCATGTCCTGCAGCGAGCAGGAAACGAAGAAGTACTGCTGCTCGAGCCGCAGCTCCTTGCCGCGCAGCTGCTCGTCGTTCGGATACAGCACCTTGGTGATGTTCTCGGAGGTCACCTTCTGGTTCACGGCGCCCCAGTAGTCGCCGCGGTTGAAGGTCGAGAAATCGAAGGATTCGGTGGCTTCGGCCCGCCACAGCCGCAGGGTGTTGGCGGTATTGACGTGATAGCCGAGGATCGGCGTGTCGTAGGGCACGCCGACGACGACGCGGGCAGGCGCCCAGCGTACGCGCTGTCGGCCATGCTCGTCGGTGTAGCGCTCGGTATGCCCGCCGTACTTGACCTCGACCTGCCATTCCGGGCGTATCAGTTCCCAGGGATTGCCATTGCGCAACCACTTGTCGGTCATCTCGACCTGCCAGCCATCGACCAGCTCCTGCTGGAAGATTCCGTATTCGTAGCGGATGCCGTAACCGAGTGCCGGCACCTGCAAGGTCGCGAGCGAGTCGATGAAGCACGCCGCCAGCCGGCCGAGGCCGCCGTTGCCGAGCCCCGGCTCCTCCTCCTGCGCGAGCAGATCATCGAGCCTGAACCCGAGCTCGCTCATCGCGCTGCGCACGATCTCATCGATGCCGAGGTTGATCAGGTTGTTGGCCAGGTGCGGTCCCATCAGGAACTCGGCCGACAGGTACGCGACCGTGCGCGAGCCCTGCTCGGTATAGGCCGAAGCCGTACTGATCCAGCGCTGCAGCATGCGGTCGCGCACCGCGTAGGCGAGCGCCATGTAGTAGTCGTTGGGGCTGGCCAGGGCCGGAAACTTGCCCTGCAGGTAGAACAGGTTGTCGAGAAAGGAGTGCTTGAAACCCTCCTTCGTCAAGCCCACCCGTTCGTCGGATTGCACCCGCGTGAGCGTGTCTGCATTGGTATCTTCGCCTGCCTTCACTAGCACCACCATCGATTGATTAGAGAAACGGGTCCGAGCGTCTGCACGATACCTGCCACGCGGCCGTGGCGCACGCCTGTTCACGCAGGCGGGTCGCGGCCGCAGCCCGCCATGCACTGAAACAGGTCAACTGCTGCCGCCACGGCACTGTCGCAGTGCCGACACTCGGCCACCGGACTATTGCAGCGCGCGATCGAGCACCAGCGCCAGCCTTACGCCGGCACGCTGCAGCTGCACCGTGACCGCCTGAGTCGCATCCTCGACATAGGACTGCGACAGGCGCTCGACGCGGCGTCCCCGTCGCATCGGCAGGTTCCCGTAGCCGCGCGCGAGGGCGACACCGAAGGCCTCCCGCGCCCAGTCGGCGCTCGTGCCGCGACGCCAGCGCGAGAGATCCGCCGCACTGATCTGCTGCTGCAATTGCTCGGCCAGGATCTCGGGGTCGGGTCCGGCCCGGCGCACGAACTCCACGTCCCAGTAGTAATGCAGGCTGCCGGCGCGCAGGCCGCGCGCGCCGACGCGCCGGGCATTGCCCCCGGCGTCGTGATCATCAATCGCGTGCAACGGCTGATGCACGTCGCCGACCAGGTGCAGCACGAACTGCAGGGCGCGCAACCGCTCCGGCGGCGGCGTGCCCGGCGCGCGCAGCTCGCGTTCGAACTGCACGATCTTGTCGACCACGCAGTCCTCCGCCGGACCCGCCGACGCCGCTACACCCCGCGCCAGCGGCGGGAAGTCGAAGCAGGCGGAGTTCAGGTCAGGGGCCTCGCGCTCGATATCGACGTAATGCCACCTGCGGGTCTGCTCGTAGTGCGCGCGGGTCGTGTCGCGATCCGAATCCCGATAGCGGTCGGCCCAGGTCGCT
>Ga0265313_10003842_pt1 | contig 11852 bp, 9 predicted proteins | sample 4123metaG_FD_203122 | JGI IMG/M metagenome (GOLD analysis project Ga0265313, IMG submission 203122) | Rhizosphere microbial communities from Carex aquatilis grown in University of Washington, Seatle, WA, United States - 4-1-23 metaG | ecosystem: Host-associated > Plants > Roots > Rhizosphere >...
TCGGCCTGTAGCTCCTGAAGGCGCCGGGCTCCATCCTTTTGGGCCAGCACGACTTCCCGGTAGGTAAGGACGCGCCCGTACGGACCGCCGCCGCAGACGTCGTGCACGGCAGTTAGGCCCTCGACCAAGCGCTTAACCGGTTCGGCCAAAGCCTCGTAGGCCGCATACATATTGGCCCAAAGGGTGTCGCCGCCGTTTTCGGGGATCACCCGTGCGTACAAGATGGAACCTAGTGCGGGACGAGGACGAAAAGTGACGTCGGTATGCCATTCGTCGTTGTAGACGCCCGTATCACCCTTTGTTTCGAGGACACTCACCTGAGGGTGTTCCGGCAGGTGCGCAAACACCGGATGAGGAGGTTCCAGATCGCCGAAGCGCCGAGCAAAGGCTAGATGGTTCTCCGGTGAGAGGTGCTGGTCTCGAAAAACGATCACCAGATGGTCAAGCAAGGCTCGGTGAATCGCAGTGAACGACGCATCTTCGAGCCGTGACAAATCCACCCCGATGATCTCCGCGCCTATCGTAGGGGTGATTGGCCGAATCTGAATTGAAACGCCGGGCATGGTCTCAAGCCCTCCCTTGTAGTTGCTCGACCTTTCGCCGTCCCGTCACGTCCGCAATCACGAGGCCCAACCCCTAAATCGCGCAGCAGCGTCCTGCCAGAGCATCCTCCCAGACCTTCGCCCGATCGTCCTCGAATACCAGCGTCGGGCCCTCAGTAGCCGTGAACCAATCGTGGCGTGCCAGTTCGACTTCAAGCTGACCAGGACTCCACCCCGCGTAGCCAAAAGCAATGATGCACCTCTTGGGACCCTTCTGATGGCCAATGTCGGTAAATATCTGCGGCCGGTTGTCATTGCGATGTTCCCGTCGATATCCACGGTCCCAGCGCCGTGATAGTCGGTACTGTGCAAGACCAAGCCGATCTACAGTTCCATGGGTCCGCCCGCAAAGATATGTACGTTCCCTTCAATACCATCCTCATGCCGGAACATTAACGAACACAGCCGCTAGCAGCATTGAGAGAGCAAACAGAAGCCGCCTAAGGCGCATCACCTGGTGCTTCATATTCTAGCGGCGCACGACAAAAGAAGCTTCGATCCGCCTGTACTCCCAGTTGGCTCGCTCAAGTTCAGGAACTACGTCCGCATATTGAGGATAGCCGATGCAGAGATAGCCAATAAAGGACCAGTGGGACAGAACATCGAGAATCACAGTGACACGAGCCGGGTCAAGAATTGACACCCACCCCAAGCCAATACCCTCCGCGCGGGCAGCCAGCCAGAGCGTATGCACCGCCGTAACCACGGAGTACTCGATCATTTCTGGCATGGAATGTCGGCCTAGACCATGTCCTGCTTGGGTAGACCAGGTCACAAAATTCCCTCGCTCAGCTCAGCCCCGCTCCTCCCTGCGGGGTTTTTCTTTGGGCATTTCGTCCTCGCTCAGCCGCACATGGATTCTCGGAACGACCCCGGACCGCTTCTCCCAATCGTACGGATCGATTTGATCAACAAGGCCCCGCTGACGCTTGCCCTCATACTCGAAACTGACATGGACGTCTCTCTCGGGCTTGGGTTCGACCTCGACGATGCCGAGATCAACTCGCCCTTCCCCCGGACGCCGTGTCAGCCAGACGTGCGCTTCATAGGCCATGTGCCCGTCCTCGTACTGGTGGGTGTTCGTTTGATCGTCAGCGAGGCTGCCCAATAAGGACGTCAAGGGCTTTCACATAGACGCTATTCTCTTCGGCGGTGAGATCGTGGCTCGTGGTGGCCCTCTGTAGCGTTCTCCGGAGACTCTCCTGCAGCCTGTCGCGCACTCCCTGCTCAATGGGAGCTGCAGCAAGATCCGCCTTGAATTGACCAACCCTATTCGCTGCCTCCCCGCGCCGTTTCGGAAGCGAGACATCCGAATGCGCGATCGTCCTAATCTCCGACAACACCCGTTGGGAAAGGATGCTGGCCACAGATTCTCCCTGCCACCCGAATTGCCCGGAACACCGTATCACCAGTTGGTGCCCGTGTTGCTATTCCACCCGACCGGCCCATATTGGCCCCATGTCCGACACCAGCTACAAGATCATCTGGCAGGCAGGCCCCAAGTATGCCGTCGAAGTGACGGGGTCCGATGGCGTGCGCCGGACGGTCTCCCCCTTCGAGCGGGAGGCCGACGCGAAAGCCTGGATCGCCGACGAAAAGTGGAAGGCTGCTATGGGCGTCGGCAAGGAAAGGCCCCGCGCGCCGAAGAAGCCGCGCTGACCGCCGCCGGCCCGCTACGGCTACCGGATGGACGTCCGTTGCTGGTGCTGCGAAAGGTGGGTGACGATTAGCCGGAAGCAATGCTGGCGCCCCATCTCGATTCAACCCGGTTCCGTCGTCCTGGAACTTCTCCTTAAGCGCGCGCAGAAGCGTCTAAGGCGTGAACCAATGGGATGTCGCGGCGTCGCATGTCCCAACTATAATGGTCAATGAACATGACCCTTCTCGATGCCACTTCTCCCAGTGCACCAATCACAAAGGCCCCGCGCGCGCCGGCTAACACAGGCTGCTTGACATTCTCCCAGCGAGTGTAAGAGTGAAATCGCCGGAGCATTCCAGCGGCGCTGAAAGTCCTCGACATATCCACGTGATGATCAGGACGAGACGCCGCCGGAGCGAGCGGCGCAAATGTTCAGGGCATGGGTTTGGGGGATCGCACCCAAGTTCGGAGGGCCTGATCGCCTCCGAATGATGGCGTTTGCACTCTGCGCCGTCGTGGTTGCCGCTGTCAGCTTCGCTTCGTACATCAGCCTGCGGGACTCAACGAGTGCCAATCAACTGGTTCAGCACGCACAGGAAGTGATGCTCCAGATCGCTGGGCTTGATAGCTCAATTGACGATGCAGAGTCGAACCAGAGGGGCTACCTGCTCACAGGCGACGAGAGCTTTCTCCGGGCTTATGACGATTCCGCACAAGATGTCGCCCGCTCGATGTCTGGTGTCCATGATCTAGTGGCCGACAATGCGGATCAGATCGCTCGACTTGGCACGCTCGAACCGCTTCTTCGCGAGCGCCTCGAATTACTTTCGGCCAATCTCAAGTACCGCAAGTCGGCTGGCCTAGCTGGTCTGGACCCTGCGCGTCTGCTGCGCGGAAAGCAGTTGATGAATGGCATCGACCTGGTAATAGCCGCGATGCTGAAGGCCGAGCGTCAGGTGCTCCCAATCAAATCTAAATCAGCGGCGACCCAGGCGCGAGCCTTGGACTTTCTGCTATTCGCAGGCTCAATCGCAAGCATACTTTTCATTGGTGGAATCTTCGTTCTGATTGACCGGGAGGTGAAGCGCCGCAGGCGGGCAGAAGGTCTGCTTCGAGCCTCGAATGCAGAGCTCGAGGATCGTGTTGCCTCCCGAACATCTCAACTTGACCGCAGCGAGAGGCAATTGCGCCTGCTCATCGACGGCGCGCCAGCCGCGATCGCGATGTTCGATCGCGACATGCGCTACCTCGCCGTCAGTAAGCGGTTCGTCGAGGACCTGCGCGTGACAGAGCAGGATCTGATCGGTCGAAGCCATTACGAGATATTCCCAGAAATCTCTCAACGCTGGCGGGAGATTCATCAGCGGTGCCTCAAAGGCGCCGTCGAGCGCTGCGAAGAGGATCCTTTCCTGCGGTCCGACGGACACACCGACTGGATCCGGTGGGAAATCAGACCCTGGTACGATGAGAAGGGTGTCATAGGTGGGATCATTCTGTTCAGTGAGATCATCACCGAGCGGAAGCGGATCGAAGAACAACGTCGAGTCAGCGAGGCCCTCTATCGTCAGGTAGTAGAGTTGAGCCTGGACGGGATTTGGATCCATAGGGCCGGCCGCATAGTGTTCGCGAATGGGCCGGCGGTCCGGATGTTCGGTTTCGAGCGACCGGAGGACCTCATTGGGCGGTCGCCGTTCGAGATCATTCACCCAGACGACCGCGATCGAGCGATGGCGCGGACCAACGCCATGAACCTGGATGGCAAATTCGCGCCGCTCGTCGAGATGAAGTTCCTCGGGCAAGGAGGACGAACCGTCGTGCTCGAGGTGCAAGCTCGCCCGTTCATATATGAAGGCGAGGCTGCGATCATGGTCGTTGGTCGCGATATCACCGAGCGAGTCGTGGCGGCGGAAACCCTCCGCGAGAGCGAGGCGCGTTTCCAATCCCTCGCCAACACGCTTCCCGCTCTGATGTGGATGTCGGGCCGCACCAGTGAGTGCATCTTCGTTAACAACAGCTGGCTCAAATATACCGGGCACTCTCTGGAGGAAGAGCTGGGCGACGGCTATGCCGACGGGATTTACCCCGACGATCGGAAGGGGTTCACGGAGCTTCACCGGACAATGATCCAGAGCCAGCAGCCGGTCGATAGCGAGTATCGCCTGCGGGACCGAGACGGCAATTACCGCTGGTTCGTGGACTACTCCGTTCCCCGCATCGCGGATGATGGCCGCTATTTGGGGCACGTGGGAGTATTGATCGATGTGAACGACCGGCGCCGCTTGGAGGCCCGGATGAGAACCGTCGTCGAGAGTGCAGTCGACGGGATCATAACGATCAACGAAGTAGGGACCGTTCAGACTTTCAGCGGCCCCGCGGAGCACATTTTTGGCTACCGAGCTGTCGAAGTTATCGGGCGCAACATCTCAATGCTCATGCCTGAGCCGGACAAATCGGGTCATGACTCGTATCTGCAAAATTACCTGCGCACGGGCGTGGCCAAGATCATCGGCATCGGGCGCGAAGTCCGAGGTTTGCGCAAGAACGGAACAGAATTCCCGATGGATCTTGCTGTCGGTGAGCTCCCGGCAGTCGGCGGCCAGCGTGAGTTCGTCGGAACCGTGCGAGACATAAGCGAAAGGCGGCATCTGGAGCATCAGTTGAGGCAATCGCAAAAGATGGAATCCGTTGGGCAACTCACCGGTGGAATTGCCCACGACTTCAACAATCTTCTGGGCGTCGTCGTTGGTAACCTCGATATCCTGCTGGAGGGAGTCAAAGGAGAATCCGATCAGGGCAAGCTGATAAGCCGCGCGCTGAATAGCGCCCTCCACGGCGCTGAACTCACCCATAGACTCCTCGCATTTGCCCGCCAACAGCAGCTTGAACCCAAGGCGTTTTCAATCAACAGCATGGTTCCCGACGTCATTGCCATTCTCAGACGTACTCTTGGCGAATCCATTGAGGTGAAGGTTGCCGCCGACGAAGACCTGTGGCCGGCATATGCAGATCCTTCCCAGGTTCAGGACGCGATCATGAACTTGGCGATCAATGCCCGCGACGCCATGCCAGACGGCGGAATGCTCACAATCGAGACCGCAAACGTTCGTTTGGATGCGGACTACGCGACGGATAATCCGGAGGCGAAGCCGGGCGACTATGCCATGCTGGCTATCACCGACACGGGAGTGGGAATGCCCCCTGAGGTCGCCGAGCACGCGATGGAACCCTTCTTCACGACCAAGCCGGTCGGCAAGGGCACAGGGCTTGGCCTCAGCACGATCTACGGCTTTGCCAGGCAATCCGGGGGCCATCTCAAGATCTATAGCGAAGTGGGCCACGGCACGACCGTGAAGCTCTATTTGCCGCGGGCTAGGGCAGGCATCGCGACGAGCGATTCTATGGCCAGTGAACAGCAGGAACTGCCGCGCGGAGACGAGGTCATTCTTGTGGCCGAAGACAACACCGATCTCCGCGAAATGGCGGTGGCTCACCTTTCGAGCCTGGGTTACCGCGTTGTCGAGGCCAAGGACGGTGAGGCGGCACTCGCGATTGTCATGGGATCGGACCGGATCGATCTGCTGTTCAGCGACATCGTGATGAGCGGAAAGCTAACCGGCCATGATCTTTTCCGCGAGGCGCAGAAATATCGTCCAGGCCTCGCAGTGCTGCTCACTACTGGCTATGCGGAGAAAGCTACCTCCAACGGCAATGAAGGCGAGCGGCATGTTTTGCGCAAGCCCTATCGTAAGCGGGATCTGGCCGTTAAGGTTCGCTCGATCCTCGATCAGCGGTAAAACAAGTGATCGGACCCACGGCCTTCCGCGCCCGACTCTCATGCATCGGCCCATGGTTCCCTCTCGGGCGGCGAGCAGTTTTGGCGGACTATTTCAAAGCGGCTGGAGATGATGAGTGGCCGCAGCCATTGATCCAGGTCAATCGGTCGCCCATATTTGGAGCGGGCGCTTCGGGATGGGCGCCCGTAAGCGCGTCAGATCGAGCGACGGCTTGCTGAAGTTCCGCTGGAGGTAGCCATTGCGCAGGCAGGGACGCCGGGCGACAGCCTTGGCGACGTTGGGGCGCAGACGGCCGCGATTTAGGCACAATCAATCTGGCATTTTGGAACTGGCTGAAGTCGGTTGTGTCGGCGTGCCGACCTTCTGCGAAAAGAATGAAACCCTGGTGCGGCAAGGTGCCCGGAGCAGATATGCCTACGGGGTCGTCTCTGGCGTGCTCAGGGCATATCGTCTGCTGCCGAACGGCCGTCGTCACATCACAGGGTACCTCATGCCCGGGAGCTTCTTTGGATTAGAGCACGCGAAGGCATATGGCCGCAGCGTCGATGCTATAACCGACGCGAGCCTTCTGCGATATGAGCGACGATCGTTTGAGACACTCCTCGAACAGCAGCCAAGAGCACGCTCGGTCATCTTCGGGATCATGTCCAACGCCCTTTTGGAAGCAGAGAATCAGCAGATTGTTGTGGGCCAGACAGGCGGCCTGGGGCGCCTGGCAAGGTTCCTGCTCTACTTGGCAGACAGGCAGCCTGGGAGCGGCCGGAACGAGAAAATTGTTGTGCCGCTGCCGATGAACTTGCGAGATATCTCGGACCATTTGTGCCTCAGGCTTGAGACCGTCTCCCGGTTTTTCGCCGATCTGACTGATCGCCGCATTGTCTCCCGGCCGAATCCCCACAACGTCATTCTCCTCCGGCGGCATGCTCTGGAAAAGCTACACTAGGGAATGATGCTGGGTGGCCGTGACCTCCGACCCCGACATCTTCCGCGCCGCCAAGCTGCTGCTCGACCAGCACGGCGAGGATGCGCCCTGCGGGCTGCCGAGAGGGCCGATCGGCTTCTCGACGCGGGCGACTTCGAAGGCGCCTTGGTCTGGCACCGGATCCTGGCAGCCGTAGGTGAGCTGCAGTGGGGCCGGCGACCGCGGGAGGCGGTCAATTGCGGATGTGCGGCCGCTTGGCGGCTCCTTCAGATTGAATCCGCCTAGGTTGCACAATCCGGGAGACATCCTCCCTGGGAGCCCCAAGGCGGCAAAGCGTCAGTCCCAACGATCATCGCGCTGACTACATCCCAGACGTGGCGGCCCGCGTTCGCCGCGGCCGAGACAATGATCGCGGCGGGGGAGGTCCAGGCCTCTCGGCGTCCCCTACTCGGTCTTCGAGGAATCTATGCCGTACTTTTGCCGTACACCTGAAATATCGTTAGCGATTTTTCGATTAAGTTATTGATATTATTGGCGTCCCCTAGGGGATTTGACCAAAGGGCCAGGAAAACCTTTTATTTCAATACCTTAACGGCAGCGCCGAGCAGCATTCTGAGACACCCACTGAGACACTTCAACACCAAACTGGATCAGTAGTGCTGGCCCTCGAGAGTGCTCGTGGTGAGCATATTGCCGGGACGCTGCAGCCATCGAAGTGGCGCTCTACGGAGAGCTTGGAGCGCTACTGGAGCTGGCCGAAACCCGCAGGCAGGGACGCTTCGGCGGATTGGGGCCGAGACGTTCGCTGTCGGTGGTTGCGGTAGAGTCGGAGTGTGGCGCGGGTGGTCTTCCGGTCGAACATATCCGTTTTCCGCCCCTTTCGTCTGGCGGTGCCTTAGTAGTTCGGCCGAGGCTCCCGTTTCCACACCCCGCTCATCGAACCGGACATGCGGATCTCCCTGCATCCGGCTCTCGGACAAGACTCACGCCTTCGTCCACGGCACGTCGCGCCCAAGCCTGATCAGCCGGACGAGCCCGTACTGCCCGTAGAGGCGCGAGAGTGGATAGCTCCCACGCCGCTGCCGCCTGGATTTGTGCTTGGCGCGCAACCACCGGCGCAGCCGCACCGCGGTGTAGCTGTCGAGCGCCTGATACGCCTTGCTGACGGCGCCTACTCGGAAGTAGTTCGCCCAGCCGCGTAGCCTGCGGTTCACCTGCCCCACTAGCGTTGTGGCCTCTTGCCATGTCCCCGCCCGGTCGGTGAGCGCATGGATTTTCTCCACGGCGCTCTTGATGCTTTTCTTGGATGGCCGGTGCCCCAGGTATGCCTGGCCGGTTCTCGCCGAATACATCCGTCCGAACGTGTAGCCCAGGAAGTCGAACTCCCCTTCCGGAACCCTGCAGATTCGTGTCTTCTCCTCGTTCACCGTCAGCTTCAGCTTGCTCATGATCTCGCGCAGTCGCCGCAGTGCCTCTTCGGCTTTGCCCTTCCTGCACAGGATCACGAGGTCGTCGGCGTAGGTCACGATGCGCGTGCCGAGGCTTTGCTCCAGCCCGAGCTTCTTCCACCCCAGCACGAACCGGCGCATGTAGACGTTCGCCAGCAGCGGTGAGATGGGTGAGCCCTGCGGGATGCCCCGCCGCCTGCCCCGGGCTTCGGTCGTGCGCTTCTTCCGTCCTCGATCGTCGGTTTCTTCGACAGGGCAATCCAGCCACATCTTGATCAGATGCAGCACGCGCCGATCAACAATCCGGCGCGCCACCGACTGCAGAAGCTCGGAATGGGGAATGCTCCCGAAGTAGTCCGCGAGGTCGGCGTCAACGACTTCCGGGTGGCCATGGAACAGCTGCCGGTCCACCTCGACCACCGCTTGCTGGGCATTTCGCCCAGGACGGTAGGCGTATTGTTCCGGCGGCAGGTCAGCCTCGAAGATCGGTCCCAGCACCAGCATCGCTGCTGTCATGCAGACCCGATCGCGCACCGTCGAGATGCCCAACGGCCTCAGCTTGCCGTTGGCTTTCGGGATAAACACTCTTCTGATTGGATCAGGGCGGTAGCTCTCCTCCCTGAGCGCAAGCGCCAGTTCGCCAAGCCATCGCTCGACGCCATACGCCTCGATGTCCGCGAAGTCCTGGCCGTCCACTCCCGGTGCGCCCTTGTTCGAACGACACTGGGCATAGGCATGCGCCAGGATGTCCTCGCGGCTGATCTTGTCGTACAGTGCGTAAAAGCGATAACCCGCTTCTGCCTTCGCTTTCGCGTGTAACGCCGTCTGCAGCTTCTGAACATTCTTCGGAGTTGATAGGTCGCCCAATCTCCCGGTCCCTCGCCGCGTCTTGCGTCCGTCTTGAACTGAGGCCCCTTCCCTCCGCCGGCATTACCCGGCTTCATCGGTACTATGGGCCTCTCCGCCACCCCAGCGCGCCCGGCCCTCCCTCACGGGCATCCGGTTGATCATCCCTGATCACGCTCTGGGGCTTCCCGTGTTGCGTACGCTTTCCTTGTGTACATGCTGCCGCCACTACCCCGGTGCAGCGGATGGGCCTCCTCGTCGCTCTTGCACCCAGCCGTATCAGCCTTCCCCGCTACCCCGGGCGGGTCGGCCTGCACATTGGTTGTTTCGAGGCTTGCTCGGCGTTCACTCACGTTGCGGCCTGCACACGCGCACAGTCACCAAGGTGTGACCGTTCTATCCAGAGGCTTCAGACATTTCGTCTCCTCCATGCCTGCTCCGGTCGCTTCCGGCTGGAGCGTTCGCCGGGTGGGGCTCTCACCCACTGGAAAGCGCCGCCTTCTCACGGCGCACGGGGCACGCAACCACCGACAGTTGACTCTGCCGGCGGTCCCCGTTTGAAAGTGTGCTGGGCACAAGTCCATGGGGAGCAACTACCGACAGTTGACTATTTGGACTCGCACCTCACGCTAAGATCTCAAATTCCGTCTGATGCCCATCGAATGAAGCTTTTCGTACCAGTCAACAATGCGGCCTAAACGGGGTTCAGCGACCTTTGGGACTTCTGGGACATCGCTAAGTTCCGATACGATGCAGCATTCCGGAAGCGCGGTGCACCAAGACATTTCCTCACCCCAGAGAGCTAATAGGGGCGGTCGTCGGCCGGGTGTCTTCGATGGTGCAAAACCCACTAGGATGGTGGCTTGAGCGTCTCGGCAGGACGAGCCTCCCTCGAGGGTATCCGATCGTGAAGAATGCAGAGCTCCCCATCGACTTCGTTGCCTCTGACCACGGGGTGCCAGCGCGGACCTCCGTAGTCATCATAGGCGGCGGCATCATTGGCACCAGCGCGGCGCTCTGCCTTGCCGAGGAAGGCATCCCGACCGTCCTATGCGAGAAAAGCCGCATCGCTGGCGAGCAATCGGGGCGCAACTGGGGTTGGTGCCGCAAGACCGACCGCGATCCGAGGGAGCTTCCGCTCGTCATCGAAAGTCTCCGATTGTGGCAGGGCCTGAATGCACGGGTCGAGGCGGAGGCCGGGTTCCGTCAGACGGGTATTCTCTATCTTTGCCACGATGAAAAAGAGCTCGCCCGTCTCGAAAGCTGGCTCGGGCATGCCAAGGCATTCGGTCTTGATTCACGCCTTCTTGGCGCGGCCGAAATGGAAAGGGTCGTGCCCGGGTCGTCGCGCACATGGTTGGGTGCGCTCTACACGCCGAGCGACGGTGTCGCGGAGCCGCAGAAGGCGGCGCCCGCCATCGCGTTGGCAGCGCGACGAAAAGGTGCCAGCGTGCTCACGGGCTGCGCGGTCAGAGGCATCGAAACAAGCGGCGGCCGGGTTGCCGCGGCGATCACCGAGAAAGGCCGCATCGCGTGCGACAACGTGCTTCTGGCCGGTGGCGCATGGTCGGGGCTGTTCTGCCGCAGCCTCGGCTTGCGACTGCCGCAACTCAAGCTTCGCGCCTTGGTGATGCGGACGGAGCCCCTGAGCGGCCCGCCATCTGCTGCGGTCTGGGGGCCGGGCTTCGGCTTTCGCAAGCGTCTCGATGGCGGCTATACCGTCGGGTATGGCGCCAACCGGCATGAGATCGTGCCGGACAGCTTCCGATTTCTGCCGGATTTCATGCCGGTGCTGCCCACGGGCTGGAGAGATTTGCGATTCGGTCTCGGCAGCAGGTTGTTCGAGGAATGGCGTTTGCCGAAGCGCTGGCCGCTCGATCGTAAATCTCCGTTCGAGCGCGAACGTGAGCTCGATCCCGATCCGGTCGGGGCATACCTCGAATCCGCCGCAAAGAGCCTCATCCGCGCCTGGCCGGGGTTCGCGGACATGAAGGTCGCGGGCCGCTGGGCCGGCTTCATCGATGCCATGCCCGACGTCATTCCTGTCATCTCGCCGGTGGACTCCCTGCCGGGACTATTTCTCGCCACCGGATTTTCTGGCCACGGCTTCGGCATCGGTCCGGCGGCCGGAAGACTGGCGGCGGACCTCATCACCAGTCGGACACCGATCGTCGACCCCTCGCCCTTCCGCTATTCACGTTTCGTCGACGGCTCACGTCCGCGCCCGCTGACGGGGGTGTAGGCCCGGCTGAAAGCGCCCCGGCCCTGCAGCGCGAGCCATTCCAAACGGCCAACCGGTGAGCTATGAAAGAAGGGCTTCAAGCATGAAAGTCCGCCATTTCGGCCAGTTCGGGAGTTGATCCATGAGCCATGTGAGCCGCATCGACGCCGCCGGCAAGTCGCTCGATCCCGCGGTCAAGAGCGCCTATGACGCGGAGGCCCGACGGGCCGGTCACGTCACCAATATGAAGGCGACGCTTCTGCATTCACTTCCAGCTTTCAACGTCTTCGGCAGCTGGCTTACGGTCAAGGACGAAGTCCGCGCCGCGATCGGCGAGCGCTCGCTATCCCTCTATTCACATGCCATTTCGGCCACCGCCG
>Ga0265313_10003844_pt1 | contig 11852 bp, 3 predicted proteins | sample 4123metaG_FD_203122 | JGI IMG/M metagenome (GOLD analysis project Ga0265313, IMG submission 203122) | Rhizosphere microbial communities from Carex aquatilis grown in University of Washington, Seatle, WA, United States - 4-1-23 metaG | ecosystem: Host-associated > Plants > Roots > Rhizosphere >...
ACTCCTGCTCGGCCCAGCCCTTTCCGCCGCAGAACGCGGTGCCGCCGAGTCCGCGTACGACCGGCATGTGGTCTTTGACCAAAGCATCCCCGCCCCCGCTTATTTCCGGAGCGAGGGATTGATGACGGCGCCCTCCTCCGTCGACCTAGTCAACGGCAGGATTCCCCTTGATCCAGACCACGCCCTCGTCCCGGCAAACTCCCTTCGCCTTTCGTGGAGGTCCGCGACAGGGGGCGATTGGCGGGTCACGCTCAAGACCCGCTCACGCTACGGACTCATCGACGACTTTGACGGCGACATGCTCACGCTCTGGTGCTTCTCGGACACGGGCCTTAACGCGCAGCAGGCGCCGCGAATCCATCTCGAGGACGCAGACACCAACGGCACGTTCACCATAAGCCTCCTTTCCGGCCTCGGCACGCTGCCGGCGGGAAGGTGGGTCCAGCTTCGCTTGCCGATCTCGGGCTTCCGGGCGATCTACCGGGGCACGGACGACGACAAGTTTGACCTCCGCCATCTCGCGGGCGTCGTATTCGAACAGGGACTCGACGACGGGCAGCGCCACACCCTCTACATAGACGACGTCCAGATTGGATGGGAGAATGCGCCCCCGCAGGCGCCGCCGCCCGTTCCATCCGCACTCGAGCTGACCGCGGGCGAGAGGCACTTTGACCTGAAGTGGGCGGAAGACCCGAAGGCCTCCGTCCTCCGCTACAAGGTCTACCGCTCACTGGATGGCGTCTCGTATTCGGCCGTAGGCACGCAGCAGGGAAACCTTCACCGCTACGCGGACTTCATCGGCAAGCCGGGGCAAAGGGCCTACTATAGGGTCAGCGCCGTCTCGCTGGGCGGTGCTGAATCCGGCCTCTGCCAGCCGGTGTCGGGCGAGACCCGACCTTTCAGCGACGACGAGCTCCTCACCATGGTGCAGGAGGGCTGCTTTCGCTATTATTGGGAGGGCGCGCATCCGAATGCCGGCATGGCTCTCGAGATAACGCCCGGAGACCAGAACCTGGTCGCCGTGGGAGCCTCGGGCTTCGGCGTGATGGCGATTCTGGTCGGTGCGGATCGGGGCTTCGTCACCCGTGAACAGGCCGCCCAGCGCCTCCTCACGATCACGCGGTTCCTGGCCGGCGCCGACCGCTTCCATGGCGCATGGCCTCACTTCCTTGACGGCCGAACGGGCAGGGTCATCCCGTACTTCGGCCGATACGACGACGGCGGCGACCTTGTCGAGACGGCGTTCCTGATGCAGGGCCTGCTTACGGCCAGAAGCTATTTTGACCGCGAGACCGCATCGGAGCGTGAGATCCGCGAAAGGATCACCGACCTTTGGCGGGGTGTCGAGTGGGACTGGTACCGCCGGGATCCGGCGAGCGGCTTCCTCTACTGGCATTGGTCGCCCGACAAAGGCTGGTACATCGGCCATCCGCTGGTCGGCTGGAACGAGACGATGATCGTCTACCTCCTCGCCACCGCCTCGCCCACCCATCCCGTGCCCGCAAGCCTCTATTACACGGGCTGGGCGGGACAGTCAGACCTGGCCGTCCAATACCGCCAGGGCTGGAGCCGCACAACCATCGGCGACCATTTCGCCAACGGCAGGGAGTTCTACGGGATCAAGCTCGATGTCGGGGAAGGTTCCGGGGGAAACCTCTTCTTCACCCAGTTCTCCTTCCTCGGATTTGACCCCCGCGGCAAGAAGGACCGATTCACCAACTATTTCCGGAATAACCGGAATCTCGCTCTCATCAATCACGCCTACTGCGTCGACAATCCGCTGCACTTCAAGGGCTACGGCCCGGACTGCTGGGGTCTCTCGGCGGGAATTAACTCCGGCGGCGGGATGCCCCAGCCGAGCGCCGACAACGGCACCATCTGCTGCTCCGCAGCCCTCGGGGATTTCCCCTACACTCCCAAGGATTCAATGGCGGCCCTGAAGCACTTCTACAGGGACCTCGGCGCCAAGACATGGGGAGTCTACGGCTTCTACGACGGCTTCAACGAGACCGAGGAATGGTACCAGCCCGTCTGGATGGGGCTGAACCAGGCTCAGATCGTGGTCATGATCGAGAACTACAGATCCGGCCTGGGGTGGAGACTCTTCATGGCCAATCCCGAGATTCAAAAGGCACTCGACTCTATCGGCTTTGAGAAGGACCCGCGCGGCTCGCCCTAGGGGCAACAGCTTCCGGGCGGATGGCGACCTGCCGGGGCGGCATTCGAGCCCCTAGGCGGTGCTCTTGGAGCTTAGCATAAATCCTCCATTCAACATCCCTTCCAGTCGACTCGCTACGCGAGGAAGACTCCAACAACATTGCTAACATTTGCATTTCCATCTCGGATGTCAGGAAGGTCACTGTCGCCGCATGAAAGGCCCCCTATGAAGTCAGGGAACTCACATCAGCATTTCCCGCCTCCAGTTTATTTTCCACTCAATCCTGGGAATAATGCCCATGCCTCAAATAGGGGCCCTAAAGGAGTCATGGCTCGTTCATATAATCATTAAGTGTTCGTGTTCGTTATTTTACAACTTACGTAATTTCACAAATTAGGAACACGGATTGCGCGAAATGGCGTGTGGGCCGAACGGGAACGACACCGTCGCGCGAGCACGGCTTCCAAGGCAGGCTGGCCGCCGCAAGTCGATTGTCCCGTGCGTCGCAGGCCGCCGAAAAATCGTTGATTTCAGGGTTGCAATGACATCGTTATCATCAATCATCCCGTTCGCGGTTGACCCTCGTATCCGCAATTGCCCCACCTGCATTACCCCGTCTCTTCCCCGCGACCGGGCCGACGTTGGAGATTCCTCCACACAGGTCCCGTTCCCAATCCCTAGATTCCCACAACATGCATAACCTACGAACAAGCAGATCCGCGTTGGCCCTTGTGCTGACGCTTGGCCTTGGTACCTACGCCAAGGCGCAGACCGCGCAGACTGCGCAGACGGATGCGGCCGCAAGTGCCGCGCCTGACCAGGCAACGATCGTCATGAACCCGTTCACGGTCGACACCGCCAAGGACAACGGCTACATCGCCACCGATTCACTCGCCGGCGGACGGTATGCAGCTCCCATCCGCGACACGCCGGCGCCGATGTCGACAATCACCGGGCAGTTCATCGAGGACCTCTCCGTGACCAACATGAATGACCTGCTGCCCTGGTCGCTCAATACCGTGATGACCAGTGACCGCGGCGGCTTCAATGGCGGCTCGGGCGGCAGCGTGTTCAATTACTGGTCGATCAGCAGCCGTGGCGGCCAGAGTGTGCAAGGAGGCACCCCGCCAATGAGAAACTACTTCCCGAGTTACGTCGTGCAGGACACCTACGACATCGACCGCATCGAATTCGACGAGGGCCCCAATTCCATCCTCTTCGGCATCGGCGATATCGGCGGTGCCATAAGCGCGTACACGAAGACCGCGCGGTTCGATAAGAACTTCGAGAACGTGGAACTGCAGGGCAATTCCTGGGGAGGCTATCGGTTCACCATGGACGTGAACCAGGCCGTCGGCAACTTGGCCCTTCGCGTGAACGCCGTCGTGGCGAACGAACAGGGTTTCAGGGACGGTGACTTCCACCACAAGCTGGGCGCCACGCTGGCCGGCACCTACAAGTTCAACAAGGACGCCTCACAGCTGCGCTTTGAGATCCAGGGATGGGACGAGAAGAAGGCGATCTTCGGCCCGACCTATCAGGACAACGTCTCGCTCTGGGATGGCAAGACCGTGTCCCCCACCTGGGGAGCCGCCATCGCGAACAAGGGCAACAACCCTCAGACGACGCCCGGCGCTCCTGGCGTCACGGGAATGTCGGGCTGGGGCCTGTCCCAGTACAACGTTCTCGTCCCCGGCATGGGAATCATGAACTGGTCTCAGGGCGTGACCACGATGGGCACGAACAATATTGCGTGGGGCGCCTATCTGCGGCCCGAATCCTTCAGCTACGCCCCGACCGGCGGCACCCAGATCATGGCGTTGCCGAGCAGGTTTTTCACGGTCTCCCCAGCGGACGGCTACGTGAAGCCGCAGGCCCTCGATTTTACCGTGACCTTCGACCAGAAGATCAGCGACAACATGGATCTCGAGCTCCAAGCCTACCACTACATCGACGACCAGTACTCTATCAACTTTGAGGGTGGGAACAACGTGTCCCGCGACCTCAACCAGCAGCTGCCCAACGGGCAGTCGAACCCGAACGTCGGGAAGCTCTATTCGGACTTCTTCCTGGACAAGCAGGTCCAGGACCACGGGGTGACGGAGATCCGCGGCCAGTTCTCGTACCACGTTGACACGTCACTCTTCAGCGTACCGCTGAAACAGGTGCTCAGCATATCGATGGGCGAGCAGCAGGTGACGTACGACGCCCGCCAGTTCAACGCCGACGACACGCAGCTGGACCAGAACAACTGGAACGCCAACAATTGGACCATGGACATGGTCTGGGCACGCGTCTACTGGGACCATCCCCAGTCGAGCCTCAACGTGCCGAGCTACGTGAAGTACATTGCCATGCCGTTCAACTGGTATGACTTCAACTCGACCCAAACGGTCAAGTACGCCGGGGCCTTCGGGCAGAGCCGCCTTTGGGGCGATCGCCTGAATTTCACCTATGGCGCGCGACGGGATGATATCGACTTCAGCAAGGTCGGCCTGCGCGGCCCCAGCAATCCGGTCGTGACCGGAAGCTCGAAGGCGGACACTTATACGGCCGGCCTCATCGGGTGGGCTACGGACTGGCTTGGCTTCTTCGCCAATCAGTCGACCAACGCCACCCCCGCAAGCGGCGGATATGCGCCCGGCCTGCAGGGGCAACAGTACGGATCGTCGAAGGGCGAGGGACAGAACATCGGCGCCCGCCTCTCGACGAAGGACGGCAAGTATTCCGCCTCGCTCACCTACTACAAGGACACCGCGAAGAACGTCATCGGCGGCTACGACCCCGGCTTCCAGAACATCTGGAACGACTATTTCATTGCCGGTGGAACCGCGCACGACATCGGACCCGCCGGCCAGATCAACGGCACCACGGCCCAGATGCAGTACAACACAATCTATGACGTGAAGTACACCGGCTATGAGGTGGAGGTGGTCGCAAACCCGAATGAGAACATCCGTGTCGAGTTCCACTACGCCCGACCCAAGGGCCAGGATACCAACGACGGCATCGACGGCCTCAACTACTTCAACGCGCACCAGGCGGAGTGGTCCTCCGTTGCCGCCGGTAGCACCACCGCCGACCAGAAACTGGCGTCGGACCTCACCAATGCGACGCACGGCTACGCGGTGGCTGCAGTGCCCACCCTCGCCGCCCAGGTGGAGAAGGACCACTGGAACGCCTTCGCGGTCTACACGTTCACGGACCCGACCTTCAAGGGCCTGGAATTTGGCTTCGGCGCGGCGGAGCGGGGTGCGCGCCAGATTGACCAGGTCAACCAGACCAACTCCATCACCACCTATTCGGCGCTCCTTGCCTACTCGAGGACGATGTACACCTTCGGCCGGAAGCTGCACTGGCGCTTCCAAGTCAATGTGGACAACCTATTTGGAGACAAGACGTTGGAATTCCTAAATTACAACGGTACTACGCCGATGGATTGGAACTTCTACCCGCCGAGGAAGTTCACGTTCACCGCCTCGCTCTACTACTGAGGCCACGGTGCGAGCAGAGGCCTCGGCAGCTCGAGGCCTCTAGTTCGTCGAACGCCATCCTGCGCCATGCGCCGGATGGCGTTCTTCTTTACGCAATTTGTCGGGGCAGAAGCGGCAATTCCGGGCCTTGGCCCGGAACGCCTTTCGCGGGGTCCTAAAGAGGGAGGACCAGACCTAGGTCTGTGAAAGCCGCAGCAATTTCGGCGGCCGCGCGTCAAAGGCGTGTTCGGTTTCACGACCATCGGGCCAGCGGACCCGCAGGCGCGCGGGCGGAGCCGAGTCTGGATAACCGAAGAACGCGGTCGCGCTCGATTGCGACAGGTAGCCCGAGCCCGCGCTGACCTCGGCGGTCTGGGATGAACCATCTCCAAGGAGCAGTGTGAGCCGAGCTCCGACGGCCGTGGGATTTCCCGGCGCGCCGCGCAGCGCCACTCCGAAACTGTTCCGGCCGGGGGCGCCGCCGTTGAGGAAGGTGAGCGGGACGTCGTTGCTGCGCGTCACGAAGACATCCGGCCAGCCATCCTGGTTCAAATCGGCCACCGCCAGCGCGCGCGCGTCGCCGGGCACGACGATGCCGCTTTCGGCTGGGGGCACCGGGGTGAATCCGCCCGCGCCGTCCCCGCGCAGCAGCCATCCGAGGCCGCCGTCGAACCGGCCCGTCTCGGGAACCGGTGCGTAGGAGTTGCCGACCACGATGAGGTCGGTGCGGCCATCACCATTGAAATCGCCGGCCACAATGCCGTGGATTGGCGCGATCTGGGCGAGCCGCGGCAGCGGCGCAAAGCGGTAGGTGCCGTCCGGCTGAGAGAGGAATATCCCGCTGCGCAGCTCGGTCGCCTCATACTTGGTGGCTGCCGCCAAGGCCGCCGCCGGAAACACCTCCCCAAGCGTAGCCTTCGCGTAGGATTCGGCCGTGGGGAAGCGTCGGGCCAGCGTGGGGAATACGCCCGCTAGAGTCTCACGCGAGCGCAGCGGATACCATTTGCCGCCGTCGGCCTGCGCCTCGACCAGCTGCGGAGCCGAGCCGTCGAGCACCACGTTGGCATAGAGCACGGTTGGCTCCGCCGCTGAGGCACGATAGCGGGTGTTGAGCCCGATGTTTCCCACCACGAAGTCAGGCCGGCCGTCGCCGTTAAAGTCCGCAACCGCCAGCGAGCGCCACCAGCCGTTGCCGGCGGAGGCAAAGCCGAGTTTCTCCGTCACCTCTTCAAAACGCTTTCCCTTCAAATTTCTATAGCACGCGACCGGTCCCCAGTCGTATGCCACCAGCAGGTCGGGCCAGCCGTCACCGTCCACGTCGCTCCAGAGCGCGGCGGTGACCATGCCGCGCGTCTCAAGCGAGGGCGCAAGTTCGGAGATCACATTGACATAGCGCCCGTCGCGCCACGCAAGGAGCGCGCTGCGGGGTGCCTGCGGATAGCGCCCTGGCACGATGCGACCGCCGATGAAGATGCCGAGCCGGCCCGAGCGCTCGAAGTCGGCGGCCGCCACGGCGCCTGCGCTGATGGGGAGCGCCGGCATCATCCCGGCCGGCGCGGCCGTGAACCGGCCACGGCCGTCGTTCAGCAAGAGATGCGGCTGGAATGCCGGTGAATCGGCCGGCGCCGCGACGCCGGCCTTCGTGACCAGCAGATCCATCCTCCCGCTCGCATTGGCGTCAAACGCAAGAATTGGCCCGTCAGCCACTTCCACATTCTCCCTCAGCACGTTCGAACCATAAAGAAGGAACAGGCCGCCACCGAGATTGGACATCAGGTGGCCGGACTCACCCGACACGCCGCCCAGCGCGAGATCGTCCTCCCCGTCGCCGTCGAGGTCTGCGAACGTCGCCGCAGGACCGGGCCTGTTGAACCGAAAGGGCAACAGCGGCTGCCGGACGAGTTCATTCAGTGGAACCTCATGGTTGGCGACGTCGAGGCGCGCGGCCTGGCCGGCCTCGGTGAACAGCGGCGCGGGCCCAGCCGGCATCGAGGGCGCGGTTGCCTTCGCGGGTTCGGTGATGGTGTAGCGCCGGTCGGCGGCGAGGTTGCTGAAGGCCTGGAGGCGCCCGCTGGGCCACTCGACGGTCAAACGCTCGATGACGGCATTGCCGCCGAGGCCGAAGTGCACGATGGGCTCGCTCGTGGAGCTGTAGCCGCGAGCGAGGGTGAGCGTGCGCACCTGCGGTCCGTCCGCGGTCACGATCCGCACCGTGGCGCCGATTCCGAAACGGTTGGATGCCGTTCCGCGCAGCTCGAGCACGACCGCATGGCCCGCGTCGACGTCGTTGCGGCAGGCGGTGAGCTCGCCGTCGTAGCTGGCGAATACGAGGTCGAGATCCCCATCGCCGTCGAGGTCGGCGAACGCCGCGCCAAAGCCCACCCCGACGTGATCAAGCCCCCAGGCCGCGCTGACCTCCTCGAAGCGCAGGTCGCCGAGGTTGCGGAAAGCCAGGTGCCGCTCGGCAAGCGGGGGGCTCGCCTTCATGATTCGGATGCTCTCGGACGGGCTCTCGGCAGAGAGGGAACGAAGCACAAGGTCGGCGTTGGTGAACTCCCGCACCATGCCATTCGTAAAATAGGCGTCGAGACGGCCGTCCAGGTCGAGATCCTCCAAGCGGACGCTGAAGGTCCAGTCGGTCGCATGCAGGCCGGCCAGGTGCGCGGCCTCGAGCAGGTGCCCGGAGCCGGTGTTGATAAGCAACGCATTCTGCATGTACTGCGGCGCGGCCCTCGGATACTGCTGGTCGTCCGGCAAAGCGGCCCTGAGCTTCGCCATGCCGCGATGGTCCTTGTAGCGCGTCCTCGCCGCCATATCGGCGACGAGCAGCCCGAGATGCCCGTCATTGTTCAGGTCGCCCAGGTCTGCGCCCATTGAGAAGTGAGGCATGTGCGGGACGACGGAGGAGATCACATCGGTGAAGGTGCCGTCGCGGTTGTTGCGGTAAAGCTGGTCGGGCTTCCAAAAATCGGCCGCGACATAAAGATCAGGCCAGCCGTCCTCGTCATAGTCCCACCACGTGGCGGAATGGCTCTGCAGCTCGCCGGTGATCCCGGCACGCTCCGTGACGTTCGTGAACGTGCCATTGCGATTGTTGTGAAGCAGGTAGCCGCGCCGGCCGTCGGGTTGCGCAGCCTTGTTCAGGAGGTTGGTCGTGATGTAGACGTCGAGCCAGCCGTCGCGGTCGTAGTCACAGAAGGCCGCCATCACGCAGGCGTCGGTGACATCGAGCCCGTAGGCATGCGCCATCTCCTTAAAGGTACCGTCACCCTGGTTCACATAAAGCAGGTTCGGGGCGTTGAACCGGCAGACATAGATGTCGAGCAGGCCGTCGTTGTTGACGTCGGCAAAGGCCGCACCCTGCTTCCACGCGTCCGTCGGGCCCGCGACGCCGGCATGCTCGGTGACATCCTCGAACCGAAGGCCACCCAGATTGCGGAAGAGCCGGTTCGGGCCCGTCTTGCTCGCCATGAAGATGTCCGGCCGGCCGTCACCATCGAAGTCGCCGATGGCGACGCCCGTTCCGATCGAGCCGGACATGAATTCGTTGTAATATTTCCCCCACATTGCCGGATCATCGTACGCGTTCCTGCCCTTCAGGCCGGTTTGCTCCGACGTCAGCGTGGTGAAGAGGGTCGGGCCTCGCGGGCCGGACCGGGCAGCCAGCGGAACCCACGCCAAGTCAGCCGCTAGGCCGTCCTCGGGCGCCGCGGCCGCCCCGAGCCTCCGCGGGGCCGCCGCGGCCGCCGACAGCACGAGGGCTGAGCGGATGAATTCGCGGCGGTTCATCGGTGGGCTGTCGGGCAAGGCTCATGGGTACGCGATGGCGCCGCGTCAATCAACACCGACATGGGCCTGCCTACGGAGCGGTATGTGGGGCCGGCCGCAGACACGGCCTCTCGAAGAATGTTTCGAGGGGCAGGAGCCGGGCTTTCAAGTCGCGTGGGTGTGATACTCACGCTCTCTTCGTGGCCGCCCCCACCTCGATGTCGTTACTCTCGACAGGGGCTTCTCCGCGGAAAGCAGGCTCGAGTCGTTCGATCGGCTGTCGGAAAGCACGAAGCCGTCGAACCTCCTAGGGAACTTCGTAAACCTCCACTAGGGCTATGCCCGTATCGCCACTGGCGCCCGAGACCTCGGCGCTGTAAAGTCCGGGAGGCAGCGTCACCAGGATTGCCGAGTCGTTGCTCTCGCCAAAGTTCCATGTGAACGCCCCGACCGATGCGGCCGCCGCGGAGATCTGGGGGTCTCCGCCCCAGGCGGTGTTGCTGGCCAGCAGCGTGGTTCCGGAAAACAGCTGAAGGAGCGGATCGGCCAGCGTCCCGGTCAGCTTAAACGGGATGAGCGCGGGCCCCGATGCCCGGATCAGGACGGTCCTGGACGTTGAGCCGCCTATGACGAAACCCGCAATAAGGACGTTGCCGCCCGTGCCGACCGGAACGCGGGCGGAGATATTGACGATCCGGGGCTTGCTCGGTGTGTAGGTGCCCGCAGGGGTGTCGTCGTAAACCTCTGCCAGAGCCACGCCCGTATCGCCGCTCAGCCCGGATACGCTCGCGGTGTAGGGGCCTACGGGAAAGCTTTGCAGCAGGGCGGAATCCCGGCTCGATGTGTCGGCCCAAGGAAACGCGCCGACTGAGGCGGCCGCAGTTGAGATGGCGGAAGCGCCACCCCAACCGGTGCTGATTCCGAGCAGCGACGGGCCGGAAAAGAGCTCAAGCTCGGGGTCGGAGAGCGTGCCCGTGACGCCGAACGGCACCAGCGCCGGGCCCGATGCGCGCACAAACAGGTTCTCCGAGCCGGAGGTGCCCTGGCCTCCCACGGCAAACCCGACGATAAGGATGTTCCCTCCGGTTCCGACGCCCGCCCTGCAGGAAATGTTGACCAGCCGCCCGATGTCCGGCGTGGAACTCACGGTGAGCGTCGCGACATGGCTCGTCGGGGAGCCTCCCGCGTTGCTGGCCACGCAGGCGTAGTCTCCGGCGTCCGCCACGGTGGCTGCGTTCACCACCAGCGTGGAACTGGTGGCCCCGGGAATCGGCGCGCCGTTTCGCTCCCACTGGTAGGTCGGCAGCGGCGCGGCGTCCGCCGCCGCGCTGAACACGACCGTGGACCCCGCGGCGATTGTCTGCGACTGGGGTTGCACGGCAAAGACAGGGGCCACGGTGACCGCGTTCACGGTGAGGGTCGCCCCCTGGCTGGTCACGGAGCCGGCGGAGTTCGTGATGACCACCGTGTAGGTTCCGGCATTCCCAACCTGGACCGACGACATCGCGTACGTCGATGCGGTCGCGCCTACGATCGGTGTGCCGTTGAACTGCCACTGGTAGCTGAGGGGCGCCGAGCCTGCCCCCGCGACCTTCAGCGTCACGGAAGAGCCCGCATCGACCGTCTGGCTGGCCGGCTGCGATGAGACCGACGGGGCCACGCCTGTCGGGGCGACTACATTGATCGTGGTGGCACCCCCTGTCACATTTCCCGACCGATTCGTGTTCTCCCAGCCCTCAACGGTGAAGTTGAACGAGCCGGTGGCCGTGGGAGTGCCGGAGATCGTCAGCACTCCCTTGACCGCGTTCGCGTCGTTCACGACCCAGAGGTTCCCGACCAGGCTGGCGCCCTGCACGGTGATTCCCGGCGGGAGCGTGTTGGTGACGTCCCAGGACTTTGCAAAAGTCACCGCGACGCCCGCAACCGTGACATCCATCTTGAAGGGCTGCCCCTCCGACACATTGGCGGGAACCGCGACATCCGCGATCAGGTACGCGGGGCTCGAGGTCACCGTGGAGGCGCCCACCATTGAATCGACCGCCCCGAGGGCGGCAACCGACGCGACGGCCGCCTTAAGCACCGCCGTCGCCGGGGATTCGACAGCGTATTCGGCGGCAGCCGATGCAAGGCGGGCTGCCGGGAACTTTTGGAGGATGACGGTGAGCAGCGCGGCGGGCAGCCGGAGGCGTTCGCAGAAAGGTTGGGTCTTGTGTATCTGGATCATCAAATTCCCGTGCTCAATTGCACCCGCAGCCTGCGCCCCCAACGCCGCGGCCACCCGCGGCGGCCTCGCGCGAGAAGTAGACATGCTCGATCATCGCCGTCGCGAGGGGATCGCGATTCGGGTTCATCGTCGGATCTGCGAGCAAGCCGCGCTCCCAGGGTTTCACCCGAACGGCCTTCGTCGTGGCGCAGCCGGAAAGGGCGCCTGCGGCGGAAATGAGGGCGAAAAG
>Ga0265313_10003846_pt1 | contig 11851 bp, 11 predicted proteins | sample 4123metaG_FD_203122 | JGI IMG/M metagenome (GOLD analysis project Ga0265313, IMG submission 203122) | Rhizosphere microbial communities from Carex aquatilis grown in University of Washington, Seatle, WA, United States - 4-1-23 metaG | ecosystem: Host-associated > Plants > Roots > Rhizosphere >...
CGCCGTGATCTACGACGCGGAAGACCGGCCCGAGCCCGATCAGTTGCGCAAAGCGATCGGGCAATTCCGTGCGGGTCCGCGCGAGGTGGCGTGCCTGCAGGCGCATCTCAATTTCTACAACGCGGATGAAAACTGGCTCACGCGCCTTTTTGCGCTCGACTATGCGTTGTGGTTCGACGTTCTGATGCCGGGCCTGGAGAAGCTGCGCCTGCCGATGCCGCTAGGCGGCACATCCAACCACTTTCGGACGTCTGCTCTCAGGGACGCCATGGCCTGGGACCCTTTCAACGTCACCGAAGACGCAGACCTCGGCATTCGCCTCGCGCAGATGGGCATGCGGGTTGCCATGCTGGACTCGACGACATTTGAAGAAGCTCCGACCACCTTGCCCGCGTGGCTGAAACAGCGGTCGCGCTGGCTCAAGGGCTATATCCAGACCTGGCTTGTCCATATGCGAGATCCCGCCGCACTGCGCCGGCGCACAGGATGGCGGGGACTGATGTCCTTGCAGCTATTCCTTGGCGGGTCGGTTCTGTCCGCGTTGGTCAATCCTTTGCTGTGGGCGACGTTTGTCGGTTCCTGCGTGTTCGCCGCACGGGATGAGACGACTTTCGCGTGGCACACGCCGACGTCAATTTCAGCGATGGGGCTGCTGGCAGGCAACGCAGTTCTGACCTGGCTGGCGATTGCCGCGCCGAAACGCAGGGGTTGGATTCACCTGGCGCCGTACGGATTCACGGTCTCCTTTTATTGGTTGCTGATCTCCGTCGCGGCATGGCGCGGACTATTGCAGCTCTTCACGCGGCCGTTTCACTGGGAAAAGACGGAGCATGGTTTGAGCCGCTGTGACCAGACCCAGCCATGACAAAGCATTTGGCGTTTGCGATTGCGCTGATCGCCAGCCAGGTCGTGACTTCATCGTGTCCGGCCAGCGCTGGCGCTTGGACGCTCAAGAAGCACCACTGGCAAACATTCAACGCGACCACGCTGAGCACGGCGACGGCAATCTTTGCCTCGAACGGCCGCGCCGCAACCCCAACCAAATTCCACAAGTATCTGGTGCAGAACACTGTCGAATACGGCCTGACCAACGGCATTACGTTGTTCGCAACGCCTGACTTTGTGACCGTCTCATCTCAGACCGGCTCGGTTGCACCGATTGCGGCACGCGGAAGTTCCGTTGAAGCCGGCGCGAGGGTTCTGCTTCTCGCACACATCGGCCAGCTCTCACTGCAAAGCTCGTACAAGGCGGCGGGCCCATTCGACCTGTCGAATTCGGTGAATCACGATCCGGCACAACAGGTCGAGTTGCGGCTGCTTTATGGAACGAACTTCAAGCTACTCGGCAAAGACGGCTTCGCGGACATCCAGGCGGCAGAGCGCTGGATCAGCCGGCAAAGACCAAACGAAACGCCGATAGACCTGACAGCGGGATACTGGTTCAGGTCCGATACGATGGTGATGGCGCAGAGCTTCAACATCGTGAGCGGCGGCAATTCAAGGCCGCCCTTCACATACTACCGCTCGCACAAGGTCGAGCTTTCGCTCGTCGAGCGTCTCTCGCGGCATTGGCTGTTGCAGCTCGGCGCGTTTGTATCCCCTGCGGGCCAGAATGCGCTGGACGAAAAAGGTCTCAGCGTTGTTCTCTGGACTCAACGCTGAAATCAGTTGTCCTGCATGCTCGCCGGAACCACCCGGCCCCAATCCTTGACCTGTTTCAAGGCTTCGCTCTGAGCCGACTTGTCGAACGCGGCGAGGATCGCTCCAAAGCGGGCCTGCACGAATTCCTTGAACAGCGGATGCGTGAAAATGTAGAGGTCGTTGTCGCGCACGCCTTCAAAAACGCGCTGACCGACGATGTCGGGATCGATGCCGCTCAAAACGTTTTGCGCAGACTCTTCCGGAGTGGCCGCGACGCCTGGATCGACGACGCCCACGCCGCCATATTTGTCCTGCCGCGCGCGCCCGCTTTCATGGATGCGCGTGCGGACATATCCCGGACACAATGCCGAAACGCCGATGTTGAGCGGCGCCATCTGCGCCGCCCAGCCTTCGCTCATCGCCACGACGGCGAATTTCGTCGCGCAGTAGGGCTCCATCCCCGGCGGGGAAACCATGCCGGCCATCGAGGCGGTGTTCACAAAGTGTCCGCCTTCGCCGTGGCTCTTGATCAGCGGCGCGAAAACCTCGGTGCCATAGACGACGCCTTTGAGATTGACGTCGATGATCCAGTCCCAGTCGCGCTCGCGGACCGTCCCGAGCGGTCCGCCAACGGCGACGCCGGCATTGTTGCAGACGACGTGGATCTTTCCGAACGCGGCAACGGCGTCGAGCGCGGCGCTGCGCACGCTGGCCCGATCCGTCACGTCGACATAGACTGGAGCCGCCTTGATCTGTTCGGAAGCCAGCCGCTCGGCGGCTGACTTGGCTTCATTCAGATTGATGTCCGCCAGAACGACATTCATGCCCGCCCGCCCGAAGGCGCGCGCCATGCCAAGACCAATACCGCTCGCTCCGCCCGTGATGAAGGCGGTCCGTCCCTTAAATTCTTTCATGGCTATTCCGCCGCTTGTTGAAATTCGAGTGAGTCGAATGTTGCCGCCAGCGCGGCGCCGTTCGGTTTCGCCTTGAGCCGCCCCAGGATGGCATCGCGCGATTGATTGCGCCCGAAATCGGCGTTCGTGACCGCGTGCCACTCGATCATCTGGTTCCACACCGGATCGATGATTTCCGCGCCCGGCGCGGTCTTTCCGTCGACCGTCTTGATCGTCAGGCTGCGCAGCTCGGACACCACCGTCGCCAGATAAGCGACATGGATGGCTTCGTCTGTGCGGATGCGCTCGACGACGTCGGCAGCGTGGCTCGCTGCGGGTCTGCGGTCGGTGAAATTCGTCGGATCGCGCATGATGCCCTGGCAGAAGGAGAAGAAGCTCTCCGCCTTTACCTCGATCATCAGCACGTTCATGAGCAACAAGACCCATTCTTCGAATGCCTGTGGAATCTGCGGCATGCGACGGCCAGTCTCTGGACGCGAGATGCTCGCCGGCACTTCGGGGATCGGATAGGCGTCCTTGCCGAACAGCGCATCACGCACGGCGAACCACATATCGTCGTGACCGCCGATGCCCTCTTCCTTCGTGCCCCCTTCGTCAAAACCGTGCGCGACGAGCAAGCCCTTGTTCAGATGACCAAGGCAGGTCGAGCTGATGTCTTCGACCACTATGTCCTGAAAATTTGGTGCAACGGCCTGCGCCAGCATCTTGCCGCGCGCTTCGATGATGCCGGTGATCGTGAGCGAATTCCAAAGCGTCTCTCCGAAACCGTGACCCAACAGAAATTTCTGCTGATCGACCGTCGGATACGGACCGCGCTTCAACAAACGGGTGGAGGCGTCGATGACAGACGCGCCGCGCTTCTTGAGTTCGGCCTGCCACGCCTCAACTGCAGGCCAACGGTTCAACGTGCGCGGAGAAATGTATTTTCCGCCCGCATCGAAGCCGCCGTGCAGGCGATAGCCGGCTTCCACCTGCGGTCGCGCATAAGCGTGATCGGCCATGATCTCGTCGCGCGTGTAAGTCAGCTTTGTCATGAAAACGGCCTCCCGTGCGGGCGCAATCGCCTTCGCAAGCGGCGCTGATAGTTTGTCAGCCACGCCGCAGTGTCAATCCTCAGGTGACGGAGCGGACAGGTTCCGGCAATCAAGTTTGGCAACAAATTGTGTAGCCATTTTAGGAACTTGCGAAGCGTCCGACACATTCTGGCGACATTGCCCGTACAGCGTTCCGATGCGGAGTGCGCAGACGCCCCGCCCCTCAACCAAGGAGAAGAAAATGAGACGAAGAATCATGTTTGCCGCAGCTTGCGGCATTGCCATCGGTGTCGGTGTCGGCAGCGCGTATGCCGGTGCTCCGGGGTATTACGTCTCCGGCGAAGGCGGCATTTCGCTGCTTCCCGACCTGCATGTGAACGACATTCTCGTCGGCAAACAGAGCGACTCTTTCGGAACCGGCTTCGCTGCCGGTGGAGCGTTCGGTTACGACACGGGAGATGGCGTGCGGGTCGAACTCAGTTCGCTCTATCAGCACTCGGACGCCAGCAGACTGAACGGTGCGCCGGTCGACGGCCATCTGTCGTCAACCAGCGTGATGGCGAACGCGACCTATGACCTGATGCCGGATGCGCGCTTCACGCCCTATGTCGGCGCGGGGCTTGGCTTCCAGAATGTCGGCGGCACGATCGACGGCCTGAGCGGGCGTGAGTGGAAACCGGTATACCAGGCCGAAGCGGGTCTTCGAACCGACGTCAGCGATCACGTGTCGATGTTCGGCGAATACCGCTTCTCTCAAAGCGAGTCCGTGACCCTTGCCGATGCGACAGACAGTGCGCATCAGCATTTCTCGGATCACGGTCTATTGGCAGGCATCAGTTTCAAGCTGAACTGACGCCTCGTCCGAGACGCAAGGGGGCTTGCGTCTCGGCGGGGGCGGCACGGCGGTGTCAATCAGGGTCTAAGCGCACGAACCAGGAAGCGCGTGAGATTGTCGAGAACTTCCTCGCGCAAACGCTGTGATCGGGCGCCTTCGCTCGCAACCTGGTGGATTGCGCCCAAAATGGCCTGGCCGACGATTTCGGGATCGTAGCTCTTGCAGGCTTCGCCGGTGCGCATCGCTTCACGGACCACTTCCGACCAGTCGAATCCCCAGCGGACCAGAAGCGGCGTTGCCTGCGCGCCTTCGGCATCGATGACGAGCTCGTCGGTCATGGCGGCCGCCAGCACGCCGGGATGCTCGGCGGAATATTCGTAGATGCCCTTCAGGTTGGCGGCGATCGTGTTCTCCAACGTCTTTTCGGCCGGCTGCCGCGCGATCATAAATTCGTGAAGTTCCTCGCGCGCGTCATCGACGAATGCCAGGAAGCAGGCCTTCTTGTCAGGATAGTGAAGATAGAATGTGCCGTGGCCGAGCCCCGCCTCGCGTGCAATGTCCTGCGGACGGGTGGCGTGATAGCCGCGTTCTACAAAGAGTTTTCGCGCAGCGCGCTTGATCTTGGCCAAGCTCTCCGGCTTGCGCCGCAGAGCGCGAATTTCGGTCGGTTCCTTTGCGACGGTTGTCTGGCTCATGTCGCAACTTTCCCGCGAGCGGACCAAGAGTCAATGTAAAGCGCTTTGGTGCATCGCAGCGGCGCGGTAGAATGGAATTCCACGCAAGGAGATTTACGATGCAAAAACTCTTGCTCGCCACCGGAGCAGCAATAGCGCTTCTGACGCTGACGGCACCGTCATTTTCCATGGGTGGCGGAGGCGGCGGCGGGGGTGGCGGCAGCTATGGCGGCAACGCCAGCTTCCCCAGCAGCGGTGCGACGTTTGACGAATACACAGTCGCCGTTCGTTTGATCAAACATGAGAAATACGCAGATGCCATTCCGCACCTGGAACTGGCCCTCGCGGACAAGCCGCAGAGCGCCGACATCCTGAACTATCTCGGCTACACGCACCGCATGCTGGGCGACTACAGCTCCTCGCTGGACTTCTACAAGCGCGCATTGGCGATCGACCCCAATCACAAGGGCGTCCATGAATATCTCGGCGAGCTCTACCTGCAGATGAACAATATGACCGCCGCGCAGGGCGAACTCACCACGCTGGCAAGCCTTTGCCCGAGCGGTTGCGATGAGCGCGACATGCTCACCAAGGCGATTGCAGCATACGTTCCCCCTGCAGCCGCGACGCCTGCTGCAGCCGCACCGGCAGCCGCGGCGATGCCGGCCGCTGCACCGGCGCCGTCGACGACCACAGCGGGTCAGTAACTCAGGCCGCGGCCTTCTTCTGCCGGAGCGCGCGCCAGACGCGCTCCGGTGTCGCCGGCATGTCGATATGCACGACGCCGAGCGCGTCAGCGATCGCACTCATCACCACCGGTAGCGCACCGACAGTGCCGGCTTCGCCACAGCCCTTCGCGCCGAGATCGTTCGTCTTGCACTCGATCTGCTCGTAGGCGAAATCGATATCCGGCATGTCCGCAGCGCGCGGCATCGCATAGTCACTGAAGCTGGCGGTCAGGAGCTGACCGGTCGTTTCGTCATAGACCATGTTTTCAAGAAGCGCCTGTCCGAGGCCCTGCACGATTCCGCCATGCACCTGGCCGGCGACGAGCATCGGATTGATGACGCGGCCGAAATCGTCGAGCACATGATACGACATCATCTGTACATGGCCCGTGTCCGGATCGACTTCGACTTCGCAGACGTGACAACCGTTCGGGAACGTTGGCGCCTGTCCTGTGTACATCGCATCGCTGTCCAGGCCCTCCTCAAAGCCCGGAAGCTTTTCGCGCTTCAGCGTGACGGCCAGTTCACCGACAGTGATGGCGCGATCGGTACCGCTCACGGCGAACTTTCCGACGCCTTCGACGACCGCGAAACCGACTTCCTTGCCGCCGGCCTGCAGAACCTGGCTCGCTGCCGTCTTGCCCTTCTTGATGACTTCATCCGACGTGACCATCAGCGCGCCGCCGGACATGTTCAGCGAGCGCGATCCGCCGGTGCCGCCGCCATTCACCCACTCGGTGTCGCCCTGCTTCACCGTGATGGATTCGAACGGCACGCCGAGCTTCTCGGCGACGAGCTGCGCGAACGACGTTTCGTGTCCCTGACCGTTCGACTGCGTGCCGCAATAGAGTTCGACGCCGCCATTGTCGGTGAACTTGATCGCCGCCGGTTCCTGTCCCGCTGCGCCGGTAATCTCGACGTAATAGGCGATGCCGAAACCGCGCAGCTTGCCGCGCTTGGCCGACTCCGCCTTGCGCGCCGCGAAACCTGCCTGATCGGCGCGATTGATGCCCGTTTCGAGGAGGCGCGGATAGTCGCCAGAATCGAACTTCACGCCCGCCCAGTTCCCGTATGGCAGCTCGGACGGCGACGGCAGGTTGCGCTTGCGCAGCTCGACCCGGTCGATACCGGTCTTTGCCGCGGCCGCATCCATGAGCCGCTCCATGAGATAGGCAGCTTCCGGACGGCCCGCACCGCGATAGGCGTCAACGGGCGCCGAATTGGAAAAGTATCCCTTGATGTTCGCAAACAGTGTCGGCACGCGGTAGACGCCGCCGAATATGCGCCCGCCCGCCAGTGTCGGAATGAACGGCGCATAGACCGACAGATAGCCGCCCATGTTCGCTGTACCCGTGATGCGCATCGCCAGAATCTTGCCGTCCTTGTCGAGCGCAAGCTCCCCGGTCGTGATCATGTCGCGGCCATGGTCGTCGGCGAGGAATGACTCGGTGCGCTCGGCGCTCCAGCGCACCGGGCGGCCGACTTTCTTGGCTGCGATCAGCACCATCGGCTGTTCCGGGTAGAGAAAGCCTTTCATGCCGAAGCCGCCGCCGACATCCTTGGTGATGACGCGGACCTTCTCGATCGGCAGGTTCAGCACGCCGCGCGCGATGCCGCCGCGAAGATTGGCTGCACCCTGCGAGGTCACGTAGATCGTGTAGTCGTCCTTCGCCTTGTCATAAACGCCGATCGCATTTCGCGTTTCCATCGGCATGGCGCTGACGCGGTTTTGTACCACTTCGAGCGAGACAGTGTGCGCCGCCTTGGCGAACGCAGCCTTCACCGCGGCTTCATCGCCATCGGCCCAGTCGAACGTTTCGTTGTTCTTGGCGCCGTCCCATATCTGCGGACCGTTCGGAGCGGCAGCTAGCGTTCCGACCGCATCAAGAACTTCATATTCAACCTCGACCAGCTCGGCCGCGTCCTTGGCCTGGGCATAGGTTTCGGCAATCACCATCGCGATCGCCTCGCCCGTGAACGTCACCTTGTCCTTGGCGAGGATCGGCTTGGGCGTCGTGTGCATCGGCGACTTGTCGCGTGTCGGCACCGGCGCCATGCACGGCATGGGCTTGGCGCCGAATGCGTCCACGTCGGCAAAGGTCAGCACATCGATGACGCCCGGCGCCGCCTTGGCGGCGGACACGTCAATGGACGTGATGCGCGCGTGTGACTGCGACGTCCGGTGGAAACACGCGAACGTCTCATTGTCGAAATGCAGGTCGTCCGTATACTGACCTTGACCGGTGATGAAACGGATATCTTCCGTGCGCTTGACCGACTGACCGACGCCAAATTTCATTCTCTGCTCCCAATATCGAAATCTTCGTGCCGCGCAAGAAGCGAGGCCGGTTGTTCAAATGTCCGGACGGGCCCGGGACTAATTCTTGTAGCTCGGATTGACGCGATCGCATTTGCGGCGCAGCGCCGGCCATGCGAGCGAGCCCACCATGCCGTTGAAGGCGCCCTGCCCCTGCATGGCAGTCTTCTCCGGAACGCCCTGATTCGGCCAGTTCGGCGTTGCGCCACCGGCCAAGGCGCGCACCTGCATCGAGCAGGCGCGCTCAAGATAGAACATGCGCAGAAACGCGTCGGCGCAATTCTTGCCGAGCGCCAGCGTGCCGTGATTCCGCAGGATCATGGCGTTCTTGGCGCCGATGTCGGCGACGAGGCGGTCGCGTTCGTCGAGGTCGAGCGCCACACCTTCATAATCGTGATACGCGATCTCGCCGGAAATCATCATCGCATGCTGGTCGAGCGGAAGAAGGCCGTCCTTCTGAGCCGACACCGCGACGCCGTCGGTGGTGTGCAGATGGATCACGCAGCCGGCATCCTCTCGGTTCATGTGCAGCGCTGAGTGGATGGTGAAGCCGGCGGCGTTCACCGGAAACGGCGACTCGACGATCTTGTTTCCCTCAACGTCTATCTTCACCAGGCTGGAGGCCGTGATCTCCTCGAACAGAAGCCCGTACGGATTGATCAGAAAATGGTGCTCCGGCCCCGGCACGCGTGCGGAGATATGGGTGAAGATCATGTCGTCCCATCCGTGCATCGCGACGAGCCGGTAGGTTGCGGCCAGATCCTCCCGGACCGCCCACTCCTCGGCGCTCACTTTGTCCTTGAGCGAGGCCACGTCTTCGACACCGGGCATCTTGCGGGCTGCACTGCTCATGGAGATTCCTCAGTCTTTTGGCGAATGGCGAAGGCCAAGATTGGACCCGGTGCGCCGATCAGTCAAACCGCGCTGACGCGGAAACCACCGCTCAAAGCAGACATATCTCGATCACCGACCATGCATAGGCCGCAATGCGCCAGCCGGTACCGTCCGGCGTCAACACAAACGACCATCCACCCTTTTCCGTGAATGGTCTTTTTCGCGATTCGCCTGTCCAGCGTGTCGGCAGCACGAAATAGACCTGATCGCCGGTCTGGCTGAAGTCCTGCGCCTCGCCGAACTCCGGAACCAGACCGCTTAGTCCTTCGGCGTGCTCCAGGAATCCAACGCGCCACGCGGCAGCGGCTTCTGGACCGCGAAAGATGTAAGGCGCGAAATTTTCGATGATCGTCAGGTCGTCGGCGAATACGCCTTCGAGCTGCGAATCGTCGAGCGTCGCCATGAATCGCGTCAGCCGCCGGATCGGCGCGAGCATCGCTTCGTCCGGTGTTGTCATCGCACGCGCTTCACGGCCGATTTCCAGCCGTCATACAGCGTGTTGCGCGCCGATGCTTTCAGTTCGGGTACAAATCTGCGGTCCAGCGCCCAGCGCGCGGCGATTTCCTTGGTGTCTTTGAAAAGACCCGCGGCGAGACCAGCGAGATAGGCCGCGCCGAGAGCCGTCGTCTCGGTTACCTGCGGACGGTCCACGGGGAGTCCGGTGAGATCCGCCAGCCGCTGGCAGAACCAGTCGTTCCTGACCATGCCGCCGTCCACCTTCAAGGCCTTGGGCGCCCGCAGTCCTGAACGCTTCATGTCCTTTGCCATGGCTTCGAGCAGATCGCGCGTCTGGAAACACACGGCATCGAGCGCGGCGCGTGCGATTTCCGCGGCACCCATGTCGCGCGTCAGACCGACGATTGCCCCGCGGGCATCCGGATCCCAATAGGGTGCGCCCAATCCGGTGAAGGCCGGAACGAAGTAGAGGCCCTGCGCTTCCTTTGCCGTTCGCGCGAGCGCTTCGACGTCTTCGGAACTTTTGATTAACCCGACTGCGTCGCGCAGCCACTGCACCACGGCGCCGGCGATGAAGATGCTGCCTTCGATCGCGTAGCTGGTTCGTTTACCGATGCGAAACGCACTCGTTGCGAGCAAGCGGTTCTTCGACGTCGGCGCCTTGTTGCCCGTATTCACGAGCGCGAAACATCCGGTACCGTAAGTGGACTTCACGTCGCCTGGGTTGAAGCACGCCTGGCCGAACGCCGCGGCCTGCTGATCGCCGGCAACGCCCAGGATCGGAATCTCCGCGCCGAGCAGCGCGGATTCCGTTTGGCCGAAGCGGCCCGAACTGTCTCGAACCTCCGGCAGCGCGTTGAGCGGCACGCCGAACAGCTTGAGCAGATCGGCGTCCCACGTTAGCGATTTCAGGTTGAGCAACATCGTGCGCGAGGCATTCGTCACGTCGGTCGCGTGGACCCTGCCCGCCGTGAGCTTGAATATCAGCCACGCATCGATCGTGCCCAATGCAATTTCACCCAGTTCGGCGCGCTTGCGCGAACCTGGAATGTGATCGAGCAACCATTCCATCTTCGTGCCCGAGAAATAGGGGTCGAGCAGAAGTCCGGTCTTCGCTGCGATCTTCGGTTCCCATTTGCGCGCTTTCAGTGCGCGGCAGCGATCCGCGGTGCGGCGGTCCTGCCAGACGATGGCGTTGTGCAGGGGCGCACCGGTAATCCTGTCCCAGATCACGGTGGTCTCGCGCTGATTTGTAATTCCTATCGCCGCCACGTCGGACGCAGGCACGCCTTTCAGTGCTGCGCGGCAGCAAGACAAAGTCGCCTGCCAAATTTCTTGTGCATCATGTTCGACCCAGCCGTTCGCTGGATAGATCTGGCGAAGTTCGATGGCGTGCGAGGCAAGCGGACGTGCATTCGCATCGAACAAAATCGCGCGGGTTGATGTCGTTCCCTGGTCGATTGCCAGAATGTACGGCGCTTCAGCGTTCATCGGTCTCGCAGCTGTGTGAAATACGAAGTAAGGAGAATTAGTACTCGAAATTCGGCACGTAATAAACGTTCGAAAGGAATACGGTGCTTTTCAAATTTACGCTCGCCATATTGCGTATTCAGACCAAATTTTGAACGGACATTAAACTCACAGAAACTTGCACGTGCAAAGTATTCGCGCAGGGGAAACGCCGGAGTTGAGTCCGTGAGCGAAGTCGTTCTTGGCAAACCAGTTCTCAATCCTTCGCCGACATATCGGTATGTCCGAACGGTGATCGACAGTCTGACGCATCCCAGTGCGATCGCGCTACTGGAGTGCTGGCGCAGCCTGGAGGAAAAAGGCGGCATGCGCATGGGGCGCGACATCCCCTCTCGCGCTCTAGCGAAGTTGCTTCCTTACATCCTGATCACCGAACCGGTCGGCGCCTGGGACGATGCGCGCATCCGCCTGGCCGGCACGGCTCTGATGGAGCGCTTCGGGCGCGACATCGCCGGCGAGCTGGCAAGCCATGTGTATGTCAACGACCCGAACGGCGCCCGACTGCTGTTGCGGGCCGCGCAGCGCGCCGTTGAGACGCGCGAACCGGGACTGATCGATCTTCGAATACGAATGGACGAAATTGAAGTCTTCCACCTCGAGACTGTGCTTCTGCCGATCTGGTCGCCCGACGCGAGCGCCAGTTGGAGCCTGGTTGGAGCTTTCCGTTTCTGAATCCCAGGAGTGCGGCACAATCGCCGCCCTCCGCCCACGCAGTGCAAACCCTTTACATTGCTCCCTTTTGGCCGACTCGGGGGCGGGTTCGTTAACGCCGCGTTAACGCGCGTTTGTTAGTTGTGGATCGCGGCCAGAACGGCCGCATGCAGAATG
>Ga0265313_10003850_pt1 | contig 11844 bp, 13 predicted proteins | sample 4123metaG_FD_203122 | JGI IMG/M metagenome (GOLD analysis project Ga0265313, IMG submission 203122) | Rhizosphere microbial communities from Carex aquatilis grown in University of Washington, Seatle, WA, United States - 4-1-23 metaG | ecosystem: Host-associated > Plants > Roots > Rhizosphere >...
GAGTCTCCTGGAACGGCCTTTGCCGCAGCGACAAGGGATCCCTCACCGCCAAGTGGCAGTGGTCCGCCTCGGTCTACACCCAGTTCGCGGCCGACGGCTCCCTGGGTGTGAAGCCGGTCGACTCGAGCACGCTCAGCCAGTACAAGAACTCCGATCACGCCGGCACGCCTGAGAGTTACAAGCAGTACCTGACAGCCGGCGCCTGCGGCACGGGCGGCACGAATTACACCGGCACGTACGGCACCGTGTGCTCTCCGAAGGTCGGCAGCAGCTGCTGGCTCGACTCCACCTCGTTCCAGTACGGCTGGTGGGGCTATTGGGGCTGGGATGGAACCTGGGCCAATTCGATCACCGGCGGCGGCGGCTGGGGCAATGGCGGCTCGGGCAACAACAGCTGCGGCAACGGCGGCGACGGCGCTGCCGACGGCGGCTGGGGTTCGGGCTGGAACAACGGCAACAGCAACTTCGGCTACGGCAATTGGTAGCTCATTGACCGTCCGGCTTCCGGGGCGCCGCTTCCAAACGGCGCCCCATGGAGCCCTGTTCAAGGGGGAATCAATTCGGGTTGACCGGGCCGCGCTGCGCGTTTTGCCTCGTCGCCACCCCATGAACAAAGCCGAACTTGTGGAAGCTGTGAAAAAAAAGCTGGGCGGCGCCACATCGAAGGCCGCGGCGGAGCGGGCGATCGATGCGGTTCTCGCGTCGGTCAAGGGAGGACTCCGGACCGACAAGGAGGTTCAGCTGGTCGGTTTTGGAACCTTTGTCCTCGCGGGACGCTCGGCGCGGCGCGGATATAATCCCCACACGCGCAAGCCGATGAAGATTCCGGCAATGAAGACGATCCGCTTCCGGGCGGGAGCCGATCTGCGCGAACTGACTTAGCAGGCTAGAACAGATCGGCGAACTGGGCAAACCAGGGGTCGACCCAGCGGTGGAGGAGGAGGAAGTACAGGCATCCCGCCACGGCCAACATCGGGCCGAATGGCAGGTGCACGCCGAAGATTGGCGCCGGCGGCGCGTCCGGGGATTCCTGGGAGGACCGGGCACCGGAGAACTTCCGCCAGACCAGGGCGAGCGTCAGCCAGAGAGTGCCGACGACGGCCCCGCCGAAGACGGAAAAAACGGCGCCGCGCCAGCCGCAAAATGCGCCGATCGCCCCGACAAACTTCACGTCGCCAAGCCCCATGGCCTCTTTCCGCAGGATCGTCTCCGCGAGCATGGCAATCCAGAAGACAATCCCGGAGCCGACGAGAAGCCCGACAAGGGCGGCGCCGCCCGACCTCAGGCTGTCCAGGGCAAAAAAGCCGCCGTGCTGCCCATGCAGGCCCGGGATGGCGAAGGAAAGCAGGACTCCGGCGATGCCCAGGCCGAGCGAGAACGCGTCGGGAATCACCAGATGGTCCGCGTCGATGAACGTGGCCGCGACAAGCCCGCTCATGAAGACCCACCCGCAGACGGCCTGCCCCGGCGGCAGGAGCATCCAGCAGGCAAGGAACAGGCCCGCTGTGAGCGCCTCGACGAAAGGATACCGGAAGCTGAACGGGGTTCCGCAACACCTCGCCCGTCCGCGCAGGATGAACCACGACGCGATCGGGATGTTGTCGCGCCACGGAATGGGCCGCCCGCAGGAGCAATGCGAACCGGGTTTCACGATCGAAAGGCCCAGCGGCAGCCGGAGGATGACCACGTTGAGAAAACTTCCGATGCAGGCGCCGGCTGCAAAGACGAAGATGCCAAAGAGCGCCGGGCAGGAATCCGCGAACTGAAGGAGGGCGGCGATCATGTCGGTTGTTCCAGGGCTGCCCGGACGGCGGCGATCATGACGGGCGCCGAGCGCCCGGCGGGAACGCCTGTCCAGATCTCAAGGGATTTTGCGCCTTGGTGGGCCAGCATGGACATGCCGTTGGCTGCGGGCACGCCCATTCGAGCGGCCTGGACCAGGAGCGCGGTCCGCGGGGGATTGTAGATCATGTCGAACACGGCCGCCGGCCGGGGCAGGAGAGACAGGTCGATCGGGGCCGGCTCGCCGGCGCGAAGCCCGGCGCTTGTGGCATTGATGACGATTGCTCCCGCGGGCGGAAGGGCGGATGAACCGCCCAGCGCATGGAGGGGAATGCCGCCGGCCAGGGGGCGCAGGAGTTCCAGAAGCCGGTCGAGCCTCTCGCGCGTCCGATTGGCGATCCAGAGGGAATCGCAGCGGCTCGCGAGGCACTCGACTGCGGCGCTGCGCGCCGCTCCACCGGCCCCGAGGAGCAGGATGGGGGCTCCCGACAGCTCCCGGCCGAGGGACTCCCGAATGGCTGCGGCGAGGCCGTAACCGTCCGTGTTGTACCCGTGCCAGCCTGCGGGAGTCCAAAGAAGGGTGTTCACGGCCCCGCTGGGACGGGCCTGGGCGTCGATCTCCGCCATCAGGTCAAAGGCCATCACCTTGTGCGGCACTGTGAGGTTGACACCGCGAAACTGCCGGGCGTGCAGTTCGGCGAGCGCGTGGGGCAGATCGGCGGGCGCTATGTCGAAGCGGAAGTAGCGCCAGTCAGCGAATTGACGGTCCGACGATGCCTCGGCCGCGAGCGCCGCGTTTTGCATGGGCGGGCTGACCGAGTGGCGGATGGGATGGCCCAGCACGGCCAGCGACGGGCCGGGATGCGACCAGCGTTTCAGGTCTGCCAGGGTGTAAACGGGGTCCGGGGACATCAGCCCTTCCGCCCCTATGTGTTTCGCGCAAACGCGGCCTCGAATTCCTCGACAAAGCTGGCGAACAGCCGCGCGCGGCTGAGGTCGCCGGCTGCGGTGTAATGATTGACGAGATTGCGGCAGCTGCGGCTGAGGACTTCGCGGATGGGGGTCGGTGCAAGATCGCTGGCCTGGGGGACGATGCGGTGGGAGCGGAGCAGCTCGAACACCTCGTCCCCGTCGCGGAAAAGGCCGTTCTCAAACGGATCGACGAAGAAAGGCTCCCCTTCGCCGTAGCAGCCGACGACAAAATGACCGGGTAGGTTCACCGGGGAGAGATCGATGCCGAGCCGGTCGGCGACCAGCAGATAGACGGTGCCGAGGGAGATCGGAATTCCCTTCCTGCGTGTAAGTACATTGTCTATCAAACTGTTGAGTGGATCCGTGTAATGCTCAACATTGCCGCGGAAGCCCCATTCGTGGAACATCACGCGATTGAGGATCCGGCATTTTTCACGGCAGGTGGACGGCTCGACAATGAGTTCGCGGCAGCGGCCTGCGATCCTGTCGAGAGCGGTGCAGCATTCGCCTATGTCGAGGCGCGGTGAAACGGTGCGCGCGAGCAGGAGGGAACCCGTCTCCAGCTCGTAATTGAGGGATCGGATGAATCCGCGGAATTCCGAGATTGGATCGCTGAACTTGAGCTCGTTCAGAAACCAGGCCGCATGCCGGGCGAGCGAACGGTTGGGGCCGTTCGCGATGTCGCGCAGGAAGGGCGCCGCCGAGGCGCCCTGTTCGTTGAAAAAGGCGAGGAGGGCCTGGCGCACCGGCGCGCTCGTATCGTCGAGCAGGCTCCGCAGCGCCGCCTGGCGGCTCGCATCGAGCTTTTCCGTTGCCAATTCCACGATGCCAAGGAGAAAAAAAATTCCGCGCACTGGCAACAGTGGAAAGGCGGACCTTGAAGCCCGAGGGACAGGCCCCCAAGGCCTGCCCGGGTCAACGCCCGCCAAAAAGAGCGGTGCCGATGCGGACAAGCGTGCTTCCCGCGGCAATGGCCGCGGGATAGTCGCCGCTCATCCCCATCGACAGCTCGCGAAGGGGTGCCTTGAAGCGGGCGGCGAGCTCGTCGCGCAGACTCCGAAGGTTTGAGAAGGTGCGCTCGGCGACGGCGGGATCGGTCGAAAGGGGGGCGATCGTCATAAGCCCGTCGAGTTGGAGGTGCGGTCGGGCGAGGGCTGCCTCCACCAGGCGGGCGGCATCCCCGGGTTCCGCCCCGAATTTTGCCGGGTCGTGCCCGGCGTTGATTTGTAATAGGATAGGCATGGTCCGGCCGAGATCGGCCGCAGCGCGATCGATGAGATTCATCAGTTTCTCGCTGTCGACGCTCTGGATCCGGTCAAAGTGGCGGACTGCCAGGGCGGCCTTGTTCGACTGGAGGTGGCCGATCAGCTCCCAGCGGACGGAGGCCGTCGTTTGGGCGCGTTTCTCAACTGCTTCTTGGACACGGTTTTCGCCTACAGCGGGAAGGCCGTAGCGTGCGGCGTAATCAACCGCGAGCGCAGGGTGGCTTTTTGTGACCGGCAGCAGTGCTGCGGCCTCCGGAGCCCGCCCCGCGCGAACACAGGCCTCCGCCATCGCGGCGCGGAGGGAATCCGCCGCCCGCAGGAACTCATCGTATGCAAGAATCATTAGTCGAACGTTAGATTTTCTAATTAGACATTTACGCCGAGGCTCTCTTGATTAGCTTCCGTCTTAGCACGAGAGCTAATCATGCAAATTGAAAACCTTAAGATTTTTGCCGACCTGGTCGAGACGAAGAGTTTTTCGAAATCGGCGAAATTAAACAATCTCACCCAATCCGCGGTAAGCCAGCAGGCGCGGGCGATGGAGCGCCACTTCAAGGTGCTGCTGATCGACCGCAGCCAGAAGCAGTTTCAGCTCACCCGGGAAGGGCAGCGCGTCTATGAATCGGCGAAGGAGATGCTTCACACCTACGAGATGCTTCTATCCGAGCTTCAGGAGATGAAGAAGGTGATCAGCGGCACGATCCGAATTTCGACGATCTACTCGATCGGGCTGCATGAGCTGCCGCCCTACATCAAGCGATTCCTGCATGACTATCCTTCCGTGAATGTGCGCGTCGAGTACCGTCGCTCCAATCTCGTCTATGAGGACATTCTTCACAATTCAGTCGATTTCGGGCTTGTGGCATTCCCGGTCAAGGTGCGGCAGGTCGAGATGGTGCCGTTTCACAACGACCGCCTGGTGCTGATCACGCACCCGGAGCATGCGCTTGCGAAAAAGGGCGAGGTCAATGTCGCCGACCTGGCGGGGCAGAGGTTCATCGGGTTCGACCCGGACATTCCGACCCGAAAGGCGATCGACCAGATATTTCGGGAGAACCGGCTCGAACTCGACCCGGTGATGGAATTCGACAACATCGAAACCGTGAAGCGCGCGGTTGAGATCGACCATGGGATCGCGATCGTTCCGCAGGCGACGGTCGTCCAGGAGCAGAAGCAGGGAACGCTTGCCGTGCTGCAGTTCAGCGGCAGGGAATTCACCCGGCCGCTTGCGATCCTGCACCGAAAGGGTCGCGTATTGACCCCCGCGATGAGGAAATTCGTGGAGACGCTCAGCCTCGACCTGACGGAGCCCAAGGAAACCTGACAAGGGGGCGGTTCATGCCGGATGGCCGCCCCTGGGCCCTGTTCCGGTTTGTTCACATCGGGATCGGAATGGATTGTGAATAACCCGGTCTCTGCCCGGCACCCGTATTGCGGCGCATGAGGCGGCCGCGCCGTTTCGTGGCGGAAAAAGGTGAACAAGAATTGCCGCGGCGTTTCACAGAAGTAGGCTGTCCCCCCCGGACCGGGGGTTGTGCCGCACTTTCAATCGCCATTGTTTCCTATGAAGAGCGTTTTCATGAGCCTTGCGCTGGGTGCCGCCGTTGCGGGTCTGGGGGCCTGCAAACCGGAGGCGCTCCTCGAGCCGGCGCCTGCGTGGAACCTGAAGGACGTGGATGGACGCGTCGCGACATCCGACCAATGCAGGGGAAAGGTGGTGGTCGTGAATTTCTGGGCGACCTGGTGCAACCCGTGCAAGCAGGAGATACCCGGGTACGTGGCGCTTCAGAGGAAATACGCGGCGGACGGGCTTGTCATCGTCGGCATTTCCATGGACCGCGGGACGGCCGAGGTGAGGAAGTTCATCAAGCAGTACGGGGTCGGCTACCCGGTCGTCATGGGGGACGATGGCACCGAATAGGCTTTCGGGGGCGTCGACGCCCTTCCGACGACATTCATCATCGACCGCAACGGGATGATCCGCGATCGGCAGCGGGGATTCCTGGCCCCGGCCGACTTCGAACGTCGGCTCCTGACCTACCTGAGGCCGGGCGGCGGCGAAGGCTGAGCCGGCGCGAACCCAGCCATTTCGTTCCGGCGAAAAACAGAAGGGGCCGGCGATAACCCCTTAACGCCGGCCCCAGTTTTTCTGTTTCGGCCCTCGGGGCCGATTTCACGCTACCCAAGATGCTGTTTTTCAGCATGCGGATGAATAGCATCGCCCATGCCACATCACTCCCCGGCCCGGTCATTTGACGAACAAAACGGGGACAGCCTCACTACAAACAGGGACAGCCTCGCCGGCCCGGCGTGGGCGGCTGACCCGCATCCCCCCTGCGGACGGCTCATGGGAAGACGAAGGCGCCCCCGCCACTGAGGGGTTGCGTCTGCGGGGCCCCATCGTGACTTTCGGGGCTAACCGCCGATTTCACGTGCCGCTCCCGCCGATCATCCACGAAGACGAGGACCTTGTCGCTTTCGACAAGCCGAGCGGGCTCCTTGTGGCGCCGGAGCGCTGGGACAAGTCGCGCGAGAATCTGATGGAACTGGTGCGCGCGCGGCTGGGCAGGCACGTGGCGAACGTGCACCGGCTCGATGCGGATGCGAGCGGGATCCTCCTCTGCGCGAAATCAAAACCCGCGCTCGATTTTCTGAGCGGCCAGTTTCAGTCGAAGACGGTGGGGAAGGCCTATCTCGCGTTTGCCACGGTCCTGCCTGTCGCGCAGGCGGAGACAGCCATCGCGCCCGTTCGATCCGGCGCCGGGGGCCTGCCGTCCGAATTCACGGTCGATCTCCCGCTGGGCCCCGATGATGCGCACCCGGGACGAATGCGGGTATCCCGAAAGCGCGGGGGACAGGCGGGCGTGACGGAATTTCGCGTTCTTGAATCGTTCGGCCGATTTGCGTGGCTCGAATGCAGGCCGCTCACCGGGCGCACGCACCAGATCCGGGTGCATCTTGCCGCCATCGGGGCGCCGGTCCTGGGGGACGCCCTTTACGGGGATCCCGGGACGCAGCTTCTCCTGTCGGACCTAAAGCGCCGTTACAAGGGGCGCGCCGAGGAAAGGCCCCTGATCGCGCGACTCGCCCTGCATGCAAGCGGATTGACTTTCCTTCATCCGGCTACGCGCGCGCCGATGACCCTGGGGGCCCCATTGCCGAACGAATTCTCCGTCGCGCTGAAGTATCTGAGAAAATTCGCGGGCGCGAACAAAGGTTAAGGAACCGGGTGCACGGGGGGGCGCACGTCCGTCGTCTTGACGGATGCCGCGACCCGCAAGCGGTCCACTTCGCGCAGAACGGGAAGGAAGATTAGATAAATCGCCGGTATCCAAACGGGCAGCAGGAAGGCCCAGGCGGCCGATGCGTGATAGGCGATGAGGCCGTACTGATGGAAGAAGAGCCTGGGATCGTCCCAGAACATCTGGTTCATGTATCGGATGTGCAGGTACGTTCTCGGCTCCTTGAACATCCATTCGCCCATCCTCACAAGCCCCAGAATCGCGGGAATATGGAGGGGAACGCAGATGCCATTGACTATCTGAATGATAGGCTGATTCAGCCGGAGGGCGATGCCTACCAGGAGGCAGAGGAAGGTGGTTGTGCCTATGACGGGGAAGAGCGCGCAGGCGCTGCCGACGGCCAGGGTCAGGGCGATCTTTTCGGGCGTGATGCCCTGGGTCAGCTGGTGGACAATGGGTTCCACGACGCGTCTCTTCCAGAATGAAGACACGCGGGGCGTGAAGGGAGCTGGGGGGTTCTCGGGCACGGGCGGCGGCTATATTTACCGTACGCCTGCATACAGGGAGTCGCAAGCCAGCACAAGCCGCGTTATTGGGGAGGAATGCCGCGGAATCATGGAACATTCACGGCCGCCCGATTTCGGACCGATTGCCTAATAACCGCAGCGGCGGCCTGAAAGCCCGTAAAGCGGTGCTATTCTTGGCCGTATTCAGTTCGACCGGGTCTGACCTCCCGGGCGTTTCCAGCAAACCGACACCATGCTCACAGCCGTAGTCCTCATTTCACTCATAACGCTCCTTGTTGCGAGCGAGCCAGGCCCGTCCGGGAGCGGACGGGGTTAGGATCGCGACCCGCGGCGGGATGGCGGCCAACGCCGGCGCCTGCGCGCGATTTCCCGTTTGCGTGGCGCGCGGACCACGTCTAGCCCTCGGTGACACCCGCCATGAACTTCAAAGTGCTTTTTCGCTCGGTGGTCTTCCTCCTGATGCTTTTCGTCGTGCTTTACGCCGGCCTCAACAATACGCACCCCATCGATTTCTCCTTCCCAATCGCGTCTCCCAAGGACATCCACCAGCCGGCGGCCTACATATTTTTCGGCATGTTCGCCGTCGGTGTCCTCGGGGGCACGATGCTGACTGCGGGCGGCGGCGGCCGGCGCGGCGGCGGCGGAAAGGACAAGTAGGTTTCAGGCCGGTGGAGCGCGGCGAAGATTGTCGCAGACGATCGCCGCTGCAATCGCGGCGTTCAGGGATTCCGCCCGGCCATGGCGGGGAATCGTGATCCGGGTTGTGACGAGCGCCCTTACGCCTTCGGACAGCCCGCGTCCCTCGTTTCCAATGACGATCACGGCGTCTTGCACCGGCGGCAGCCGGTGAACGTCCTCCCCGTCGAGATCGCAACCGAAGACGGGCGCCTGGGAGGCGGCGAGCGCGGCCGGCAGGTCCGCGGTGTGCACCGTGACGCGGGCGAATGAGCCCATGCTGGCGTGAACGACCTTTGCCGAAAAAAGATCGGCGCAGTCCGGCGAGAGAACGACCCGATCCAGCGCGAACCAGTCGGCGATCCGCAGAAGCGTGCCGAGATTGCCCGGATCCTGGATGCCATCGAGCGCCAGCGTGAGGCCGCGATTGAGACCGTTCGCCGGAAGGGGCCGCCTCGAAATGCTGCCCAGCCCGAGGACCGGCGAGGGCGTCGGCAGCTGGCTGATGCGCGCCATCTCGGCCGGGGATACTTCGCGCGTCACCGGCCCGTTCCAGCCGGGTGTGGCGTAGATTTCATCGAGGGAAAACCCGCCAGCCAGGAGATCGGCGACCCCTTTCTCCCCTTCGATGACGAAGAGACCAAGCGCTTCGCGGTGCTTCTTCTCGCGCAGCGAGCGAAGGCGTTGGATTTCGGCTTTGGTTAGCATCGGTGGCGGAACTTTCCAGGGAGGGGAAGGAGGCGCCCGCCGGGCGGCCTTCGACGGGACATTGGGATGGCATAGAGCAGCCGGGCGGCGCTATCTAGGCTAAACTGCCCGGCCCCTGCGAAGGCGGCGTTCATTTTCCGTTGTTTTTGGTCCCGATTGGCGCGATGTTCACGGAGTGCCGGCAATCGCATACCCTTCGGCCTTTCGACGCCTCTTCGATGAGATCGGCACGGTTGACGCCGTGGGCGTTGAGGAGCGCGTTGCAAAATACGCGACCCGAAGCATCAAGAAGGCGTCCAAGGTCAGCGGCCTCAAGCTCGCCGTCTCCATGGTGGACCTGACGACCCTTGAGGGAAAGGACACTCCAGGAAAGATCGCCTCGCTCTGCCGCAAGGCCCTGCATCCGCACGAGGATCCGGACGTGCCTTCCGTCGCAGCCGTTTGCGTGTATCCCTCGATGGTGCGCCATGCGAAAAAGCACGTGGCCGGCACCGCGGTGAGGGTGGCGTCGGTGGCGACGGCCTTCCCGTCGGGCCAGACGCCTCTGAAGACCCGCCTGGCCGAGGTCAGATGCGCCGCCGCGGACGGAGCCGACGAGATCGACATGGTGATCAACCGCGGCGCGTTTCTGGCCGGCGAGTTCGGAAGGGTCCAGGATGAGATTTCGGCCGTCCTTGAAGCCTGCGGCGATGCGGCCCTCAAGGTGATACTGGAGGTGAGCGAGCTGGAAACCTACGACGCGATCCGCGCCGCCTCTTTTCTCGCCATGGGCGTCCTGCGCGAGGGCGATTTCATCAAGACGAGCACGGGAAAGACATCGCTCAACGCAACCCTGGGAAACAACCAGGTCATGATCGATGCGATTCGCGACCATTTCCTGGACACCGGGATTTCGATAGGGATGAAACCGGCCGGCGGCATCCGCGGCGCCAAACAGGCGCTTCATTTTCTGGTGGCCGTCAAGGAGACGCTGGGCGATGCCTGGCTTGTCAACAGGCGGTACCGGTTTGGCGCGAGCGCCCTTCTGAACGACCTTCTCCGCCAGATCGAAAAGGAAAAGACCGGGGCCTATCAGGCGCCCTATTATTTCAGCGACGCCGCTGAGAGCTATTGAAAAGGAGAACCATGCCGGTGCACGCCACCATGCCCCCGACCGCCCCCGCCAAGGCAAAATCCGCGCTTCGCAACGGCCGGGCGCCCAGCCCGCACCGGGGCAGGACCGCGCCCGCCCTGATTTTTGGCGACCTGTGGGAATTCGACCCGGCGCCGGAGAGCGCCGATCCGAAGCTGAAGCCGCGGTACGAGCTGTTCATAAACGGGGAATTCGTCCCACCGAGGTCGGGGAAATACTTCGAATCGATCAATCCTGCGAACGAGCGCAAGCTGGCGGAAATCGCCTCGGGCGGCGCCTCCGACGTCGACGCGGCCTACGAGGCGGCCTCGCGTGCGTTTGGGACCTGGGGAAGGATGCCCGGGCGGGAGCGCGGGAAGTACCTCTACCGGGTCGCCAGGCTGCTGCAGGACCGCGCGCGGGAATTCGCCGTGGCGGAGACGATGGACAACGGAAAGCCGATCCGCGAGACGCGCGACTTCGACGTTCCGATGTGCGCCGCCCATTTCTTCTACCATGCCGGTTGGGCCGACAAGCTCGAGTACGTGGCGCCCGGCCGGAAGGCGGCGCCGCTCGGGGTCGTGGGCCAGGTGATACCCTGGAATTTCCCGCTGCTCATGCTTGCGTGGAAGCTCGCCCCGGCCCTCGCCATGGGAAACTGCGCGGTGCTCAAGCCCGCGTCGAACACCTGCATCACGGCGCTCAAGCTTGCCGAGATATTCCAGGACGCGGGCCTGCCGCCGGGAGTCGTCAACATCGTCACGGGTCCGGGCAGCACGGGCGGGCTCATCATGGCCCATCCAACGGCCTCGAAGATAGCCTTCACGGGATCGACCGACGTCGGCAAGGTGATCATGCGGTCGGTTGCGGGCGGCGACAAGAGAATGACGATGGAACTGGGCGGAAAGGCCGCCAACATCGTCTTCGACGATGCGCCGATCGACCAGGCGGTGGAGGGGATCGTCAACGGCATCTTCTTCAACCAGGGCCAGGTTTGCTGCGCGGGTTCGAGGCTCCTTGTCCACGAGCCGGTGGCGGCCGCGGTCACAGCCAAGCTCAGGAACCGGCTGCGGGTCCTGCGCGTCGGCGACCCCCTCGACAAGAACACGGACGTCGGGGCGATCGTTTCGCGGGCGCAGCTGGACACGATCAAGGAGTATCTGAAGATCGGGGTGGAGGAGGGCGCCGAGATGTGGCAGCCGCCGTGCCGCCTGCCGTCGAAGGGCTATTTCCTTCCGCCGACTCTTTTCACCGGCGTCACGCAAAGCCACAGGATCGCGCGCGAGGAGATCTTCGGGCCGGTCTTGAGCATCCTCACCTTCCGGACGGTGGATGAGGCGATCGAAAAGGCCAACAACACGCCCTACGGGCTGAGCGCCGGAGTCTGGACGGACAAGGGTTCGCGCATCCTCAAGATGTCCACCGAACTCAAGGCGGGTGTGGTCTGGGCCAACACCTTCAACAAGTTCGACCCGACCTCGCCCTTCGGCGGCTACAAGGAGTCCGGCTTTGGCCGCGAGGGCGGTCGGCAGGGGCTCCTCGACTACGCGAAACTTACCTAG
>Ga0265313_10003851_pt1 | contig 11842 bp, 23 predicted proteins | sample 4123metaG_FD_203122 | JGI IMG/M metagenome (GOLD analysis project Ga0265313, IMG submission 203122) | Rhizosphere microbial communities from Carex aquatilis grown in University of Washington, Seatle, WA, United States - 4-1-23 metaG | ecosystem: Host-associated > Plants > Roots > Rhizosphere >...
GCGAACGAACGCGAGCCGCAGCGTGCTTTTGACCGGGACGCGTACAAGGCAGCGCTTCAGCGTCAGCGGGCGGTGAAAGCGCGAACGAACGCGAGCGGCACTTAAGCCCCAAGGAGCTGCTCCATGAGTCACGTAGCACATGCGCGTACACATCCGATGGATCGACAAGAAAACGTGCGAGGTCACCCTCATCCCTGGGCGCATCGCCCGCTGGTTTGGTGCAGAGACGCGTGTCGGCATCGCGTACCGCAGCTACTACGACGTCACAGCCGAAGACGAGAACGGCGAGAGCTATGAATATCGAGAGGTCATCTTCTGCTGGAAGACGACCAGCCGGTACGTCGGCTGGCGCGAGATGCGCGCCATCGAAGCGGCCCCCGTGCAGAGCATCGACGATATGACGGTCGAGCAGCTTCTTCTCGACGAATCCCCCAAGCACCCATGAGGCCATGAGCCGCGCACGTAGGCGGCCCATCGGTCCCCGGTCCCTGGTCCCCGGGTCTCCTGGGTGATTCGCTACCCGTCTCTGGCGCATCACGCGCGTGTCTCGATCGTCGGGCGATCGAGCAGCCATCAATCGATTGAGGATTATCGCCGACTCCGGCAAAGCTGCAACTGAAAAATGCGACAAGGCGCCACGTGGCCGAGTTCCGAGCTGTGAGTCGCTGGAGATGTCGTGGTGAACACCAAGATCAATCCGACCTGCCCGCACTGCGCGCAGAAGTCTCTACGCAACACGGACGAGGCGAAGGTCGTCGCCGTGACCGATCGCCCGCAAGTGATCTCCCCTGGGTAAGAAACAACCCAACTTCCAAACCTTCCCGCAAAGCACTACAAGGATCCCATCGCCATGTCCAAGAAAGCTTTCAACCTCGCTCGCGACTCGGTCTACGTCGCCGATCCCATCACCGACCTCCGCATCATCGGCGGCCTGATCTTGTCCAAGGACGAGCAGGGCGACCTCGACACCGAGCCCGATCCCGCGCACCCGCTGACCGATCTCCGTCGGCTCAAGAAGGCGCTTCCCGAGCCGTTCCTGGCGAACATCGCCCACCGCGGCGTCGACACGCCGATCCAGATCGTCAAGCTCGACGACGTCGCGACGGTGGTCGAGGGCAAGTCGCGCGTGCGCGCGGCTCGCGTGGCGAACCGCGAGCGGGCCAAGCGCGGCGAGCCGCTCATCAAGATCAAGTGCGTGATCAAGCGCGACACGAGCGCGACGGCGCTGATCGCCTCGATCGTGAGCGGCAACAACGCCCGCATGGAGGATGATTTCTCCGACAAGCTCGAGAAGCTCAAGCGGTACCTCGACAACGGCGGCTCGGAGGAGGACGCGGCGCGCTTCTTCATGGTCAAGCTGGCGACGATCCGCGGCTGGCTCGCGTACGAGGATCAGGCCACGGACGAGACCAAGGCCGCCGTGAAGGAGGGCAAGCTCGGGGCTGCCGCGGCGGCCGAGCTGGCGCGAATCAAGGACCCGGAGGAGCAGCGCGCCAAGCTCGGGGACCTGCTCTCGGCTCCCGATCCGAAGGCCCGCGGCGTCCGCGCGGCCAAGATCGTGCGCGGCGCGAAGCACTCCAGCGCGATCACCGGCAAGAAGGACCAGGTCAAGCTCCTCGAACACGTGCAGCAGATGTCGCACGGGACCCGATCGGAGAAGACGATCGCGTTCTGGGAGGGCGTCGAGGAGGCGTTCAAGCTCGTGATCGGTGCCAAGGACGTGGACGAGCGCTTGATCAAGGCGCTCAAGGAGAGCCAGACGGCGGACAAGGCAGCGAAGTAGTCGTGGCTGCCGCGCGAACCGCCACGATCGTCGCCGCCGTGCTGGAGGTGCACTGCCCGCACTGCGGAATTCCTCGCGGATTTGCCATGCTTCATCGAGGGCAAGAGCGGCATCGGCCCCACTGACTACTGGTGCGCGTGCGAGGACAACGCGAAGCTGCGAGAACTTCATGCGCGTGTCGTAGCGCGGGCGAGAGGTGTTTCATGACGACGCCCAAGCACAAGTTCGTGACCCGCGTGATCCAAGTCGCCTTCCACCGCAACGGCATCGGCGGCTACGGCTTTCACGCGGTCTTGTTCGATACCACAAACGAGGAATGCCCGACCTGCGGCAAGCCGTGGGGCTGGACCGACGGTCTCGGAGTTACCTCATGCGAGAACCGCCATGCCGGCCCCCCAGTGAAGAAGGCCGCTCGCATGCTCGGAGTGGTGTTCGATGAACCTGGGCACGTGTCCGTATTCGATGTCGACAAGCTCGTAGATCCAGCAATCGGCGTGGCCTTCGGTGACGGCACTGACGGCAACTCGTGGCGTGGGGACCGATTCGAATCCGAGCTGCGTGCCGCGATCAAGCGCACGCCGAGTGATGGCTCGGTACGACTGGGACCGTTCGGGCTTCCGACAAAACGCAAAGCGGGCCGGAGGATCGGCAGCGGAGGCAAGGCGCTGTGAGTCAGTGCCCCGGCAATCGACGCGGGCACACGTGGAGCGAGCCCCGGCCGGATCAACTACCGGGCACCCCGCGTCAAGCGATCCTCGCGCTGCGGATCTGTTCGCGCTGCCAGGCTCTCGGCCGCGTCAACTCGCAGGGAGTCGTCGTGGCGATACCTAGCCAGACGGCGAAGCCCCCGTCGTTCACCATGACCACGCTCGTTTCGCCGTCGCCGCGCGAGTTGGTCGAGCAACTCTCGTCTGAAGAGCGCGTCGCGATCGATTTGATCCTCGAGCGTAGCTATGATCGTCAACCGCGCTCTGGCGAGGAGCCGCCAAACTTCGATGCTGATCCACATTTCGGCAAGCTCGTTCCCAACAAGGAGCGGCGAGGCTACCTGATCACACTCTCGCGGCAGTTACGTGCGCTCGGGGTCACCCTTCATGATCGCAACACCGCGGGGTCGCCATGATGATTCGCTGGAAGCGCTGCACCGTGGGAGCGCCCTGATGATCCGCTGGAAGCGCTCTCAGGACAGCTTCGTCGATTCGCAGGATGGCCAGTGGCAGATCACGCCGATCTACTGGGCCAGCGCGAAGCCACGTTGGTTCAAGCTCACGCGCGTCGTCAATGGCAAGATCAGGTCGGTGGGCGATTCGTTCGATTCCCAGCGCGAGGCCAAGGAGGAGGCCGAGCGAATTCTCTACAGGGAGTCGAAAACGATGAATCACAGGGAGTCGAAACGGTGAGTCCCCTAAGAGGTTTCGGCGGTCACAGCTGCGTCCAACTCATGAACTACGGCGCCCTGATCGACTGCCGTGTGAACACGAATGCATGGCGGAAAGCCCTGCACTATCTCCCTTGGACCGGTGCTCCGCAAGATGGCCGTGCTGCCCGATGGGCACGGATTCCGATGGAAACACTGCTGGCCGCCTTCGGTCACGTGGAGGCGCGCCTTGAGCGCCTGCGCGGCTATCCGAGCACCGGCCGCGTGAAAAAGCACGAGAAGTGGCTCGGCAAGTGGCAGCGCCAGATCTGTATGGAGATCGACCGGAGGCGCGCATGAAGCTCACGAAACAAGGAGTGCGCGACCTCGGTGGTGGCCGTCCAGCGTGCGCGCATCAGTGCCAGCACTTCTTCGCTGCCCAGCTCGTGGTGGTCGGCCATCGCTGGGTACGAGATCCAGACTACTTCGAGGAATACGAGGAGCCGATCTATGGACAGCGGTGCCTGCACTGCGGGGAGACGCGCGAATGAGCGCATTCACGAGCGTAAAGGTGTTCTCTGCGAGCATGTACGAGCGTCGCCAGACCCTCGGCGATGAAGTCACGCGCTGGCTGGAGGAGGCGCGCCGAACAAGATCGGGATTTCAGATCGTCGACATCGTGATCCGACAGTCGAGCGATCGCGAGTATCACGCGCTATCGATCGTGGTGTTCTATCGCGAGTCCCCAATTAAGAGATCACCTCATCAATGATCACGCACAACGGCGGCGACACGCCGATCAAGCCGCGCTTCTACTAGTCCGAGAGGAAACCATCTGATGTCCACGATGCCAAACGGACCCGAGTTCAGTTACATCCGGCTATCAAGCACCCACGCCAAGGTGACCTGTGCATGTGGCTGGGAAGACGATCCTGTGCCTGTCAGTCCATTCGATCCAAACGAAGCGCTGGCTGCGGCATCTGCGGTCCATCCACGTTGCCCCGCACCCGCGAAGCACGCGGCGCGGTTTCGGCATTACCCCAGCTACTACATGATTGATGGCTGCTTGTGCGGCTGGTGCGTGCCAATTGGTACTGGCGATCCCGAGGCTGCACTCGTGCAACATGTCGCTGTAGCCATGGCCGGCTCATCGACAAGCCCATCGGCCAGCCCATCGGCCAGCTCATCGGCCAACCCATCCACGGACTGGTCGCAGATCGATCGTGGTCTCGATCTGCAACACGAGCTCGCACTGAGGGCAATCGCTTGGGCCCAGGCCGATCGCGCCTGCGACGATCGCGCAGCCGCGCTCACCCGTATCGAAGACGAGATCGATGCCCACCTGCGTGAAGGGCAAGCCCCTAGCGACATCGAGCGCGCCCTCCTGAACAAGCTCGAGCGCGAGAAAATCAACTTCCAGCTCGCAGATCAGCGCGCGCAGAAGTGCGACGACGATTTCCGTCAGGTCGCGCGAAAGCTCGCCGATGCCATGGAGCGCAAGTGAAGCGGGCGGCCCAGCTGGCGACCCAACGAGCAGCCCTGATCAAGCGCCAGCTCGATCTGATCGCAGGGATCTCGGCGACGCCCCCGAAGCTCTTCATCGGCCCCACGCGGACTATGGTACGCGGGGCAGATCCGACGAAGTTTTCGACCGGGCCTATCGCGCTCTGCGAGCATCAGCAGCCATGAAAGTGGTGCGTCGTGTGCGCGGCGCGTCGGGGACACTAAGGCTGAACGAAGGAGAGCCAACGCAATGTCTGACATCAAGCACAAGGTCACTGAGGAGCAGATCAATGTCTGGCTCAAGAACCTGCTCGGCCGCGTGAACATCAGCGTGGTCACGTTCCGGGACGGTTCGAACGGCCTACTCAACGTGCCCGACAAATATGTCCGCGTCATCGACGCGCTGTACGTTGCGCTGTGCAATCTGGCAGCTGGCGAAGCTCTTCCCGAATTCACCGAACCAGAATCACCAAAGGGCCGAAGGCAAGCCAGGCCAGCTAGGAGGAAAGCGTGATCTTCGTTCGTCATCACGAGAAGTGCGCCGGACAGCCCACGGCAACGGGAAAACTGACTGGAAGCTGCGATTGCAAGGTCGCACCGATGGATGAAGCCGCTCGAAAGGCGCTCGAGAAGCTGCTCGTCGCACTCGACAGCACGTCGAAGCGCAACGCGGAAGATCGCGACTACTTCGCGCTGCGGCTGGACATGCTCGCAGAGCAAATCGCCCACGAAGCCAAGCAGGTCCGCTTCCAGATCCGGAGAGGTCGGCGATGAGCCGTTGTCCACAAGCCTTCGTCTTCTGGAACGCGGGGATCTGCTCCGTGATCGATGACAAGAGCCGCAAGACACTCGCGCGAAGCAAACGCTTTCGTCGGGCCACGCGAAAGGCACGACGGATGGGCTACGACGTCCGCGTGTACAAGGGCGACTGCGCCAAGGCACCGCCCGACGCGAGAGAAGTCAGCTCTGGGAGCTACATCTTGCCGGCGGTACCGTGATCGTATGGGCAGACGGAAAAGCACCAGCTCCACACGGCGGCATTCACGCGCGACCGCACCACGTAAACGTTGACGAGCTCACGGACCTCGCGGGCCCGATGCGCGAGGTCGTATACATCTTCGAGCGTGAAGGAACGCGAGGAGGAGCGCTTTGGTGGCTAGTGCTCGAATGTGGCCACGCCGTCGCACGCAAGCGCCACGAGGCCAAGGGCTATACGGCGATGGTCCATGGAATGTTCCGTCCGATCGAAGAAAAGTTCGCTCCCAAGCGATGTCAGTGTCTCTACTGCGGATCGGGAAACGAGAAATCAGATCCAGCGATCCTCATCAAGGCATTCGGAGGCGCGGTCCCGTGAACCTGACCGGTGAGGTGATCAAAGAACCTGGTCGCGACGTATCCGTTGCGAAAATCAACCTGTGACTAGGCTCGCCGTCATCACCGACGTCCATGCAGACGTCCACGCGCTACGCCGCCGTAGACATCTGTAATGCTTCGCGGTATACAGATCACTTCCGTATGCCCGTCTCGAAGCGCAAGCATCCGTTCCAGATCCGTCTCACCTCGCAGGAGTTTATGGCGTGGAAGCGCGCGGCCCGGCGGGACGACCTGCCGGTCGCTGCATGGGCACGGCGACTCCTGAACCGGGCAGCCCGAAAGGCTTGGCACCCAATCATCGGCTAATGGGGTGCCCGGCTACCCAGTATCTAGCCCGCCTCGGTGTGAACACATCGTCACGGGAGTCGTTTCGCCAAACCCAATAGTTGCTGCTCAAAGGAACTGGAACGCCGAGCGCATTACCGCTAGCCATGCTGAACGATCTCCTCCACATCCTGCTCGGAGGCGCGCTGGTCGCGCTGGGTGTCCTGGCGGCAGGGCTCTCCGACCGAATTCGTGGGCTACGCGCTGGCCGGCCGGCGGTCGAATCCGCCACGCGGAATCGACCACCGGCCGGCCAGACGCGCCAGCCCATCGAGGTCGTCGAGCCGGAGATCGTGCCGATGCCGCCGCCGAAGGCGAAGCGCCCCGCGAGCGTTTCCGATTCGCGCGCCGGAGACGTGATCGCGGCGCTGGTCGCGGCGGGCTACAAGAAGTCGGTCGCGGCCGAGGCCGTGTGGGCGTGCGCCGATCAGGAGCGCGCGACGGTCGAGATGTGGGTGAGGGCAGCGCTTCGGCGATGTGCGGGCGGGGCGGTGATGTCGTGAGCGTCGTGAGCGAGTGCCACTGCCATCAGTGCTGCTACGCCCGCAAGCATCCGCAGCTCGGACCGGCACCGCACGGCAATTCGACGCAGACCATCGAGCGAGAGCGCTTCCTCCGTGTCGTCTCCCTGAACGCGGAGAGCGCCAAAGCATTCGCCATGCCCGACGCGGTCAAGGTCGTCTGCATCGGGCAAGCCGACTCAACGCGCTACAAGTTCGGCTCGCGGAACTACCTACTGTTCCAGACGTGGAACGACTATCAGGCGTGGCGGCGCGAGGGCGGTGCAGCGTGAAACGCCCCCTCTCCCCTGCCGAGCTGTACAAGATCCCGGGCAACGATCGCGCGCGCTGGTACCGCTTGTGCCTGCTGTCGGACGGCGCGATCGCCGTAGAGTCGTCCGCCGACGCGGTGCTGCACCAAGACTGGGTGCATGAGGGCGAGGCTGCCGGCCCGCTCCCCATCGACTTCGGTCCGAGCGACGTCGCACGACTGCTGCGGGTGACGCTGCGGAAGATGGGCGAGAAGGCCGGGTCATCGTGAAGATACCGCCACACAGCCGTGAACCGAACGCGCTGAGTGATTTCGTACCCACGCGCATGGATCGCGAGCTTGCCTGTCACGACGGGCGGCACGCGGATCGCAGCAAAGGGCAGTCATGACTGCCACACTCCACCTCGTTCCCGCGATTCCGGCCTCGACCCCGGATGACTCGACTCTCCGCCCCAGCAGCTTCGACGATTTCCTCGGCCAGACCGAGGTCATCTCGAATTTGCGTGAGTCGGTGACCGCCGCGAAGCACGGTGGCTGGCAGCTCGATCACGTTCTCTTGACCGGCCCGGCGGGCTTGGGCAAGTCGAGCGCCTCGGCCATCATCGCCGCCGAGCTTGGCGTGAAGATGCACGCGACATCGGCCCCGGCGATCGCGCACAAGGGCCAGCTCGCATCGCTCCTCACCGCGCTCGGCGAAGGTGACGTGCTCTTCATCGACGAGATCCATGCGCTGGATCGGGCACTGTCCGAGGTGCTCTACCTGGCTATGGAGGATGGAATCCTCGACATGCCTGCCGGCAAGCGGGTGATCCGCGTTCCGCTGCCGAAGTTCACGCTGATCGGTGCCACCACGCACCCCGGCAAGATGCCCGCGCCGCTCCGCGATCGGTTCGGGATCATCTGCCAGCTTCGCCCGTACACGCTGCCCGAGCTGACGACGATCGTCGCGCGGTCGGCCCGCAAGCTCGGCGTCGCGATCAGCGATGACGGAGCGGCGGTGATCGCGGGCGCCTCCCGCGGCACCCCGCGCATCGCCAACCGCCTGCTGCGCCGCGTGCGCGACACAGCGACGAGCGCGGGGCTCCACGGCGCGATCGTTCTGCACCGTGACCGCGGCATGATCAACGGCCCGATGGTGATCGCAGCGCTTTCCCGGCTCGGGATCGATCAGCTCGGGCTCGACAAGCTCGACCGGCGCTACCTGACGCTGGTGGCTGACCGTCCGGTCGGTGTCGAGGCGCTCTGCGCGGGACTCGGAGAAGATCGGTCGACGGTCGAAGCGCTCGAAGCTCAGCTGATGCAGGCCGGGCTCGTGATGCGGACCGGGAAGGGACGCGTCGCGACCGATGCCGGCCGGGCGCATCTGGTGGTGGCGTCGTGATGAAAAATCTGACCCCCAGCCAGCGCATCGCGAACGCCGCGTGGCTTCGCGATCAGATCAAAAAGCTCGTGCGCGACGCCGAATCGAACGCGAAGGAAGATGGATATGGATCTTCGTGGACATCGCAAGCTAGCGCGGACGTCGCGCGACACTATGCCCGCGAGCTGCGCCGGATCCTGCTCGGTCTCACGTGGGAGGAGAACTTCGCCAAGCGCGCGGACAAGGCGTGGCGGCAGGCCGAACGGAAAGTGAGCAAAAAGTGACCGTCGACGAAATGATCGAGTCACTCAATGGGCTGTCCGACAGCGATCTCGGCATGCTGCGGCGCTTCGTCAACGCGGCGTTCGAGGAGCGGGTGCGCTCGGCCATGACCCTGACCGAAGAAGAGCAGCAGCTTCTTTCAAGATCAAAGATCGACTGCGTCAAGGCCGTTCGTATGCGCACTGGTCTTGGACTCGCCGACAGCAAGGAGCTGGTCGATCGCTGGCAGCGTGGAGAGCGCGCATGAGCATCTTCCCCGACATCGCAAAGGGAGCCTTTCACTTGTACGAGGAGCGGCGCATCACCAAGAAGCAATTGGTGGACATTCTGAAGGAGTGCGTCAACGGCGTTGCGGTCGAGAACGGCTATGCCAATCAGTATGGGCTGCCGTTCAGGTCAAAGCGCGATGCGGGCAATCGGTGAAGAGCACGATCGACATTCTGCGTCACGCACGATCGACGTACGATCGGACAGCGGCTGTCGATCGGCTGCTGGAGCTTGGATACTCGCCGGAACGCGCAGCTCGCGCGTGCTCGCTGTATCCACAAGGTCAATCAAACGATTCGCTTACCGAACTGATCGGCGAACTGATCGGCAAGACGTTAAAGAGCATCACCAAACGATCGAATGGCCGTCCCAGGGATGTCGAGGATGAGATCGTCTTCGTAGCCACGACTGGTGAGACATAGCGCATGTGGTATCAGCCAGACTGCCGCGCAGTGGCACTCGTGCGCCAGCTCTTCTACAAGGTTGAGGCTGTCTGGGCATGGATCGAAGATATCAACGGGGACCTTGACGACCTTGCGGGCTCGCCGATCGTGATGGCTGAAGCCGTCACCGATACCAAGACGCCACCGGTCAATGCTGACTCACCCGAGAGCTACACGTGGACGTTCTACAAGCTCACCACCGCGAAAGGCTACGTGACGATCCGCTGGTACGGCAGCAGCAACGGATACTACAGCGAGACGGCCAGTTTTGCGAAGGTGTCGCCATGAACAACCCCTATCTCGACGCGGTGTCTGCACCGGTCTCCGAGGCCGAACGCGATCAGATCGCCACTCGCCACGGCGTCATTGTCGCGGCTCTCGACGGCTTCCTTCTTGGTTTTTTACGCCGCGAGATCCTGACGAACCGCTACGCGTGGACGATTCCGACCGAGCACGTCGTGCGACGCCTCGCCCAGCTATCCCCGATCTGCGACATGGGCTGCGGCACTGGCTACTGGGCCTGGCTGCTTCGTCAAGCTGGCGCTGAGGTGCTGCCTGTCGATCCACAGCCGGTCGGCAGCTGCACGAACCACTGGCATAAGGATCCGCAGGCCGAATCATTCGTCGAAATCACGCGCGCGGACGCCATGAGCTTCGTGGTGCCTGCGTCGCATGCGCTCATGCTGTGCTGGCCGCCTTACGGCGAGCCGATGGCCATGGACGCACTACGGGGCTACCGCGGCCAACACGTCATCTACATCGGTGAACTGGGTGGCGGTTGCACGGCCGACGATGCCTTCCACAGCGAGCTCGCGACGAAGTGGCACTTCGTGGAGGAGCTGCCGATCCCGCAGTGGTGGGGCATTCACGACAGCGTGTACATCTATCGGAGGACCGCTGCGTCGTGAAACACAGCACGTATCGATCACGCGGTCGCGTCTACTGCATGGATAGTGGAACCTTGCCACATCCATCCAACATGCGCGGCGTACTGATCAAGGGCCAGTTTACGCGCGCTTGGTGCGAGTGCTGCGAGCAAGAAGTTGCGCTGCGACGCAACGGCTGTCTGTCACACCACGGCCCCAACAAGAAGGAACACAAGTGAAGAAGCTGTCCATCACCACGCTTACTTTTCTCATCACGGCCTGCTCGGCGCCAACCTCCCACGATACATTGCCAGATGCCGGTGCCGGTTCCACGCGCGATGGTGCTAGTGATGCCGGCAGCGACCGCGCTACATCCGACATTTTGATCTCCGGTGGCGGTAGCGCGCTGACCGCGTGGGATTTCGGCCCTGAAGAGGCAGGCAGCGCTTCCACCGCGCTTGCACTCACCGTGACCAACGAAACCGGTCAGACATCGACCGCGCTCGTGGTCGCCAGCCCCGCAACGTTCCCGATGGATGCGTCCTCGAGCTGCGCACAGAACATCGAGCTGGCTCCGGGTGCGGATTGCTCGATCTTGATCCGCTTCGATCCTGCCGCCGTTGGAGAGGTCAGTGGCGCATTGACGATCGATGGCGGAACGACGGTCGGCTCAGCGAGCCTGGCCTTGTCGGGATCAGGGGTCGCCGCGCCAGACCTGGATACGACGCCGCCCTTCTTCGACTTTGGCGTCGTGGAGTTTGGATCTGCTGCCCAAACCACACTATCGGTCCAAAACAGTGGTACCGATCTGGTGATCGACTCGATCGCGATCGGCAACCCCATTGGAGCTGGCTTCTCGGTGGCAAGCACGACGTGCGGTGGGCAGCTCTCGGCAGGCAGCGCTTGCAACATCGTCGCGCAGTTCACTCCTACGGAGTTTGGTCAGAACGGTGCGAACTTGACCGTGCAAACCGATCACGGTCCATACGTGATCGGCATCAATTGGCTGAGTGGATACGGCGGGGCGCGGCTAACCGTGACCATGGCCGGATCAGGGGCAGGGTACGTCGCGTCCGACGGCGGTGGCGTACCCGATATCGACTGCGGTACCACGTGCTCAGGGCTCTTCACAGACGGTCCGAACCACACGCTCACCGAATCGACCGCCGATCAGTTCAGCGGCTGGAGAGGGGATGGATCGGCGTGTGGGTCGGCCAACTCGACCTGCGCCGTGACCCTGTCGACCAGCAAAGCCACCATCGTGCAGGCGACGTTCTCGCCACTCCAATAACCGACCCAAAAATGAGCGACAAAACGAGCGTCATCCCCGCCGGCACCAACATACTAATTCATGCGAATATCTTCGACCGCGCGGATGCAATACGGTTAGACACAGAGTTGACGCACGACACGCGCTTCAACTTCACACACAAGGGCAGCAGCCAGGTGCACGTCATCCTTGGGGACTGCTTGATCAAGTCACGCGATGGGCATAGCCCGGTGCAAATTCAG
>Ga0265313_10003852_pt1 | contig 11839 bp, 5 predicted proteins | sample 4123metaG_FD_203122 | JGI IMG/M metagenome (GOLD analysis project Ga0265313, IMG submission 203122) | Rhizosphere microbial communities from Carex aquatilis grown in University of Washington, Seatle, WA, United States - 4-1-23 metaG | ecosystem: Host-associated > Plants > Roots > Rhizosphere >...
GGGGCGGCGACATCGGCCTGGGGAACTTTGCGGGGGTGTTCGTTGGACTGGCCAACAAGCTCGAGGACATGGTCTCAAACATGATGGCGGAGGGCTATCCGTTCTCGCCCGGGGTCAGGTTCGACGCGCTGATGCTCGTCGGCATCCTCGCGCAATTCTTCTTCTTCGCCTTCAGGATACGCTGGAGGGAGGCCTGGTGGCGGATCGGCGCAAGCTCGGCGGTGCTCATGCTCTTCCTGGGAGACGCGGTCTGGGAGCACTACCCCTCGGCTGCGGCCCGGGTGCTGCTCCCCATGACCCTCGCGTTCAACGTCCTCGTCCCCCGGGGCCGCTGGTGGTCCCTCCTCCTGGTGGCGGGCAACCTGGGCGTCCTGGGGTCGGCGGACCTGATGCGGCCGTCCGAGAAGCCGACACCGTGCTTTGCGTTCAAGGGCCCCTTCGAGCTTAGGTCCAACATCGAAAGCGGCTTCGATTTCGACGCGCAGTTTGGCCCGAGCAACTGGTGGCTGCCCGAGAAGGAGGGCAAGGATTCCTGGCGCTGGAGCGGCGGCGACAGCGCGCTCACGATCCACAACCCGCAGCCTTTCGCGGTCCTGGCGGATATGAGCTTCGGGCTCGCCACGGGGGACGTGCGGGAGGCGAGGCTCAGCGTCGGCGGCGAGGCCGTCTGGCACACGATGGTCAGGCCGGGCGAATACGGCGAGGCCAGGATATCCGGGGTCGAGCTTCCGCCGGGCGACACGGTGCTTCTCTTCCAGAGCGACCGCCCCGCGGTGGCTCCCGGCCATGGCGACCGCCGGCCGATCACCTTCAGCGTGAGGGACCTTAAAATCGTCCTACGGGCGCGGCGCTGAGGCGCCGGCTGGCGCCGCGGGGCCGGGCCCCGCGGGAGTCAGGCCCCGAGCACGGCCTCGACCCTGACCGCCGTACGCCCGTCCGTCGGGAGCGGAACCACGTTTCCCTCCACCCGGCGCCCGTCGACCAGGAGCGTCTTCATGCCCTTCGATTTGCGCCGCGGGTTGGTGACCGTGACCGTGAACATGACGCCGCGGAACCTGCGCTGGACCGTGAAGCCCTTCCAGGTTCCGGGAATGCAGGGGTCTATCCGCAGCCCGTCGAACTCCGGTCGTATGCCGAGGATGTACTGGCTGCCGACGACAAATGACCACGCGGCGGTCCCCGTCAGCCACGAGTTCTTGCCCTCCCCGGGGGTCGGCGAGAACTGGCTCGCCGTCATCTGGGAGTACACGTAGGGCTCGGACCGATACACGTCGTGGTCCTTCTTCGCCGACGGGCAGATGCTCAGGTAGTACTCGAGCGCGCGCTTGCCGTCGCCGACGAGCGTCCAGCCGATGTGGATCCAGGTGTTGTTGTGGGTGAAGACGCCGGCGTTCTCCTTGTAGCCCGGCGGGTAGCTCGTCACCTCGCCCAGCTCGAGGTGGTACGTCGAGTAGGGCGGCCACTGGAGGGCGCAGCCGAGCTGCGGCGTGTACAGGTGCTTCTCGACCGACATGAGCGCCTTCTTCGCGCGGCCGTTGCCGGCGCCGGCGCCGCCCATGACGCACCATCCCTGGCTCTCGATGAAGATCTTGCCCTCCTCGCAGCGCCTGGAGCCGACGGGCCGGCTCTCGGCGTCGAACGCCCGCGTGTACCAGGCCCCGTCCCAGGCCTTTTCCTCCACCGTCCTCAGCATGTCGGCGTAGTGGCCGTCGAGGCGCGCGGCGTCGCCCGGGGCGCCAAGGAAGCGGTACAGGCTTGAGAGCTCCCGCGCCGCGTAGAGGAAGAGTCCGGCGATCATGACCGACTCGGCCTTCGAGCCCGCGATGTCGCCGGTCACCTGGAACGACTCGTTAGGCTCCTTGGAGAAGCAGTTCAGGTTGAGGCAGTCGTTCCAGTCGGCGTGGCCGATGAGCGGCAGGCCGTGCGGGCCGCGGTTCCTGAGCGTGAAGGCGATCGACGTCTCGATGTGGTGGAGGAGCGTGTCCTTCGACCCCGGCTTGTCGGCATAGCCGCAGGGCTCCCCCAGGATGCCCGTGTCGCCCGTCTCGCGGATGTAGGCGCAGGTCGAGAGGATCAGCCAAAGGGGGTCGTCGTTGAAGCCCCCGCCCACGTCCGCGTTGCCCTTCTTCGTCAGGGGCTGGTACTGGTGGAAGCACGTGCCGTCGGAAAGCTGCGTCGAGGCGATGTCCAAGATGCGCTGGCGCGCGCGGGCCGGCAGCATGTGCACGAAGCCCAGGATGTCCTGGTTCGAGTCGCGGTAGCCCATCCCGCGGCCGATGCCGGTCTCGTAGCCGGAGGTCGAGCGGGAGAGGTTGAAGGTGGCCATGCATTGGACCTGGTTCCAGATGTTGACCGTGCGCTGAAGATGCGGGTTCGGGACATGCGTGGCCTGATACGTCGAGAGGAGGTCCTGCCAGCGGCCCTTGAGCGCCGAGAATGCGGAATCGACGACCGCAATGTCGGAGTATTTCGCGAGGATCTCGCGGCCCCTTGCCTTGTTCATGACGAACGGCGCATCGAACTTCGGGAGGTCGCCCTGCTCGACGTACGCCAGGACGAACGCGAAGGTCTCGCTCTTGCCGGGCTTGAGCGCCAGGTCGACCTGGAGCGCGCCGACCGGGTTCCACCCGTAGGCGTGGCTGTTCGTGCACTTGCCGGCAAGGACCGCCTGGGGATCGTGCAGGCCGCGATGGACGCCGACAAAGGCGTCCCGCGAGGTGTCGAAGCCCGCGACCGGGCGCGTGCAGCCGAAGAGCGTGTAGTGGTTCCGGCGCTCGCGGTACTCGGTCTTGTGGTAGATCGCGGAGCCCTCCACCTCGACCTCGCCGATCGAGTAGGTGCGCTGGTAGTTTGTCATGTCGTTGAGCGCCTCGAAAAAGCAGAACTCGACGAACGAGAAGAGCGAGAGCCTCTGGGTGGACTTGGACGCGTTGCGCACGGTGACCCTCCAGAGCTCCACGTTCTCGTCGGGAGGGACGAAGATGAGCTGCTCCACCTCGACGCCGCCCTTGCGCCCCTTGATGCGGGTGTAGCCGAGCCCGTGGCGGCACTCGAAGGCGTCGAGCGGCGCGCGCACCGGCTTCCACCCGGGATTCCAGACGCTCTTGCCCTGCTTCACGTAGAGGAAACGCCCGTCGTTATCCATCGGGTTGTTGTTGTACCGGTACCGCGTCAGGCGCCGCAGCCGGGCGTCCTTCCAGAAGGAGTACCCGCCGGCCGTCTGGGTGCACAGGCCGAAGAACTCGTCCTGACCGAGCATGTTGAGCCACGGAAGCGGGGTGTCCGGTCGCGTGATCACGAATTCGCGTTGGGTGTCGTCGAAGTAGCCGTATTGAGCCATGGTGGAGGGGAATCGAGGTGGGGGAGTGCGGGTGCGCGGCCATCGAACCGGAGCCGGAAGGCGCATGCCGAAAGGGGCCGCGCGGCCAAGGGTTCGCGGGAATCCAGCTGAAAATTATTCGGATTTGGCCGCGCGTTTGCAAGCCTCGGGCGTCCGAGCTCGGCCGGGGCGGGGTGCGGCTACCGCCTCAGCCGAAGCAGGCGCTCTCCGGCCGCGTGGAGGGTCTCGGGCTTCTTCGCGAAGTTGAGCCGGATGTACCGGTTCTCGCCCGGGGCGAAGAAGCTCGACCCGGGGACCGGCGCGACGCCGATTTCGCGGGCCATCCAGTGCGAGAACTCCACGTCGCTCGCCCATCCGAACGGGGAGATGTCGACCATGACGAAGTAGGCGCCCTCGGGGGGCGTGTAGGCGAGGCCGGTCCGGTCCAGGTATCCCAGGAGAACGTCGCGCGAGCGCCCGTAGACCCCGGCGAGTTCGTCGTAGTAGCTCCGCGGGAAGCCCAGCGCGGTCACGACCGCGTGCTGGAGCGGGGCCGCGGCCCCGACCGTCAGGAAGTCGTGCACCTTGCGCGCTTGGGCGATCACCTCGCGGCTCGCGTGCACATAGCCGAGGCGCCAGCCCGTGATCGAGAACGTCTTCGAGAGGGACGAGCACATGAGGGTGCGCCTCGCCATCCCCGGAAGCGCCGAGAAGTAGGTGTGGCGGTGGGGCGGAAACACGATGTGCTCGTAGACCTCGTCCGTGAGGACGAACACGTCGAACTCCTCGGCGGCGGAGGCGATCAGCTCGAGCTCGGCGCGCGTGAACACCCGGCCGCACGGGTTCGAGGGGTTGCAGAGCACGAACGCCTTCAAGCCGCCCGCGAACGCGCGGCGCAGCTCCGCGGGGTCGAAGCGGTAGTCCGGGGGATGCAGTGGCACGAGGACGGGCTCGGCCCCGCAGAGGATGGCGTCCGCCGAGTAGTTCTCGTAGAAGGGCGAGAAGAGGCCGACCTTGTCGCCCGGGTCGCACACGGTCATCATGGCCACCATCATCGCCTCGGTCGCGCCGCAGGTGACGACGAGCTCGGTCGCATCGTCCACGGGAAGTCCCGTGAAGAGCTGGAGCTTCGCGGCGAGCGCCTTGCGGAGCTCGGGAGCCCCCCAGGTGATGGCGTACTGGTGGCGGCCGGCGTCCATCGCGTCCTTCGCCGCCTGCACGAGGGCCGGGGGCGGGTCGAAGTCCGGGAAGCCCTGGGAGAGGTTGATCGCGCCGTGCCGCTGCGCCACCCGCGTCATCTCGCGGATCAGCGACTCGGTGAAGACGGACGTTCGCTTTGAGGTGCGCGGCATCGTCCAAGAGACTCGGGAGCGCGTCGGCGCGGGCAATACGAAAGGGGCCCTTTGGGTCAGGGCGCCGCGGGCGTCCGCACGAGGGTCGTCAGGCTGCGGGCGGGAAGCGGGAGGCCCTGGGGCGCGCCCCGCGCGCCCCGCGCGTCCAGCGTCACCACTCCCTCCCGAAAGCCCGACGCTTCCGTCGTGGTCACCGTGCGCCACGGGCCTGACGGAAGGCCCGACACCCGGGCCTCGCAGTCGGGCCCGGTGTTGAGGATGTGGACCACCAGCGCGTCCTTCCCGGCGAACGCGCTTATCGTGACGTCGGGACGGTCGCTCGAGGAGCGGATCACCTGGCTCTTGGTCGGCGAGAGGTTGACGAACTGCTTCATGAGCCAGAACCGGGCGGTCGGCTCGATGGCGCCATCGGCGCCGACATGGACCAGGCCGTAGTCCTCCGTGAACTGCCAGTAGATGAGCGCCTGGGGCCTCGCGTAGCGCAGCAGGTCCTGGAACTGCGCGGCTTCCCGCAGCCCGTAGGCGTAGCTGTCGTACATCCGGTTCTTGTAGGCCCCCGGGTCGACGCCGGCCTCGGCGACGAGGAGCGGCAGGTTGAGCCAGTGGCCGACGTCGCCCCAAGCCCCGTACTGCTCGGGCGAACCGCCTCCCCAGCTGTGGACCGAGACCGCCCCGACATAGCGCATCGCCTCGGGGTCGGCCGCGGCGGCCAGCACGAACGTGTGCGAGTCGCGGGGGTTGGCCGTGTCGCCGAGGAGCATCCTCGTCTTGAGCCCGAGCGAGGCGAGGTGGGCCCCGACGCGCTTGATCTCGTCGCGGTGGGTCTCGGCCGTGAAGCCGACGTTGACGCCCAGGTCCGACTCGTTGAACGAGAAGAGGTCGGGCTCGGCCCCGTAGTGCGCCTTCAGGTAGACGAGGTAGCTGCCGAGCAGGTCGAGGAACTCGGGCCAGCGCTCCGGGGCGATCTGGCGGGCGAAGGAGCCGAACGGCCTCTGGTTCGGGTCCGTGTAGAAGCGCTCAGGCAGGAACCACACGCTCAGGATCCAGGGCACCCCCATCCCCTGGATCCGCCGCATCAGCTCGAAGTCGCGCGTCAGCTGGGGGCCCGGGGCGGCCGCGCTGCGGTCGTGGTCCCAGGCCACGGCCTTGAACTCGACGCGGGCCCATGACAGCCGGAGGCTGCGCAGGGTGTAGTCCACGATGGGCGTGTCGGCGTAGACGCGGTAGTTGCCCCCAAACCCGTCAAAGGGGTAAAGGGCCGCCGCCGGGTCCACGGACAGGTTTGCCGCCGCCCGTCCGGGCGACTCCGCAAGCTTGAGCGTGAGCCCGAGCTTGAGCGTGTCGCCCATCATCCACGGGCCCGACAGCATGGAGATCCTCACGCGGTAGGACCGCACGGAGGAGTCCCAGGCGTCGGTCACCGTGACCTGCCTCGGCTGGTCGAGGGCGATCGAGAGCCTCGACGTGCCCTGGGCGTCCGCGAACGCGACCGCCGCGGTGGTCTCGGAGAAGAACCGGGGATCGGCAGGCCTCGTGTCGGGAAGCGGCGCGCCGGAGGGCTCCAAGTGCCAGCCGGCAAAGGACGCGCGGGGCAGGTCGATCACGTAGTCGACGGAGGCGACGTCCAGGGGAAAGCGAAACGCGCGGCCGGGGAACGGGGACGTGGAGGTCAGCGACCCGTCGAGGGCCACCCCGGCGTCGGATTCGCCCCAGGCCGCGGAGAGCTTGGCCTGGCTGCCGTTCGGGAACGCGACGCTTCCCTCCCATTTCTGGCCCATGTCCTCGCGCGCGATCGGCGAGCGCTGGTCGTTGGGCTGTGCGGACACGCCGGGGGCGCCCGTGAAGGTGACCACGAAACCGCCGTGCACCGGAAGCTCGACCCCGTTCGAGATGAGGGAGGTCAGCCTTCCGGCCGAGTCGTAGGTCGCGCGCTCGGCGGCGAGGCTTGCGCTGGCGGTGCAGAGCGCGAGCAGGGTGGCTTTGGTGAGCATGGGACTGGCGCCCACCGTAGCATCGATCGGGGGATCGACAACCGGTTTCGCCGGTCACACGGAGCTCGGCCGGACAGAGTATCCCGGGTCGACGGCGAGGCGCGGGACGAGTTCCCGCTGTGGGGCGCCTATATGGCGGCTCGCCAAGCAAACGAAGAATGCCGAGGATGGCGTCGACGCCTGCCTCAATGATTGACCCAATCAGCCCCGGCCCCGGCCCGAAGAATGGAGACCCTGTCGCGTGACTCCGTCCCCGCTTGCGCACTGTCAGCTGGGCTATCGCCCGGTCTCTCCAAAGACCCTCACGCTTGCGCCCGGGCCGTCGGCCGGGCGTGAGCTCCCGAGTCGGATCCCCTTCTACCTGCGCGCATTGTTCGACCGCATCCCGAGGGACTGCGCGCCACCGCCTGGCTGGAAGGCGAGTTTCTTTCGATGGCCCTTTGACCTTGAGTCCGGTAGGCTGAGGCCCGACGAGGGCCGCATCCTCATGAGCGGGGAGCTGGCCCGCAACGAGAGCCGGTGGGGAGCCTTCTGGCAGGCGGATTTCTCGGATTTCTCGGCCGAGGGGAATTTCCAGGTCGAAACAGACTACGGTTCCTCGTTCCCGATCACCATCAGGCAGGGGGTGTACGAGCGGATCCACCATGGGTACCTCAATTACCTGCGCTGCCAGCGCTCCGGCTTTGATCTGCCGGGAATCCGCAGGGCCGAGCACCTGGACGACGGCGTCCTCGACAAGACGGGTCAGCAGATTCAGGCCGCGGGCGGATGGTACGACGCCGGCGACCTGAGAAAATGGCTCTTCTTGACCCTGCCCAACCTGTCCGCCCTGGCGGCTATCGCTCGCCGGGGCCAACCCGGGTTCCGCGCTGCGGCCTTGGATGAGATACGCTGGGGCAACCGCTACTTCCACGCGATGATGGCCCCCGACGGCCAGATGTGGGAGGATCTTGCAGGTGGAACGTTCAAGGCGGGACTCCTGATGGAGCGCGACTGGTGGTTCGAGAACCATCCCGGCTGCAATGCGGACAACGCCGGCGGGCGTTTCACCGACAACCGGCCGGGCACCGGCGACGAACGCACGATCCGGACGACCTACAATCCGGCGGTGCAGTTTCTCTTTGTGCGGACCCAATGCCAAGTGGCGGGGGTGCTTCCGGATGCCGACGCTGCGCGGTGTGTTCAACTCGCCGCGAGGGCCCGGGACCACGGGCGCGGGCGGGGTCACGACGGCCGGACGCTGTTCCTGGCCGAGGAACTCCTTGCCGAGATCGAGGCTTACCAGGCGGGCCTGCCGGGAGTGGGGCTCGAGGCCATATCCCGGCTGGCGTCCGAGCTGCTGGGGCGCCAGGACACGGGAGAACCCGGACTGAGCGGGTATTTCGCGGAAAGGGGCGGAACGGACGCCTTCCGCTGCATCGCACTCTCCTGCGAGCCGGCGCTGGCGCTCGTGCGGCTTGTCGAGCTCGGAGCCCGGGGGACCGAGGCGCTCTCCCAACGTGCCCGGGAGGCGGTCGGGCGGTACATCGACCGCTACGTGATCGCTGACGCTGCGAGCAACCCGTTCGGAATAGGCCCGTATGGCGTCTACTTCAATCCGCCGTCGCCCCAATTGCAGGCGTTCCGGGATGCGGGCCGCGGCCGCGGCGTCCGGACCTTCATACACCCGTTCAACCCCCAGGAAATCGTCCACGGGACCGGCGGAGTGGTGATGCACCAGGCGAGCCTCTGCGCCAAGGCCGGCAGTCTTTTCGGGCGCCCCGACTGGCAGCGCGCTGCGGAGCGGATGGTGCAATGGACGCTCGGGCACAACCCCGAGGGTCTGTGCCTGCACCACGGCGTTGGCTACCGCCATCCGACGCCCTTCTCGGCGTACGTCACCCAGCTTCCGGACAGTCTGAGCGTGGGGCACATCGGCCGGCCGGACGACAGCCCCTACCTTGAGCGCTCCCCGTTGATTGAATGGAGCACCCAGGAGATCTGGGATATCCCGCATGCCCACCTTTCCGAAGCCATCCTCTGGCTCTAGCATCGTGCACCGCCTGCTGCTCGTCGTCGCGCTCCCCTTCGTTCTGCGGCTGGGCCCGGCGGCGCACGGGATGACCGAACCGCCCCCGCTCCTCCATCCGGGGGCGCTGTGGAAAGATGACCACGGAGCGGTGATCAACGCACATGGGGGCGGATTCCTTCGGCATGGCGGCCGTTACTATTGGTATGGGCAGCACATGGTCGAGGGCGCGGCAGGCAATGCCGCGCAGGTGGGGATTCATGTCTATTCCTCGGAGGACCTGTGCCGGTGGCGGGACGACGGGATTGCGATGCCCGTGTCCCTGGATCCCGAAAGCCCGATCACCCAGGGATGCATCATCGAGAGGCCCAAGGTCGTCTTCTGCAGGCGGACCGGGACGTTCGTGATGTGGTTTCACCTGGAGGGCAAGGGCAGGGGATATGCGTCGGCCGCGGTCGGCGTCGCCGTTGCGGAGGGGCCCGCCGGGCCCTTCCGGTTCCTGAGGAGCTTCAGGCCGAACGCCGGGCACTGGCCGAGGAATTCGCCGCAGGCCGCGAGACTCCCGCTCAACCCCGCCGAGAAGGCGCGCCTCATGGGGTGCACGATGAACGGCGGACCGAGCGCCGACTTTCCGATCGACCTCGTCTACAGGCGCGACTTTTCCGGCGGCCAAATGTCGCGAGACTTGACGCTGTTCGTCGACGACGACGGGGCCGCCTACCTCATCACCGCGGCGGAGGAGAACGCCACGCTCCAGATATCGCGGCTCACCGACGACTGTCTCGACGTGACGGGAGACTACGTGCGCGTGTTCCCAAACGGCTTCAACGAGGCGCCCGCCGCCTTTAAGAGGAAGGGCCGCTATTTCATGTTCACCTCAGGAACGACCGGCTGGTCCCCGAATCCGTGCCGCCTGGCGGTGGCTTCCTCAATATGGGGGCCGTGGACGCAGGCGGGAAACCCCTGCCTGGGTTCGGACTCCCAGAAGGCCACGACCTTTGACTCGCAATCGACGTTCGTATTGGAGGTCGCCGGCCGCCCCGACCTATTCATCTTCATGGCCGACCGTTGGAGACCCGAGAACCCGCCCGACGGACGCTATGTATGGCTTCCCCTGTGCTGGCACGGCGGCTTCCCCGAGCTTGAATGGAGGGATTCCTGGGCGGTGCCGGACCCCACCAGCTGACATCAATAGGTTGCTAACACGTTAAGCCTTAGCAACCTGAGCTGGATCGCCTCTTTTTGTGACCGCGTGGCCGAGGCGGTGGCAAGACCCCCATCATTTTCCCCCCCAGGCGCTGATTCGGGCCGAGCAGCCTCAAAGACAGTCCGGGGGCTCCTGGGGGTCCGGCGGCGTCCTGCGATCGCGCCCGGATCCATTTTGGACGTCGCGGACCGGCGATGCGCCCGGGTGGCGCGCGCCGGGCAATGGGCCGAACCCGGTCCGGACAATGCCGTCTATTTGAGAGGCGTTACGCCAAACAACCACCCTGTGAAAAGAATTCTTCTCGGGGGGGGCTTGTCCGCAAGCGGCATGGGTCCTCGCAGAATTCCGCTTCTCTTAGGCCGATTCCCAGCGGACACACGGGGGCTCGTTATGCACACTGCAGCGTTGCCGCCTTTATCACACCTGCGCAGGGCGCCTTCGGACCATCCTTGAGCCCAGGGCGGCATGCGCGATCGCTCAACCTCAGTCTCTTTTACGCCCAGATAATGGAAGAGAGATAAAGTCCTAGAACGTTCAAATAAACCTCAAAGACGACAAAAGAACTCAATTTAAGTATAATAGAACTCATTCACACGACCCTGCGGATAGGGTATAAACCCCACGTCTACACGTCAGTTCTCAGCCGATTTACCCCGGTATACTGACAGTTCGCCCCCATATAACGGACAATCCCCAACTTGGGATTTCTCCGACCTTGTCTCGAACCCTAAACCAAAACACCAAAACATGCCTGCTAATCGTACTCTGGCGTTGCTACGTGCCCTTTCGGTCACATCAGCGCTTGGTTTCACATTAGTGCCTCGACTCGCGGTTGCACAGACCGCTCCTGCTACGGAAACGACCACAACGACGACGACCGCAGCGCCCGAGGGCGAAGAGCCCATGGTGCTCTCGCCGTTCGTGGTTGATGCTTCCGAGGACAAGGGAAGCTACAAGGCCAATAGCACGTTGGCCGGCACGCGCGTCCGCACGGACCTAAAGGACGTCTCCTCGGCGATTACCGTGGTGACCGCGCAGTTCCTGCAGGATACGGGAGCCAAGAATGCGGAAGACCTCCTGGTCTACACGCCCAGCACGGAAGTCACGGGACTCCGCGGTAACTTCAGCGGCGTGGCGGGCACCGCCAATCCGAGTGAGAACACGGTTTCCTCCACCACGCGCGTCCGCGGCCTCGATGCGGCCGACAACACCCGCGACTACTTCCTGACGGATATTCCGTGGGACAGCTTTGACGTGGGCCGCGTCGACCTCCAGCGCGGACCCAACTCGATCCTGTTCGGCACGGGCAGCCCGGCGGGCATCATCAACGTCAGCACGAACGGCGCCGCCTTCAACAATTCGTACAACCTCACGAACCGCGTCGACGAGTATGGCTCGCTGCGCGACTCGGTCATGTTGAACCAGGAGATCATCCCCGGCGTCCTCGCGATCCGCCTGGCCGCGTTGCAGGATAACGAGAAGTTCGAGCAGGCCGCCGCCTTCGAGAACACGAAGCGTTACTACGGCGCCTTCCGCTTTGATCCGAAGCTGTTCGGAAAGGACAGCCATACGAGCATCCGCGGCAATTTCGAGAAGGGCACGTACAAAGGCGATGCCCCGCGCGACATCCCGCCGATCGACGAGATCACGCCGTGGTTCCAGTCCTCGATCACCGTTGGCGGCGTGACCAATCCCGGTTACAACAAGCTGATCCAAAACGAGTACAGCCTCGCAAATGCCGCCCCTTGGGGTGGCACGGTGCCCGGCGGTCAGAGTGGCCCCATCGACTCGGCCGGCCTCACGGCAGAGGGCCGCGTTTATTGGGCCGATGTGCAGAACTTCTTTGAGGCTACACCGCAGTCCCGGAATGTCCCCGGATCGCCCCTTCCCGGCGGCGATGCCATCAAGGTCATCGACGGCCTTCCTAACACGGGTCTCCAGACGGGCGGCCTTGGCGGCTCG
>Ga0265313_10003856_pt1 | contig 11831 bp, 9 predicted proteins | sample 4123metaG_FD_203122 | JGI IMG/M metagenome (GOLD analysis project Ga0265313, IMG submission 203122) | Rhizosphere microbial communities from Carex aquatilis grown in University of Washington, Seatle, WA, United States - 4-1-23 metaG | ecosystem: Host-associated > Plants > Roots > Rhizosphere >...
TGGGGCGGCCTGTTCGCGCGAATGGGCTGGTTCTTCAGCAAGGCGGCCGTCGTGACCTTCGGAGGCGCATACGCGGTTCTGCCGTATGTCGCGCAGCATGCGGTGGACAATTACCACTGGCTGACCGCGCGGCAGATGCTCGACGGGCTCGCCTTTGCGGAGACGACGCCAGGACCGCTTATCCTGGTCCTTCAATACGTGGGATTCCTGGGCGGGTGGTTCCACCCGGGCGGGCTGTCGCCCCTGTGCGCGGCCACGCTCGGAGCACTTCTTACGACTTGGGCGACCTTTGTTCCCGCCTGCCTGTTCGTGCTCGTGGGAGCTCCCTACCTTGAACGGCTGCGGGGCATCCCCCAGGCCGGCTCCGCCCTCGCCGCAGTGACTGCGGCGGTCGTCGGCGTCATCCTGAACCTGGCGGTCTGGTTTGCCATCCAGACGGCATGGCCGCCCGGCGGAGCGCCCGACGTCTTTGTCGTCGCCGTCGCGATCCTGTCATTCGTCGCTCTCGAGCGGTTCAAGGCCGGAGTCGTGCCCGTGATCCTGGGCAGCGGTGCGGCGGGCCTTGCGTGGTGGCTCCTGTCTCGCTGAGGGGGTTTCTCAACGGTGCCCGCTGACCAGCTCGTCGGCGAGCGATTCGGCCCCGAACACCTTGCGCAGCGCTTCGATGATGCCGGCGCTATGGACACTCAGGGCGCGGGACTGGATGTCGTCGTAGCCAAAGTCGGCGGAGAGCGACTGGATGTTGCCGTCAAAGATGATGCCGACGAATTCGCCCGCCCTGTTCACGGTGGGACTGCCGGAATTGCCCCCGATGATGTCGCAGGTGGTCACGAAGTTGAGCGGCGTCGACAAGTCGAGCTCCGCCTTCTTCGCAATCCAGCGTGGCGGGAGATTGAAGGGTTCGCGGCCGTGGTGATCGTCGGATCGCCGGTAGAGTCCGGCGAAGTCGGTGATCGGCGCGACCGGGGCTCCGTTCTCCTCGTAGCCCTTGACCGTCCCGTAGCTCAGGCGAAGGGTGAACGTCGCGTCGGGATAGGAACTCGTCCCGTCCAGGGCGAAGCGGGCCCGGCCGATCACGGCCTGCGCCTGCCGCTTCACCTCGTCCTGGGCCTCGACCGTCTTGCGCAGCGCGCGCGCCTCGTCGTCGATCGACCGGGCGAGCTCGATCATGGGATCGGGGGCCGCCGCCACGGCTGCGGCGCCGCCGTCGTAAAGGCGGTGGCGGAACGAGACGTCGCGCACCTGGGTATGGAGGATAAGCTCGGCGGCCCGATCGCGCGGCGACTTCCCGGCGAGAACCTTTTGGACGGTCGGGTCGCCGAATCCGAGCCTCGCGGCGAGGTCGGTGAGCGAATCGGCGAGCTTGACGATTTCATAGTCGGCGTAGATCGGCTTGTCGGAGAAGAGCTCGAGCTCGAGTTCCTCCCGCCTCGCGTCCGCGTACTCCTTCAGGCGGTCGCCGTTGGGTTTCGCCCGCTCGTCGCCGGCGCGCAGCAATTCGCGCGCGATCGCGAAGGTGTCGCTGAAAAAGCCGCTGCCGAGTTCGAGGTAACGGTATCTGGGATAGGTGCGCGAAGTGATCCCCTGTGCGATCGCGATCCGACTGTAGGCGGCGAGCGCGGCGGCGCAGTCGGGCCTGGCCGCGAGCCGTGCCTTGAAATTGTCCTCGGCCGCCTGCCTGGCGCCCATGAACCGCGGATCCTGCAGGGCCGCGACCTCCCCGTCCCGCGCCTTGCGCGTGTTCTGGATGCCGAAGAGATCGTCCTTCGCGCGCCGGGCGTTCTCGTCGCTGCGCGCGCTCCAGGCGGTCAGCGCGACCTCCCACCTTTTCAGGATGTCGAGCTGCAGGGGAAAACGGATGTCCCGCATGAACTCGATCTCGGGCATGGTCAGAAGCCGGTCGGTCGTGCCCGGGTGCCCGGCGACGAAGACGAGCTCGCCGTCCCCGGCTCCCGACTTGGACCACTTCAGGAAGTGCTCGGGATGGACCGGCTGCCCATTCTCGTACGCGCGGAAAAGGCAGATGTCCAAATCGTAGCGCGGGTATTCGAAATTGTCGGGATCGCCGCCGAAGAACGCGGCCTGCTGTTCCGGGGCAAAGACAAGCCGGAGGTCGGTGTAGCGATGGTATCTATAGAGATGATACGCGCCGCCCTGATAAAGGGTGACAACCTCGCTGCGCAGCCCGGTCCGGTCGCGGGACTCCTTCTCGATCCCCGAGGTCACCTTGCGCCTGGCCGCCGCCGCGGCGCCCTCGTCCAGGCCCGCCGGGACTCCCGCGTTCACCCGCGCGGTCACGTCCTCGATCGACTGCAGGACGTCGACCTCCAGGTCGACGCACTTGATCTCCTCGGCCGGAGTCCGGGCGAGGAAGCCGTCGCGAGCATAGTTTTTCCCGGCCGTGCTCAGCTTCTGAAGCGAATCCAGGCCGACGTGGTGGTTCGTTATCAGGAGGCCGTCGCCGCTGACGAACGAGCCGGATCCCTCGTCGTCGACCCGCACGCAGGATTTCATGACATGGTCGAGCCACGCCTGCGTCAGTTCGAACCGGTGCGCGGTCTTGAGCTGCGCGCGCGGCGGATCGGTGAAAAGCCACATGCCCTCCTCGGCGCGTGCGGGCGCGCAGGCAAGGAGGCAGGCCGCTGCGAGGCACAGGTTCGGGCGCACGTTCATGGGAAGGGGAGACTGCGGGACGCGCCGCAAAAAATCGAGTTCCGAAGGAACGTCCGCAATTGAAATGGCCAACGGCCCGCGGGTCTTCCACCATCCCCCGCGTGACCGGCTCCTCATCCCCCTGGTGGCGCTCCTTCGACCGCGGCCATTGGAAAGTCTTCGGCATCGCGTCCCTGGCGTGGCTCTTCGATTGCCTCGACCAGCAGATATTCAACCTCGCGCGCGACGGGGCGATGCTCGAGCTGGTCGCCGACAAGACCCGCCTCCCCGAGTTCGCGTCCTACACGACGTCGGTCTTTCTCGTTGGCTGGGCCGTGGGCGGCCTGATCTTTGGCGCCCTGGGCGACCGGTACGGCCGGGCCAGGATGCTCACGCTGACGGTGCTGTTCTACTCCGTATTCACCGGTTTGAATGCGTTTTCCGGCAGCTTCGCGGCCTTCTGCGCCTTCCGCTTCCTGACGGGCCTCGGCATCGGCGGCGTCTTCGGACTGGCGGTCGCGCTCGTGGCCGACGCCGTGCCCGATCGGGCGCGGGCACCCGCCCTGGGGCTCCTCCAGTCGCTCTCGACCTGGGGGAACCTCGCCGCCGCGCTCCTGGGTATGGGCATCGGCGTGGCAGCCGCAGGCCATCTGCTGCCCTTTGGGCTGAGGCCCTGGCAGTCCCTGTTCCTCGTGGGCATTGTTCCCGCCTTCCTTTGCCTGCTGATCATGCGGCGGCTGCCGGAGCCGGCGAGGTGGGTCGCCGCGAGGGCAAAGGGCGCGGCCGCCGGGGTCCGGTTTGGGTCCTACGCCGAACTGCTGGGGCATTCCCGCTGGTCGAAGAACGCATGGCTAGGACTGATCGCCTGCTGCGCGGGCATCATTGGGCTCTGGGGCATCGGAAATTTCCATCCGACGATTGTCGGCTCGATTATCGGCGCCCACCTTGCCCCCGCCCATCTGACGCCGGCCGCCCTCGCGAGCAGGAAAGCCTATTGGATTTCCGTCGGTCTCCTTCTTCAAAATCTGGGCGCTTTCTGCGGGATGATGACGCTTGCCAAGGTGGCCCAAATCAAGGGCCGCCGGTTCGCACTGGCGCTGGCGCTGCTGCTCTCGTTTCTCTCCACGATCCTCGTTTTCAGATACATGCGCGAGGTGAGCCAGATGTACTGGATGCTTCCCATGATGGGCTTTGGCCAGTTGTCCGTCTTCGCGGTCTACGCGATCTATCTGCCCGAGCTTTTCCCCCTCCACCTCCGGAGCACGGGCACCAGCTTTTGTTATAATTTCGGGCGGCTGGCCGCGGCCTCGGCGCCGTTTACGCTTGGCCGCCTGACAAAAAGTCTTGGAGGAAACATCGAGGCCTTCCGAACGGCTGGCATGTGGATCAGTCTCGTGCTCCTGCTCGGCATCCTGGTCGTGCCCTTCCTGCCCGAGACCAAGGATCAGCCCCTGCCGGAAGCGTAATAAGAAGATGCCCCCTTACTCGAAGAATTTCTGTATCCCACGGAGCGAAGCCACCAGGACATCTATTTCCTCGGCGGTGTTATAGACGTAGAAGCTGGCCCGGGCCGTTCCGGTCAGCCCCAGCTTCTTCATGAGCGGCTGATTGCAATGATGGCCTCCGCGGAGAGCGATGCCGTCCTTGTCCGCAAACGTGACAACGTCGTGCGCGTGCACGTCCGCCAGGGCAAAGCTCACAAGGCCGCCGCGTTCCCCTTTGGTGGGTCCGAGCAGGCGGATGCCGGGAATCTCCTGAAGCTTCCGGTAGGCGAGCTCCGCAAGTCCGCCATCGTGGCGCGCAATCTCCTCGCGGCCAAGCGCGTCCAGGTAATCGCAGGCTGCCGCCAGGGCAACCGCGTCGCCAAAATCCGGGGTTCCGGCCTCGAACCTCTCGGGAGAGGGCTTCCAGCGGCTCTCGAAGAAATCCACGTGGGCGATCATGCCGCCGCCGCCCTGCCATGGGGGCATGGCGTCGAGCAGCTCGCGCCGGCCGTACAGCGCGCCGATGCCAGTCGGTCCGGCCATCTTGTGCCCCGAGAACGCCAGGAAATCGCAGCCCATCGCCCGCACGTCCACGGGCATGTGGCCGATCGACTGGGCCGCGTCGACGACGCTCACCGCGCCGACTTTCCTCGCCCGGGCGCAGAGCTCGGCCACCGGATTGATGGTGCCGAGGGTGTTCGAAATATGCGTGAAGGCGAACACCTTGACCTCGGGCGTGAGCAGCCGGTCGAGCTGCGACAGGTCGAGCAGCCCGTCGTCGCCGGTGACGGGGAGGTACCGGAGCTTCGCCCCGGTGCGCGCCGCCACGAGCTGCCACGGGACGAGATTGCTGTGGTGCTCCATCTCGGTGAGCAGGATGGCGTCGCCCGGCTTCAGATTGGCCCCGCCCCAGCTCGCGGCCACGAGGTTGATCGATTCCGTCGTGCCACGGGTGAAGATGATCTCCTCCGGAGCCGCGGCATTCAGGAACTTTGCAACGCGGGCCCGGGCGCCCTCGTAGTCATCCGTGGCGCGCATGGACAGGGCATGCAGGCCGCGATGGACGTTCGCGTTGTCGTGCTCGTAAAAATGCGACAGCGCGTCGATCACGGCCTGCGGCTTCTGGGTGGTCGCGCCATTGTCGAGATAGACGAGCGGCTTGCCGTTCACCTGCTGGTGAAGGGTGGGGAAGTCCCCGCGGACATTTTTCCAGGACGGCATGGCGGCTCAGTCCGTATGGCTCTCGGTGGTCGCGGGCGTGGCGTCGCCCTTGAGGGCGTTGAGCGCCGCATGCCACCCGAGCGTTGCGCATTTGATGCGGGCGGGAAAGGCATGGACACCCGCGAAGGCCGCGAGATCGCTGATCTCCTCGGGCGCCTCGCCGGTTGTGACGATGTTGTGAAACTGCCTGTAGAGCGTCTCCGCCTCGCCTGCCGACTTTCCCTTGAGCTGCGTCGTCATCAGCGAGGCGCTGGCCTGCGATATCGCGCAGCCGGAGCCGTCGAACGAGATGTCCGAGATCCGGCCGCCATCCAGGCGCAGGTAGACGCTGCACTGGTCGCCGCAGCTCGGATTGTCGCCGTGCGCGACGCGGTTCGCCGTCGGCAGCCGCCCGCGATTGCGCGGCCGCTTGTTGTGATCGAGGATGACCTGCTGATAGAGATCGGTGAGGTCCGGCGACATGAACCTGCGAAGCTAGCAAAATCCGGGCGGAGAGCAAATAGGAAGGGGTCGGGCGGCCGGTTCTGAATTCAATTCACAACCGGCCGCCCGACCCCTTACACTCCAGCCATGGCGAACCCCGGCCCCCGCAAGCGCGACACGCTGTACTGGCAGGTCCTCGTCGGCGTTGCGCTGGGCGTGGCGATCGGCCTCTTCTGGCCGTCCTTCGGCGCGCAGCTCAAGCCGCTGGCCGACGGGTTCATCTCCCTCGTCCGGATGCTGGTGACCCCGATCATTTTTTTGACCGTGGTCGTCGGAATCGCGGGAATGAGCGATTTGAAGAAGGTCGGCCGCGTCGGCGGCCAGGCCATCCTCTACTTCGAGATCGTGACGACGCTCGCGCTCGCGCTCGGCCTTGTCGTTGCGAATGTTTTCAAGCCGGGAGCGGGCATGAACATTGTCCCGACGGCGATCGACGCCCGGTCGGTGGCCGGCTACGCGACGGCTGCGAAGTCGCAGGGCGTGGTCGCTTTCCTGCTCCATCTCATCCCCGGAAGTTTCGCCGGCGCGTTCGTGGAGAACGATCTCCTGCAGGTGCTGCTGCTGGCCCTCCTGTTCGGCTTCGCGCTCGGCCGCCTGGGCGGGCAGGCCCAGCCGGTGACAGATCTGCTCCACCAGCTGACGCGCGTTTTCTTCGGGATTGTGGCGATCATCACGCGCGTTGCGCCGGTGGCCGCGCTGGGCGCGATGGCCTACACGGTCGGCAGCTACGGCGCGCACACGCTGGTTTCACTCGTCCAGCTCCTCCTGGGAATGCTGCTCACGTGCGCCCTGTTCATCTTCGGCGTTCTGGGCCTCATCGCGCGCGTCCATGGATTCAGCCTGTGGCGGCTGCTCAGGCACATTCGCTCCGAGATCTTCATTGCCGTGAGCACGTCTTCGTCCGAGACGGCGCTTCCGGGACTGATGCAGAAGATGGAGCAGGCGGGCTGTCCCCGGCCGGTTGTCGGCATCGTGATTCCGGCCGGCTATTCCTTCAATCTGGATGGCACGTGCATTTACCTGACCCTTGCCGCGCTCTTCGTCGCCCAGGCAACCAACACCGCGCTTTCGCTGCGCGAACAGCTCGGCCTCCTGGCGGTTTTGCTGATCACCTCAAAGGGGGCCGCCGGCGTGACGGGCAGCGGCTTCATCACGCTTGCCGCGACGCTGACGGCCACCAGCGGCAAGATACCGGTGGCCGGGCTCGCCCTGATCCTCGGGGTGGACCGTTTCATGTCGGAGATGCGCACGTTTACAAATCTCGTCGGGAACGCAGTGGCGACTTTGGTTGTCTCGTCCCGCGATCCCGATTTTGACGCCGCGAAGGCGGAGGCCACGCTCGGGAGGAAGGGGTCAGGCCGCCGGTTGTGAATTTCATTCACAACCGGCGGCCTGACCCCTTACATTTCGAACCGCCCGCATGCGTTTGCGCCACTTTCTCGTATTGCCCTTGGCTGCGGCCGCGTCCCTCCATGCCCAGGAGCCGCTGAATCGGCCTGTCCCTCTCCTGCAGGCGACAGAGTTTCCGTCGCAGGGAACGGCGGCGCTCACTGAGATCGCGGCGCGCCGCGCCCAGGAACTGGGGCTTCCCGCTCTTGCCGCGCAGCTTTATGGCGAATTGATCTCGACGGACGGCGGTTCACGCCGGGCCGACCTGTCGCTTTCGCTGGCCACGGCCCTCCTTGACGACGACCGGCCCGAGGAGGCGGATCGCGTCCTGCGAGCCATTCCCGGGCCTCGCCGCTCGCCCTGGCACCTTCGCGCCGGGCTCGCCGCGGCCGCCCAGCGGAGATTCGACGCGGCTCGCGGAGAGCTGTTGCTCGTCGATGGCGGCGATTTGCCGCCCGCCGACCGGCCGTGGCAGGCCTTCCTCCAGGGCATGGTTGCCGGCGCGGGGGGAGACCTCCGCGCCGCCGGCGACGCTTACGACCGCGCCGGGAGGGCGGCGACCACCGACCTCGAGCGGGCGCGGTTTTTCCTGGCGAACGAGGAGGCGCGCCTTCGCATGGGCCAGGTGAACGCGGATGCCGCGGACCAGACCCGGCGGAACGCGGAAAATTTTCGCGGCACGGCCGCGGGGCACGATTTTGCCCGGTCCTACGCGGTGATGCTCGACGCGCTCGGGCGAAAGGGCGACGCGGTGGCGGAATTGCAGCGCGAAATGCTCACCTTCAAGCCCGTCGAGAAATCGCGGGCCGACGACTGCCGATTCCTGATCGGAATGATCGGCGGCGCCTCCGAGGGCGTCGGGCGCGACGCCCTCATGCAGCTTCTCGACTCGGGGGCGGACGCCGAACGCCAGAGGGCCGCCTTGCAGCTCATCGCGCGGGCCTCCCAGCGCGCACCGGAGCGGGCGTCTTTCCGGGCGGAGCTCGACCGGCTGATCGCCGCCTCGGCCCCCCACCCGATACTCGAGGACCTGCTTCTCTTTCGGGCCGACTGGGCCCTCGGCGACAAGGATTACGGCCAGGCCGAGGATGATGCGAGGGCCCTGCTCGAAAGATTTCCGGGATCGCCGCTAAAACCCTACGCATGGGGCGTTCTCACCGGTTCGGCATGGGAGCAGCGGCGCTATCGGACTGCCGCGGCTTCCGCGGCGAGCGCGCGGGCCGACACGCCACCCGGGCCCGCGCGGGCCGACTGGAGCCTGCTTGCGGCGGAGGCATCGTTTCGCGCGGGCACGATCGGCGGCGACACCAGCGACTTTCGCCACGCGGCCGATGCCTACGCCGCGGTGCTGGATGAACGCCCTGCCGGGGTGCCGCCGGGCGAGCTGATGTTCCAGCGTGTGGAGGCCGAGATGGAGGCGGGCGCGCTCGCGACCGCCCAGACGGCTCTGGACAAGCTCGCCTCGGATCCCGCCTTTGACGCCGTGGAGCGCTGGCGCGCGGAATGGAATCTGGCGCGCATGCTTCAAATAGCCGGACAGACGGGAACGGCCTACGGGCGGGTCAACCGGCTGCTGTCCCGGCAGGGCCAGTCCCCGCTGCTGCCGCCCGAACTCAGGGCGCGGATGTCCTGGCTGCAGGCGCAGCTGTCCTTCGACGCGGGCGAATTCGGACGAACGCTGGAGCTCGTCTCGGCGTTGCGACGCGTGGACACGCTTGCCCCCGGCCTGCGGAGCGACATCGCCAGCAGTTGCGGGGCGCTCGAGGGCGAGGCTGATTTTGCGCTCGGCCGCGAGGCCGCCGGGCTGAAAGCGCTCGAACGGCTGAGGGCCGACTACCCGCGGACGGATGCGGCCGCCTATTCCTACATCGTCGAGGCCGACTATTACGCGCGGCAGGACAAGATTTCCACCGCGCAGCTGCGCCTCACCCAGCTCGCCGAAAAATTTCCGTCCAGCCTCTATGCGCCCTATGCGCTCTACCAGGCCGCCCTGCAGGCCGAGCGCCTGGGACAGGCGAACGACCTCACCGCCGCGTACCAGCTCATCGAGAGCATGGTGGCGCTCGTAAGGAGATATCCGGCCACCGATCCGAATGGGAACCTGGTCTTCTACGCCCGGCTGAAGCAGGGCGACCTGCTCCGGAAGCTGAACCAATTCCCGCAGGCGCAGCAGGCCTACGAGCTGCTGCGCAACGATTTTCCCCGTCACAAGGACATCGTCTATGCCCTGCTCGCGCTCGCCGAATGCCATGGCGCGCAGTCGGCGAGCGACCCCGCGCACGCCGAGAGCGCCCGCGCGATACTCGAGGACCTGAGCGACCGGGTCGACGCGCCGGTGGACGTCCGCGTCGAGGCCGGCTTCAACCTGGGCTTTCTGCTCGCCCGTCGCGGCGACAGCGACAAGGCCCAGGCCGTCTGGTGGCGCGATGTTGTCACCGCCTTCCTGCTGGATCCCGAACGCGCCGCGCGGCTGGGCTCGACCGGGCGGTACTGGATGGCGCGCACGCTGCTCGAATTGGGCGCCCTCGACGACAAGATGGGGCGCCTCGACGAGGCGAAGCAGGCGTGGGGCCTCATTCTCAAGGCCGGGCTGCCCGGAACCAAGGAGGCGCAGGAGCGCCTGACGAGCCTCGACGCGCCCCTGCCCGCGCCTTAATACCACCTTCCGATGCGAGCGTTTGAATTCAGTCTTTTCGCCATGGGGGGCCCGATGATCTGGGTTCTTCTTGGGCTGGGAATCCTTTGCCTCGTTCTGTTCATCGAACGCGTGCTCTATCTCCACCGCGGTCACATCCGCTCGACGGCATTCCTGAGCGGCATCAAGAACATCCTGTCCAAGGGGCGCCTCGTCGAGGCGCTGACCGTGTGCGAGGAGACGCCCGGTCCGGTTGCCGCCGTCGTGAAGGCGGCGCTCCTGCATTCGCAGGACGATGCGGACAAGATGCGCTTTTATGTGCAGGAGGCCGCCGTCGTCGAACTTCCGGCCCTCGAGCGCCGGTTGGGCGCGATCGCCGCGATCGCCCAGGCGGCGCCGCTCGTGGGCCTCCTAGGGACGGTTCTCGGAATGATCGGCACGTTTGTCGCCTTCGAACGGGGCGACTACGTGACTGCGAGCGCGCTGTCGCACGGCATGTGGCAGGCGCTGCTCGCGACCGCCGGCGGCCTCATGCTGGCGATTCCGGCCCATCTCGCCTATCATTTCCTCAGCGGCAGGGTCCGCGCGATCGTGCGCGACATGGAATGGTCCGGCAACGAGATCATGAAGTACCTGCTGATAGAGTATCGCGCCAAGACATGATAACCCGCCCCCTCGACCTCGCGGCACGGCTCCGTCCCGAGCCGCGGAGCTTTGACGCCTGGTTCTACGTTAACGCTGGGCTGCTTGCCCTCTTTTTCACGACCGTCGGCTCCCGCTATGTCCTGGCTCCCGGGCTGGAGATGGGATTCAAGCTTCAGCAGGTGGCCGGCGCCCGGGCCGGGGCCGCGCAGGCCACCCATTACATTACGGTCAAGGATTCCGGCCAGATTTTCGGCAACGACGGCCTGATGAGCGTGGCCCAGCTGGGCGCCTGGCTCCAGGCGGAGGCCCGGAAGACCCGGGAACCCTGCCTCCTGATGAAGGCGAGCTCAGGAGTGACGACGGCGCGAATGGATGAGATCATCACCGCCGCCTATGCTGCGCATTTCCGCGTGATCCTCGCGGCCGAGGACCCGGCTTCGCCCGGCGCACCCGGCCCCTGACATGGACGCGCGCGCCCCGTTCGGAAAGCGCCGCTGGGCCGCGGCCGGTGTAGCCGCGGTCGCTCTTGCGCTGCTCGTGGCCGCGCTCTTCAGGGCGCCCGCGCCCGCCCTCTCGCATTCTCCCGGAGCAACGCCGATCGTCATTCTGGCCGCGCCCGATACTCTTCTCAAGGATGAGACCGCCCTTCACGATCCCGCGCCACTTTTCCTTCCGACGGAGTGGAACAGCCGTCCGGAGGTGAGGCTTGGGGAACCCGGCGGCTCGTTTGCCGCCTATCCTGCCGAGTTTCACTTTGACGCCGACGCGCTCAGGATTCCGCTTCCGAACGATGTGCCCGCACGGCCGGCTGACGCGCTCACCGGCAATCCGCCCGGCAACATGCTTCTGGGCATCGGGCGGACGGATGACCGGGTGCCGATCCTTGCATCCCGCGGGGCCTTCCTTGAGATCGTTGCCGCAGGCACCGGCGCGCCCGTCTTTTCCTCCCCGCTTGCGGGCGCCAGCCCCCCCCAGGCTGCGTTCTGGCGGCCGCTCGAATTCACCGCGGCCGTGGACGCTGCAGGACTGGTTGGTCCGCTCGTGCTTTCCGTGGGGTCGGACGTGGAGGCGGTGGATGCCTATTTTGGACGCTATCTCGTGCAGACCTTCCAGGTCGGCAAGCGTCTGGCCCCCGGATTTTATCGCATCCGAGTCGGACCCTAAGCTGTGCAGATTCAATGGTTTTGTAATTACTTATCATTTTGTTTAATAAAATGATAAGCAATAATTGACCGGCGGCCGTCCGGCGCCCAAGACTCTCGGTGGATCTGCGGGTCGGCCCTTCTGTTCGGCGCTGCGGACGGCGACAAGCTAGGTTGGCT
>Ga0265313_10003857_pt1 | contig 11830 bp, 5 predicted proteins | sample 4123metaG_FD_203122 | JGI IMG/M metagenome (GOLD analysis project Ga0265313, IMG submission 203122) | Rhizosphere microbial communities from Carex aquatilis grown in University of Washington, Seatle, WA, United States - 4-1-23 metaG | ecosystem: Host-associated > Plants > Roots > Rhizosphere >...
CATATAGGCTTGATCACCGAACAGATGCTTTTCTCGCACAAACGCAACCGAGAAGTCGGGCCGCGTCCGCATCACTTCGGCCAGAGACCGCTGTGCTTCGTCCAATCGTCCAAGCTGCCCAAGAGCGGCGATCTGGACTGCGTAACGCGACCATTGGAAATTTGGCTGGCCAAGTGCTCGGAGTGCAAGCGCAATGGCACCCTCGTAATCGGCCGCAAAATACTTCGCGTCCGCGATGCGCACGAGAAAAGAGCCCATGTTCGGGTCATGCGGGCTTAGTCGGATGGCGGCCTCAAGATGGGGAAATGCCTCTGCGGCCCTTCCGGAAAATACCAGCGCTGCCCCCAGACCATGATGCGCCAACGCAAGGCTCGGGTTGAGCTCGAGCGCGATTTGGAGGTCGGCAATTGCCGAGGGGTATTCGCGCCGCAGATAGCGGACTCTCCCCAGCGTGCAATGCGCCCCGGCATCCTCTGAATCAAGTGTGACCGCCTTCTGCGCCGGAACGATCGCCTTTTCGCGATTGTCTTGATTCGATGCGGCCAAGCCATACACCACTTCATAATAGTAAGCTTCGGCGATGCCTGAATAGGCCGGGCCGAGATCCGGGTCGGCAGCGATCGACTGTTGAAACAGCCTGCGCGCCTCGGCCAGATCATCGCGCGTACAGCGGTAAAGATGAAACATGCCGCGTTGGTACATGCTCCACGCATCGAGGTTATCATGTGGCTTGACCCGGGCGCGTTCACGTTCCGCGCGGCCCAATTGGGGCTCGATGGCTCCGACGATGGTCTGAGTGATCTCATCCTGAACGGCAAAAATATCCGACAGGGCGCGATCGTAATTTCGCGCCCACACATTGTTGCCGCTGGTCCCGTCGATGAGCTGTGCGGCGATGCGCAGCCGATCATTGGCGCGTCGCACGCTTCCGACCAGCACATAGCGCACGCCGAGTTCGTGCGCAGTGCGCTTCGCGTCCGCCCTCGGATTCCGGTAGTTAAAGCTTGAGTCGCGCGCGATCACGAAGAACCAGCGAGCCCGCGACAGCGCGGTGATGATGTCCTCCGCAATCCCGTCCGCGAAGTACTGCTGCTCGGGATCGCCGCCGAGATTGGTAAACGGAAGGACCGCAATCGACGGCTTATGCGGAATGCTTGTTGGCGCGTGCGGCACCTCGGGCGCAATGTCTGCCGCGACCACAGTGACGGGTTTCTGTCTGTCCTGGATCGTGCCGACGAAGCGAATGCCCTTGCGCGCGATCGTGCGGATGACGGTCTGCCGCTCGCCGCTGTCGCCGACCGCCTTGCGCGCGGCGTTGATGCGGCTGGTCAGCGTCGAATCCGACACGATCCGGCCGCCCCAGACTGACGCGATGAGATCGTCTTTGCTTACGACCCGGTCGCGGTTCTGCACGAGGTAGACCAACAGGTCGAAAACCTGCGGCTCCAGGGCAACGAGGTTTGACCCCCGCCGCAGCTCGCGCCGGTCGACGTCAAGCGCATACCCGTCAAAGTCAAAATGCACGCCGGTCTCCGGAAGCCCGACGGCGGGAGGGTCTCAAGGAATAATCAGGCCAATCTCCGGGATAAAGCAAGCTTCCCCGCAAAGTCTTTCGTGAATGCCGGCGGCATCCTCCCGTCACTTCGATCGCGAGCGGCGTGATGAGCAAATGATGGAGGAACCGATGCACGGATCATTCGCCGGGATGGGTGATCGCGCGGGCCGCGCAGTGAGAAAATTCCGGATTTCGTCGAGAAAGCGGATCATGGCCGGTCTCGCAAAAGAGATCGCTGAAGGCAAAAAGCACTTTCTGCTCCAACGAACCGATCAGCCAAGAAACGTCATGATCTCCTCGCGCAGTCTTTCCCATGCCGGATCGCTGTCGAGGATCAGATGATTGGGCCCTTCGAGCGCGACGAGGCGCGAGTTCGGGATACCGGCCGCGATGCGGCGGGCCTCCTCGAACGGTTCGGCGGGATCGTCGCGGCAATGAAGAACGAGGGTCGGCACACTGACGCTCGGCAGGAGGTCGCTGACATCGATGTCGAACGTCGCCTGGCGCAGACGCACCGCGATCTCAGGCGAAGCCGCGCTGTGCTGCAGGTCGTTGAACCACCGGAGTTGCTCCTCCGTGGCGCCGGGAAAGATCGCGTACTTCAGCATCTGACGGATTGATCGATTCTCGGGGACGAAGCCCTCTCGGAACAGGGTCAGAAGCGCGTCCGCCTGTCCCGACGTGCCACGTCGGTGACGCCCGCGAGCATAGCCACCATAAAGAACGAGCTGGCTTACCCGGTGGGGATTGCGCACCGCGTACGCAATGGACACGGAGCATCCCCGCGAAGCGCCGAACAGCGCGAAGCGGTCGAGTTTCGCCGCATCGACCACGGCTTCGAGATCGCGCACGAATGCGTCGAAGGATATGTCCGGGACCTCGCGATCGGAGAAACCGATGCCCCGTTCGTCGTAGCGGACGAGCCGATGTCCGGCCACGAGAGCATGAAACAGGCGGCCCCAGAGCGGGCTTTGCCAGTCGTGTTCGAGGTGCGCCAGCCAATTCGCCGCCTTCACCAGCGGCGGCCCGCGGCCGACTTCCGAATAGGCGATGCGGACGCGATCGCGAGTTGTGCAGAACTGGATCTCCTGACGCGGTGCAGGCGGTGCTGTGGATCGCAACGGCGCGCCAGCGCTGGCTTCGCGCGGCGGCTCGTCCACCACGCACACGAAGCGAAGGCCCTTGCGCGCGACGGTGCGAATGAGCTTCTGGTCCTCGCCGCTGTCGCCGACTGCCTTGCGCGCGGCGTTGATGCGGCTGGTGAGCGTCGAATCCGACACGATCCGGCCGCCCCAGACTGACGCGATGAGATCGTCCTTGCTGACGACCCGGTCGCGGTTCTGCACCAGGTAAACTAACAGGTCGAACACCTGCGGCTCGACCGCAATAGGCTCCGAACCGCGGTGCAGCTCGCGCCGGTCGGTATCAAGCGTATGATTGGCAAAGAGAAATTGCATGTGGTGCCCGGAACGGGCTGCGACCCGCTCTCAAGGAATAATCATGCCCATCTCACGAACAAATCAAGCTCCGGGCAAAGCCTTTTGGTTGCGCTCTCCGCATTCTCCGCACCGCTCGATTGCGATTGCGGAAATCGCAACAAACCCGAGGGGAGACCATGACCCAGATCCAAGCCGTCAACCAGGACACGCGCCCCGGCCAGGGCAATCTCGTTGGCCGGTTCGTCGCGTTTCTCTATGGGCTCGCAGCCTATGTCGTGTTTTTCGGCACCTTCCTCTACGCCATCGGCTTCGTCTCGGGCCTCGTGGTGCCCAAGACCATCGATACCGGCACGGTCGTGCCGATGACGGAAGCGCTCATCGTCAATATCCTCCTGATGTCGCTGTTCGCCATTCAGCACAGCGTGATGGCGCGCAGGCAATTCAAGGATTGGTGGACACGATACGTGCCGAAATCGGTCGAGCGCAGCACCTATGTGCTGTTCGCGAGCCTCGCGCTCATCCTGCTGTTCTGGCAATGGCGTCCGATTCCGACGGTGGTGTGGCAGGTCGCCGATCCCCGGATCGCCATGACCATCACGGGCCTGTCGTTCGTCGGCTGGCTGGTCGTCCTGACCTCGACATTCCTCATCAACCATTTCGAGCTGTTCGGGCTGCATCAGGTTGCGAACAATCTCGGCGGCCGCCCGATGCCGGCGGTGACGTTCAAGACGCCGGTGCTCTACAAACTCGTGCGTCACCCGATCTATCTCGGCTTCATCATCGCGTTCTGGGTGGCGCCGGTCATGACGTTCGGCCACCTGTTGTTCGCGGCGGTCACGACGACGTACATCTTCGTCGGCATCGCACTTGAGGAACGCGACCTCGTCAATTTGTTCGGCGACGAGTACCGGCGCTACCGCGAGCGCGTCGGCATGCTGATCCCGTTCCGGCGCGGTTGAGGGCAGGGCGCCGTCGGTGACTTTGCCGGCGGCGCATTGCTTCTGCTAACGTCCGCCCGCACAAGGAACCTGGGCAAAATCACAATGGCAGTGGCGGCGGAAAAAACTCAGGCGGGCGCGCGGCGGAGCCAGAAGGCGGTCGAGGCCGTAATCGGGGCGCTCGCTGCCAAGTTCGGCAACCGGCTCGTCACCTCGCTTGCGGTGCGCCAGCAGCACGGCAACACCCTCACCTGGATCGAGAACCAACCGCCCGACGCCGTCGTCTTTCCGCAATCGGCCGAGGACGTTCAGGACATCGTGCGCGTCTGCGCGCAGCACCGGGTTGCGGTCATCCCTTACGGCACCGGCACCTCGCTCGAAGGCCATATCAACGCGCCGCTTGGCGGCGTGTCGATCGATTTCCGCGACATGAATCGCATCCTCGCGGTGCATGCCGAGGATCTTGATTGCGTGGTCGAGCCGGGCGTGACGCGCAAGCAGCTCAACGAATATCTGCGCGACCAGGGGCTGTTCTTCCCGATCGATCCCGGCGCGGACGCTTCGATCGGCGGCATGGCGTCGACGCGTGCGTCCGGCACCAACGCGGTGCGCTACGGCACCATGAGGGACAACGTGATCGCCTTGAAGGTCGTGCTCGCCAACGGCGAAACGATCCAGACCGCGCGGCGCGCGAAGAAATCGTCCGCCGGCTACGACCTCACGCGGCTGTTCGTCGGATCGGAGGGGACGCTCGGCGTCATCACCGAGGTGACGGTGAAGCTGCACGGCATTCCGGAATCGATCGCGGGCGGGATTTGTTCGTTTCCCTCGGTCGAGGCGGCCTGCAATGCCACAATCGAGACGATCCAGTCGGGCATCCCGGTCGCGAGGATCGAATTGCTCGATGAATTGCAGGTGAAGGCCGCGAACGCGTATTCCAAGCTGACGTTGCCCGAGACGCCGTTGCTGCTGCTGGAATTCCACGGCACCGAAGCCGGGGTCGCCGAGCAATCCCAGCGCTTCGGGGCCATCGCGGCCGACCACGGCGGGGGCGCCTTCCAGTGGACCGCCAAGGCCGAGGATCGCACGAAACTCTGGCAGGCGCGGCATGACGCCTATTGGGCGTGTGTCGGATTGCGCCCCGGCGCGAAGGCCTTTGCAACCGATGTTTGCGTGCCGCTGTCGCGGCTCGCCGAATGCGTGATCGAAACCCAGAAGGATATCGCCGAACACGAGCTGATCGCGCCGATCGTTGGTCACGTGGGCGACGGCAATTTCCATGTCTCGCCGTTGATCGACATGGACGACCCCGCGGAGGTCGCCGCCGCGAAGGCGTTCAGCGAGCGGTTGGTCGAGCGCGCGCTCGCCATGGAGGGGACCTGCACCGGCGAGCACGGCGTCGGCCAGGGCAAGATGAAGTACCTCGCTGCCGAGCACGGCGGGGCGCTCGATGTCATGCGGACGATCAAGCACGCGCTCGACCCGCATGACCTCATGAACCCCGGAAAAATCGTCGCATTCTAATCAGTTCAGCCCAAATCGACATATAATCGCCGCGTTAGCGCGCGATCCTCTCGATGGTCTGCCGTGCGCTGGTGCGCGGCCGGCTTTCGCCCGATCATGCCGCGGCCGGCTCAACTCGAATCAGGCGTTCGGGCGATGATGATTTTGGACCAGGGCGTGATCCCGAAAATGCCCGTCCCGGACTTGATCCGGGGTGGGAACCGGCTTTCGGATAAGATCGCGCTTCAATAGCTAGGCGGCGCGCGCGCGCCCGGAGACGCTGGTGCAGGCGACCCTGCTCGGATTGGCGACGGCGATCATCCTGGCGCTGGTGGCGGCGCTGGTTGGCCCGTACTTCATAGACTGGAGCCAGTACAGCGCGACCTTCGAGGCCGAGGCGAGCCGGCTCGTCGGCATGCCGGTGCGCGTGACCGGGCCGATCGAGGTGCGCCTGTTGCCGACGCCGATGCTCACGCTCGGCAATGTCGAGGCGGGGGAAAACCCCGCGGCGCCACGTCTTGCGGCGCGCGAACTGCATGCTGAGCTCGCGCTTGGCGCGCTGGTGCGCGGCGAGTTCCGGGCCTCCGACATGCGCATCGTCGCGCCCGACATCAGGCTTGCTCTCGCGGCTGACGGGCGGCCGGATTGGCCGGCCGCGCGCGTGGGCTTCGACCCCGACCGGCTTTGGATCGAGCATCTTGCGCTCGAGAGCGGCCGCCTGACGTTCAGCGACGCCGCGAGCGGCACGAGCGTCACGCTCGAAGGGTTGTGGTTCAACGGCGACGTGCGCTCGCTGTTTGGGCCCGCGAAAGGCGAGGGCGGATTCACCGCGGCGGGCGAGCGCTACGGCTACCGCGTTTCGGCCGGTCGCATCGGCGATGACGGCGCCATCAAGGTGCGCCTTGGGCTCGATCCCGCGGACCATCCGCTCTCGATCGTGGCCGACGGGGCGCTGCGCATGGAGAACAACGCGCCGCGCTTCGAGGGCACGCTTGCGCTCGCACGGCCCGTGGCGGTCGCCTCGCCCAATGGGCGGGGCGTCATCGAAACGCCGTGGCGCGTGACGAGCAAAGTCCGCGCAACGCCCGCGCAGGCGCTGTTCGAGCAGCTCGAATACCAATACGGCCCCGACGATCGCGCGCTCAAGCTTGCCGGCACCGCCGAATTCCGTTTTGGGAGCGCTCCGCGCCTCGACGCTGTGCTTTCGGCGCGCCAAGCCGATCTCGATCGCACGTTCGATCTGCCCGATGCGGTGCGCCGCACGCCGTTCACGGCGCTCAAGCAGGTGATCGAAACGCTCGGGGTCGCGTATCGACCGCCGGTGCCGGTCAGGCTCGGCATCGGCCTCGACAGCGTGACGCTCGCCGGCGGCACGTTGCAGGGCCTGCGCGGCGACCTGAAGATGGAAGCCGACGGCTGGGACATCGAGACCCTGGAGGTTCGCGCGCCGGGGTTCACGCAGGTTCGCCTCAGCGGCCGGTTGGCGATGGGGCCGCAAGGCGTCGCGTTCAAGGGACCGGCGAAGATCGAGGCCAACGATCCGAAAGCGCTCGCCGCCTGGCTCGAAGGGCGCAGCGACGTCAGCCCGATCCAACTCGGGATCTTGCGCGCGTCGGGCGACCTGACCATTCGGGCACAGGAGGTCGCGGTCGACCGGCTGCGCTTCGAATTCGATCGCAAGACCATCGATGGCCGGCTTGCCTACGCCTACGCAACCGACAATCGCGCGGCGCGCCTGGAAGCCGAACTCAAGGCGGCTGAGCTCGATGTCGATGGGCTGATTGGCTTCGCGCGTGCCGCGTTCGATGGCGCCGCTTTCGAACGGCCCGGCGAGGTCACGCTCAACGTCGATGTCGGCCGCGTCACCGTTGCGGGCGTCGACGTGAAGGGCGTGAGCGGCGCGTTCAAGCTCGATCCGGCGGGCCTCTCGTTTGACCGCGTCAAGATCGCGGATCTCGCCGGGGCCGCGTTCAACCTCAACGGACGGCTGGAAGGACCTCTGTCCACCCCGCAGGGCAGCGTTGCCTTCGATGTGGATGCGCGCGGGCTCGAGGGCACGGCGGTGGTGCTCGCCAAATTCCTGCCGCAGGCGGCCGATCCGCTGCGCCGCGCGGCCGCGACCATCACGCCGCTGAAAGCCCACGTCACGCTCAACCTTGAACGCCGCGCGGTCGGGAGCACCGCCAAGCTTGCGCTCAACGGGACCGCGGGCGTGTTGCGCGTCCGGCTTGCGAGTGAAGCAAGCGGCGACGTGGCGACACTGAGCCTGCCGGAGATCCGCCTTGACGGCGAGATCACGGCGGCCGACGGAAGCGTACTTGTCGGCCTTGCCGGGCTGGACCGTTTGATCACGGTCGACCGGCGCGCGGGCGCGTTCACCATGACGGCGCGCGGTAACGGCAGCGACTTGCGCCTCGATGCGCGGCTCACCGCCGGCGGGCTCGACGCGAGCGCTAATGGCACCGCGCGCCTGTTCGCGGCCAATGGCGCTGCGGCCGCGCTCGATCTGGCGCTGCAGGCGGATGCCGCGCCGTTGCGCCGTGCCGCGGGCGCGCCGCAGACGCCGCTACCGATCGCGCTGCACGGACACGTGAGCGCGACCGCGGACGAGGTCAACGTCGAAAACCTGTCCGGCACGATCGCGGGCTCGCCGGTGCGCGGCAAGCTCAAGGTCGCTCTCGGTTCGCCGATGCGCATCGACGGCCTGATCCATGCCGAGGCGGTCGACGCCGCGACGGTGATCGCGGCGGCGATCGGCATGCCGGCGCCGTCAAAGGCAGCCGACGCACCGATATGGCCGGCCGAGCCGTTCGGCGAAGGCCTGTTCGGCGACTTTTTGGGTCGCGTCGAATTCACCGCAGCGCGCGCCGCGCTCGGACCTGCGCTCGTCGGCCGTCAGGTGCGTGGGGCAATCCGCTTCGCTCCGGAGGAAATCGCCCTCGAGGACATCGAAGGCGTGTTCGCCAATGGTCGTGCGACCGGGCAACTCATCTTCCGCCGCAACGCCACCGGCCTCGCCGCGGCCGCGCGCGTCGCACTCGTGAACGCGGATGCGTCGACGTTCCTGCCGCGCGAGGGGCAGCCGGCGGCGACCGGGACGCTCGGGCTGCAATTCGATGTGGACGGGAGCGGGCTCAGTCCGGCGGCGCTGATCGGCGCGCTCAACGGCTCCGGCACGCTGACGCTCGAGAGCGGCACGATCGCCTGGCTTGATCCGAGAGCGTTCAATGCGGCGATCCGCTCCGCCGATCAAGGATCGGCGATCGACGCGGCAAAGACCCGCGACATCGTGACGGCGGTGCTCGACGGCGGCAGTCTGACGATACCGCGTCTCGACGCGGCGTTGACTGTCACGGCGGGGCAGGCGCGTGCCGGCCGCACGATCGTGCTCGGGCAGGGCGCCGATCTTGCGGTGACGGGCGGGATCGATCTTGCCGACGCAACGCTGGAGGCGCGGCTCACGCTGACCGGTCCGATTCCCGCGGATGGCTCGAGCACCATGCGGCCGGATATCCTGGTGACGGTCAAAGGTCCGCTGCGGGCGCCAAAGCGCACAGTCGACGCGTCGGCCTTGTCCGGCTGGCTGACGTTGCGCTCGGTCGACCGGCAGGCGAGACGTATCGAGGCGATCGAAACCGAACGACACGAGCCGGCTCAAATCGATCCTGCTCCCGCGACGCCTGCGCAGGTTCCCACTGCTTTGCCGGCGCCGGCCGCGCCCGACATTGCGCCGGCGGGAGCGCCTGCAACAGCCCCGGTCGAGCCTGTTCGCCCGCACCGCGCGACGCGTCCGATCACCCCACCGCGGGCGACGGCAACACCCAGCGACCAATCGCCGGCGCTGCCGCCTCCGCTCGATATCGCGCCTTCGCCGGGTCACACCCCGCGGCCAGCTCGCCCGTCGCGTTCAACCGGTTCGACCGCAGGCGATACGCGTCCAAACCCGCCGCCTCCCCCGCCGCGCTCCGCGCTCGATTCGATTTTTGGCCCGTTACGCTGAGGCGGCCGGCCGCCCTATCCCAGCCTCGCGCGGCGTTTCGGCCTGCTGGCTATGGCTGGCAAGCTGCGAACGATAATGGTCGAGCACGAACAGCCGGATCGCGGAGGACAGGTTCCCATGGCGCCGATCGGCGTCGATCGAGCCGACCAAGTCCGACAGCGTCATGTTGCGGGACGCCGCAATATCCTTCAGTCCGCTCCAGAAAGCATCTTCGAGACTGACGCTGGTTTTGTGTCCCGCGATGACGATCGAGCGTTTGACGACCGGAGATTTCATGTGCCCTCTCCCGTATCGATCCTGTGCGCTTCGAAGCTACGACGGGACTGCTCGGCGCGTTTCGTATCAAGCGCTCGCTGTACTTTCGACAGGCCATGCGCGAGCCGATTCGCAGCGCTGCGTTCCGCGTCTGCTTGTCGCTTTGCGTTCTTGCGAGCCTTCTGCAGGCTGATCAATTTGCCCATTGCCTAGCCCATCGTTGGACCGTTGGTACCACGATACTGGGGGACAACTGTGGCGAGATGCTGGGGAGGGAAGTGGACGCCCCCGAGCGCTGCCCCCGTTCAGAAGGAAGATTGAACCTAAAATGACGGTATGTTGTTGCATGACGCAAGACACGGTTAGTTGATCAACCCTATTCAATCGCGAATCTAATTCAATTATGATGCATAAACTTTCGATATTTAACATGTTATATAAGTGTCTAGCTAACAGTAAAACGTAGAAAAACCGTGGAGATGCTCAATTCTTGCCGCGACTACATAAAGTTTGCTATAGTGAAACCACGAATACTTACTTCACAACAGCCAAATATGTTCTGTAGAATTTCTAATTCAGTCATTTTCCAATAAAAAAATGTAAAACACCAAGCCGGGACTCTTCGTTCGATGATTGCGACGGGGGTATTTCTCTAGGTTAGATGAGGCCGGCGATCCGAAGGGCCGGTAGGCTGGAGGCCCGCGCGTCGTCCCAATTCAGCCCGGCCGCACCATCTTTTCCGGTCGCACCAGGCGGTCGAAGTCGGCGGCCGTCACATAGCCGCCGCCGACCGCCTCTTCGCGCAGCGTCGTGCCGTTCTGGTGCGCGGCCTTGGCGATCTTGGCCGCCTGGTCGTAGCCGATCTGCGGCGCCAAGGCCGTGACGAGCATCAGCGAGCGCTCGGTCAGTTCGCGAATGCGCGCCTCGTTGGCGCGGATGCCGATGACGCAGTTGTCGGTGAACGAGCGCGCGGCGTCCGCGACGAGGCGAATCGATTGCAGCATGGCGAGCGCGATGACGGGCTTGTAGACGTTGAGCTCGAAATGGCCCTGGCTCGCCGCAACAGTGATCGTCGCGTGATTGCCGAACACGCGGCAGCACACCATGGTGAGCGCCTCGCTCTGGGTCGGATTGACCTTGCCCGGCATGATCGAGGAGCCGGGCTCGTTCTCCGGCAGGATCAGTTCACCCAGGCCCGAGCGCGGGCCGGATCCTAACAGGCGGATATCGTTCGCGATCTTGAACAGGTCGGCCGCGACCGCATCGAGCGCGCCGTGCGCGAACACATAGGCGCCGTGCGAGGCGAGCGCCTCGAACTTGTTCGGCGCCGAGGTGAACGGCAGCCGGGTCAGCGCGGCCACGCGCTTGGCGAAGGCTTTCGCGAAGGCGGGCTTCGCATTCAGCCCCGTTCCGACCGCGGTGCCGCCCTGGGCGAGGGGATAGAGCTCCTTCAGGCCGAGCCGCATCCGCCCGATGCCATGCTGGACCATCGAGGCGTAGCCGGAGAATTCCTGGCCCAAGGTCAGCGGCGTCGCATCCTGCGTGTGCGTGCGGCCGATCTTGACGATCCCCGCGAAGGCCTTGGCCTTCTGCTGCAGCGCGTCCTGCAGATGCGCGAGCGCCGGATCGAGCAGCCAGGCGATCTCGGTCGCGGCAGCGATATGCATCGCGGTCGGGAACGCGTCGTTCGAGGACTGGCTCATGTTGACGTGATCGTTCGGATGCACCGGCGATTTCTGCCCGCGCTTGGCGCCGAGCAGCTCGTTTGCCCGGTTCGCGATCACCTCGTTGAGGTTCATGTTGGTCTGCGTGCCGGAGCCGGTCTGCCACACGACCAGCGGGAACTCAGCCTCATGCTTGCCGTCGATCACCTCCTGCGCCGCCGTGACGATCGCGCCGGCGCGGCGCTTGTCGAGCGAGCCGAGATCCAAGTTCACCTCGGCGCTCGCGCGCTTGACCAGCGCGAGCGCGCGGATCAGCGGCACCGGCATATGCTCGTCGCCGATGCGGAAGTTCTGCAGCGAGCGCTGCGTCTGCGCGCCCCAATAGCGCGCGGCCGGAACCTCGATCTCGCCGAAACTGTCGGACTCGAAGCGGGTCTTGCGGCTCGCTTTATCGCTTTGTTTGCGCGTCATTTCTT
>Ga0265313_10003861_pt1 | contig 11824 bp, 11 predicted proteins | sample 4123metaG_FD_203122 | JGI IMG/M metagenome (GOLD analysis project Ga0265313, IMG submission 203122) | Rhizosphere microbial communities from Carex aquatilis grown in University of Washington, Seatle, WA, United States - 4-1-23 metaG | ecosystem: Host-associated > Plants > Roots > Rhizosphere >...
GATTGGGGATAGAGAATGGAGTATGCCATGGGCGACGGGAGACAAAGCTTGTTCTTGGGCGGGCGCGCGCGGAGCCAGGGGGCGTGCTTCAGGGGCCCCGGCCAATCCCGGGTTGATTGTTACCCCGGTTGCAACAAGGATTAGGACGGTTTCCATGCGCCTCCCGACCGTTCTCGCCCCGCTCCTCGCCGCGGCCGCCGCCGCGGCCGCGCCGGGGCCGCTGAACGCGCCGGTGCCGCTCGCCCCGCCGGCGTCCGCGGTCTCGGCAGGGGAGCTCGCCCACCAGATGGTTTCGGCGGAACGCGCCCAGGCGCTGGGGTTCCTGTCGACCGCGGTCACGCTGTACCGCGGGCTGCTCGCGCTGCCTGGGGCCGACACCCGGCGCCTCACGCTTGCCCTGTCATCGGCGCTCCTTGACGACGGCGACGTCGCCGGGGCCGGACGGGTGCTGGAGGCGTACGCGGGCGCCCGTGACGCGGGCTGGCACCTTCGGGAGGGTCTGGTGGCTGCGCACCTCCAAAGGACGGACCAGGCGAGGGCCGAGCTCGGCCTGACGCGGTCCGACGAGCTCGAGCCGGCCGAGCGCGGCTGGTACCTCTTCCTCGAGGGAATGCTTGCGGACGCGACCAACGAGCCCGTGCGGGCCGCCGGCCTCTACCAGCAGGCGGCGGCGGCGGCGGTCTCCGACCTCCAGAGGGCCCGGTTCCTGCTTGCCGAGGAGCAGGTCCGGCTGCGCACCGGCGGCGTGACCGAGGAGCAGCTCAACGCGGACCGAAAGAACGCCGAGAAGTTCCAGAACCAGAAGATCGGCTACGGGTTCACGCGCGAATACGCGATCGCCCTGAACGCGCTGGGCCGCAAGGCGCAGGCCGTCGACGTCCTCCTGGGCGCGCTGCGCGTCCTGCCGGCCGAGGAGCGGTCGGAGACCGACCATTTCAGGCTGCTCCTGGGGCTGATCGCGGGCGCGGAGGCCGGCGTGGGCCGCCAGGAACTCTACGAGCTGCTCGAGTCCGGCAGCGACCCCGACCAGCAGCGGATCGCGCTCCAGCTGCTCGTCCGCAGCTCGCCCACGGGGGCGGCGCGCACCGAGCTCGGCGGCAGGCTCGACCGGCTGATCGGGGAGCCGAGGCAGCATCCGGTGCTCGAGAGCCTGCTCCTGCAGCGTGCCGAGCTCGCGCTCAGCGAGGCGCACCTCGGCGTCAGCGAGTCGGCGTCCTTCTACGCGAGGGCCGAGGACGACGCGAACGCCCTCCTCGAGAAATTCCCGGGCTCGCCGCTCAAGGCCCGCGCGTACGCGGTCCTCGCCGGGTCGGCCTGGGAGCAGCGCCGCTACAGGACGGCCGCGGACTTCGGGTTCAAGGCGGGCGGGGAGCTGCCCGCGGGCGCGATTCGCTCGGAATTCAGCGTCCTGGTCGCCGAGGCGTGGTTCCGCGCCGGCGACTTCCGGAGTGCGGCCGACGCCTACGCCGCGGCGCTGCACTCGCGGCCGGAGGGCGTGCGCCCGGGCACCCTCATGTTCCAGCAGGTGCAGTCCGAGATCGAGGCCGGGGCGCTCGCGACGGCGGTGACCGTCCTGGACGACCTGGCCCGCGACCGTGCGTTCGACCCCGAGGACCGGTGGGAGGCGGAGTGGAACCTCGCCCGCAGCCTCGAGGTGCACGGGGAGACGGCTGCCGCCTACGAGCGGGTGAACCGGCTGCTGCGCGCGACGCCCCCCGCGGGTCTGCGCGCAGACCTCCGGGCGCGGATGGCCTGGCTCCAGGCCCGGCTGTCCTACGACGCGAGGAAGCCGGAGGAGACGCTCAGGCTCGTCGACGCGCTCTCGGCCATGGCCGCGGGCCTGCAGGCCCCCCTGGCGACGGACATCGCGAGCACCGGGGCGCTGCTGCGCGCGCAGGCCAGCTTTCTGCTTGGGCGCGACGCGGACGCCGAGGCGACGCTTCGCAAGCTGAGGTCCGACTTCCCGAGCTCGGACTCGGCGGTCTACTCCTACATCGTCGAGGCGGACCGGTACGCGCAGCAGGACAAGGTGATCGACGCCGAGCGCCTCCTGACGAAGCTCGCGGACGACTTCCCGAGCAGCCCCTATGCCCCCTACGCCCTCTACCAGGCCGCCCTCCAGTCCGAGCGCCTGGGCACCGACGCGAACCTCAAGGAGGCGTACAAGTTCCTCGAGAGCCTCGTCACCAAGTACGCCGCGAGCGACCTGGTGTTCACGGCGAGGATGAGGCAGGGGGACATCCTGAGGGAGCTCAACCAGTTCCCGCAGGCCCAGCAGGTGTACGAATCCCTGGTCAACAATCCGGCGTCGAGCCTGAACACCGACACGATCCTGGCGCAGCTGGCGCTTGCGGAGTGCCACAACGCCCAGTCGTCGAACAGCCCGTCGCACGCCGACAGCGCGAAGCGAATCTTCCAGGACCTGGTCGACCGGGTGGACGCCCCTTCGGACGTCCGGGTGGAGGCCGGCTTCAACCTCGGGTTCATCCTCGAGCGCACCGACCGTGACAAGGCTCAGGCGGTCTGGTGGAACGACGTCGTGGACGCGTTCCTCGTGCGGCCCGGCGGCCCGAGGGACCTGGGGCCCCGGGGGCGCTGGTGGGTGGCGCGCACCCTTCTCGAGGTCGGCGCCCTCTACGAACAGCAGGGCCGGCTCGAGGAGGCGAAGCGGGCGTGGACGCTCCTGATCGACTCCGGACTGCCCGGCGACGCGATCGCCCGCCAGCGGCTGGCCCGCTTCCACTTGCCCGCGGCGAAGCCCTGATGTAGACCACGCCCATGCCCCCCTTGGAACCGAGCCTCCTCACCCACGGCGGCCCCATGATGTGGGTCCTCTTCGGCCTCGGCCTCGTCCTCGTCGTCGTCTTTGCCGAGCGCGCCCTCTACCTTCACCGGGGCCAGATCCGTTCGACCGCGTTCCTGGGCGGAATCAAGAACATCCTGGCGAAGCGCAGACTCGTCGAGGCGCTCACGGTCTGCGAGGAGACGCCCGGGCCGGTGGCGGCGGTGGTGAAGGCGGCGCTCCTGCACGCGGACGATGACGCGGAGGCGATGAGGTTCCACGTCCAGGAGGCGGCCGTGGTCGAGCTGCCGGCCCTCGAGCGCCGGATCGGCGCCATCGGGGCCATCGCGCAGGTCGCCCCGCTCGTCGGCCTCCTGGGCACCGTCCTCGGAATGATCTCCACCTTCGCCGCGTTCCAGCGCGACTACGCCACCGCGAGCGTCCTGGCGAGGGGGATGTGGCAGGCGCTCCTCTGCACGGCCGGCGGCCTCATGCTCGCGATCCCGGCCCACCTGGCGGTGCACTTCCTCAACGGGCGCGTGCGCGCGATCGTGCGCGACATGGAGTGGTCGGGCAACGAGATCATGAAGTATCTCAATACCGAATACAAGGCCGGCGGCCCCCCCGCGAAATGATCGCGCGCCCGCTCGACCTGGCCACCCGCCTGAGGCCGCCGCCGCGGGGCACCGGGTCCCTCCACTACGTCAACGTGGGGCTCCTCGGCCTCTTCTTCTCCATGTTCGGGTCGCGCTTCGTCCTGGCGCCGGGCCTCGGCGTCGATTTCCAGCTCCCCCAGCTGTCGGGCGCCCAGGCGGGCGCGGCGCAGGCGACCCATGTGATCAGCGTCCTGCGCTCGGGCCAGATCTTCTCGGAGGAGGGGATCGTCGACCTGGGGCAGCTCCGGGAATGGCTCAAGTCGAGGGCCGGTCGCGAGCTGCGGCCGACGCTGCTCGTGCGGGCGAGCTCGGGAGTGACCCTCGCCGAGCTGATCGACATCGAGGGGGCTGCGCATGACGCGGGATTCAGGGTCCTGCTGGGCGCGGAGGAGCGCGGCGCCGGCCCGGGACCGGTCGAGACCCGGTGAGCTCCCGTCGGCCGCGCTCGAGAAGGGCCTGGACCTGGGCTTCAATTCTGGGAGTCATTGCCCTGGTGCTGGTTGCGTTGTCGGTTAAGGTTCCTGATCCCGGAACCCCGGCTTCGGTCGCGACGGCTCCGTCCGTGGGCCTCGTGGACGCGGGCGTCATCATGAGCACGATGTTGCGCGACCCGGCCCCGCTCTTCCTGCCGACGGATTTCAACAGCTCGCGCAAGGACTACGTGCCGAAGGAGCCCGGAGGCGCGTTTGGTGGATTCCAACCTGAGTATATATTTGATCCATCGCAACTTGTGCTCAATCTTCCTCTCCCGGTGGCCATCCCGAATTCTCCGGCGGAGGCGCTTGCGGGGGACCCTCCCGGCGCGCCGTTCATCGGGTTTGACCGCGCGGACCCCGTTGTGGAACCCCTTAGTCCGAGAACGGCCTACGTCGAAGTGGTCAGTGCCGGGACCGGAAGGAGTGTCTTCGGGAAGACGCTCAGCGACGCCCATCCGCCCCAGACCTCCATGCCCTGGCAACCCATGGAGTTCATTGCGGCGGTGGACTCGACCGGACTGGTGGGCCCGGTGGTGCCGATGGTGCGCTCAGGCGTGGACGAGGTGGACGCCTATTTCGGCCTCTATTTGGCCGACACGCTCAGGATCGGACAAAGGCTTGCACCGGGGTTTTATCGGATTAGCGTGGGGCCCTGAAAACCCCCTGAAACAGACCTTTGCGGACGGCGGCCGCGGATAATATGGCCAGCGGCGCAAATTTCTGTTGACGCACCAAAATCGAACCTGCACTTTCTTCGCTCTTTTTCGTTTCTTGCAACGCAGTCTTGGTCTGCCCAGATAGCTCAGTTGGCAGAGCACATCCTTGGTAAGGATGAGGTCGCCGGTTCGAATCCGGTTCTGGGCTCCATGCAGGAGGCAATATAGGCCACAGTCACTCTATCAGAACCCACATACACATCTAGCTCCGGAATCGTCATGGCTAAAGGAACATTCGAACGCAACAAACCGCACGTCAACGTCGGCACCATCGGTCACGTCGACCATGGCAAGACTACGCTCACGGCCGCCATCCTTAAGGTGCAGTCGGACAAAGGGCTGGCCGAGTTCAAGTCGTACGCGGACATCGCGAAGGGCGGCACCATCCGCGATGCCTCGAAGATCGTCACCATTGCCGTGGCCCACGTGGAGTACCAGACTGCGAAGCGCCACTACGCGCACGTCGACTGCCCGGGACACGCCGACTTCGTAAAGAACATGATCACGGGTGCGGCCCAGATGGACGGCGCGATCCTCGTGGTCTCCGCCGCCGACGGCCCGATGCCCCAGACGCGCGAGCACATCCTCCTGGCCCGCCAGGTCGGCGTCCCGAAGATCGTCGTCTTCCTGAACAAGATCGACCTGATCGACGACAAGGACCTGATCGACCTCGTGGAGGAGGAGATCCGCGACCTGCTCACCAAGTACCAGTTTGACGGCAAGGCGGCGAAGATCATTCGCGGCTCGGCCACGGCGGCTCTCGAGGGCAAGCCCGAGGGCGTCAAGTCGATCAGCGACCTCATGGACGCGATCGATTCCGAGATCCCGGAGCCCGTCCGCGAGATCGACAAACCCTTCCTGATGTCCGTCGAGGACGTCTTCTCGATCACGGGACGCGGGACGGTCGCCACGGGCCGTATCGAGCGCGGCGTCGTCAAGCTGAACGAGACCGTCGAGATCGTCGGTCTCAGGGACACGACCACCACGGTCGTCACGGGCATCGAGATGTTCCGCAAGCTCCTCGACCATGGGATGGCGGGCGACAACGTCGGCGTGCTCCTGCGCGGCGTCGAGAAGGACGGCATCGAGCGCGGCCAGGTTGTCGCGGCGGTCAAGTCCATCACGCCCCACAAGAAGGCCAAGGCCGAGATCTACGTCCTGTCGAAGGACGAGGGCGGCCGCCACACGCCGTTCTTCAACGGCTACCGTCCGCAGTTCTACTTCCGGACAACGGACGTTACCGGGGTCATCACGCTGCCGAAGGGCGTCGAGATGATCATGCCGGGCGACAACATCAACGTCGACGTCGACCTGATCGTCCCGATCGCCATGGAAAAGACCCAGCGCTTCGCCATCCGTGAGGGTGGCCGCACGATCGGAGCCGGTCGTATCACGGAGATCACCGAGTAATCGTTCGTCACGAACAACTAAACACGGCTCGCCGAGGTTCCGAAACGGGGGCCTCGGCGTCGTCGTCTAAACAATTCCACGACTATAGGGGTGTAGCTCAATTGGTAGAGTAGCGGTCTCCAAAACCGTTGGTTGGGGGTTCGATTCCCTCCGCCCCTGCCACTCCAAAAGGTTCCCACAGCAGCACATGAAAAATCCGTTCCAAAGCACGCGCATCTTCGTCGGCGAAATGGTCGGCGAGCTCCAGAAGGCGAGCTGGCCCACCCGGACGGAGCTGCGCGACTCGACCATCGTCGTTATCCTGGCGAGTCTGCTCCTCGGGCTGTTCACGAGCATCAGCGACTTCTCGCTCTACCAGGTGGTCGACCTGTTCACGTCGATGGTCAGCCGCTAAACCCGCAATGGCATCACAAACGACAGCGCCCACAGGGGCCCAGTGGTTCGCGCTTCACACGCTCTCCGGCCAGGAGAACAAGGTGAAGACCTACATCGAGCGGTTCAAGACCGCCGAGGAGCTCGATGACTCGATTTTCGAGGTCCTGCTCCCCACGGAGGTCGTATCGGAGGTCAAGAACGGCAAAAAGTCGTCGAAGGTCAGGAAGCTCTACCCGGGCTACGTCTTCATCCAGATGAAGCTCTTCGAGGAGGACGGAAACCTGATCAACAAGCCCTGGTACTTCGTCAGGGAGGTTGCAGGCGTGATCGGCTTCGTGGGCGGGGAGCATCCCGCGCCGCTCCGCCAGTCGGAAATCGACGAGATCCGCGCGCGCATCGAGGCGGCCAACGGCAAGGAGGTGCCGAAGGTCCAGTACTCGGTCGGCGAAGAGGTGAAGATCAACGACGGCCCGTTCGCGAACCTGAACGGACGGATCGACGAGATCGACCCCGACCGCGGCAAGCTGAAGATTTCCGTGTCCATCTTCGGCCGGTTCACGCCGGTCGAGCTCGAGTACTGGCAGGTCCAGAGGAGCACCGAGTAGGCACGATCGACCGCAACCCGTTTCACAATGGCCAAGAAAATCCAAGGCTACATACGACTTCAGCTCCCCGCCGGCGCGGCAAACCCCGCGCCGCCGGTCGGCCCCGCGCTGGGCGCCCAGGGCGTCAACATCATGGCGTTCTGCAAGGAGTTCAACGCCAAGACGAAGGACCAGAACGGAATGATCCTGCCGGTGATCATCACGGTCTTCGCGGACAAGAGCTTCTCGTTCATCCTGAAGTCGCCGCCGGCATCCGTCCTCCTCAAGAAGGCGGCCAACATCGCGAGCGGCTCGCCGCGCCCGAACCAGGACAAGGTCGGCAAGGTGAACAAGAAGCAGCTGCTGGAGATCTACAGGATCAAGCACAAGGACCTGAACGCCAAGGACGACGAGGCGGGCATCCGCATCATCGCAGGCACGGCCCGCAACATGGGCATCGAGGTCGTCGACTAAACCCGGCAAGAACGAATTTGAAGCGGGAGTCCCACCAGGGACGTTCGCACCGCAAGGAGCAAAACATGGAAAAACACAGCAAACGTTATCGCAGCGCCGTCCAGGTCGCCGATCTTGGGAAGGATTATCCCCTGACGGAGGCCGTGGACCTCCTGACGAAGTTCCCGAAGGCCAAGTTCGACGAGACGGTCGAGCTTTCCGTCCGGCTGGGCGTCGACCCCACCGCGGGCGAGCAGATGGTCCGGGGAACGACCCCGCTGCCGAACGGATCGGGCAAGAAGGTCCGCGTCCTTGTCTTCACCGACAACCCGAAGGCGGCCGTCGACGCCGGGGCCGACCATGCAGGCCTCCAGGACATGATCGCAAAGATCAACGAGGGCTGGCTCGACTTCGACGTCGCGATCGCGACGACCGAGGCCATGAAGACCGTGCGCACGATCGCGCGCGTCCTCGGGCCGAAGGGCCTCATGCCGAACCCGAAGAGCGGCACCGTGACCGACGACGTGGCCGCGGGCATCAAGGCGGTCAAGGCCGGGCGGGTGGAGTTCAAGATGGACAAGACCTGCAACATCGGGGTCGGGATCGGCAAGCGCTCGTTCACGCCCGCGCAGATCCTCGAGAACGTCCATGCGGTGCTCGAGGCCGTCGGCAAGGCGAAGCCCGCCCACTTCAAGGGCCACTACATCAAAGCGGTCGCAATTTCCTCCTCCCAGAGTCCGGCTGTGCGGATCGCGTCCACAGAGTACGGCAAATACTAACCCACGAGACCCGACCCATGAGAGCCGAGAAGAAATACCTTATCGACGAGGTGGAGATCCACCTCAAGAAGTCCGACTACGTCATCCTCGCGAACTACAACGGCATGACCGTTGCCGATGCCGCGGAGCTGCGCCACAGGCTCTCCGCCGAGAAGGCCGAGTACCACGTGGTCAAGAACAGCTCGCTGCGCGTGGCCGCAAAGTCACTGGGCCTGCCCGACATCGAGGGGGCCCTCATCGGGCCGACCGCGATCGTCGTCGGGGGCAGGAATTCCGCCGGCGTGGCGAAGGTCCTCAAGCAGTTCTTCAAGGACAAGCAGAAGATCGAGGTCAAGGCCGGCGTCCTCAGCAAGAAGCTTATCTCCAAGAAGGACGTCGAGCGCCTTGCCGACATGCCGTCGCTGGACGCGCTTCGCGCCCAGTTCCTCGGCCTCCTCAACCAGCCCGCGAGCATGTTTGTCCGCGTCATCAACGCCGTCCCCCAGGGGCTCGTCAACGTTCTCCAGGCCAAGGTCCGCGCGGCCGGCCAGGGCTAACCCACCACTTTAACCAACCATTTCATAGGGGCCCTCCCGGCGTTCCGGGTCCCCGACGAAAACCAAAATCAAACGCAGCAGGCTAGGGGATACGTCCCTTAAACGAGCCCCCCAATCCGGGCCGCTAGCCGGCAGCCAAAGTACATCATGAGCGACATCACAAAAGACCAGGTGATCGAATGGCTTTCCAGCCAGTCGGTCCTCGAAATATCCGCCCTCGTCAAGGACCTCGAGTCCAAGTGGGGCGTGTCGGCCGCAGCCCCCGTCGCAGTCGCGGCGGCGCCCGCCGCCGGAGCAGCCGCTGCCGCGGCACCCGCCGAGGAGAAGACCGAGTTCACGGTCATGCTTCTCGAGAGCGGCCCCAACAAGATCGGCGCCATCAAGGAAGTCCGCGCGATCACGGGGCTTGGCCTCAAGGAGGCGAAGGACCTTGTCGAGGGCGCCCCGAAGGCCGTCAAAGAGGGTATCAACAAGGCCGAGGCCGAGGAAATCAAGAAGAAGCTCGAGGCTGCCGGCGCCAAGGTAGAGCTCAAGTAATTGGGCCCAGCTGCTTGGCGTTCATATACTTGCAGTTCCACAAGCTTACGGGACAGGCCACGCGCCCGCGCGGCCTGTCCTTTGCCTTTTTTCAATTAGTAGACATGTTAGCAATTCCGCGGCCCATCCAGTCCTGGGCTGCGCATTGATTCATTGCGTCCTTAATCCCAACGGGAATTTCCATGGCCGACCGCAGCACCTCCACAGAACGCATCAACTTCGGCAAGCTCCGCGAAGTCATCCAGCCGCCCAACCTGATCGAGATACAGATCAACTCCTACCTGGATTTTCTGCAAAAGGGCGTCCCCGAGAAGCAGCGCAAGCCGCAGGGCCTCGAGGCCGTGTTCAAGGAGGTCTTCCCGATCCAGTCGTACGACGAGCGCCTGACGCTGGAGTACGTCTCCTACACGCTCGGCGACGCGAAGAACTCGGAGATCGAGTGCATCCGCGAGGGCATTACGTATTCGGTACCCCTGTACGTGAAGCTGCGCCTGCGCGAGGAGGACTTCATCAAGGACGAGGACATCTACATGGGCGAGATCCCCATGGTGACTGAGCGCGGCTCCTTCATCATCAACGGCGCCGAGCGCGTCGTCGTGTCCCAGCTCCACCGCTCCCCCGGCATCGCCTTCGAGGTGTCACCGCACCCGAACGGCAAGCTGCTCCACAGCTTCCGCATCATCCCCGACCGCGGCACGTGGCTCGAGGTCCAGTTCGACAACAACGACCTTCTCTACGTCTACCTCGACCGGCGCCGGCGCCGCCGCAAGTTCCTGATCACGACGCTGCTCAGGTCCATCGGCTACTCGAGCGACATCGACATCCTCAACCTCTTCTACGAGATCAAGGACCTCAAGGTCTCGAAGGCTCTGGACCTCGAGAACGTCTCGACCCTCGTTCTCGTCGAGGACGCCATCGACGCTCAGAAGGGCGTCGTGCTCGCGCGCGCCTTTGAGCCGCTCACCAAGCAGATCGTCCGCACCTTCGAGAAGCACGACATCGCGTCCATCCGCGTCATCGACACCGCGGTGGACGAGGGCGCGCTCATCCGCGCGCTCAAGAAGGATCCCACCCGCAACGAGGAGGAGGCCCTGAAGGAGATCTATAAGCGCCTTCGCCCGGGCGAGCCCCCGACGACCGCGAACGCGAAGGCCCTCCTGAAGAGGCTGTTCTTCGACCCGAAGCGCTACGACCTGGGCCGCGTGGGCCGCTACAAGGTGAACCAGAAGCTGGGCCTTAAGGCCGAGCTCGAGCAGCGCATCCTCGAGAGCGCCGACATCGTGGCCGCGACCAAGTACCTTGTGCGCCTGCGCAAGGGAGAGGGCGTCGTCGACGACATTGACCACCTGGGCAGCCGCCGCGTCCGCACGGTGGGCGAGCTCCTCGCCAACCAGTGCCGCGTGGGCCTTGCCCGCACCGAGCGCCTGGTGCGCGAGAGGATGACCATGTACGACCAGAGCGTCGACTCGATCACCCCGCAGAAGCTGATCAATCCGAAGGCGCTGACGACTGTCATCCGCGACTTCTTCGCACGCAGCCAGCTCTCGCAGTTCATGGACCAGATCAACCCGCTGGCTGAGGTGACGCACAAGCGCCGCCTTTCCGCCCTCGGGCCGGGAGGCCTCAACCGCGAGCGCGCGGGCTTCGAAGTCCGCGACGTGCATCCTTCGCACTACGGGCGCATCTGCCCGATCGAGACGCCCGAGGGCCCGAACATCGGGCTTATCAATTCCCTGTCGACCTATGCCCGCGTGAACGAGTTCGGCTTCATCGAGACGCCCTACCGCACGGTCAAGGACGGCCGCGCCACGGACAAGATCGACTACCTGACCGCCGACCAGGAAGAGGCGAAGGTGATCGCGCAGGCCAACTCCGAGATCGACGACAAGGGTCACTTTATCGGCAAGGTCACCGTCCGAAAGGACGGCGAGTTCCTCGAGGTCTCGGCCTCCGAGGTCGACTACATGGACGTGTCCCCGAAGCAGGTGATCTCGATCGCCGCCGGGATGATCCCGTTCCTCGAGCACGACGACGCCAACCGCGCGCTGATGGGCTCGAACATGCAGCGCCAGGGCGTTCCGCTCCTGCAATCCGAGGCCCCGTTCGTGGGGACCGGCATCGAGGAGCGCGTGGCCCGCGACTCCAAGATCGTCGTCGTGGCTGAGGAGAGCGGCATCGTCGCCTCCGTCGACGCGAAGCGCATCGTCATCACGAAGGACGGGGAGATGCCCCGCACTGCCAAGCACGACCCGAAGAACCAGGTCTACGTCTACGAGCTGCGCAAGTTCATGCGCTCGAACAACCACACGTGCTTCAACCAGAAGCCGATCGTGCGGCGCGGCCAGAGGGTCAAGGCGGGCGAGATCATCGCCGACGGCCCGTCGACGGACCGGGGCGAGATGGCGCTCGGGCGCAACGTGCTCGTGGCGTTCATGCCCTGGAACGGCTACAACTTCGAGGACGCGATCCTCATCTCCGAGAAGGTCCTCAAGGAGGACATCTTCACCTCGATCCACATCC
>Ga0265313_10003862_pt1 | contig 11824 bp, 8 predicted proteins | sample 4123metaG_FD_203122 | JGI IMG/M metagenome (GOLD analysis project Ga0265313, IMG submission 203122) | Rhizosphere microbial communities from Carex aquatilis grown in University of Washington, Seatle, WA, United States - 4-1-23 metaG | ecosystem: Host-associated > Plants > Roots > Rhizosphere >...
TGTCGATAACGAATTCAAGCACGGCAAAAGCAGCCAGAAATATATGGAGTATTCGGCTATGGTCGCTGCTGGAGTGTACGCGAAGCTCGAAACTACGAAACGGTCATTTCCCATGGAGAAAACTGCTATCTTGCCTCCAACCTTGAAGATTGCTTCACATGCCTGAACATTCTTATCGATAAGCCCGAACTGCGAAGGGGAATGACCAGGCAGGCGCAGAGGCAGGTTGGCGACATCTCTTGCTGGGTGGCAGGCGAAAGGAATCAGAGGCGTGGCTTGCTCTGGTCGAGGCAAAGCGTGCTTCAGTCGAGCGTTGTGTGTTTCGGTCGAGGCATATTGCATCAGTCGGGACCAAGAGAACTGACTGTCCTCTATGAGAAAGAATGTTTTTTTGCGTGGCATAATGTGCAAAGCCGGTGGGCAAAAATGACTGGCGGAAGTTTGTGGAAGATGTCAACAAAGGCGCAACGAGGATGCTTCAGAGCTGATTTATGGCAAGAGTTCTCTTTGTTGAAGACGATAAAGATCTGGCAATTGCTGTCGAGATGGCCCTGGAAGCTCAGAATTTTGTGGTCGAAGTTGTGCATGACGGCAAGTCGGCACTCGACAGGCTGACTTTTGAACACTATGACGTGGCCATTGTCGACTGGATGTTGCCGCTAATGAGCGGGTACGAGGTTTGCCAACAATATAGAAAAAACGGTGGGCAAACGCCGATTCTCTTTCTCACCGGTCAGTCCGATGTGATGCATAGGGTGCAGGCGCTGGACACCGGCGCCGATGACTATTTATGCAAACCGTTTGCCTATGCTGAATTGATGTCGCGTGTGCGGGCGTTGCTCAGGCGTTTTCCGAAAATGGAAAATCAGGTAATCAGCCTGGGACATTTGGAACTGGATGTTCAGCGCTGCCGAGCCAAAGTAGAGGGACGCGATGTTGATCTGGCTCCCAGTGAATTTGCCCTTTTGGAATTGCTGATGAAAAACCAGGGGCGCATTTTCAGTGCCGACGATCTTCTGGACAGAGTTTTCAAACTTGATCGTGAGGCGACAGGCGAGGCTGTTCGCCAGCGCATTTTGCGTTTGCGAAAGAAGATTGATATCGATGGAACGCCATCACTGATCAAGACCGTCAAAGGTCTCGGCTATTGCATGGAAGATGAAGCGCAGTAGCTTCAATTTAACAACTCCGAAACATGCAGTGATTAGCATAATTCTCACGCGAGCGCAGGTACCAGCCCTTCCCGCTCGCATCAATCTAAAAAGTGTGAAAACCCACTGCCTGGGAAACCCAACACCCCATCAGGGAGCAATCTCTGATGGGGATGTTGATATGAATATTGCCTTTCTAGCAGCACTTCTCCGCGTGCGGCTTTGAGCCTTCCGGCGCCGGAGAATTGGCCAGAGCCTTGCGCAGTGAGCCACCGTATTTAGTGAGCAGTTCTTCTGCCTGAGCGCGACCCAATTTTCTCTTGGTCATCAGTATTGCCGTCTTGGCTTTGTTTTGCGAAGCGACCAGGGCGCCTTCGGCAATGTGGCGCGGTACATCTCCGCAAATCGAGATGATGGATACGGCGCGCTCTCTCAATTTTTCATTGGTGGGCTTCAAGTCAACCATGAGGTTTTCGTAGACTTTGCCCAGGCGAACCATAGTGCACGTGGTCAAAAGATTGAGAATCATTTTTTGTGCGGTGCCGGCCTTCATGCGGGTCGAGCCGGTCAGAGCTTCAGCGCCGACCACAGCGGTGATAGTGACGTCGCACAATCCTTCCAGTCCGCCGAAATTGTTGACGATACCGATTGTGGTTGCGCCTTCTTCGCGCGCCTTCTGCAGAGCGCCGACAACATAGGGCGTTCTGCCGGAGGCAGTGATACCGACTACGACATCCTCGGCTGTGATTCTTGCAGCGTCTGCATCTTGCAGTCCCATTTCTTTTGAATCTTCGGCGTTTTCAAAAGAGCGGAACATCGCTTCTTTGCCGCCGGCAATATGGGCCGTCACCAGTTCGGTGTCGATACCGAAAGTCGGCGAGCATTCGGTGGCGTCCAATACGCCCAGGCGACCACTGGTGCCTGCGCCGAAATAAATGAGCCGGCCGCCTTTGTGCAGCTTTTCGGTAATCAGATCAACTGCTTTGGCAATGTCCGGCACTGTTGCTTTGACTGCTTCTGCTACCGCGAAATCTTCGTTTTGTACTCGAGAGACCAATTCCGTCGTATCAAGAAGATCCAGGTCCATCGTGTGAGCGTTGCGCTCTTCTGTGATCATCTTGTTGAACTCTTGCGTGAAACCCATGTCTGATCTCCAAATGTTCCCAGGCACCCAATTTTAAGAGTGTAGCCTATTTAATGCGATTGGGAGGGTCACAGCCTCCGACCTTTGTGCCATTGCCGCTTTTAATCAATCTCATTAATTGTCAGGAGGCGCAAGAGCGTGAACCTGTGGTACTTGTGCCTGATTGGGCTGGGGCGCCCATTAGAGAGAGGATGTTGCAACCTCGCAACAACCTGAATTCTTGAAAGGCTGCATTGTTGCCCCCGGCATCACCAACATCGGGAGTCCGGATGTCGAATTTCACTGTTTTCACCTGCTGGGAAATTCTCAGGTTTTTCCGAGTACGCATAAAATGCTCAAGCGGCACCTGTGTGCGTTTCCGGCATCGACAATAATTCTGAATCCGATAGCAAAGAGAGAAAGTGCCAATTCATGGGCTTTTCCGGCTGCATCGAGGCTGCGAAAAACTTTCGAACGAATTTCGCAGCCAATCTAGTGCTCCAAAATGCCGCCGCCCCTGCCCTCGGTTCTACCTGCCGGCGGCGCTGACTGGCTCTTTGTGTTTGAGCGAGACAGTGCTGCGTTTGATGAATTTCCCGTCTCCGGTTTTGCCTACATATTTCTCGTTTTCGATTACGACTTTGCCGCGCGAAAGCACTGTTTCTGTGACGCCTTGCACTTCCATGCCTTCGTAGCAGTTGTAGTCGACATTCATGTGATGCGTCTTGGCCGACAGTGTCATTTTTTTATTCGGGTTGAAGATGACGATGTCCGCATCGGAGCCGACTGCAATCGTGCCTTTCTTGGGGAAGAGCCCGAAGATTTTGGCGGGGCTGGTTGAGGTAAGTTCCACAAAACGATTGACAGAAATTCGACCAGCCACAACGCCCCCGTTGTAGATAAGGCTCATGCGCGTTTCCACGCCTGGTCCGCCATTGGGAATTTTGCTGAAATCGTCTTTGCCCAATTGCTTTTGATCTTTGAAACAGAAGGGACAGTGGTCGGTTGAAATCACTTGCAGATCGTTCATGCGCAAACCGGTCCACAGTTTGTCCTGATTCCACTTTTCACGCAGCGCCGGCGTCATCACATACTTGGCGCCTTCAAAGCCTTCCTTCTCGTACATGCTGTAATCGAGAAAGAGGTATTGCGGGCAGGTCTCAGCGAAGGCGGGAATGCCTTCGTCGCGGGCTTCTACTACTTTTTTGAGCGCATCGTAGCAGCTCAAGTGGACGATGTAGACTGGAGAATTGGCGATTTCGGCCAAAGCAATGGCGCGATTGACGCCTTCGGCTTCCGCCTGGGTCGGGCGAGTGAGAGCGTGATACTTGGGTGCTGTGTGTCCTTTAGCCAGGGCTCGCTGCACCAGTTCGTTTATGACAATACCGTTTTCTGCGTGCATGCAAACAAGCGCGCCTTCATTGCCGCAGTATTCCATGGCTCTGAAAATGGTGGCATCGTCAACAAGCAGTACGCCCGGGTAAGCCATGAAGAGTTTGAAGCTGGTCACGCCCTCGTCATGAATCAAGCGCTTCAGATCTTTGGTGCGGTCATGCGGCAAGTCGGTGACAATCATGTGGAAGGAGTAGTCGATTGCGGTTTTGCCGGCGGCTTTCTCGTGCCAGATATCGAGCGCTTCCATGATCGCCTGACCTTTGTTCTGGATAGCGAAATCAACTATCGTTGTGGTGCCGCCGTGCGCTGCTGCCAGTGTGCCGGTCTTGAAGTCATCGGCAGAGGTGGTGCCGCCGAAAGGCATGTCCATGTGAGTGTGAGCGTCAATGCCGCCAGGAATGACCAGGCGATCTTTTGCATCAATAACCTTGTCTGCTTCCATGTCGAGCGACTTTCCTATCACTGAGATGGTTTCGCCGTCCACCAGTATGTCGGCAACGTAATCGTCGATTGCTGTGACTATGCGACCGTTCTTGATCAGTGTTTTCATTGGTTTGAACCACCCTTTTAGTGAACCGGCACGGAAATTCTTGCCTGCTTGAAATCAAATACCCCGAACTTAGCCGGGCTATTTGCGCGTCATAGTAGCCGATGCGATATATGTTGAGATCGCTTCGCAACCTCTTGCCAGGTTAATTTAGATCTTTAAGCTAGGATGCCAAAGATAGAAGCAGGCAGCATGTTATAAAAACAGGCAGCGCTTCCTAACTCATATTGGCACCCGGCGCTTTTTTCAGGTCCGCATGCATCAGGGCATGCTCATCGGTTGTTTTCGTTTAGTCGCAAAAATGCACTGGATTAACAAGAAGGAGTTGGCGGTCAAGTGAAAGGAGTGACACCCGAGGTAATTGCGGAAGTTCGCCACCGCGCCGGCATTGTCGAGGTGATTTCCGAAACCGTGGTGCTCAAGCGCGCGGGCAAAGAGTTTAGAGGGCTGTGCCCTTTTCACAACGAGAAGTCCGGCTCTTTTTACGTCAATCCCGAGAAAGGAATTTTTAAATGTTTCGGGTGCGGAGAAGGTGGTGACGTTTTTGCATTTTTGCAAAAGGCCAAGGGCACGGATTTCATCGACACTGTGCGCAATCTCGCTGATCGATATGGTGTCAGGCTGGTCGAGTCGGTGGAAGAAAAACAGCACTACGACAGACGGGCACATTTCTTTGCGCTCAATGAAGCGGCTTGCAGTTATTATTGCCAGCTTTTGAAAGATCCAACCGACGGCGCTACGGCCAGGCGTTATCTTGAAGGTCGCGGTATTTCCGAAGAGATTATCGAGCGTTTCAGGCTCGGCTTTGCTCCCAATTCCTGGGACGGATTGCTTCGTTATTTGACCACGACTATGAAAGCGTCGGAGGCAACTCTTGAAGAAGCTGGATTGGTGAGGCGCCGCGCCGAGTCGACCGGCGTATACGATCTGTTTCGCAATCGCTTGATGGTTCCGATCATGGACGATCAAGGGCGCATCGTGGCATTTGGCGGGCGCACTCTGGCTGACGATCAGGTGAAATATCTCAACTCACCGGAAACGCCCATTTATGTCAAAGGCCAGCACCTGTACGGATTCAACCTGGCCAAAGAAGCGATTAAAGCAAAGGATGGAGTGATTGTGGTCGAGGGATACTTCGACGCCATCAATCTCCATCAAAATGGATTTGATAATGCCGTCGCTACCCTGGGAGTGGCATTGAACGAGCAGCAAGCAAAAATGCTGGTTCGATATACAGACTCCAAGCGCGTATTTCTTTCATTCGACAGCGACCAGGCAGGCGTCAAGGCAGTTTCCGGCGGTGCTGAGACACTCAATCAAATTGCTGAAGGGGTCGGCATCGATCTCAGGGTTATTCGCATACCGGGCGGCAAAGATCCCGACGAATGCTTGCGCGCCGAAGGTGGTCGCCAGGCTTTTGAAGAAGCGATGACAAAGGCGCCCCCATTCATTGACTACGAACTGAGACAGGCTCTCAAGGATGCCGATTCGTCCACGCACACCGGTCGCCTGGAAGCGGCGATGCGCATCGTGCCGATTCTTGCGCAGATCAAAAATCCCATGGTCAGAGGCGAATATATCCGCATGTTCGCAATGGAAATTGGGGCTAAGGAAGACGAGTTGTCTCACTCGGTTAGAGAACAAATGAAACAGAGAACCAGGCAACCGTTCAGACAAGACAATTTTGCAGCCGGCGCCACAAAAGCAATAAAAAACCGCGGCACCGTCAGCATTCCCGGCTCAGGCGGGCTGGCTGGAGTGCTGGAAGCGGAGCGCAATTTGTTCGCGCTTTTGCTTTCCAGTCGAGAAGATTATGCCCAAGCTTTCCCGGTCGTTGCTGACTTTTCCTTTAACGTGCCTGCGCATCAAGTTCTCAAAGATGCATTTGTGGGTGTCGGCGATCAATTTGCCACCATCGCTGAGCTGACCGACAGGATTATGGATCGCGCTGCTCCGAACCAGGCTGCTGCAGCCGCTCTCGTAGACATAATTCTGAAGGTGGAAGAATTCCGCAAGCAACAAAGGCCGGCGGAAGTTGTTATTAAGGATTCTTTCGCCAGGCTGGTGAAAGAACGCCTGGAATTGGCCAATCGCCAAATGAGGGCACAATTAGCCGATCCGTCGTTGCCGGAAAACGAATTGATTGATCTGCAAGTTAAAATATCCGATTTGCGCAAGTTGCAGGAAAGTGACTTGCCCACGGCGTGCACGCTTGAGGATCTCAACGATTTGACGATCAAGATCGACAGAATTACTGATAGTGCCGTGGCCAGACCTCTGGCGGATCGTTAACCGGAAAAGGTATTTAGAGAATTCAGCAGTGCCAAGAAACATGCAGCATCGACAGATTATAAACGTAGTGACTACGGCAATCTCATGGAAATAGCCGGCGCACCAGCGAATCTTTTGATGGGCATCATCGCCGGTGCCACAATTTTTCTCGGATTGCCGGTGGCATTTTTGCGCGGCATCGGTGAAAAGACGCGCGGCAGCCTGACTATGGCTGCTTGCGGAATTTTGATTCTTTTGATCGTTGATGTCGGCTATCACATGGTCGAGGCTTTGGAACGCACGGCAATGGACGCTAACTGGCACAAGTTGGCGATTATGTCGGCCATTGTTTTTCTTGGTCTGATGTATGGTCTGGTCGGGCTGGCCAAGCTGGAAGAACGGCGGGGAGCGCTGAAAGGCGAGTCCGACCCGCTCTCGATTGCCACCATGATCGCCACCGGAATCGGACTGCATAACTTCGCGGAAGGACTGGCGATTGGACAGTCGTTTTCCGGAGGAGCTATCAGCCTGGGAGTAGTTCTGGTCGTCGGCTTCGCCATGCACAATGCCACCGAAGGATTCGGCATTGCGGCGCCTTTGGCCGGCAAACCAGTGAGTGTCTGGCGCATTGCCGTTTTAGGCTTGATTGGTGGCGGACCGACTGCCATTGGTGCTCTACTGGGCGGCTTTTTCGTCAATGAATATATAACTCTGCTTTTCCTCACTCTAGCGGTTGGATCGCTAATTTACGTGGTGAGAGAATTGCTGCGTTTGCGTTTTGCTTCATTGACACCGTCAGGCGCGATGCTGGCGCTGAGCATTGGCCTTCTTTTCGGCGTTTTTACAGAAATTGCAGTAGAAGCGGCCACTAATTCCAGCCGCTCGGGCAACGTGGCCAGTGCAGTCGAAATTGACTTCTCTCGGGCAGCCGCAGGTAAAACGATGTCTATACCGGCTGGCAGCCAGGTATTGATTAAGAACGCCGAATCGACAACTTTGGAATTCGAATCGGATGGACTGTTTTCCGGAGAGTTGTTTGTTAAGTCAGGAGATCAGGCACCGGTAACGATAACTACCAGACCGGGCAATTACAAATTGATCGTCGAAGATTCAGATTATGCGCCGATAATCGTCAAAGTCACCCCGCCAGAGAAATGATCGGACGGCAACTTGTCCAGCTGTGGCAGTTTGAATCCCCGGCTAATGTCCGGTTGAATTGGGCGGCAGAGCGACAGTGCTGAACCAGTATTCAAGGATGTTTTTGGCCACACGCTTGTATTCGTCAAAGCGAATCGGCTTGACGATGTAACTGTTGCAATGATTGTCGTAGCAAAAGGAAATGTCCTGCTCCAGATTGGAAGTGCTCAATATCACGACCGGAATTCTTCTCAACTGCGGATGCTCTTTCAATCGTTTCAGCATCTCACGCCCATCCATTTTGGGAAGATTTAAATCCAGTACGATGATGTCCGGACCGACTACTCCCTGCAATTCCAGATTCTGTTCCAGCCCAATAAGCGCTTGCTTTGCGTCGTGAGTTACTTCTACAGTGGCGTCGATGCCGATACAGTCGAATGCTTCTTTGAGAAGATCCGAGTCGGCCCGATTGTCTTCAACGTGCAAAATGTTCATGCGCTGAAGGTTCCTCTGTGGTTTCCGTGGTTTCCGCGATTTGAATTTCCGGCAGCTGAACGAAGAAGTTACAGCCTTGACCCGGCTCAGATTCTACCCAGACGGCACCGCCGTGTCTGTCGACGATTCGTTTGCAAATAGCCAATCCCATGCCTGTGCCCGGATACTCATCTCGGGTGTGCAGTCTCTGGAAGATTACAAAAATGCGTTCGAAATGCTCTGCTTCGATGCCCATGCCGTTATCTTTGAAAGCGAGCGTCAAAAGACCGTTTTCCAGCTTCGAGTCAATTGTGATTTCAGGCGTTTTTTTGCCCCGGTATTTGATGGCATTGCTGATCAGATTCTGGAAAAGCAGAATCATTTGCGAGCGGTCCGCCTGAATGCGAGGAAGCTTCGAGGCGACAACGATAGCACCGCTTTCTTCTATGGCCATGCGCAGATTCTTGGCAGCCGAAAGGAAAACTTCCTCGAGGTCGACGACAGTAAATGGCTTACCATGCGTATCTACGCGGCTATAATTCAACAAGTCCTGAATCAGAGCTTGCATTCTTTCTGATGATTCGGCGATGCGGTTTATGTATTTGACGGCCCGATCATCCAGCCGCTCCGCGTATCTGCCCGCTAAAAGATCGCTGTAATTGGACATGGCCCGAAGCGGCTCCTGCAAATCGTGTGCGGCTGCAAATGCGAATTGCCGCAATTCGTTGTTGGATCGCTCCAGCTCTTTGGAAAATTTCTTCAGCGCTTCTTCGGATTTTATTTTTTCTGTTATGTCACGCGAAATTATAGAGATCTCGACCATGGTTCCATTTTCGTCGCGGATGCATGAGATCGTCAGAGCGACAGGAATTTTGACGCCATCTTTTCGGGTATGCGTGGTCTCGAACATCTTGGGCGGCGTTCCGGCCATGATCAGGCGGCTGATCTCTTCTGTTTGCGCATTTTGACCTTCGCGGGCGATGATGAAGACGCTTGTGCCCAACACTTCTTCTTGCCTGTAGCCGTAGATTTTCTCGGCGCCCTTATTCCAGCTCTTGAAATTGCCTTCCAGGTCCAGGCTGAATATGGCGTCGTTGCTTTGCTCGACGATATCTGCCAGTTTCAAGCGCTCTCTTTCGGCCGGCTCCAGTTCGGTGATACGCTCTTTTAGCAAACTGTTGAGTTTTTGAATCTCCATTTTATTGCGCCTGCGCTCGACTATTTCACCGATCAAATGCGCAGCTGAAAGCAAGCGTTTTTTCGACTGCTCGATGATGAAGGGCGGCCGGCAGTGATATTTTTGGGCTTGATTGGCAAGCTCATCTGCGCCTGCGCCGTACTTCTCAGCTAATTTTTCCAGTGTTTCTTTATCCTTGGGCGGATCTCCATAGCCGATATTGATGGAGCCGACAATGTCGTTGCCGGCCTTTATGGGCACGGCGAAAATCCGAATGCCGCCATTGCAGGGCTGATCGACAGGCCGCCCGGTTTCTACTGCCATCATTGAAGTCTCGCGGCAAGACTGATTGCAGTGCCAGAGTCCCGATTCGATTGCTGCTCGATTGTCTCCCGGCGCCAGTTCGCGCGATTTCTGGTCCATGAAGCGGCACCACTTCGAAGCTTTGATGCTGAGCGCGCAATCGCCATTTGCCTCAAATACGGCAGCGGATGTCTCTAAAAGGTTTAGACCATCGTCCAGAATATCTTTGAGCAGAGAATCGCCAACCGCCTCGAGAATTACTTTGTTGTCGTTGAGCAATGAGAGGTCGCCGTATGGTTGGGCTGAGCGGCTGTCATCATTTGTGGTGCCAAGGCTTTTTTGCAAGAGCCACTGAATGCGATTGAGGGCATCGCGTGCGCCGTATTCCAGATCTTGCGAGGGCGGATTGCCCTTGATGCGCATACAGGTCAGGGTCATCAGGTTGGTGGCCCGATCGAGCAAAACATCGAGATCGCCAGCCAGATCTTCGGCTGTGCACAGCTGTCTGCATACCTCTCCGTAAAGGCTGGAAATGGCCTTCAGGCATGGTTCGCTCTCAAACAAAATGCTTTCCAGAAGCTCGCAGAGCACGACGGCGCAGTCGCGTGGCATGCGCAAATCTGTCGAAAGTACGGCGTCCACGAAGACCTGGGAAATGGTCCTGAGGAGATCTTCCTTGCCTGCCGAATCTAGCGATTTTTCCTTCAGCTTCCTCAGCCAGCCGGCCGTCACAGCCGCGTCGAGCAGTCCGCGTCTAAGTTCACTGACGCTGTTTCCCACAGATTGAGTGCTACTGGTTGAGTCGAGCATATATCTTTAGCTTAGTCTTTCAAAGCCAAATTTGGGGCGACTGAGAGGGTGATGCCTCTGCCTATTTTGTGCCCCCAATTGAGAGCTGCCAATAATCAGACCATGTTTGTGCTCCCGGGCAGAACCCCCGGAAACAACGAGAGAGGGTTCCCCCCCTCTCGCCCCTCCGATATAAATGCATTCCTCTTGCTTTCTAGCCTGCCCTGGATGGCAATGACCGCCGCAGGCGCTTGATTGAGGATGTTTCAAATATAAGGGTTGAATGACGCCGAGTTGTTATGGAGTTGTAAACAAGAAGGTCTCTTTAGAGGACAGAAGTCAGGGCCGGGACTGCCCGCGTTCCAGCCAGGTTATCGAGCCTTTCAGAGGCCTGATGTAGGGAACCAGCGTTACGTTCAAGATAGCCTCGTTGGCCTGCGTGGATGGCACCCCTTGGCGTTTGCTGACGGTGACATGCAGCGTGCCGCCGTCAAATGGTCTCTGAATTGAACCATCGATGGAAATCACCAGGACTTGAATGTCATTGGTTACTGAAAAGCCCCGCGATTCAAATTCAATTAAGTCGCCCACCGCTCGCTCTCCGGGAATCCAGTCAGGAGAAAAGCCCTCTCCATTGTGCGCATAGGCAAGCGTCACATGGTCTCCCCGCACTTCCTCGTAAAGGGCCAGATCCTGCACCATCTTGCGGGTTTCCTGGTCGAGTTGAATGGCTAGGTACTTATCCTTATCGGCAAACATGTTTTCTCTATTTCTCTTTTATTCTTCGAGCCATTCAAGGACTTCTGCCTGCCTTCTCAGCTCTTCCACCATTTCATATAAGGAAGAAGCATCCTGAGCGGCCACAGCCCCTTTTGGAACAGCTACAACTTTGACTGTGACGGCGCGCGAGCCCAATTCCAGATGAACAAGGTCGCCTTCTTTCAGGACCAGGCTGGATTTGGCTGGACGCTCATTGACATAAACGCGACCCTGATCGCAGGCCATCTGCGCCACGGTGCGGCGTTTAATCAATCGCGATACTTTCAGCCACTTATCCAGTCTCATGAATTATCTACTGCGCCTCACGGGCTCGACCACCTCAGGTGCCGGATTATATCCGAGCAGCTGGCATTTGCGTTCGCCTTAATAAAGGTCTGTTTAATAGACAGAATGTTTTTCGCCCAGTGGATTGGCTGGCAGGCTGACAATTTCCACGCGCAGATCGGCAAAATGGCAAGCGGATGCGTCCAGTGCTTCAGCATCGACCGGGCGAGTCAGCTCATTCAAAATTGGGCTTACGACGTGCAGCCTGATTTCGATGCGATTGAGTTTGCCGGGAAATGCTTGAGGCTTGAGCGGGCATGCTACATCAAAATGACGCCACTTGGAGGAAGGCTGAAGAATCTTCGGTGCCCAGGGTGCATTGTACGAATACTCTTGCCCGTTTTCTGTAGATT
>Ga0265313_10003864_pt1 | contig 11821 bp, 8 predicted proteins | sample 4123metaG_FD_203122 | JGI IMG/M metagenome (GOLD analysis project Ga0265313, IMG submission 203122) | Rhizosphere microbial communities from Carex aquatilis grown in University of Washington, Seatle, WA, United States - 4-1-23 metaG | ecosystem: Host-associated > Plants > Roots > Rhizosphere >...
GAGACACAACTCGGCACCAGGCTTCTCAACCGGACAACGCGCAGCGTCGTCCCCACCGAGGCGGGCCAGCGCCTGCTGGAACGGTTAGGCCCGGCGTTGACCGAGGTGGAAGCGACGCTCGACGTGGTGAATTCCTTTCGCGACACGCCGGCTGGTTTGTTGCGTCTTAATGTACCGGTCAGCGCGGCGCGGCTGGTGCTGCCCAGCATTGTTCCGCCTTTCCTCGCCGCCTATCCCGACATCGAGCTGGAAGTGATTACCGATGACAGTTTCGTCGACGTGCTCGCAGCCGGGTGCGACGCCGGCATTCGCTACGACGAACGGTTGGAGCAGGACATGATCGCGGTGCCGATCGGTCCGCGCGTGCAGCGCTTCGCCGCGGCCGCCTCCACCGCCTACCTTGATCGGCATGGCAGGCCGGAGCATCCCCGCGAATTGCTCGGCCATGCCTGTCTGCGCGGGCGTTTCCCAAGCGGGGCGATGACGCTGTGGGAGTTCGAGCGCAACGGCAAGCTTGTGCGGGTCGATCCGGCGGGCCCGCTGATCGTGCGGGCCGGTGGAGCGACCGAACTCGCTGTCGATGCGGCGATCGCCGGCACGGGCATCATCTACCTGTTCGAGGACTGGCTGCGGCCGCACTTCGATGCCGGCGTTCTCGAGCCGGTGCTCGAGCCGTGGTGGCAGCGCTTTTCCGGGCCGTTCCTCTATTACCCCGGACGGCGACTCGTGCCCGCGCCGCTGCGGGCGTTCGTCGACTTCATCAAGACATCCGCTCGCCAAGCCAAAGCCGGCGACCGACGTCGTCGTCGCAATTGACGACGCGAGTTAGACGCCGAGCTGGTCGGCAAGACCGGCCAGATCCTTCGCGGCAAAATTGACGGGCACAGCCGGGTTGGCCTCGCCGGTGTTCGGCCCGTATTCATCGACGCGCGCGGTGTGCGCGGTGAGCAGTCCGCACTGCGCCGCCGCCGCAAGGTCGCCGCTGTGCGCGGCAACCATCATGCATTCGCCCGGCGCAAGATCGAACGCCGCGCAAGCCGCGAGATAAACGCGCGGCTTCGGCTTGTAGTCGCCCGCGACCTCCGCGCCGAGGATTGCGTCCCACGGCAGATCGTTGCGCCGCGCGAGATCGACCATCAGCGAAATGTTTCCGTTCGAGCACGGCGCCAGCAGAAATTTTTGCTTGAGCCGCTTGAGCGCCGCCGGCACATCCGGCCAGGCGTCGAGCCGGTGCCAGGCGAGGTTCAGGTCCTGCAACACTTCGTCCGACAAATTCTGCAAGCCGAAGCGAGGCAGGATGCGTTCGAGATTGTGCCGATGCAGCACGTCGAGCTTGGAAAACGGAATGCGCCCCGCGCGCACCTCTTCCATCCCGGGCTGGTATTCGCCGCGCCAGGCGTCGGCAAAGGCCGCCCAGTCGAGCTGGTAGCCGAGGTCACCCAGGATATGTTCCGCCTCCCGCGCGATCGACGAGCGCCAGTCGACCAGCGTCCCGAACACGTCGAAGAACAGTGCTCGCGGGGCGAGGATTGCGGCTTCTACGAGCATAATTCGGGCATGGAATGGCCGCCCAAAACGCGTCGCTATCGCAACTGCGAAGGTGCGCTAAGTCATTGATATAATGGCGGGAGCGACGGGACTCGAACCCGCGGCCTCTGCCGTGACAGGGCAGCGCTCTAACCAACTGAGCTACGCCCCCGCGGGCGTCCGGTCGAGTTATAGGCGCCCCTACCCCAAGTCAAGGTAAACCGCTTTGCACAGCCAAAATTGCGAAAAAGCCTTATTTTATGCGAAGAATCGATGGTCAGACCGCCCCCGAATCGTCTATGCGGGCGACGTGTTTGGCGCTTCGCCAAGCTCACGGATTCCATGAGGAGGGTCCCAACGATGGCAATGGTTCCTGGAAAAGCTCCGACACCACCGACAGTCACGATAAAGCACCTCGCCGCTTCGCTGGCGGAAACGCACGAGATGTCGAAGAAGCAGGCGGAAACCGTACTCAGCGATTTCGTCGGCAACATCGTCAAGCATTTGAAGAAGGGCGAGCGCATCCGCATCGGCGGCCTCGGCATCTTGCAAGTGCGCAAGCGCGCCGCGCGCATGGGCCGCAATCCGGCAACCGGCGAAGCCATCCAGATCAAGGCAAGCAAGAAGGTCGCCTTCCGCGCCTCCAAGGAATTGAAAGAATCGATCTGACGGCGTTTCGCCGGACCCTCAGGTGAAATTACGGCAGGCGTGGAAAGATTCCGCGCCTGCCGCTTTGCGTTTTGCTGCGCGCCGACAAATTGCACCGAGCGAAGGCTGGTGGGCGGTGACGGACTCGAACCGCCGACATCCTGCGTGTAAAGCAGGCGCTCTACCAGCTGAGCTAACCGCCCTCGCCGCCACTATCGCCAGTCCGGCTTGCGTTGCAAGCCACACGCACGAAGGCCCGGGACAAATGAAAACGGCGCCCGCGAGGGGCGCCGTTTTGCGTTTTCGTGAACCTTCCGCTTGCTTAGTGCGCCGTCAGACCAGAACCATCTTCCTCCACCGCACCGTCGGTGGCGGCGGCTTCGGTTGGGATCTTGGCCGCGGCCTCATCCCACTCGATCGGCTCAGGCTTGCGCACCAGCGCGCGGGCCAGCACTTCGTCCATGCGCGACACCGGCACGATCTCAAGATTCTTTTTGATCGCCTCCGATATCTCGGTGAGATCCTTGGCGTTCTCCTCAGGGATCAGCACGGTCTTCATGCCGCCGCGCGCGGCGGCCAGCAGCTTCTCTTTCAGGCCGCCGATCGGCAGCACGCGGCCACGCAGCGTAATCTCGCCGGTCATGGCGACGTCGCGGCGCACCGGAATGCCGGTCATCACCGAAACGATGGCCGTGACCATGGCGACACCCGCCGACGGTCCATCCTTGGGCGTCGCGCCTTCCGGCACGTGCACGTGGATGTCCCGCTTGTCGAACAGCGGCGGCTGGATGCCGAAGGCGATCGCCCGCGAGCGCACGTAAGATGCCGCCGCCGAGATTGACTCTTTCATCACGTCACGCAGGTTGCCGGTGACGGTCATGCGGCCTTTGCCGGGCATCGAGGTGCCTTCGATGGTGAGCAGTTCCCCGCCCACATCGGTCCAGGCAAGACCGGTGACCATGCCGACTAGGTCTTCGGCTTCGATCTCGCCGTAGCGATACTTCGCCACGCCAAGATAGTCGCTAAGGCTGACGGCGGTGACCGTGATCGTCTTTTTCTTCGACGTCATCAACTCCTTGACCGCCTTGCGGATCAAAGTCGATAGCTCGCGCTCGAGGTTGCGCACGCCCGCTTCCCGCGTGTAACGGCGGATCAGCGTGAGTAGGCCCTCATCGTCAATCGACCATTCCTTTGAGTCGAGGCCATGCTTGGCAACCGCAGCAGGGATCAAGTGCTTGCGCGCTATCTCGACCTTCTCATCCTCGGTGTAGCCGGCGATGCGGATGATCTCCATGCGGTCCATCAGCGGCGGGGGTATGTTGAGCGTGTTTGCCGTGGTGATGAACATCACGTTGGAGAGATCGTAGTCGACCTCGAGGTAGTGATCGTTAAACGTATGATTCTGCTCGGGGTCGAGAACCTCGAGCAATGCCGACGACGGATCGCCGCGGAAATCGGCGCCCATCTTGTCCACCTCGTCGAGCAGGAACAGCGGGTTCGAGGTCTTCGCCTTCCGCATCGACTGGATGATCTTGCCGGGCATCGAGCCGATATACGTGCGGCGGTGACCGCGAATCTCGGCCTCGTCACGCACGCCGCCGAGCGACACGCGCACGAACTCGCGGCCGGTCGCTTTCGCGATCGACTTGCCGAGCGAGGTCTTGCCGACGCCCGGGGGACCGACCAGGCAGAGGATCGGACCGGTCAGCTTGTTGGCGCGCTGCTGCACGGCGAGATACTCGACGATGCGCTCCTTGACCTTCTCCAGGCCATAGTGATCGGCGTCGAGGATCTGCTCGGCTAGCGTGAGATCCTTCTTGACCTTGCTCTTCTTGTTCCACGGGATCGACAGCAGCCAATCCAGGTAGTTGCGCACGACGGTCGCTTCCGCGGACATCGGCGACATCTGGCGTAGCTTCTTGAGTTCGTGGGTGGCCTTCTCGCGGGCCTCCTTCGACAGCTTGGTCTTCTTGATCTTCTCTTCGAGTTCGGCGAGTTCGTCCTTGCCTTCCTCGTCGCCGAGCTCCTTCTGGATCGCCTTCATCTGCTCGTTGAGGTAGTACTCGCGCTGCGTCTTCTCCATCTGGCGCTTGACGCGCGTGCGGATGCGCTTCTCGACCTGCAGAACGGAGATTTCGCTCTCCATCAGCCCGAGCACCTTCTCGAGGCGCTGGGTGACGACGGGCGTCTCCAGGATTTCCTGCTTGTCGGGAATCTTGACGGCGAGATGCGAAGCGACCGTGTCGGCGAGCTTGGCATAGTCCTCGATCTGCTGGACCACGCCGACGACTTCGGGCGACACCTTCTTGTTCAGCTTCACGTAGCTCTCGAACTCGGTGATGACCGAACGCGCCATGGCTTCCGCCTCGACACGGTCGCCCATGTCGTCGGCCAGCACGGTGGCGTCGGCTTCGTAATATTCGATGCGGTCGGTGTACTTGCGCACCTTGGCGCGCTCGGCGCCCTCGACCAGCACCTTGACGGTGCCGTCGGGCAGCTTGAGCAGCTGCAGAACGCTCGCGAGCGTACCGACCTCGAAGATCGAGTCGGTCGCCGGATCGTCATCCGAAGCGTTCTTCTGCGTCGCAAGAAGGATGAAGGTGTCAGAGCGCATGACCTCTTCCAGCGCCTTGATCGACTTTTCACGGCCGACGAAGAGCGGAACGATCATGTGCGGAAACACCACGATGTCGCGCAGCGGGAGAACCGGATAGGCCCGGGTTTCGCCGGGCTGCAGCGGGGGTCGTGGCTTGGCTGTCATTGGCGTAGTCCTTTTTGTTGTGCCCCTGTGCTTTGACCCGGCTATTCGGCGTCGCGGCACAGTGCCGGATAGAAACCTACGAAGCGTCGTGGCTCAGTATTTTTCTAACGCTATACGTAGGATGACGATCTGTCGTCCGCAAGTAAGGCCCGTTTTCTCGGTAAAAACGAACCGCACACCCCAACACGCCACCATTAAAGGCGCGATTCGACAAGCTGTTCCCTGCCCGGGCGGGCAGGCCTAGGCGCTGGCGCCGCCGGATTCAGCCGTCCGGTCACTGCGATCGGCGTAGATGTAGAGCGGACGAGCGGTTCCCTCGACGACCTCCTTGGAGATCACCACCTCTTCGACGCCTTCCAGGCTCGGAAGGTCGAACATGGTGTCGAGCAGGATGCCTTCCATGATGGAGCGCAGGCCACGGGCGCCGGTCTTGCGGTCGATCGCCTTGCGCGAGATGGCGCCCAGCGCCTCCTCGGCAAAAGTCAGGTCGATCGACTCCATTTCGAACAGCCTCTGGTACTGTTTCACCAGCGCGTTCTTCGGCTGCGTGAGGATGAGCTTGAGCGATGCCTCGTCGAGGTCCTCGAGCGTCGCCACCACCGGAAGACGGCCGACGAATTCCGGGATGAGGCCGTACTTGAGCAGGTCCTCCGGCTCGACCTCGCGGAAGATTTCGCCGGTCTTGCGGTCCTCGGGCGCCAGCACCTTGGCGCTGAAGCCGATCGAGGTGGACCGGCCACGCGACGAGATAATCTTTTCGAGGCCGGCGAAGGCGCCGCCGCAGACGAAGAGAATGTTGGTGGTGTCGACCTGCAGGAATTCCTGCTGCGGGTGCTTGCGGCCGCCCTGCGGAGGCACCGACGCGATGGTGCCTTCCATGATCTTGAGCAGCGCCTGCTGCACGCCCTCGCCCGACACGTCGCGGGTGATCGACGGGTTGTCGGACTTGCGCGAGATCTTGTCGATCTCGTCGATATAGACGATGCCGCGCTGGGCGCGCTCGACGTTATAGTCGGCGGACTGCAGCAGCTTGAGGATGATGTTCTCGACGTCCTCGCCAACGTAGCCGGCTTCGGTGAGCGTCGTCGCGTCCGCCATCGTAAATGGCACGTCGAGGATGCGCGCCAGTGTCTGCGCCAGCAGCGTCTTGCCGGAACCGGTCGGGCCGATCAGCAGGATGTTCGACTTCGCGAGCTCGACGTCGTTGTGCTTGGTCTGGTGATTGAGCCGCTTGTAGTGGTTGTGGACGGCGACCGAGAGCACCTTCTTGGCGTGATCCTGGCCGATGACGTAGTCGTCGAGGACCTTGCGGATTTCCTTCGGCGTCGGGATGCCGTCGCGCGACTTGACCAGCGAGGATTTATTCTCCTCACGGATGATGTCCATGCAGAGTTCGACGCATTCGTCGCAGATGAAGACGGTCGGGCCGGCGATGAGCTTGCGGACTTCGTGCTGGCTCTTGCCGCAGAACGAGCAGTAAAGCGTGTTCTTGGAATCGCTGCCGCCGACTTTGCTCATTCCGGTCTTCTCCGTCACACTTGCCTCGTACTATCGGGGGTCTTTCCAGGCACTTAAGCTGACCTCAGACCAAATGCGACAGTACAAGCCAAGCAAGTTTCGCGCCGGACTTCTCCGACTGCGGCGGCCCCGAGTGGGGTGGACCGCTCCCCCTAACACGTCACCCGCAGCATAAGCGAAGCATGCTAACGGCTCGATAATCAAGATTCGATTAACGATAACAGTGGCTCACTCACAGCACGCCAACCGCCAAATCCGGGGCCAGGCCTGAAAGTTCCGCTTGCATCGATGACCAGCTAGGCGCCTCAGGCGGGCTTGGGAAGCATTTCTTCGGGACGCTTTTCGATCACCTTGTCGACCAGACCGAAGTCCTTGGCGGCGTCGGCGGTCAGAAAGTAGTCGCGTTCGAGAGCATCCTCGATCTTCTTCAGCGACTGCCCAGTATGTTTCACGTAGATCTCGTTCAGCCGCTTTTTCAGGTTCAATATTTCTTGAGCGTGCAGCATGATGTCGGTCGCCTGACCCTGGAACCCGCCGGACGGCTGGTGAACCATGATGCGCGCGTTCGGCAGCGCGAAGCGCAGGTCTTTGGCGCCCGAGGCGAGCAGCAACGATCCCATCGACGCCGCCTGCCCGCAGCAAAGCGTAGACACCGGCGGACGCACAAACTGCATGGTGTCGTAGATGGCCATGCCCGATGTCACCACCCCGCCCGGCGAGTTGATGTACATCGAGATTTCCTTCTTCGGATTCTCGGCTTCGAGAAACAGCAGCTGCGCAACCGTGAGCGTCGCCATCCCGTCCTCGATCGGGCCGGTGATGAAGATGATCCGCTCCTTGAGCATGCGTGAATAGATGTCGTAGGCCCGCTCGCCACGGTTGGTCTGCTCGACCACCATGGGCACCAGATAATTCATATAGGTATCGACGGGATCTCTCATTTCGGCTCCTTCACGCGAATCACTTAGCGGCTAGCTTAGCCGTATCGCGGGCTGGGTATCTATTGCGCAAATGGCCGGCCGCAAGCGGGGGTCTAGGCCGCAGCGGATTCGTCGTCCTGCTTGAAGAGCTCGTCGCGGCTGACTTTCTTTTCGCTCACCTGGGCAAGTTCGAGCAGGAAGTCGACCACTTTCTCCTCGTAGATCGGGGCGCGCAGGGCGGCGACAGCCTGCGGATTCTGACGGTAATAGTCAAAGACGCGCTGCTCCTGGCCGGCGAACTGACGCGCCTGCTCCATCACCGCCCGGTTGAGCTCATCGTCAGTGACGGTAATCTTGTTCTTCTCGCCGATTTCGGCGAGCACAAGGCCGAGACGGACGCGCCGTTCGGCAATCGCCTGATATTCTGCCTTGGCCTTCTCCTCGGTGGTATTCTCGTCCGCAAAGGTCTTCTTCTCGGTCTCAAGCTCGCTGAGCACGGACTTCCACACCCGGTTGAATTCCTCCTCCACCAGCGACGGCGGCGGTTCGAACTCGTGCAGCGTGTCGAGCATGTCGAACAACGCGCGCTTGAGTTTCTGCCGTGACACGCCGGCATGCTCGCGGACGATGCGGTCCTTGATCGCGTCGCGCAGCTTGGCGAGCGATTCCAGGCCAAGGCTCTTGGCAAATTCGTCGTCGACCGTCACCGCGCCCGGGGTTTCGATCGACTTGGCAGTCACGGTGAATTCGGCCGCCTTCCCGGCGAGGTCTTCTTTGCCGTAGTGCTGTGGGAAGGCGACCTTGACGGTGCGGGTCTCGCCGGCGCCGATGCCGATCAACTGATCCTCGAACCCGGGAATGAAGGTATTGGAGCCGAGCAGCACCACGGAATCGTCGGCGCTGCCGCCTTCGAATGGCGTGCCATTGATAGTGCCGACAAAGGAAACGGTAACGCGGTCGTCCTTCGCGGCTTTCTCGCCTTCTGCCTTCGGCGCGTAAGGCTTGTTCTGCTCGGCGATGCGGGTGATGCCTTCGTCGATTTCGGTGTCGGCCACGTCCGCGGTCAACCGCTCGATCTTGATGTCCTTGAAGTTCGCGAGCGTGATCGGCGGCACGATCTCGACCGCCATCGTGTAGGCAAGATCGCCTTCGCCGGCGATAACCTTCTCGATCTCGTTCTTCTCGGTCGCCAGCGTGACCTTCGGATCGGCGGCGAGCTTGAAGCCGCGTTCGCTAACGATCTGGTTGTTGGTGTCGCGGACGGTTGCCTCGATCACCTCGGCCATCGCCGAACGGCCGTAGACGCGCTTGAGATGCGAGACGGGCACCTTGCCCGGCCGGAATCCGTTGATGCGGACCCGGTCCTTCATCTCATCGAGGCGTTCGTTGACTTTGGCGTCGAGCTCGGCGGCGGGGACCACCACCTTGAATTCGCGCTTGAGGCCTTCGGACAGAGTTTCGGTTACTTGCATGAGCCTAACTTCACTGACTGGAGGACGGGGCCCTCGGCATGGTGCGGGCGGAGGGACTCGAACCCCCACGACTTTCGTCACGGGAACCTAAATCCCGCGCGTCTACCAATTCCGCCACGCCCGCAAAGGGCAATTGAGACAATTCGGACGGGCTTTACGCGGCGCCACGGCCCAGCGCAAGGCGCGGGGTTCATAGCACGGCGAAAACGCGCGGCACTATTAAAATGGCCCCAAGCGCCGGATTTTCAATCGCGGCCGGCCGCCAGACGGTCGAACAAGCGGGCGTAGACCTTCGGGAGCATCTCGCTCAGGTCCTCGGCGATCAATCCGGGCCCGAAGGCCGTGGCCGCCTCACCGTGTAGCCAGGCCGCGGCGCTCGCCGCCTCGAAGGCCGGCATGCCTTGGGCGAGCAGTCCCAGGACGATCCCGGCCAGCACATCGCCAGCTCCGGCGGTCGCGAGATAGGGCGGCGCATTGTCTGCGATAGAGGCCCGTCCGCCCTCGCGGTCGGCGACGACGGTGTCGGCGCCCTTGAGCAGGATTGTTGCCTTTGTTGAGGAGGCCGCTGTGCGCGTTTTCTCAAGTTTTGATTTAAGTTTAGAATTATCTTCTATCTCATTGAATATCTTACAAAACTCTCCAGAATGCGGGGTCAGCACGCAATCGCCGGTATGGGACCCCAAAGCCAAGCCGAGCGGGCGCTTGTCTTCGGCGAAGCTGGTCAGGGCGTCGGCATCCAAAACAACCGCCCGATGCCCCTGCAGGGCGGCAAGCACCAGCGCGCGCATTTCCGGACCGCCGCCGCCGCCGGGACCCAGCAGCACCGCGTTGCGGCGCCGGTCGGCGAGGAATTCGGTCAGCTCCTTTGCCCCGTCCACCGGACGGACCATCACGGCGAGGCTTGCCGCCGCATTGACGGCCAAGGCATCCCGCGGGCTGGCAATGGTGACGAGCCCTGCCCCGGCGCGCAGCGCCCCACGGGCCGCCAGCCGGCCGGCGCCGGTCGTCGACACGCCGCCAGAGACCACCACGGCATGACCTCGTGAATACTTGTGGCCTTCAGTGCGCGGGATCGGAAAGGCGCTGCCCCACAGCGCCGGATCGTTGACGAAGGTCTGCGGCTTTATCGTGCCGAGGACGCGCGCCGGAATACCGATGCCGGCGACGTGCACCGGCCCGCAATGCAGTCGGCCCGGCAGCAGCAGATGGCCGGTCTTGCGGCGAAAGAACGTCACCGTCTGCGCCGCCTTGACGGCGACGCCCATCACCGCCCCGGTCGTGCCATTGATGCCGCTGGGCAAATCGACCGCGACCATCGGCGCCTTGGCGGCGTTCATGGCCTCGATCATGGCGCGCGGCTCGCCGGTCACCTCTCGGTCGAGGCCGGTCCCGAACAGCGCGTCGATGACGGCGTCGCAGTCGGCAAGCGCGCCGGGGGCTGCCTTCTCGGTGGGGCCTTTCCAGGCGCCGGCGGCCCAGGCGGCGTCGCCCTTAAGCCTGGCGCGGTCGCCGACAAAGGCGACCCGCACCGCCATGCCCCGCTCGGCCAGGACCCGGGCGGCGACAAAGCCATCACCGCCATTATTGCCCGGACCGGCAACGACGACGACGCGACGGACACCCAGCATGGCGACCCGGTCCGCCACTGCGCGTCCGGCACACTCCATCAGATCCTGGCCGCGCACGCCGCCGGCAATCGTGAGCCGGTCAGCTTCCGCCATTTCAGCGCTGGTCAGGAGTTCGATCATTGCCAAAAGACCTTAGTCGGCGCGGCTTGCGAACGACAAATCCGAGCTAAGCTATTGCGCCGCAATATTTCTATGGCGCTTGGCAAAAGGTTATGCAAATTGCTTATTTGCTAGGCACCACTAATCAGCCACGCTTTGCCAAGGCACCGCTGTCACCTCTTAAGTACCTGCGGCAACTTGGATTCCAGCCATTTCTTGGCTTGGCACGGGACCTGCTAACCGAAGCGCGGCGCGCCGGTTAGGTGGCGGCGAGGCCGGGAGGAAGGAAAAACGTAATGAAAAAAATCGAGGCGATCATTAAGCCTTTCAAGCTGGACGAGGTGAAAGAGGCGCTGCAGGAGGTCGGGCTGCAAGGCATCACCGTGACCGAGGCCAAGGGCTTCGGCCGGCAGAAGGGCCACACCGAACTCTATCGGGGCGCCGAATACGTCGTCGACTTTCTCCCCAAAGTAAAGATCGAGGTGGTGCTCGGCGACGATATGGTGGACAAGGCCATCGATGCGATCCGCCGGGCAGCTCAGACTGGCAGGATCGGCGACGGCAAGATATTCCTGTCCAACATCGAGGAAGCCATCCGGATCAGGACCGGTGAATCTGGAATCGATGCCATCTGAACCCGCGGCGCCGCGTGCGGGACAATCGAACCACTAAGGGGGAATGCTTTCCATGACTACAGCCAAAGACGTCATGAAGATGATCAAGGACAGCGACGTGAAATACGTCGACTTCCGTTTCACCGATCCGCGCGGCAAGTGGCAGCACGTCACTTTCGACGTCAGCATGATCGAGGAAGAGACCTTCGCCGAAGGTCAGATGTTCGACGGCTCATCGATCGCCGGCTGGAAGGCGATCAACGAGTCGGACATGAACTTGATGCCCGACCCCGGCACCGCCTGCATCGATCCGTTCTTCGCCGAGACCACGCTGTCGCTGATCTGCGACGTGCTCGAGCCGACCACCGGCGAGCCCTATAACCGCGATCCGCGCGGCATCGCCAAGAAGGCCGAGGGCATGGTGAAGTCCTCCGGCATCGGCGACACCATCTTCTTCGGCCCCGAGGCTGAGTTCTTCGTGTTCGACGACGTGAAGTACGCGGCTGAGCCCTACAACACCGGCTTCAAGTTGGATTCGACGGAATTCCCGAGCAATTCCGACACCGAATATGAAGGCGGCAATCTCGGCCACCATGTCGGCACCAAGAAAGGCTACTTCCCGGTGCCGCCGCAG
>Ga0265313_10003865_pt1 | contig 11821 bp, 11 predicted proteins | sample 4123metaG_FD_203122 | JGI IMG/M metagenome (GOLD analysis project Ga0265313, IMG submission 203122) | Rhizosphere microbial communities from Carex aquatilis grown in University of Washington, Seatle, WA, United States - 4-1-23 metaG | ecosystem: Host-associated > Plants > Roots > Rhizosphere >...
ACCTGGTTGTCTGATCGCGTCAATTTGCTCTACGCTGGGCTTTTCATTACCTTGATCGTCAGCTGGCTGATACCCGTCAGTGTCCTGGTGTCAGGCGACAGCGGTGTGCTCAACTATACCCTGGTCACTCTGGTCACCAGTTTGCCGATGTTTATGGCTGGCTTGATTTTCTCGACCAGCTTCAGCTCGTCGGATAGCGCCAGACGCAGCCTCGCTTTCAACTTGTTGGGTGCGGTTTTCGGAGCTTTACTTGAATACCTTTCCACCTATATCGGCGTCAGTGCATTGGTGGTTGTCGCGGCTGCTCTCTACCTGTGCTCCTGGCTGTTCTACCGCCAGTCACCGATCACCAAGTCGTAGCCGGCGCGTTGCATGCGCCCGCGATTCAAAATCGGAGCCGGTGCGTTGCATGCGCCTGAAATTTGAAAATTGCGCCAGAAAATGCCGCCTGCAAGGCGGCGGCTACAATATCAAAAATGCCGCGTGCAACGCGGCGGCTACAATATCAAAATGCCGCGTGCAAGGCGGCGGCTACAATATCAAAATGCCGCCTGCAACGCGGCGGCTACAATACAAAAATGCCGCGTGCAACGCGGCGGCTACAAGCTAGCGGGCGTACATGTTGAGCGGGCTCAAGCCGACTGCCACCATGGCATTGCTCGGCAATTGATGAGAGCCGGACGTAGATTGTGCTTTCTTGTCAGCAATTTTGGTCTGCAGTGAATTTCGCAGTTGATCTGATTCAGGTACGCTGCAATCGAGCAGGAGTTCTTCAATACTTTTGGTTCTTTCAATGCCTTCGAATTTTTCTTGCGGTCTGTCGGCCAGTCCGGTAAGGCTGATGGAAAGCTGCATTACTTCTTCGACATTGTGGCAGGGCAACATGCTTGCCATTACCTTTCCGCCGCGATTTTGCGTGATGTATTTGAGACCTGATTCGTAGCTTGTTTCCACCCAACCGTCTGAGAATGAATACACGCCGACGATATGTCCGCCGAAGATGTAGACCATGCAGACAGCCATATCCTGGTGGTTGTTGACGACGATGCAGCCCGGCATATTGCTTCTCATCAACGATTCGCAAGAAGACTCAAAAATTTGCTCGGCATTGAGATCGGGGGCAAACATAAGTGAGTTGCCGTGGAACAGAGCACCGGCAGCAAGCACCAGATCTTCGGGCAGCATGTAGGCGTCCAAAAGGCTTTCAGGATGTCCCAGGTCGGCTACGGCACGTTCGAGTGCTTCTGTGCCGAAGAGTTGATGTCCTAGTCTCTTATTGCCGTACAGGCATCCGATTACTCGTCCACGGAAGACCATGATTGCTGCACGTGATTTATGGAATGGCGAAATCACTCTCAGGCAGCAGGTTTGATGATTTCCTTCCAGGGATACTAAAAGCTGTTGATGTTTCAATCCATTTGATTGATTGACGTCATGAATTTCGCGATCTTTGGGGACGGGCACCAGTCCGATAGCGCGGCGGTTGACCCCTGGCGTCTCTTCATGACCGGACAAGATCTTGGTGATCTTGGTCATGGTGTCACGTTTTTCTTTCCAAGCGAACATTAGCACTCCAGTGGGGCGGTGGGGCTGGATGAGAGTTTTTAGGTTTTGGTCTGGGAAGACACTGTCACATTAACAAAATGGAAGACGCAATGTCATTCGTGGAATTACGCAATTAGGCCGCATAGTCTTCGTAGAAACACGTAGTCCAAGATTAGAATCCACCGCCGGACCGCAAAAAATTATTCAGAAGCCGCCGATTGCCTGCTCAACGTGAACGATTATCGGCTCTGGCAGCTCTTCCGGCTCGATTCGCGCCGGATCGCAGATGAAAGTGACGACCACAACGTCAAAGCGGTATTGGGTTTTGAGCAGATTGCGCTGAGCAAGATAACATCGTGCTGATGTTACGATCTTTTGCTGTTTTTTCCAGGTAATCGCGTCGAAGCCGGCTGTTTGAAACCCCGCTTGAACTCCTGTGTGGCAGCGGGTCTTTACTTCCAGGAAGACGTATATACCTTGCGGATCGCGACCAATAATGTCGATTTCGCCCTTCTTCCCGTTTCGCCAATTGCTGGCGTCAATTTCCCAACCCTTCTGCCTGAGCCCATCGGCAACCAATTCCTCGCCGAATTTTCCCAGGCGTTTTTTCCAAAGATCAGCTTCGTTACGTGGGCGGGGCGATTTCATTGACTCTTTTATCCTTTTTTTCTCAAGATGTACCTCTATAATGGAATTTCCGACCAGTTTTGCTGGTCGGTTGTCTGTTCGCCGAGATTCTATGGATCCTCCGGTGGGGACACCTGGAAGCACTGTGAACGGCTATTTCTTTAGACGTTTATACGGAGTAAAAAGTTCAGTCATGTTAGACCTTAGATTAATCAGAGAAGATGTGGAGAAAGTTGAGAAAGCACTCGCCCGCCGCAATGGCGGTTTCTCCGCGCGATCTCTTGTCGAGGTCGACGGACAATTCCGCAAGAAGCTTGCTGAATGGGAAGGTTTGCGCGCGCGCAGCAATCAGATTTCCGGTGAATTCAAAACCGGAAAGGTTGCAAAAGAGGACATCGATAAGCTCAAAGCTGAATCGAAAGAGCTGAAGGCCAACCTTGAAACTACCGACAAGGAAAAGCAAGAGCTTGAGGCCAGGCTCGATGAGCTTTTGCTGGCCATTCCCAACATGCCGGATCCCAGTGTTCCGGACGGTCACGATGAAACCGGCAATGTGGAAGTGAAACGTTGGGGAGATATTCCTCAAATAGCCAGTCCGAAAGAGCATTGGGAATTGGGACCGCCGCTCAAAGTCTTCGACTTCGAGCGCGGCGTAAAGCTGGCCGAATCGCGCTTTACGGTGCTTCCTGAAAATGGCGCCAAGATTGAGCGGGCATTGATGAATTTCATGCTCGACTTTCATTCTCAGCGCGGATACAGGGAAGTATTTCCGCCCATTCTCGTCAATCGCACTTGCATGCAAGGCACCGGACAATTGCCGAAATTTGACGGTGACTTCTACAAATGCGCTGACGATGAGCTTTTCCTCGTACCGACGGCAGAAGTGCCGGTGACGAATCTTTATCGAGACGAAGTGATTGAAGAAGCAGATTTGCCTATCTATCACACTGCCTACACGCCAAACTTTAGGCGCGAAGCAGGAAGTGCCGGTAAGGACACGCGCGGCTATATTCGCCAGCATCAATTCAACAAGGTTGAGCTGGTTAAATTCTGCTTGCCTGAAAAGTCGGAAGAAGAGCATGAACAGCTGACATTAGACGCAGAAGCGATTTTGGAGGCTTTGAAGCTTCCCTATCGCCGCATGCTTCTGTGCGCTGGTGACATGGGCTTCTCAGCCAAGAAATGCTTCGACCTCGAGGTCTGGTTTCCCGGGCAGGACAAATATCGGGAAATCAGTTCGTGCAGTAATTTTGGTGATTTCCAGGCCCGGCGAACCAATTTGCGTTATCGTCCGGCCGACGGTGGAAAACCGCGCTACATGCACACCTTGAATGGTTCCGGTTTGGCGATCGGACGCACGCTGGCTGCAATTCTGGAAAATTTCCAGCAGCCTGACGGTTCGGTCATCATCCCGAAAGTGCTCGGTCCTTACTTAGGTGGGCTTGAAGTACTTGAGCCAAACCGATAACACAGAAATACAAGTCGACGACGAGTTCGGTCTGGTCCAGCCCGGCCGGGTGCATTTCCGCCTGGTCGGCTGGTTCTGTGTGGCGTCGGCTATCGTCAGTGTTTTCGCGCTGCTCGTATCTTTGCAGGTAGTGAGAATCGGCGACTTGCTTGCCTTCTCGCCTGTGAAGTTGATGCGCTTTGTTGCCGACAATCAATTGATGTGGCGTTCTTGCTGTTTGCTGAATGCCCTGTCTTCCGTCTCCAAAGTGCTCGTCTTTTTGATGCTCAACATCATCGTGGACAGAAAGGCGCGCTTGCTCACTCGCATTGGCTTGATCTTGTCCTTGATTGGCTGCGCCGTTGATTTGAGTGCGCAGACTTCTCTGTTGGTTGTTTTGTCCGATCTGGCTGTGCAGTTAAAACTCAATTCCAGCTATCTCAAGCAAGACCTGCTGCAGCTTGCCTGGATGACCATAAATCAGGCTCTCGGGCAAATCATCTTGGTCGCCAACCTCATGTATGCCTTTGGCGGACTGACCGCCACAATTGGACTTTTGCAAACCAGAGCCCTGCCCAAATGGCTTTTCTGGATTGGCATGCCTGTCTGGCTGCTCAGTTTTGCCGGCACTTTCGTTGCTTTCTGGGGCCAGTTGTCGCTTTCCTTTTCTCTACTACTGGGCTTTGCACTTGGATTTATTGTCTGGGGCGTGGCTCTAGCAATTGTCCTGGATTTGCGGGCACGCCCGGACCACACACACGCACCCAGCCAATTGGCTGAATTTCATTAAATTGGCTGGATTGTTGCGCCAGCCAATTTGGTATATGCTTTTTGTAGTTGGATGCTGGTAGGTGCCAATATTAGGGCGCTGTAATCAATGAGCCAGAATCCGATTGCCTGGATTGGCTGGGTCTTTCCGCTAAAACTGAGGTTTGTCTCATGAATTGGCTGGATATTGTATCGCTCGGAACTAATGAATCGTCCGCAGCCGATGAAACCAAACGTGGCGACCATCTTTATATACAGATCGTCCGCTCTATAAAAGACGCCATTCAGTCGGGCAAGCTGCCCGTTGATTCTCGCCTGCCTACAAATCGCGAATTGGCAGGATTGCTCAACATCGATCGGTCGACCGTATCGCGTGCCTATTTGGAATTGAGTGAAGCCGGACTGATCGAAAGCCATGTCGGGCGTGGAACTTACGTCAAGTCATTAGTGGAAGTGCCAAACGCGGCTCGCTCCGGTGGTTCAAATACAGGTGCTGCTGCTGGTTTTGCTAACTCACCGAATGCTAATCGCCCGATGGTGTGGGCTGAGAAATTCTCCCGCGCCAGCCAGACCGTCAATGCCATTGTTTCCCGTCAGGCTCCCGCTTCCGGGCTGCAGGACGACACCATTTCTTTCGGCGGCGGTATTCCCACAGAAGAATTTTATCCAAGCTCGCATTTTCAACGCATAGTCTCCGAGATGGTTGGACGCGGCGATGTCGATCGCATGTTTGCATACAGTCCAGCCGAAGGCGATGCCGAGCTGCGCAATCAAGTCATTCAATATTTAGGCGAGCAATCAATGCCGGTTCAGCACGATGAACTCTTGATTGTAAGCGGCTCTCAGCAAGGCATCGATCTGGTGTCGACAGCGCTTGTCGACGAAAACGACGTCGTGATTATCGAAGACCCCAGCTATTTCTGGGCGATTTGCAATTTCCGCGCCCGCCACGCCCGTTTGATCGGCGTGCCGGTCGATGAAGAAGGCATGCGCATGGACGTGCTGGAGAGCGTTTTGAAACGCCAGAAAGCAAAGCTGATTTATGTGATGCCGGCCTTCCAAAATCCAACCGGTGCCACTATGTCACAAGCAAGGCGCCAACAGCTTCTTGCTCTGGCTCGCGAATATCAGGTGCCAATTCTGGAAGACAATTTTGTGGGCGAGCTCGTTTATGATGGAGAACGCCGCAAGCCGCTGAGAGCAGAGCCGGGCGCGCAAGATATTGTCATTCATCAAGGGACCTTTTCTAAAGCGCTCTGCCCCGGACTGCGTCTGGGCTGGCTGGTTGCGCCGCAGGAAGTGATGAATCGATTGAGGGCGGCAAAGCGCTCCAGCGATTTGACCACAAACTCAATGGCGCAGGTGGTTTTGACTCGTTATCTCGAAGAAGGTCTCTACAAAGATCATCTGGAACACGTGCGCACTGCCTACAAACAGCGGCTGGAAGCGCTCAACGAAGCCCTGGAAAAATATATCGCACCAATTACTTTTGGTTCGGAAGGGCGTCATAAAGGGCCGCAAAGGCTGACGTGGACGATTCCTTATGGCGGCCTTTTCGTCTGGGCGAAGCTGCCGGCGCGGCTTTCGGCACGTGAGCTCTTAAATTATGCCGAGCGGGAAGGTGTGACTTTCTCTCCCGGAGAATTGTTCTTTGTCGGCGCAGATCAACCTGAGTATTTGCGTTTGTGTTTCATTCAGACAGATGAAGACACCATTAGAGAAGGTGTAAAACGGCTCAGCAAGGCGCTTAGCGCATTCTTTGCCGACGTGTCGCGGGTGCGCTCGAAAGAAAGCACTTGGAGTAAGAGAGGCAGCGAAAGAGTATTAATCTAGCATCAGAGGCGTTATCGGATGATACCGCCCGCGATGCCCATTCAATTACAAGCGCCAGGAGGAGCAACAAAATGGCAGTCGAAACAAAAGGTGGCAAAAGCGGAGCCGACATTCGCACCGGCAGTGACAAGGTGAAAAAAGCCTTGCCGCAAATGCTCAAAGGTGGCGTCATCATGGACGTCGTCAATGCCGAGCAAGCTAAGATTGCCGAAGCCGCAGGCGCGGTTGCAGTCATGGCACTGGAAAGAGTCCCCGCCGACATCCGCGCTGAAGGCGGCGTGTCGCGCATGAGCGATCCTGAATTGGTCGCCAAAATCATTGAATCCGTCAGCATTCCGGTAATGGCCAAAGCCCGCATCGGGCATTTCGTCGAAGCGCAGATCCTGCAATCGCTGGGCGTAGACTGCATTGACGAAAGCGAAGTGTTGACGCCCGCCGACGAGGAATACCATATCGACAAATCCAAATTCGATATTCCTTTTGTATGCGGCGCCAGAAACCTCGGCGAAGCATTGAGAAGAATCGGCGAAGGCGCGGCCATGATCCGCACCAAAGGCGAAGCCGGAACCGGCGACGTTGTCGAAGCCGTCCGCCATGCCCGCAAAATCCTTGGCGAAATCCGCGCTCTATCAATCATGCCGAGAGAAGAGCTGATGACCTATGCCAAACAGATAGGCGCTCCTTTCGAGCTGGTCGTCAAAGTGGCCGAAGAGGGCAAATTGCCGGTCGTCAACTTTGCAGCCGGCGGCATCGCCACTCCGGCTGATGCAGCATTGATGATGCAGATTGGTGTAGAAGGCGTGTTTGTAGGCTCCGGCATCTTCAAGTCGGGCAACCCTGAAAAGCGCGCTCTGGCCATCGTCAAGGCGACCACCTTCTATCAAGATCCCGAAGTGCTGGCAGAAGTCAGCCGCAACCTGGGCGAACCAATGGTCGGCCGCACAGCCGCCAGCCTGGCTGCAACCGAAACGCTGGCCACACGCGGCTGGTAGTGCAATTGGTGGTGATGCGGAACATAACCGCTATGTTCCGCATCGCCCGCCGAAAATTAAACCGGGCGACGCATGGCGTCGCCCCTACAGGAGAAATCCATTATGCCATCAACAATCGGAGTTCTTTCACTGCAAGGTGACGTGGCAGAGCATTGCCGATCTATAGAATCGCTCGGACGCCGAGCCATTCAGATTCGCTATGCGCGCCAGATGGACAGTGTTGACGGCTTGATCATCCCAGGCGGTGAGTCGACAACCATCGCCAAGCTGACAGCCGACAATCAGGACGCCATCTTTGACCGCATCCGCGAATTCATCGATGCCGGTAAGCCTGTTTATGGAACCTGCATGGGCTCTATCTTTCTGGCTAAGGAGATTGAAGGCTCCGCGCAGGGACGCCTGGCGGCAATGGATATAAAGGTAAGAAGAAACGCTTTCGGGCCGCAGCGGTTTAGTTTTGAAACCACGCTCAATATTCCGGTGCTCGGAACAGAGCCGCTCAATGCCATCTTTATAAGAGGACCGGTAATTCTGTCAGCGGGTGCCGGCGTTGATGTGATGGCTCGTGTAGACGCCAACATTGGGCGTCTTGGGAAAACAGCCGGCAGTGCGCCTGATGAAAGTGCGCTCTACGACTCGTATATAGTCATGGCTCGGCAGAGCAATCTTCTGGTTTCGTCCTTCCACCCTGAATTGACAGACGACCTGAGAGTTCACCACTACTTTCTGCAAATGGTGGAAGGGCTTCTGCCGCCTGCTATTTCAGAGGAAGAAAAACAGTTTGTCCAGCCAAAAGCGCCGACGCATGCGGTAAATCCGATGACTCTGGCAGCTGTCTAGGAAGGCGAGAGCAACGCGCCAGCCATCTGCGCCCAATTTGCAAGCTCTTTATTTGAGCTTCTTTTGCAAGTAATCGACGGCTTCTTCAAGGACGCTGACTCTTTCCAGCAGGTCGGGCGCTTTCTTATATGCATTTTCCATCGCCAGTTTTTCTTGAACCCATTGTCGAAGAAGCGCGCCGACGGGCATTTTGTTTTTCTCGGCAGCGTCCAAGACCGCAAGGATTGTCTCTGGATCCGCGCGAAATTGAAGTACTCCACGATCGGCTACCTTTTGCCGGGCTTCGCCTTTCAAGTCCTGATGCGCTTTCTTGAGTTCTTTAGAGTTCAATTTAGCCAAGGTTCCAATCCTCTTCGAATATCTTCTTCTATTGCGGCGAGGCCGGCTGAGCATGGAAAACATAGACGGATTCCGTAGATTGATAGCGGAGACCGATCTCTAGAAGTCGTTCTGTAAATGTATAACCGACGAGCATCTCGCAGGTGTCATCAGCATCATCCAATGAAAAGAAGCTGACCATCGATCCGGCAATAACCTCATCAATCATCTCCGCCGTCACGCTTAAGGCTCTCCCAGTTGTATCCAGTGATTCGCACATACATTCATCCTTTGTACTACATAATTGTAGTACAGATTTGTATTACGCTCAAGGTAGATAACTGGGAGCGAGCAAAAGGATAAAAGGCGCGTGCAACGCGCCAGCTACGAGGGGATCAGCGTTTCTTTGTGAAGCTCATCAGCCAGGCCTGAAAGAAGGATTCTCGAATAGCCAAAAACACAGGCGTTCTATTGGTCCCGCTGCGGGTGGCGTTGTCGTAGAGTTGGGTGACCAGCTTGGCGTAGACAAGGATTTCATTGCAATAGCGGCGGTTTAGCTCGATGGCTGCCTTTTTCTGAGCGTCTTCATGAGCTTCGTCCATGGTTTTTCCCTGGCCGATGAATATTTCTCCGATCATCTCATCGGCTTGCTTCTTGGCAGTTTTTTCGGCACCGCCGTAGATTTCCTCGTAGATCTGCCGGTGTCCGTCTTCGTGCTCGCGCAGTCTTTTATTGACCGTATCGGGCAGCCAGAGCGTAATGGGCAGAGTCAATTGCGCGGTCACTCTGGTCACCTTGAAGGTGCCTACATATAAGTCTCCGTTTCGTTTGCTGGATTCGGTCTGGCAGCCTATGTCGACGTCATAGCCGAAATTGGCATGGGTGGTAGCGGCTTCTCGACCTTTGAGAGGCACTTCCGGTCCAGGGGCGGAATGGTCGAAAGTTTTGGTTTCCACGTGCACCGGCTCCTTTGTGACGCTGACGCTCTCTGCCGAAGGGAGAGAAGCGGCTGCCGGCGCCGAGTTTGCCGGGGTCGAAAAAAAGATCAAAAAAGCTGCGCCCAAAAACGCAGTCGCAATCAGTGTTTTCAATTTTTGGACAAGAAACATGGGAAATTTACTAAGAACTAAGTAATTCTACGCATTCCCTTCTTTGGTTGACAACCTTATCATCCTCTAAGAAGTCGCGGTTGCGATCTCATCGGGTAAAAACTACCCGTTTCAGTTGCCTATCCTCTTGGATTGTCGTCGCATGTCTCACGAAATACACCCAATAAATGATCCTACAATCATGAATAACCTAACCAGTGAAAACTCCGCGCTGGGCAATGCTGCCGCCAGCGCTAAAGCGCCTGTTCGCGACAGTCAAAAGAAACCGGAGGTATCGGTTTCGTTGAGCCAACCGCTTAAACGACCAGTCACCGAAGAACATGATGTTGCCGTTCTATCGGCACCGTCGACTGGCGCACCTCTAGTGATTGTCCGCACCCCGGACCGCGCCGAGCTCGCTAAAGAAGAAATGATACGCGCGCTTACGGCTGCTGAATTGTCCGTAAAACCATTTTTGCTCCACCGCGAGTTGAAGGCCGCACGGGCTGAACTCGTCAAAGCACCGGGCTCTGAAATAGCCCAACAAAAGGTCTCGAAGCTGGCTGGCGAATTACAGAAGATGGGCCAGGGCAAATATGCCCAGACAACAAAAGCGATTCATACGTTTGCGACCGCTGCAGTCAATTATCTGGATTGCGAAAGCGACGAAGCCGTGAAGACCGCTTGCCTGGCGGATTCGGTCAAGAAGATTGAAAACCTCATGTGCGGGCCGGACAACCTATATAAAGGTATCCCGAACAAGACCCCGGACATTCCAAGATTTGCTGATGCTTCCATGAGCCAGAGTGCCAGACTCGAACAGTTGGAAGTGCACATGCGCGAAAAAATCTCCAAAATGGACGGAGATCAGGCACAGCGCATAAGAAAAGTAGAGAACACTCCTGTACTGGTCAATTTGCTCAATAGAACAAGTGTTGCAGCATCGCGCTTTCCGGAAGACGCAGTATTTTTCTTCAATGAAGACGGAATGCTCATTGATGGTATAGCGGTGAGGCAAGATGCCGAATTCGATCAAGCGAACCTGGACAAAGTAATGGAAAAGGCTATCACCATATGCGGTGCATGCGTGGTCCGTCCCGAGCGCACCGAAGCCGGCGAAATGATAGCTCTGCCCGACAGACCTAATTTCAAAATGTCACGTCCTGTTATTGCCCGCCGCATCGACAAAGTGATCGGCAAAGTCCCCGACAACCTCATTGTCGGCAATATGTTCGACTTAGCCAATGATGCGTTTGCAGTATTTTTCCGTGAAGATGGCACCTTGATCATGGATCATGGCACCGAATTGCCGAAGCCCGTCGACATCGTGCGCCTGAGAAAGGCCGGAGTCGGTCCGGAAGGCGGCGGATTCCACAGATTTATCGATGAAACGATTGTCGGTATGGCGGTCGTAATGAAGAAGTACACTCCGGACGGCAAGCCTCTGCAAATTCGAGGAACCAACGGACTGATAGCCAAAGAAGTGGTTGAAGTAATTGGAAAAGTGCCATCACGGATGGTGCTGTCTCCGACAGGTCAGTCACAGGAAGTTCCCCTGGTCAAGCCCGGCACGTCTTACGGCAACCTGCTCAAGACGTTCCGCGAACGCAATAAGCTGATGCATCAACAAAAACGCACCAACACTTAGGCGAGGAAACAACGTAACGGCGCATGGCATGCGCCTCAAGCAAAAGTATTAGGCATCCGGCAATCGTTGGCGGGTATTAGATTTAAAAACTCCTAAATCTAATCAATTTCTTGGTGGTTAAAGTGCCGGACCCGAAAGCAGCCCAGACAGTACAAGCAATATCTACACGATAGAGTTGACTCTGCAGAGCTGGGCAGGTATCCCTCAATTCAAGACCAAAAAGAGGAAGCGTAAGCTTCCCTTCTTTTTGCTGTTCTTTCGTAGCTGGCGCGTTGCACGCGCCGTTTTTTTTGCCGCGTGCAACGCGGCGGCTACGAATTTCAAGATCCGCTAAACTTTCGCCATGCGACCACAGCGACCGCTAGCACACAAAATTCTCGGGCTTGTTCTCATACCGCTTTGCTTCGAGCTGTTTTTAATGGGCTCGTTTATGTTTCTCCTCAATAAGGCTGAGGCAGCCCGTGAAGGAGAAGCGCATGCCAGCACGGTAATCGGCAGAATCAATCACTGCACGGCGCTGCTGGTCGATGGCGGAATATATACGCTCATTTATCAATTGGCAAAAATCAAACAGGTGCAGAGACGCGCCTTTGAGACAGCAGAACAAATGAAAAAGGACGCAGGCGATCTCGTTCAATTGGTAGCCAATGACAATGAAGAAGCAAGGCAGGCTGTCAATAGATTCAATGAAGCGTATGAAGGCGCACGTCAGTGG
>Ga0265313_10003866_pt1 | contig 11819 bp, 14 predicted proteins | sample 4123metaG_FD_203122 | JGI IMG/M metagenome (GOLD analysis project Ga0265313, IMG submission 203122) | Rhizosphere microbial communities from Carex aquatilis grown in University of Washington, Seatle, WA, United States - 4-1-23 metaG | ecosystem: Host-associated > Plants > Roots > Rhizosphere >...
TCGCCTCGACGCTCTCGCGGCCCTGGCGCTGCCAGTAGACGTCGCGGAGATTGAGCCAGAGGGCGAACTCGTCGAGGATCAGCGCCGCGAAGACTCCGTACGCGAGCGCGGTCAGCCGGAACCAGAGGCGTCGCGGCTGGTTCTCGAACGCGAAAAGCAGGAGCCACGCGTACGCGACGAGGAGCAATCCGACGATCCCGAAGACCTCGTGGTGGATGTGGACGCCGCGGATGATGATCCCGCCGTTCGCGCCGGCGCCGTGGTAGTGGATCCAGGTCGTGATGCCGCGCGTGATCGCAAGCCCGACGAAGAAGCCGAGCGTCGCGAACATCGCCCGCTCGCGCCGCGGGCCGAGGTGGTGATGGAGGTGGAGGCCACTGTTCGCCTCAGTGGCGACCTCGTGCTCGAGCCTCCCGGCCTCGGTCATGCACCCTAGATTCGATGGGTGAGCGCGAACTCCACCCACGACTTCGGACATAAACCTGAGATGAGGCCTTCCGACGCCGACCTGTGGGCGCGTTCGCGGGCCGGGGATTCGGACGCCTTCGGTCTGCTCTTTGAGCGCCACGCGAAACTGATCTTCAACTACTGCTTCCGGCGGATTGGCAACCGCGAGACCGCGCGGGACATGCTCCAGGTCGTCTTCCTGGAGGCCTGGCGGCGACGGGACAAAGAGCTCGCGCCGGACAAGGTGCTGCCCTGGTTCTATGGGATCGCCACGAACGTGCTCCGAAACCAGCGCCGCTCCGAGCGCCGGTTTGCAGCGGCCTTGAGCAGGATGCCGGGAGCCGAGGCCGCACCGGACTTCGCTGAGGGCGCCGACGAGCATGTCGATTACGAGCGACAGGCGAAAGACGGTCTCTTGCGTCTGCACTCGTTACCCAGGCGTGAACAGGATGTCTTTGTTCTCTGCGTCGGGATGGAGCTGAGCTACGACGAGGCCGCCTTCGCGCTTGACATCCCGATCGGCACCGTGCGTTCACGGTTGTCGAGCGCTCGAGCGCGCCTCGGCGAACTCAATTCCGGCACCGGACATGAGCAGGGTGAAAGCACGAATGCCCAGGAGGCAGCTCAGCCATGACCGATCAAGACTTCTTCCCACCGCTTGTCCATCTCTCGTCGGACGAGATCGAGGCCCAGAAGCAGCACCTGCTGAGCGAGATTGCCCGCCAACCGCAGCGAGCGCGGCTGCCTCTTCACGTTCCAGCGTCGAAGCGCACGAGGATGCTCGGGCTCGCCGCCGCCGCAGGCGCCGCTGCCGTGGCTGCCGCGATTGCCGTCGCACTCAGTCCGACCTCGGGGGGCCGAAGCCCACTCAGTCCGCACTCGGCTGCGCTACCGCTTGCGCCGCTCTACTCCTTTCATGCGTCGATCACGTCAACGTCACGCAGTGATCGCTACTACTCGCCGGCCAGCGTGAGACCAGATGCGGCCTACAGCAGGGTGTCGCTTGTCGGCGCGTTGGCCTCCAAGAAGCACATTCCGAGAGCCGTCTTGGTGCTCGCCGCCGCGCAGGCGCGCTCATATGGCAATCGTGGGCCGACGCGCGTCCAGTGGCTGAAGACGACGCGACAGAAGGCTGTCTCGGCCGAGAACGCGGGCCGTGTGGATGGCGGCAACCTGCCGGTCTACTTCGTGATCCTCCACGGCCACTTCGTGGATACCTCCGCCCCTCGTCCGCCTAGAGCGAAGCCGCCGAGGGGACGGATCCTCACCGACACGATCGAGATCAAGACCGGCCGAACTCTCGACTTCGGGATCACGAACAGCGAACCGAACTTCTCTAAGACCGGAAAGCCGCACCACTTCGTCATCTACGGCCATCGGAGGTCTCGATGAACAAGAACGTCCGCCGCCGGGTTCTTCTCTCTCTCCTGCTCGCGGGTGTCGTCGGCGGAGTCGCGCTCGGCCTGACCGCGACGAACGGACGCTCCGCGCGCAACTCGGCGCCCCCAACTGAGAGCCGCAAGAGTCAGGCTCCGAGCAAGCGCCCGTCGCATCGGGTCGCGACGAAGGTCGGTGCGAGCCACGACACGTCCTCCTGCAACTACGCCTGCACTCCGCCGAACCAGGACGCCCTCGATGCGGATGCGACCGATGGACAGCGAATCGCCGGGCGCTCGTACTACACGGGAGCGGCCGTGCACGCCGACACGAACACCGTTGACCTGTACCTCGCGGCTGCGCCGCAGTCGGTGATCGACCAGCTCAACGCGGCGCATCCCGGCATCTACGTGATCCACGACGACGCGCCGCATACGAGCGCGATGCTGCTCAGGCTCGAAGCCGGCCTCGACGACGCGGCATTGCGCGCCCAGGGCATCGACGCGACGGAGTGGGGGCCGACGGTCGACGGGTATCTGCAGGTCGGGGTTACGAGCGATGTCGCTACTGCTCAGGCGAAGCTCGACGAGATCTACGGCCCGAACGTCGTCCACGTCGTCAAGGCGGAGCCGATCATTCTCGACGTCCGCAGCGCCGGGCCCCAGCCCGTGGGATTCCTCGTCGGCGCAATCCGCATGGTTGGCGGCCCGGCCGGGGAGTCGCGCCGGAAGGGCGGCGGCCGCGTCACCGTCTTCAACAGCCGGGACCGCGTCGTCGCTGTCGAGCGCGTCCGCGCGGGCCACGACTTCCGCTTCCGGCTCTCTCCCGGTCGCTACTGGCTCGGATTCGGGCGGAACGGCCGCCAGGCCAGAGCGGGATGTCTCCGCGGACTCGTCACCGTTCGCGCAGGGGGAACGACCCATGCCGATCTGTCGATCGGCTGTGACTGGCCCTAGACGATCGGTGCCTATGAGGACAGCCGCTGTGATCCCGATGGGCGGTGGCGGGCTCGAACCGCCGACCCCCTGGGTGTAAACCAGGTGCTCTCCCAGCTGAGCTAACCGCCCTCGTGGGCGCGAACGGTAGCGCTACTTCTCGTCGAGCTTCAGCGCGGCGGAGTTGATGCAGTAGCGGACGCCGGTCGGGTGCGGGCCGTCGGGGAAGAGGTGGCCGAGGTGGCCGCCGCAGTTCGCGCACATGACCTCGGTGCGCACCATCCCGTAGGTCGTGTCGGTCTCCTCGTCGATCGCGTCGTCTTCAGCGGGCGCGTAGAACGCCGGCCAGCCGCAGCCGGAGTCGTACTTCGTCTCCGACTCGAACAGCGTCGCGCCGCAGCCAGCGCAGCGGTACGTGCCGGGCTCGAACGTGTGGTCGAGCTCGCCGCTGAACGGCGCCTCGGTTCCCTTCTGGCGGAGGACGTGGAACTGCTCGGGCGTCAGCTCGGCGCGCCACTCCTGCTCGGACTTCTCGACCTCTCCCACGTCGTGAGCGTACCGGCCTGCGGGCCGCGCCCGATAGGACGGGCGCGGCTCGTTACGGAGGTCTTTCGGGATCGCCGCCGATCGTCAGGGGCGTTGCTTGATTGCGTCCACGACGGCCCGCTCGAGGTATGTCGCATGGCCGATGACCGTTCCCGCCGGGTAGCCGAACGAGTTCCCGGACATGACAACCTGCTCCTCGCCCAGGAGCTCGTAGCTGGTTCGATCAAAGACGAGCTCGTCGCGGGTCATGTCCGTCTCGACCATCGCGACGGCAACCCCGGCTCGACCGGCCGCGTCGGTTACGTCTCCGACCAGCTCCACCCCTGGAAGTCTTGCGGCTACGTCGAAGAGCGCGGATCGTTGCGCCGGCGTCGTGTAGTTGTTGCGCAAGTCGTCGCCAATGATCGTGAACATCTCTCTGGAGAGGCCATTGGCGTTACCCGCCGCCTCAGCCGCGAGACGCGCGTAGAGAGCGTCGGGATTGGTGGGGAGGTCGAGCGAGTCCATCGTGAAAGGCGGCCCACCGTCGTTCCCCAGAGCCGTGTCCTCGGAAGCGTTCCCGCCGAGATTTGGCCGGCCGGCTGCGACCCAGCGCTCACGGTCACGCGCGCTCGGGAATGTGGGCCTTCCGCTCGTCGTGTGAAGCCAGCCGGTTCTATCGCGGCCGAGCCAGACCTCTCGTATCTGGGGGACGAGGGCGGAGTACGAACTCTCAATGGTGCTCAGATAGGCGACTTCCGACTTCGTGTAGACGTATTGACCCGGCTCTAGCGTGCCGAGCCCTGGCTGGCCGAGGGCCGCTCTCGCAGCTTTGTGAAGCACCGCGGCCGCGGCGTCGCTGTGTGATCCACTGGTGCCGACGGACAGGAAGACGGCGGTGACAAGCGCGATCGCAGCGACCGCTCCCGCCAGAGACAGCGAACGGACTCGGTGGCGTCCGCGGCTCGCGGAGTCGATCTTGGAGAAGAGCCTGGCCCGAGCCCTGGCGCGCGCTTGCGAACCGGCTGGAGGAGGCGTTGGAAGGGTGTCGCGAAGAAGATCTAGCTCAGACATGGTGAGACTCCTCACTTGTTGGGACACGCACAATCGGCTCGTCGGAAATGGCAGGCCGAAGGTGCTCGCGGAGTACGCGTCGCGCACGGGCGATCCTCGAGCGGACGGTGCCGACCGGCACGTTCAGGGCGACGCCGATCTCCTCGTAGGAGAGATCGGCACAGACGAAGAGGAACAACGTCTCGCGATCGCGATGTGAAAGTGCGTCGAGGGCGGAGGCCATGACCGCAGCCGTTGCCGGAGGAAACTCCGTTGCCGTCTCCAGATTGTTCGCTATGCGCCCGTATGCGGCGATCCGGCGCCGCTCATCCCGCCAGTGACGGCGGAGAAGGTTTGCGGTGATGCCGAGCAGCCATGGCCGGGCGTCGTCGTGGCGAAGGTCGTACTTGCGCCGAGCATCGAACGCTCGTGCGAACGTCTTCGCGGCAATCTCCTCGCCCAGATCCTGGCCGACCCGTCGCGCCGCGTAACCGTAGATCGCCTCGAAATGGCGATCGAAGAGCGTGGCGAAGGCGCGTGGTTCCGTCAGCGAGCGGCGAATCGAAGCCGCGTCTGACGTCGCATCGAGGGAGTTGTCACTCATCGACTGCTCCTGATAACCCGGAGACGCCCGAGAAGTTCTCGCGGCGGCCTCTCGCCCAGGCGGTTCGCGGAGCGCGCGAACATGAACAACGTGCGGAGCGTACCGGCATGATTGAAAGGTGGCGGGGCCTCCCTACAGCGGGCACTGCATGTGCGGCGGCGTCCGGTTCGAGATCACCGCGGAGCCGAAGAGCGCCGGCTACTGCCACTGCACCCGCTGCCAGCGGCGCACCGGCACCGCGGCGTCGGCGCAGGCGCGCATCGCGCCGCGCTCGTTCCGTCTGCTCGCGGGAGAGGAGCTCGTCCGCGAGTTCGCGCCCGGCGACGGCTGGCCGAAGTGCTTTTGCGCGAACTGCGGCAGCGCGCTCTGGAGCAAGTACCCGGACACGGGCGAGGTCGGCAGCGTGAGGTTAGGCCTCCTCGACCCGGGCCACGACATCCACCCGCAGTGGCACTCGTACGTGAACTACGCGTGCGACTGGGAACCGCTCCCCGACGATGGGCTCGAGCGCTTCCCGGAAGCGAAGCCACGCTGACGTAGAGGTGCCCCCTCATGGGACAGCTCTCGAACCCTCCCGAACCTCTCGCCGTTCTCCTCTCCACTCTCTCAGGCCGCCCGGCGGTCCATGAAGTCGCCTTCTTGAGCCATTGTCCGAGCTTGGAGTAGGCTCTCGGAAGGATGCGTTCGACGCTAGGAAGCCGCGGCCTTGGCCGTCACGCGAGTCGCCGGCCAAGGCTGTTCGCGACGGCTACGGTTGCCGCCTGCCTCGGCCTGGTCGTGGTCTCCGCGATTGGTAGCCAGAAGACCTACGGCGCCACGAACAAGGCGCCAAAGCTGCCACCGCTGCCGGTCTGCGCGTTCGGCTTTAGTTCGAAGTATGAGCCATCAGCGGGGGAGAAGGTCCCCTACACCCTTTCCTTCGCCATCTGCAAAAGCGTGAAGCTGAGCCTGGTGGAGGTCAGGCCGGCGGCGGTGACGAAGATCGAGGTCTTAAAAGAGCCGCAGCCGACACGCTGGGTGCACGGCGGCCCGGTGTGGGTGGAGAACGTTTCCTGGCGTAGCTACTTCACCAGGGACCTCCGTCTGAAGTTCGCCAACGGCCTGCACACCGGTCAGAAGGTGGAACAGAAGTTCATCTTCAGCGCACCCGGTTATCGGCGAGACGTCGAAGTCGTTACGCAGACCGTCTACAACCCTTAGCACCGACGCTCCCGCGGCTAGCGCGTTCAGCTCGCGCCTCTGCGTCCGGACTGAACGCCCGACGGGTGTCGAAGTCTGCCGACTGACGTAGTCACTACAACGGCTGAATGCCCCCAACGGGATTCGAACCCGTGCTACGGCCTTGAAAGGGCCGCGACCTGGACCGCTAGTCGATGGGGGCCGGAGGTCAGGCTACCGCGCCGTGCCGCTCTCGTCCGGGGTGCCCCGAAGGGGGGAAATCCGCGCGCGGGTAAATCCGGAGAGCCGATCAACGCCGTAAGGCTGGCGAGTTGGCAACGACCAAGGAGATGTCCAGCATGTCCAAGCTCATCGTTCTTGCGGCTCTCGCCTCCGCGCTTCTCATCACGGGGACGGGACAGGCGGCGACCGCGCCCGCTCACGGCGTCGTCGTCGCGAAGGAGGCAGTCCGTCACGTGCTCGTCGTCGCGTCGCCTGGCAAGGTGACCACCGTCCGCGTCGCGGCGGGGCAGTTCGGGGCCATCCGTCTTGGCTCGCGCGTCGCGTTCACAGGCACGGCGCTCGCGGACGGTTCGGTCCATGCGACGCAACTCCACAAGCTCGGTCGCGCGGCCCACGCACGGCTTCGCGTGACGATCCTCAAGATCCGACAGGGGAAGCTCCTCGTCGCCGGCGGAGGCACGGCGTTCGCCATCCGCCTCACGCACAGCACACACATAGGTGCTGCGGCCCGCTCCGGCCTCCACGCGGGCGAGAAGATCGCAACCGACGTCGAGCTTGGGAAGAATGGAGCGACCGGCACGGACGTCCATTCGGTCGGGACGTCGGTGCTCATCGACTTCTCGGGCAAGATCACGGCGCTCGACACGACCTCCGTGACGGTCGCGGACGACGGTGTCTCGACCGTCGTCGCCATCCCGGACGGCGTCACCCTCCCGCCGCTCGTCCAGGTCGGCAGCGAGGTGGAGATCGTGGCCTCGATCTCCGGCTCCACGCTGACCCTCGTCGAGATCAAGCTCGACGGCGGGGATAACGGAGACGGCGGCGGCTCGAACGTCGACGGCGACGCGCAAGTCCGCGTGGAGGGCTTCGTCTCGGCTCTCGACGCCGGCTCAGTGACGATTCAGCCCGGCGACAACGCGAGTCCGGTCACGTTCGCGATTCCCGACGGCTTCACGCTCCCCAGCGGACTCGCGGCCGGCAGTGAGGTCGAGGCGCGCGGCTCGGTCGTCGACAGCGTCCTGACGCTCGCGAAGATCGAGTTGAAGGGCCAGGACGGCGGCGACTCGAACGAGGTCGAGACGCAGGGAGCGGTCACAGCTCTCGATACCGGCTCGATCACGATCCAGCCGGAGGGCGACGGCCCGGCGCTCACGTTCGCGATTCCGGACGGCTTCGCGCTACCCGACGGTCTGCAGGTCGGTTCGCTCGTCAGCGCGAAGGGCGAGACGGTGAACGCCGTCCTCACGCTGAAGAAGCTCGAGCTCGACGATTCCGGTGACGGAGGCGGCGACGGAGGCGGCGGGGGCGGCGGCGGAGACGGCTAGAGGTACATGACCCACAGCGGGGTCTGGCCGCACGCGCAGTCCTTGTGCTTCGCGGCGCAGCCGCGGCAGTCCCAGTACTCCCACCAGATCCACTTGAGGTGCTGGATCTCGAGGATGAGCAGCGCGAGGATCCAGAGGAGGATGACCGGCTTCGACACGTGGTCACCGTTACACACGGCCGGGCGACCCGCAATGGGCCGCCCGGCTCATCCTTCGGTCCTCTGGGGCCTAGCCAGCTATCAGTGCCGGGCGCCGCTGCGGCCGAAGCCGCCGGTGACCATGGCGATCACCCAGATCAGGGCGAGCACGACGGCGACGATGAACAGCCAGTGGATCGTGAATCCGACGCCGAAGGCGACGATCGCCAAGAGCGCCAAGATGACGAGTAGTAGCATCGTTGTCCTCTCCTTTCCCCCGAGCGGGATCGCGTTCAGGGTTCGGGAGGGCAACGGGGAAGCCGCCAATCGGGTTACGCACGTAAAGTCACGAGCGGTGGATCTGACGGGGAAACGGGCGATCGTCACCGGAGCGTCTTCGGGTATCGGGCGCGCGACGGCGCGCGCGCTCGCCGCACTCGGAGTGCGTGTCGCAGGTGGTGCCAGAAGAGCTGCGCGGCTCGAGACCGAGATCGCGCACGAGCTCGACGTCACCGATCCCGAGAGCTCGGCGCGGTTCGTCGAGGCGGCGATCGACGGCCTCGGCGGTCTCGACATCCTCGTCAACAACGCGGGAGGCGCTCTCGGCCGAGCTCCGTTCGACGAGTCGAGCGACGAAGACGAGGCATGGGTGATCGGCACGAACGTCGCGGGGCTGATGCGAATGACGCGGCTCTGCCTGCCGCACTTCGCCGACTGGGGCCACATCGTCAACATCGGCTCCGTCGCGGGACGGGCCGCGTACGAGGGCGGTGCGTCGTACATCACGGCGAAGTTCGCCGAGCGTGGCTTCACGTACGCGCTGCGCGAGGATCTCCTCGGTCGGCCGATCCGCGTCACGACCGTCGATCCCGGCCTCGTCGAGGGGACGGAGTTCTCGCTCGTCCGCTTCAAGGGCGACGAGGAGAAGGCGGCGGCCGTCTACCGCGGCGTCGAACCGCTGCAGCCCAGCGATGTCGTCGATTGCATCCTCTTTGCGCTCACCCGGCCGTGGCACGTGAACGTCGACGAGATCGTCGTCAAGGCGCGGACTCAGTCGTCGGGTGCGAGGATCCTTCGCGACGAATAGGAACTCGTCTCGGAATGACCACGCGCCGGCCAGCGCGGCCAGACGGCCCGTGCTTCATTTCGAGACGAGTTCTAAGCCAAGCGCCTACGAGACCGGCGTGGTCCTGATCAGCACTGCCCGCTCGTAGAGGAACTTCTCGCGGGTGTATCGGGGCCAGCAGCACCTGAGGTAGAAGCCTTCCACGTTCCAGTCCTTGATCGGATGGTCGTTGCCGATGCACATCAACTCGCCGGCGAGGCGCGCGGGCAAGTCGTTGACGCGCCTCGAGAGGCACTGCCGTTCAGCGAAGGGCTTGGTGACGAACCGGTACGTGTACCTGACGCCCTTCCACCGGATCGTCGCCAGATCGCCCGGCCTGATCAAATAGAGCCTGTAGAACGGCCCGTGCGCGCCGTAGCCCGGGACGGGCGTCACGTCGTGCCCGTCCATGACCATCGTCGCGCCATAGCCGGGGCGTGCTGGACGCCACGGGTCCCAAATAGGCCCCTTCGCCAAGGCGCACTCGCTCCTGCCGATCGGCTGGTTGTACATGCGTAGGACGCCGACCGTCATATGAGCCGGGTGTCGCCCGTACCCGCAACGCTGTGCGGCAGCGTCAGTGGAGGGCGCGTAGAGAACTGTCGCGCCCACCAGAGCAGCAACGGCGAGCAGTGCGTGTTTCGTGTTGATCGGGGGATGTTAACCGTGACCGCCTCAAGCCGAACCAGCAGTCGGGAGCCCGTATCCTTCGCGATCAATGAGCTGGCGCGTAGTCATTGTCACGATGATCCCGCCCGTTCTCACCGGCTTCGACGCCGTTATCCGCAACGCAGGCCATCAGCCGGTCGCACTCTTGACGATGCGGGGCTTCGACGGCCCCGGCGGGACCGAAGGAACAGCGAAGCTCCTTGCTGCGGCGCCGCGTGACCTCGAGATCCTCATGCCGGCGCGCCGCAAGTCGCTGGCGCCGCTCCTCGCGTCGGTCGAGCCCGACCTCGTCGTATGCATGGCCTTTCCGTGGAAGATCCCAGCCGACGCCCTCGCCGTCCCGAAGCACGGCTGGCTCAACGGCCACCCGTCGCTGCTGCCGCTCCATCGAGGCCCGACCCCGGTGGCGTGGGCGATCCGGGCCGGCGATGACGAGTTCGGGATCTCGTTCCACAAGATGGACGCCGAGCTCGACACCGGCCCGATCCTCGTCCAGCGCCGCATCCCGTTCGGTGAGCTCCAGCCGCCCGACGACTTCTTCCCCACGATCGGCCCGGTCGTCGGCGAAGCGCTCGCCGAGGCGCTCGGCAAGCTCGAGGCCGGCGAGCCGGGGACGGTGCAGGCCGACGGCTCCGGCTCGTACGAGACGTTCTTCGGCGACGAAGCCGTGTGGCTCGATCTGGCGCGACCGGCCACCGAGGTTCACAGGCTGGCGTGGGCTTGGCGCTACGGCATGCGCTTCGACGGCGGGCTCAAGGGCGCCCTCCTCGAGATGGACGGCACGCCCTTGCGTGTGCTCGCCACGTCGCTCACTGAGGTGGAGGAAGCGACTCGCGTGGAGTGCGGCGACGGGCCGCTTTGGATCGTCGAGACCGAGGAGCTCAGCGAGGCAGAGGCCACGCAGTCCAGCGCTCCGGCTGGATGAGCTGGCGCGTCGTCATCGTCACGAGGATCCCGCCGGTGCTGGCGGGGTTCGACGAGGCGATCCGGGAACGGGGACACAAGCCGGTCGGGTTGCTGACGATGCTCGACCGCGACGGCCGCTACGGCCCGGAATCGTGGAACACCGACCTCGTCATGGGCGCGGCGCCGGACATGGACATCCTCCTCCCGGCCCGCCGAAGCTCGCTCGCGCCGCTGCTCGAGGCAGTGCGCCCCGACCTCGTCGTCTGCTTCGGCTTCCCGTGGAAGATCCCGGCCGACGCGCTCGCGGCGCCGACGCTCGGCTGGATCAACTGCCATCCGTCGGCCCTACCGAGACACCGCGGCCCGATCCCGATCGCCTGGGCGATCCGCTCCGGCGACGACGAGATCGGCATCACGTTCCACCGCATGGACGCCGAGCTCGACACCGGCCCGATCCTCGCCCAGCGGACGATGCCGCTCGGCGAGCCCGCCCCGCCGGAGTCGTTCTACCCGCGCCTCGGCCCGCTCTACGTCGAGACGCTCGTCGAGGCGCTCCAGCGTCTCGAGGCGGGTGACGCGGGGGACGTGCAGGAGGGCGGCAGCTACGAAACGTTCTTCACGGCCGACGACGAGTGGCTCGACCTCTCGCGTCCGGCGGAGGAGGTCCACCGGCTCGCGTGGGCGTGGCGTTACGGCGCAGCGCTCGACGGCAGCCGCGGCGCGCTTCTCGAGCTCGACGGGAAGGCCGTACGCGTGCTGACGAGCTCACTGACGGAGGTCGAGCGCGCGTCGCGTGTCGAGTGCGGCGACAGGCCGCTCTGGATCGTCGAGACCGAGGAGCTCAGCGAGGAAGAGCTCCCGTCTCTCGGGCGCCGCTCGGAAGGGGCGCAAGCGGGGGCCGCGACGGGCAGTACATCGAGTACGACCTAGCGGCCCCCCGCGTAGCGGCCCGCAGCGAGCGGGGTCAGCCTGACGGCGGAGCCGGGCTCGGCCCGGCGGGAGGCGTCAGGCGGCGAGAGGCGGGAGAGGCCACGCGGTCCAGCGGTCGGGCACCATCCACGCGCTGACGCGCTTGGCCTCGCGGTTGCCGAACGGCTGTCCCGAGTAACGGATCGAGAGGCGGTCGATGTCGGCCAGCTCGGGGTCGTCCTCGATCGAGACGACACGGCCGAGCAGCGTGACCTGCGCGTACCAGTCGCTCGTGCCGAGGACGGTGAGGGAGACGGACGGGTTGCCGCGGAGGTAGCGCAGCCGCAACCGGCTTTCGTCCATGTTGAGCAGGATGCGGCCGTCCTCCCAGTCGTACCAGGTGGCGGCTGTGTGGGCTGTGCCGCT
>Ga0265313_10003868_pt1 | contig 11813 bp, 10 predicted proteins | sample 4123metaG_FD_203122 | JGI IMG/M metagenome (GOLD analysis project Ga0265313, IMG submission 203122) | Rhizosphere microbial communities from Carex aquatilis grown in University of Washington, Seatle, WA, United States - 4-1-23 metaG | ecosystem: Host-associated > Plants > Roots > Rhizosphere >...
AGGCGCGACTTGCCCATGCCGGCATCGCCGACGATCTGGACCAATTGGCCCCGGCCGGCGCGGGCCTGGCCCCAGAGTTCCACGAGAAACCGAACCTCGTTAGCGCGCCCCACGAATTGCGTGTTAGGTCCGCCGGCGAAACGCCGCCGTCCGCCGCCGGCGACGCGAAGCACGCGGTAGAGATTGAGCGGCTCGGTCAGGCCCTTGAGCGTCGGCGCGCCACGATCCTCGGCGACCACTTGGCCGGCCACTTGGCGATGCACCGGCGCCGAGATCACCAACTCGCCCGGCGCGGCCGCCGTCTGAACTCGGGCCGCGACATTGGGCACTTCGCCGAACACATAGCCGCCGGCATCCATCACGACGGGCCCGGCATGGACGCCGACGCGCGCCTTGAGCGCGGGACGCCCGGCCGCTTCGGCGATACGCTGCTGCTCGGCCAGGCCGGCCAGCACGGCAAGGCCGGCGCGCACGGCCCGCTCGGCGTCGTTCTCATGCGCCTCGGGATAGCCGAAATAGACCATCGCGCCATCGCCCAGTTTCTGCGCAACGAAGCCGCCCAGGCGTGCCACCGCTTCGCCGACGATCTTGTGATAGACAGCCAGAAGATCGCGCCATTCCTCGGCGTCGAGCCGCGCCGACATGGCGGTGGAATCGACGACATCGCAAAACATCACGGTGAGGTGGCGACGCTCGCCTCCGGTCGGTGCGGCCGGCGTGGCACTGCGCGCCCGCTCGTCGATTGTCTGGGTTGGTGCCGTAGCTGCCTGGCGCAACATTGCGGCGGCCTTGAGCAGGCGGCGGCGCATACCCAGCGTGAGTCCGATTTCGGTGAGGTCGGCCTCGCTGAGATCGGGCAGCACGTCGAGTCCGACATCGTTTTCCGTCAAAGCGGCGGCGCAGGCGGCGAGGCCTTGTTCTTCCAGCCATTTGACGAGCGCGGCGTCTTCTCCCATGCGCCAGGACTATAAGCGGCGTGGCCAGACGACGCCACGGTGCGGTGTTTGTATCCAAATTGCCGTTTGTTATCCTCGCGGCAGCAGAACGCAGGAGGAGACGATGAAACGGATCGATGTTGCCAAGATCGCGCCGGTGATCGGCACGCTTTATCCCTCGCCATTCGACCAGCCCTGCCGGTCGCGCGAACGGAAAAAACTCGGCGATGCCGCCGGGCTGACTCAGTTCGGCGTCAATCATTTGCGGCTGCCGCCCGGCGCCTGGTCGAGTCAGCGTCATTGGCACACCGGAACGGACGAGTTCGTCTATATTCTGTCGGGCGAAGTGGTGCTGGTCAGCAATGGCGGCGAGGAAGTGCTGCGCGCGGGCGACGCCGCGGGCTTCAAGGCCAATGACGGCAACGGCCACTGCCTGCAGAACCGTTCAAATGCCGACGCCCTGGTGCTGGAGATGGGAACGCGCGTGGCCGACGACATCGCGTATTATTCCGATGCCGACATGATCTCCCCTGCCGGCGGCAAGCCGGCCGTCTATATTCATCGCAACGGCACGCCCTATGCCGACATCAAGCGCCGAGGTCCCGAGGGTTGATCGGACGCCCGGACGCCGATATCCGCGTGATTGTTGCAGTTTCGAGACAGACTTCACAGCGGGGATAGCAGCGGCGGCGTATGGGGGCCGCGTCCCAACGCGATCCAAAACGGGTGGCTGGGCTGGGGCAATGTGGGCGCGCGGAATCAATGGCTTATGCCGGTCGCGTTGACTGGTCAGCCGGGGCGGAAATCGGCGCGGCATCGATTCGTTTGTCCGACTCGAAGCCCTGGGGGCTATCCAGAATTGACACTTCCAGGCAATCTGGCGCGGCTGGATCGCGCGTAACGCTCCGTCGGCAAAGGTGGAGCGGCGCGGCGAGGGGATCGTCGGACAGAGGGAGGATCGCATGACACGGAATTTGATCACGCGGGGCGTCGGGCGTCGCGGCGTTCTCAAGGCCAGTCTGGCGCTTGGCGCCATGGGGGCCGTGGGCCCCTATATCATCAAGGCGCGCGGCGAAGAGCCGATTAAGATCGGCCTCGATAACCCGCTCACCGGTCCCTTCGCCGCCACCGGCAAGAACGAATTGCTCGGCTGCCAATTGGCGGTCGAACAGATCAACGCCAAGGGCGGCATTCTTGGGCGCCAAGTCGAACTTCTGGTTGAGGATTCGACCAGTGGCGATGCTGGCACGGCGGTGGAAAAAGCGCGCAAGCTGATCGATCGGGATCAGGTAACCTTCCTGCTCGGCAATATCAATTCGGCCCTGGCCGTGGCCATGGCCGGCGTCAGCAACGAAAAGGGCATCTTCCATGTGGTGCCCGGCGGCCATACCGATGCGGTGACCGGCAAGTCCTGCCATTGGAACGTGTTCCGCATCTGCAATACGACGGCGATGGAGGGTGCCGCCGTGGCCGGCGCCATCATCAAGAACATGGGCAAGAAATTCTATTACATCGCCCAGGACTACGCCTTCGGCCACACATTGCAATCTGGCCTGGAGGCGGCCGCCAAGAAACTGGGCGGCGAAACCGTCGGCATCGATTTCTTCCCGCTCGGCACGACCGATTATTCCGCCATCCTGATCAAGGCGAAGTCGGCCAACCCCGATGTGATCATCGATCTCGCCGCAGGCGACGATGGCGTCAACTCGATCAAGCAGGCGGTACAGTTCGGCTTGGACAAGCAGGTTCATATCGCCGGGGCGCAGCAGGAGCTCGAAGTGATGCTCGGCCTGCCGCCCGAGGCGCGGATCGGCACCTGGGTGTTCGAATGGTACTGGAACCAGCCCAATGTGCCGCATGTCGCCGAATTCGTCGACGCGATCAAGAAGAAGAGCGGCGGCCACATGCCGACCGCGCGCACCTGGTTCGGTTTCGCCGCGACCTGGACCTGCGCCTTGGGCGCGGCCGAAGCCAAATCGCTCGAGGCGGTGAAAATCGCCAAGGCGCTGCAAGGTTATCATCTGCCGCCCGAAGTGGCGCTGATGCCTGACGGAGCCTATTTCCGCGAAGGCCAGAACCAGCTGATCCCCAATCTGTTCGTCGGCAACGCCCAGTCGAGCGGGCCTGGCGGCGACGAAGACCTGTTCAAGGTGACCGAGGTCATCAAGGGCGTCGATGTCGCCGGGACCCTCGAAGAGACGGGTTGCCAAATGACTTGGCCCACGTAAGAGTTGTTTGGGGGCTGAATCGAAAACGCCGGGGGCCGCGTTGCGCGTGGCCTTCGGCGGATTGGCGCAGTCGGGGTTGGGGGACAGTTTGCCGTTTAACGATTGTCGGTCGATCCCAGGGAATCGGCGCAGCGGGGTCATGACGCGCGCATGACCGAGCTGATTCTCTTCAATGTCTTCAATGGGCTGATCGTCGGCGCCTTTTACGCGCTGATGGCGCTGGGCCTGTCGCTGATCCTGAATCTGTCGGGAGTCATCAACTTCGCTCATGGCGGGTTCCTGGCGATCGGCGGATTCCTCGCCTTCACACTGATTCCTTATGTCGGCTTCTGGGGCGCGCTGCTGATCGCGCCGATCCTGACCGCCGTCATCGGCCTAGCGGTCGAACGCTGGCTGATCCGCCGGCTCTATGGCCGCGATCCGCTCTATAGCCTGCTGCTGACCTTCGGACTGGCCTATATCTTCGAAGACGGCACGCGTTTCATTTGGGGCGCGCAAGGCCTGCCCTTCCAGGTTCCCGGTTGGCTGACCAGCCCGCTCAGCACCCGATTTTTCTTCCTCACCGGCTATCGCGTTTTCATGGTGATTCTGGTCGCCGTCGCGGTCGGGGGATTGTTCCTCATCCTCAATCGCACGAGGCTGGGGATGCGCATCCGCGCCGGCACCCTCGATCTCGATACGGTCGCGGTGCTGGGCGTCAATGTGCGCTTGCTGCGCAACCTCAATTTCGGACTCGGCATTTATCTGGCCGGATTGGCGGGCGTGTTGGCGGCCGGCCTGCTCGGCCTGTCGCCGACCATCGGCACCAACCTGATCATGCCGAGCTTCGTCGCCATCATCGTCGGCGGGCTGGGCAGTCTGCCGGGAACATTGCTGGGCGGGCTGGTGATCGGCGTTGCCTCGGGCATCACCACCGTGTTCCTGCCGGCGGCCTCTGAGGCGATCATCTATGTGATGATGGGCGCGATCCTCTTGATTCGTCCGCGCGGCCTGCTCGGTGAAGAAGGGCGGACGCAGTGAACGGCCTCAACAAGCGCAACGCCAATATTCTTGTCTGGCTGCTGCTGCTGACCATGCCCTATTGGATGAACGCGCTGGGCGGGTATACCCAGCTCGGCAGCCACGTCGTGATCCTGGCGCTGGCGGCGATGTCGCTCAATTTCCTGTTGGGCTTCACCGGCGTTTTGTCCTTCGGCCATGCCGCCTATTTCGGACTGGCCGCCTATGGCGTCGGCATGACCATCCGCTATCTAGCGCCCAACACGCTGCTGGGCATGTTGGTCGGTGTGGTCCTCGGCACGCTCGCGGCGGCGGCCATCGGCGGATTGATCCGCAAGCTGCGCGGCGTCTATTTCGCGATGGTGACGATTGCCTTCGGCCAGGTGTTTTATTTCATTCCCTATCTCTGGAACAAGGTGACCGGCGGCGACGACGGTCTCTCGGGATGGACGCGAAAGGCGATCGATCTGGGCGTCATCAAGCTCGATATCGAGCACAACAGCATCCTGTTCTATTACTTCGCGCTCGCTTTCTTCGCGATCGCGGTGGGGATCATGGCGCTGCTGTTGCGTTCGCCGTTCGGGCGCACCCTGCTGGCGATCCGCGAGAACGAACGGCGCGCGCGTTTTCTCGGCATTCCGGTCGAGCAGCATATCTGGCTCAGCTTCGTAATCTCGTGCGCGTTTGTCAGCCTGGCCGGCTCGCTCTATGCGCTGCTCAACAATTTCGTCGATCCCCGCTATTTGCGTTGGGACCAGTCGGGCAATCTGGTGATCATGGCGGTGCTGGGCGGCATGCGCTCCTTCTGGGGGCCGCTGATCGGCGCCGCCATCTTCGTGGTGCTGCAGGACTATGTTTCGAGCCAGACCGAGAACTGGATGTCCTTCGTCGGCCTGTTCTTCGTCCTGATCGTGTTGTTCTTCCCGCGCGGCGTGCTCGGCATCATCAAGCGCAAGGTGTCGCCATCGTGAGCCTGCTCCAGGTCAAGAACGTATCGCGCCATTTCGGCAGCTTGGTCGCGGTCAACGACGTCTCGCTGACGGTCGCGCCCGGCGAGTTGCGCGCGGTGATCGGGCCCAATGGCGCGGGCAAGACCACTTTCTTCAATCTGATCAGCGGATTCTTCCCGCCGACCGCGGGATCGATCCTGTTCGACGGCAAGGACGTGACCCAGGTTTCCTCGCATCGCCGTGTCGCCATGGGCATGGCGCGCACCTTCCAGATCACGGAGATCTTTCCCGAACTTAGCGTGCGCGAGAATCTGCGCATCCCCACCGAGGTCGCCGCCGGCTTGCGCCTCAGCTTCTTCCCATCGCGCGCCCGCGACCAGGCGATCATGACCCGCGTCGATGAGCTGTTGGCGATGGGCGGGCTTGCCGACAAGGCGGACCGGCTGGTCGGCGAGTTGCCGCATGGCGATCAGCGCGCCACCGAGATCATCATGTCGCTGGCGCTCAAGCCGCGCCTCTTGTTGCTCGACGAACCGACCGCCGGCATGGGCGACCAGGAAACTCACGACATCACGCGGCTGATCCGCAAGCTGCATCGAGAGCAGAAGCTGACCATCGTGCTGATCGAGCACGATATGCGGGTGGTATTCCATCTCGCCGATCAGATCATGGTGCTCGCCGAGGGATCTGTGTTGGCCGAAGGCACGCCCGCGCAGATCGGCGCCGACGAGCGCGTGCAGACGGCGTATCTCGGTAAGGTCGCATGATCCCGCTCCAGGCCGATTCGATCCACACCTATTACGGCAAGAGCCATATCCTGCACGGTGTTTCGCTTGAATTGCGTGAGGGCGAGATCGTCACACTGTTGGGACGCAACGGCGCCGGCAAAACCACCACGCTGCGAAGTCTGGTCGGGCTGACCCCCGCGCGCACCGGCACCGTGCGCGTCTTCGAAAAGGTCACGACCGACTGGCCGCCTTATTCAGTGGTCGCGCTGGGTGTGGGGTATGTGCCCGAGGGCCGGCGCATCTTCGCCAACCTGACGGTCGAGGAAAATCTCAAAGTGCCGCTGGAGCGTCCGGGCGAGTGGACGATTCCCAAGGTCTACCAGTTGTTCCCGCGCCTGGCCGAGCGCCGCACCAACAAGGGCCGCCAGCTCTCGGGCGGCGAGCAGGAGATGCTGGCGATTGCCCGCGCGCTGCTGATCAATCCGAAAATCCTGATGCTCGACGAGCCCTCGCAAGGCTTGGCGCCGCTGATCGTGCAGGAAGTGTTCAAGGTAGTCGTCGCTATGCGCGACGCGGGAATGTCGGTGCTGCTGGTCGAGCAGAATGTGCGGGCCGCTGTGGCCATCGCCGACCGCGCCTATGTGCTCGACGATGGCCGCGTCGTCTATGAGGGATCGGCGGCCGAGTTCGGGAAGGACGAGGCCCGCGTCCGTGCGCTGGCCGGCGCCAGTTCCGAAGCTTGGGACGAGGCGGGGTAGCGGTCTACTTCCCCATCCGTTCGTTAAGCTTTCCCAACAGACCGAGTAAAATCTTCCGTTCGTGAACCGAGAGCGGCGCCAGCGCCGCCGCTTCATGCGCCATCACCTCGGGCATGATTTTGGCGACCGTCGCCGCGCCGGCCGGCGTCAACGAGAGTTCGACCGAGCGCCGATCGAGATCGCTGGGCAGTCGACGCACCAAGCCACGCCGCTCCAACGCATCGACCAATTTGGTCATGTTGGAGCGCCGGATCAGCAGCGCATCGCCAAGTTGGCCCGCGCGCACACCCGGATTGGCGCCGATCGCCACCAGCGCACACAGCACGCCAGGGCTGATGCCGGTCCCCTCGAAGCGCTCGTGGAACATCTGGAACATCCGCAACTGGATCATGCGGACGAAGAACCCGGTGAGGTCGCCAAGCGCGGCCAGGTCGACTGCCTCAGGCTCCACGCCAGGCGGCACCGACCGTGAGACCGGGATTTGATTATCTTTTATAACTATTTTTCGGCGAGCCAAAACCGTACTCCCGCGGCACGCGGTGGGCGATTGGCTCATCTATAGCGTATTAACAGCACTCTTTCCAATCCGACACGATTTGGACGGACGGCCGGATGGTGCGGCACGCGGGTAATTAGTTTCCGCGTTGACAATAATCGATGCCCATGCGACGAGTCGAGTTGCGTCGGAAGGCCCGCAAAGGGCCGAGCGCCGGACTTCGATTAAAAGCCGAACTTCGATTAAAAATGGGAGGGACCGCTGTGATTCGCATCTCCGCCATTGCGCTGGCCGTTGCGGCCGCGTCGATTTGCGCCGCTTCCCCTGGCTTCGCCGATATGAAGGTCGGGCTGACCATCAGCGCCACCGGGCCGGGCGCCGCTCTGGGCACGCCGGAAATGAAAACCGTGCCGGTTCTGCCGGCCGAGATCGGCGGCCAGAAGGTCCAGTATATCCCGCTCGACGACGCGTCGGATGCCACCAAATCGGCGACCAACATGCGCAAATTCGTGAGCGAGGATAAAGTCGATCTGGTGATCGGCTCGACGCTCACGCTCACCACTTTGCCCCTGGTCGATATCGCCGCCGAGTCGAAGACGGTGCTGATGGCCACCACCGCCGGGGCGATATTGGTCGAGCCGGTCGATGAGAAACGCCGCTGGGTTTACAAGGTCGTCCCCAACGATCGCATCGGCGCTGTTGCTTTGGCCAAATACATGGCGGCGCAGGGCATCAAGACGATCGGCTACATCGCCTTCAACGATGCCTATGGCGAGGCCTGGACGAGGGAAGTGACCAAAGCCTTCCCCGACAACGGCATGCAGATTATCGATACCGAGGCCTATGCCCGCACCGACACCAGCACCACCGCGCAAGTGCTCAAGCTGATCGCCGCCAAGCCCGACGCGATCTTCATCGCCGCCTCGGGTACGCCAGCCACCGTGCCGGCGCGCGAGTTGCGCGAACACGGCTATAAGGGGCCGATGTTCCAGACCCATGGCGTCGCCTCACCCGCCTTCATTCAGGCCGGGGGGCGGGATGTCGAGGGCACCGTGATCTCGGCCGAGCCCTTCGTGGTGGCCAGCCAACTGCCAGATGACAACCCCTTCAAGAAGGTCGGGCTCGACTATGTCGCGAAATACAAAGAGGTGAACGGCACGCCGCCGGCCATCTTCGGCGCCCATGTGGTGGATGCCATGAGCATCATCGCGGCGGCCATGCCCGAGGCATTGAAAAAGGGCATGCCCGGGACCGAGGCGTTCAGGGTGGGTTTGCGCGATTCGATCGAGCAGGTCAAAGGCCTGCATCTCAACAACGGGTTGCTGAGCATGAGCGCGACCGATCATTGCGGCTACGCCGACAGTTCTGCCGTGGTGATGAAGGTCGAGAACGGGGCGTTCAAGCTGATCCAATAGCGGTGAGGGGCGCCGCGGTTCGATAGCGCCGCGACTTCCCACCCAATTCAATCGAGGCGCCCCCGCGTGGATGCGACGATCCTCCTTTCGCTGATCCAGGATGGAATCGTCAATGGGGCCATCTACGCACTGCTGGCGGTGGCGCTGGTTCTGGTCTTCGCTGTCACGCGCGTCATCCTGATTCCGCAAGGCGAGTTCGTGGCGCTGGCCGCGCTCACATTGGCCCAGCTTCAACAGGGAATACCGCCGGGCACGGCGGGGCTGCTGGTAGCCCTCGGCGCAGTGGCCTTTGTGCTCGACCTCCTGCGCGGCGGATCGCGCGCGCCGCGACGATTGGCGCGCCGGGCGCTCATCGACCTCGCAATTCCCATAGCCCTGTTCGAACTCACCCGCCGGGTCGCGCCGCTGCAACTCGGCCCGGTGGCCGAGATCGCGCTCACCTTCCTATTGGTCGCGCCGATGGGGCCGCTCATTTATCGCATCGCCTTCGAGCCGCTGGCCGACGCATCGATCCTGGTGCTGTTGATCGCTGCCGTGGGCGTCCATCTCGCGCTCACGGTTCTAGGCCTGACTTTTTTCGGTGCCGAAGGATTCCGTGCCGAACCGCTGCTTGATTTCAGTCTCGAATTTGGCGGCATCACGATCCAGGCGCAGCAGATCGTGGTGATCGGTGCATCTCTCCTGCTGATGCTGGGGCTGTACCTGTTCTTCGAGCGAACGCTGCAGGGCAAAGCGCTGCGCGCGGTGGCGGTGAATCGCACCGGCGCGCGATTGGTCGGCATTCCCATTGCCGCCTCGGGCCAGACCGCTTTCGCGTTGGCGGCCGGGATCGGCGCAATCTCCGGGATTCTGATAGCGCCCGTCACGATGCTCTATTACGACAGCGGCTTCCTGATCGGCCTCAAAGGATTCGTCGCCGCCATCATCGGCGGACTCGGAAGCTATCCGCTTGCTGTGGCGGGTGCCTTGGGCGTGGGACTGGTGCAATCCTTCGCCGCCTTCTGGACCAGCACCTTCATGGAGGTGGTGGTCTTCATGCTGGTGATTCCGGTGCTGATGCTGCGCTCGTTCCGCGCCGGCCCGGTGGAGGAGGAGTGATGGACCGGCGCGCCATCGTCGCAATCGCGGCGCTCGCCTTCCTCATCGTACCGATGCTGCCCTTCGTGCCAGAATTCTGGGTGGTGCTGCTCGACTATGCCGGCATCGCCGCGCTGGTCGCGCTCGGTCTGGTGTTGCTGACCGGTGTGGGCGGCATGACCTCGTTCGGGCAGGCGGCCTTTGTCGGCATGGGCGCTTACACGAGCGGCGTGCTGACCGCGCATTACGGCGTCTCACCCTGGTTGGCGTTACCGGTGGCGCTGGCAGTGACGGGGCTGGGCGCGCTGATCCTGGGCGCGGTGACGGTGCGGCTTTCGGGCCACTATCTCCCGCTCGGTACCATCGCCTGGGGCATCAGCGCCTTCTATGTATTCGGCAATTTGCAGCTGTTCGGCGGCCATGATGGCGTCACCGATATTCCGCCGCTGTCGCTCGGCTCATTCAAGCTGATCGGCGTGCGACCCTATTGGACGGTGGTGTGGGTTGCTGTCGCGCTGGGCGTGATTTCGACGCAGAACCTATTGCACAGCCGAGTCGGCCGGGCGGTCCGCGCGCTGCGCCAGGGCGCGGTGGCGGCCGAATCCTTCGGCGTTGAGATCTCGCGCACCAAGCTCATGGTGTTCGTGTTCGCCGCTCTGCCGGCTGGGCTGGCGGGATGGCTCTATGCCCATTTCCAGCGTTCGCTCGGTGCCAGCGCGTTCGGCTTGGGCGCCGGCATCTTCTATCTGCTGATGGCGGTGGTGGGCGGCGCAGGGCAGATCTATGGCGCGTTGCTGGGCGCGGGTATCGTGACGGTGCTGCGCGACGTGTTGCAGGATTGGTTGCCGCATATTTTCGGACAAGTCGGCAATTACGAGGACATCGCTTTCGGCATTCTGCTCATCGCTATCCTCCAAATCGCGCGCGGCGGAGTCTGGCCCTTGCTCGCGCGACTAATGCCGAGATTACCATCGCGACCGGTCACGGTAAGTGGCGAGCGATTGGCTCCGGCGCCGCGCGTGGCGCGTGGCGGCGATCTGCTAGCGTTGTCCGAGGTCCACAAACATTTCGGCGGGCTGGCCGCCGTCAACGGCGTCAGCTTCGCGGTCGGGGCAAGCGAGATCGTGGCGCTGATCGGCCCCAACGGCGCCGGCAAAAGCACTTTGTTCAACGCCGTGACCGGCGTAGTGCCGGCCTCGGGCGGCGACATCTCCTTCGCCGGCGCGCCGATATCAGCGCTCTCGCCTCAGACCATCGCGCGGCGCGGCATCGCGCGCACCTTCCAGCATGTGAAGCTGATCCCCGATCTCTCGGTAATCGAGAATGTCGCGCTCGGTGCGCATATCAGGGGCAGCGCCGGGATCGTCCGCGCGATCCTGGGGCTCGATCGCGCCGAGGAACGGCACCTGTTCGCCGAAGCCACCGCGCAGCTGGCGCGCGTCGGACTCGTCGCCGAGATGAATCGGCTGGCCGGGGAATTGGCGCTGGGTCAGATGCGTCTGGTCGAGATCGCCCGCGCGCTCTGCCTCGATCCGGCGATGCTTCTGCTCGACGAGCCAGCCGCGGGGTTGCGCCATTTGGAAAAGCAGGCGCTGGCGGAACTGCTACGCGGCCTGCGCGCCGATGGCATGAGCATTCTCGTGGTCGAGCACGATATGGATTTTGTGATGGGTCTCGCCGACCGGATCGTAGTGCTCGATTTCGGCGAGAAGATCGCTGAGGGCGCGCCCGCCACGATCCGCGCCCATCCCGCCGTGATCGAAGCTTATCTCGGAGGCATCGCTTGACCGCGCCGATGCTCGAACTGCGCAACCTCTCGGTCGCTTATGGCGCGGTGGAAGCCGTGCGCGGTGTTTCGCTGTCGGTTCCTGCCGGGTCGATCGCCACGGTCATCGGCGCCAATGGCGCGGGCAAGACCTCGCTGCTCAATGCCGTGATGGGGATGATCCCGTCATCGGGCGCGGTGCTGCTCGATGGGGCTGAGCAAGGCCATGCTGAGGTCGAAGCGCGCGTCGCCGACGGGATGGTGCTTGTGCCCGAGCGGCGCGAATTGTTCGCCTCGATGATGGTGGAGGATAATCTGCGGCTGGGCGCATTTCGCGCGGGCGCGCGCGGAGCCATGGAGGAAGGACTCGAGTCTGTGTTCCAGCGTTTTCCGCGCCTGCGCGAGCGACGCCGGCAGACAGCGGGCACACTGTCTGGCGGCGAGCGGCAGATGTTGGCGCTG
>Ga0265313_10003870_pt1 | contig 11806 bp, 9 predicted proteins | sample 4123metaG_FD_203122 | JGI IMG/M metagenome (GOLD analysis project Ga0265313, IMG submission 203122) | Rhizosphere microbial communities from Carex aquatilis grown in University of Washington, Seatle, WA, United States - 4-1-23 metaG | ecosystem: Host-associated > Plants > Roots > Rhizosphere >...
AAGCGCGGGAGCCTGTCCCTTCGTCGGGATGCCGTGCCGCTCGTCCCCTGGTTCGTTATGGGCGGAGCGGCAGGGCTGTTCACGGCCTGGGTCGAGCGCCGTTATGTCGGCGCGCACGGCGCGGTCTTCGAACTGAACCTTCTCCAGCGCTTCCTCCTGGCCGGCAGGGTTTGCTGGTTCTATTTCGGCAAGCTTTTCTGGCCTTCGAATCTGGTCTTCATCTACCCCCGCTGGGAAATTGCAGCTACTGCGTTCCGGTCCTGGCTGTGCCCCGCGGCCCTGATTGCCGTTCTGATCGCGCTCTGGCTTCTCCGCCGGAAATCCCGCGGGCCGCTTGCAGCCGCGCTTTTCTTCATCGGGTCCCTCTTTCCGGCCCTCGGATTCTTCAACGTCTATCCGTTCATCTACTCTTTTGTCGCCGACCACTTCCAGTATCTCGCGAGTATGGGCATGGTCGCGCTCGCCGCCGGGGCCTGGGGCCGATGGGGTCAGGTCTCAGATAATGCTCCGCGCTGGCGGAGCATTATCCGAGACCTGGCACCTTTCCTGGTCGTCGGCACTCTCGGCGTTCTCACCTGGCGGCAGAGCCGGATGTACCGGGACCTTGAGACTCTCTACCTGACCACGATTGACAGGAATCCTGGCTGCTGGATGGCCTACAGCAATCTCGGGACGTTGCTTCTGGAGAAAGGGCAGCCTGCGGCGGCCGCGGGCGATCTCACCCGGGCCCTGCAATTGAAGCCCGATTATCCGGAGGGGGAATTCAACCTCGCAAACGCGCTGCGCGCGGAGGGAAGGTACCCGGACGCCATCCTCCACTATGGGGAGGCGCTCCGCCTCAAGCCCGACTATCCCGAGGCCCTGGACAATCTGGGCACCGCGCTGGCCGGCGCCGGACGAACTGCCGAGGCCGTCGCGAGCTACCGCGAAGCCCTGCGGCTTCGGCCCGACTACGCCGAGGCCGAGGTCAACCTGGGAACGGTCCTGCAGAAGACGAGCCCGGGCGCGGCGATCGCCTGCTACGAGCGTGCGCTCCAGATCAGGCCCGACGACCCCGAGGCGGAATACGATCTTGGAATAGCCCTGCGGACGGTCGGCCGGCTGCCGGAGGCGATCGCCCACTACGAGGCCGCCCTGCGGCTCAGGCCGGGGTTTTCCGCCGCCCACAACAACCTCGGCGTCGCGCTCGTCGAGGCCGGGCGGCTGGATGATGCCATCGGGCATTATGAGCAGGCCCTGCGGCTCAGGCCGGACGACGCGGAATTCGAGGACAACCTCGGGGTCGCGCTGGCGCGGGCCGGCCGCCTGCCGGAGGCGATCGCGCATTTTGAGCAGGCTCTCCGGCTGAAGCCCGACTACCGGGCGGCCCATTTCAACCTGAGCATCGCCCTTCGGGATGCGGGACGCACGGAGGAGGCCATCCGGCAATACCGGCAGGCTGTCGCCCACCCGCCTCCAGAATAGGCTCGGCAACCGCGGGCGCATCTGGGATGTCTTACCGCTCCGCCAAGCGCGGTCGTCATCACCATAAATTATGTCAGTCTGGGAATATAAGGTCATCACAAGCGGCAAGGGCGGTTTCGCGACGCCCGCGCTGCTCGAAACTTTTCTGAATCAGCTGGGCAAGGACGAGTGGGAGATCATCCGCTTCCAGTCCCAGCCCGAGAATCCGCTCGCCTTCACGGGCCTGGCAAGGCGCCCGACCCAGCGGGACTGGACCCTGGAGGATGCGATCGCCACCGCCGCCAGGACCGAGGCCGACAAGCTGCGCGCCGAATTCGCCGCAAAATTCAAGGAGGGCTCGGGGTCCTCCGCCGAGGAGAAGCCGGAGGCGAGCGCCCTCGACAAGGCCGACGCCGACGACGGGTATCGCAAGGTTCGCGACACCGAGCGCGATTTCGATCCGGATTCTCCGGAGGATGGCGGCGAGGGGGGCGATTGGGAGAAGCTGGGCTCCGAGGACGAACTCCCGACGTTCTTCGAGGCCCTTCGCCCGCACATGCGGCGCAACCAGCGGGGCCCCGGCCTTTCCGTCGGCGTCGACCATCTGGCCAAGAAATGGCAGCTGACGGAACAGGAAGTCATCGGCGCCCTGAAGGAGTGCGGCCTGGGCGTGCCCGAGGACGAGGACTCCGACCCCGTGTTCGTCGAGTACGACGGCGATCTTTTCTGGGTGAACATCAACCGGCGCGGCGAGCTCTGGATAAACACCAAGGAAAAGCCCAGGGCCGCCTTTCGCGTGGTTCAGGGAAAGCGCGTTGAGCCCGAAAGCGCCGGCGAGGCATCCGGAACGCGCGAGCCTGGCGCCTCCGGCGAAGGCGCCGGAAATGCCGAACAGCCCTCCGCGGAGGGACAGAATCCCCAGCACGAACACTCCCGCGGCGGCCGGCGCAATCCCCGGAACCAGCCCTCGGAAGCTTCCCAGCCGGCGCCGACCGGTCCCGAACTCCTTGAGAAGATCGGCCCCCTGATGCGGCGCAACCGCCGGGGCAGCGGCATATCGGGCAGCGTGAGCTTTCTTGCGCGGGCGCTCCGGTGCGGGGAGGAAGACCTCACCGCCGCACTCGTTGCGCTCGGCCTTGCCGTGCCCTCGGGCCACGAAGACCAGCCCGCCCCGCTCGAGATCGGCGGGCGCCTCTGGTGGCTGAACCATGACCAGCGCGGCGGCATCTGGATCAACGGCGATGAAAAGGGCGCGCCCGAAGGTGGCGCGCCGGAAATGCCCGCTTCGGCCCCGCCCGAGGCCCCGGCGCCCTCCGACGGCCTGTCTGCTCCGCTCGCCGCGGTCCGCCTGCTCCTTGCCCCGACAAAGACGGGCGGATTTGCCGCCGAGGTCGACCGCCTGGCGGAGACGCTGGGCAAGAGCCGCGACGATTTCCTTGCGACGCTGACCGGGACCGGGCTGAAGGTTCCGGAGAAGGCGCGTGAAAAGCCGGTCTTCGTCGAGCATGGCGCGGAGATATTTTGGCTGAACCGGAGCGCCAAGGATGAGCTCTGGCTGAACGCCAAGGCCTCCAAGTACGCCGACGGGGGATCTGGAAGGCGGGCGCCGCGCGGGAAGCGGGACGCCTCGGACGGCGCATGAATCGGGTTCCCTGGATCGCGGCCGCGGCGGCCCTCCTGGGGGCCAGCGGCCTCGGCCTCGCCGAGGCGTATGCGGCCGCCTCCGGCCTTCCCGCCTGGACGGCCGATGTCGGAGCCAGGAGCGTCCCGTCCGAGGGGAGGAGCTTCCCTGCGGTGGACTTCGGCGCGGCCAACGACGGCGTCACGCTTTCCACGGCCGCGATCCAGCGCGCGATAGACGCCTGCGCGGGCGCTGGCGGCGGAGTCGTCACCTTTTCCCCAGGCACCTACCTGACGGGTTCGATATACCTCAAAAGCAACGTACACCTCCGCGTCGACGCCGGCGTGACCCTGCTCGGCGTGCCGGATGACGCGGCGTATCCCCGGCTGCCGACCCGGGTGGCCGGGATCGAGATGGTGTGGCCCTCGGGGCTGATCAACGTAGATGGGCAGACCAATGTGAAGATTTCCGGGGCCGGCACGATCGACGGCCAGGGCAAGTTCTGGTGGGACAAGTACAGGGCCCTTCGGAAGACCTATGAGCCGCGCGGGCTGCGCTGGGCGGCCGATTACGACTGCGAGCGCGCCCGGCTGATCGTAATCTACAAGTCGGCCGACGTCACCCTCCAGGGGCTGCACCTGCGCCGCTCCGGCTTCTGGACCGTGCAGGTGTGCTACGACGAGCACGTCACCGTCGACGGAGTCACGATCAGCGACAACGGGGGGCCGAGCACGGACGGGGTCGATGTCGATTCCTCCCGCCGGGTGCTGGTTCAAAACTGCATGATCGAGAACAACGACGACTGCATTTGCATCAAGTCGGGGCGCGATTTCGACGGCCTTCGCGTCGCCCGTCCGACGGAGTATGTCGTCATCCGCGGAAACACGACGCTCCATGGCGGAGGCATCATCTCCTTCGGGAGCGAGACATCCGGCGGAATCCGGCACATCGTCGCCTATGACGACACGGGCATCGGAACGGCCGAGGGCATTCGCTTCAAGTCGGCCCGCACGCGCGGCGGCTACATCGAGGACGTCCTCATCCGGGACGTGAAGATGCAGAACGTGCCGCTCCCGTTCACCTTCACCCTGGATTGGAACCCGGCCTTCAGCTACGCGGTCATTCCCGCGGGCATGGCCGCGGTTCCCGACTACTGGAAGGTGATGGCCACGCCGGTCGAGCCGGCGGCGCGGGGCCTGTGCGCGATCCGAGGCATCACGATCGAGGGGGTTGTCGCGACCGGCGCCCGGCGCATTTTTACGGCGGAGGGGCTTCCGGAGAAGCCGCTTGAGAATGTGCGCTGGAAAGACATCACGGTTCAGGCCCGGCAGGCCGGCAGCATCGAATACGCCCGCGACTGGACCATGGAAAATGTCAGGTTTGAGACCTCGAACGGGGAGCCCGTGTCGATCTCCCACTGCGAGAACGTCCCCGCGCCCGTCATCGTGAAATCGGTGTCGGCGGCTGGGGCCGCAGGCGCGCCGTCAGGCTGATCCGCGCCTCGGCGAAGCGGTCCGCGCCGTCCGGGGCCGCCGTCAGGACGAGGCTGTCCACGGAGACTCCCGGCTGCCGGCAGACCTTGCGGATCGTGTCCACGATATCCGACCACGATCCCAGTCCGGGGTGGTCGTACGCGAGGGTGCGGCGCCGGATCGCGAGCCCATCCGCGACCCCGGCCGAGCCGGCAACGATTTTCCAGCGCGGGCTCCATTCCGCGATCCAGCGCCCGAATGATTCCGGGTCGGGCAGCCGCGAGCGCGCTGCCGTCAGCCTCGACTCGAGCGCCGCCGGATCGCCCGCGGGCGGGGGATCCGGCAGCAGTGAGCCCTGCCACGAGAAGTCGGATCGCCGGTCTCGCGGGCCGGCGGACTCCGACGGATCCGCCACCCGCCAGCGCGCGTCCCCGGCGCAGAGCGCGGCGCGGAAGCGTGCCAGGGCGTCTTCGGAGGATCCGGATCCGTCGTAGACGCGGCCGCGGATTGAAAACTGGCCTTCCTCGCAGGTCACCTGGCTCAGGGTGATGGCGGGCGGCGTGGCCGTGGCCAGTGCGGCTAGCAGGTCTCCCTCCCGCTGCGTCCCGGGATCCGCTTGGGCGATGTCCCGCGTCAGAGCCCCGATCTGGGCATCGGTGGCGGCGCGGATGGCTGCCCGGGCATGTTCTTGCGCCGCGCTCTCCGCATCCCGGCGCATGCGGGCGTGGTCGCGGCGCTCCAGGCCGAGAAGGATGGCAGCGAACGCCGCGACGGCCGCCGCCGCCGCGATTTTCCGGCGGCGTGAAAATATTCCCGCCCCTCGCCGCCGTGCGCTCACAGGCTCGTCAGATAATAGTACACGTCGACGAGGCCCGTTCCGCCCGCGTCCTTGGCATAGACCACCGCTCCCTGGGTCTGATCGAGCCCCGCGGGAGTGGCCGCCGCGTTCTGGACGAGGCCGATCCCGTCGACGTCCAGGGCGAGCTGGTAGGCGTCCGAGGTCGGCACGTTCTTGATGATCAGGTAGGCGACGCGGGTTCCCGGGGGAAGCGGCGTGCCGTTGCCCGCGAGGTTGAACGCGCAGGCTGCCGCCGGGGCTCCGGTCGCGCCCGGGTTGCTGGCGCCATCCGATATCGCGCATTCGGCGCGGGTGGCCGCGCCGTAGTCCGCGGTCGGGGCGGTCGCGTTCGTGTAGCTTTCCGATACCGCCGACCAGGTGACGGGCACCGCGCCCGAGGCCAGCGCGAAGTTCTGGGCTCCCATCCTCAGGCTGAGCGGACGGTCGATGAGCCCTTCGGCGAGGAGCAGGTTGTCGAGGGTGGCCGCCTTGGAGGCGGCGGCCGTATTGAGGGCGGGGGTGCCGGTCCACTGGGCTGCCGGGAGGACGGGCGCCGCACTGATGCCCGATTCCGTGACCGGAATCGTGCCAATCGAGCCCGGCTTCGCGAGGTAGGCCGTTACGGCGCTCCGCACGACCGTCGCGGTCCCCTCCGCGTTCCGCAGCCGGGCGCTTTGGAGCACTTTTGCGACCGCGGGTATGCCGATCGCGATGATCGCCGCGATCACGGCGAGCACGGCGAGGATTTCGACGAGCGTGAAGGCTGCCTGATGCTGTTTTTTCATTTGTGAAGGGTATGATAGCAACCGTCGGCTCCGGGCCGCTCCTCGACCGCGGCGTAGACCTCCTCGATGGTCGTCCGCCCGAGCGCGGCCTTGCGCACGCCGTCCTCGAAAAGCGTGCGGCAGCCCCGCGCGCGCAGATGCGGCAGCAGGCCCGCCGGGCCGTTGCACCGTGCGAGCTGGCGCTCGAGGCCCAGCAGGGGAAAGACCTCGACGATGGCGGTCCGTCCCCGGTAGCCCCGGCCCCGGCAGGCCTCGCAGGCGCCGTCGCCGGCGGCGAAGAAGCCGAGGCCGCCGGGCGGGGCTTCGGCGGTGGGCAGCAGGACCTGAAACCGATTCAGCAGCAGGTCGTTCTGGGGGTGCGGCCTGCGGCAGGCCTCGCACGGGCGCCGGACCAGCCGCTGGGCGATCACGCCCCGCAGGGCGCCCGCCACCATGAGGGGATCCAGGCCGATGTCCTTCAGCCGCGCCACTGCGCCGAGGGCGTCATGGGTGTGGAGGGTGCTGAAGCAGAGATGGCCCGTGAGCGCGGCCTTCAGCGTGATCTCGGCTGTCTTGAGGTCGCGGGTCTCGCCGATCAGAAGGACGTCCGGATCGTGCCGCAGCACATGGCGCAGGAGTTCGCTGAACGTGCGCCCGATCCGCTCGTCCACGCCGATCTGGAGGAAGAAGCGCGGATGCCGGGTTTCGACCGGCTCCTCGAGCGTGATGATCTTCAGCGCGTCGATTTCCCGCGGCGGCAGGTTGTTGAGCATGGAATAGAGAAGCGTCGTCTTCCCCGCGCCGGTCGGGCCGGTGACGTAGACCAGGCCGTTCGGAAGCTCCAGGAGCTCCCTCAGGCGCGCGATCTCCTCCGGGAAGAACCCCATCTCCTCGAACGAACGGACGCCCGCCTGCTCGTCGATGATCCGGACGACGATCGACTCGCCGTTGATCGCCGGCAGGCACGAGAAGCGCAGGTGGTAGCGCCGGGCGCCCACCGCGAGCAGGCCCTGCCCGTCCTGGGGAAGCCGCCGTTCGGCGATGTCCATGTGCCCGGCGATCTTCGCGGCCTGGATGACGGATTCGCTCTGGATGCGCTCGATTCGCCCCTTGTGGACGAGATGGCCGTCCACCCGGTGCCGAATGTCGAGGCTCCGCTCGCGGGGCTCCAGATGGAGATCCGTGGCGCCGTCGGCCACGGCGTCGCGCAGGATCGCCTGGAAGCGGTCGGAAGGGGAGGGCGCGGACGGCATGGCGCTCAGTCCACCGGTTCGGCCGCAAGGAATATGACGAGCTCCGTTCGTGTCCGTATGCGTCCGGTCGTTCCGAACGCCTTTCCCAGGAGCGGAACCGCCGCCAGGCCGGGCACGCCGCGCGATTGCGTGGCGGTTGCGTCATAGATGAGCCCTCCGATCATCACCGATTGGTCGGGATGGAGCCGCGCGATGGTCGAGAGCGCCTTGATGTCCATTCGCGGGGCCGTCTGCTGCCCATCGGGCGAGGTGTCGACGCCGATCAGCTGGGTGATTGCCGGAAGGACATCCACGGTCACCGTCCCGTCGCCGTTCACCTCGGGAGTCACGTAGAGCACGGTGCCGATCGTGATGGCGCTCTGCGCGTAGCTGTTCTGCGTGGTGGCGAATGGCGCCGCGGCCCCCGCCTGGTTGATTGTCGTCGAATTCGACAGCGAGAAGAAGGTCTGCTCGGTCCCGACTTTGACGAACGCGGTCTGGTTGCTGAGGCTGAGGACCGAGGGATTGGAGACGGCGCTCACATCGCCCTGCTGGCTCAGGGCCTTGATGACCGCGGATATCCCGCTCGTGGCGAGCGTCCCGGAGATCGTTCCGGCGGCGAGTGTCTGGCCGCCTATCGCGGAGAACCCGGTCGATGTTCCGAGCCCGGCGAGCGTCAGCCCGCCCGCGCGCGCGCCCGCCTGGGACCAGTCGACGCCGAGCTGGTGCTGCGAGTCGAGCCCGACCTCGATCACGCGGGCGACGATCCTGACCTGGCGGGAGATCCGCCGGTTGATGGTCGCCATGAATTCGCGGAAGTCCTCCTGCCGGGATGGGGGCGCGGTGACGACGGCCAGTCCCGCGAATTTATTGACGATGACGCTTTCGCCCGGCTGCGCCAGGGCTGTCAGCTCGGACTGGACGTCGGCCCAGAACGTATTCTGGTTCTGCTGCAGGATGGACAGGTTGGTCTGGTCGTTCTGTCCCGTTCCGGCCGCGGAAGCGGGATAGCCCCCGGCCTGTCCGGCCGGGGACGGGGAGCCCGCGCCGGCCTGCGCGGACAGGGTGACATTGCTGCCGCCCTGGGCTGAGCGCGTCATCTGCGGATAGTCTATCTCGTAGAATCGGGTCGCATTCCGTCGCACCGCGATCAGCCGTCCCTCCCTCTGCCAATAGAGGCCCTGCGATTTCGCGAGCGCATCGACCAGGTCGCGGACCGTCCCGCGGCGCATCTCCAGGGTCACGTCGCCCTTCGCCGCGGGATCCACGACAAAGGTGATTCCGGAGGATCTGCTCACCTCCAGGAATGCCGCGGCTATCGGAACCTCCATGGCATGGAATGACGGCACGGGCGCGTCCAGCGGGTCGGATGCCGCCGCGGCCGGATTTCGCGAGAGCCGGTAGACAGGCCACGGCAAATCCGCCCGCGCGGGGCACGCGACCAGGGCGATGACGATCGGGAGGATGATCCGGAAGCAGTCGGGCATGGCCACGCTTCTAGCCCTTCCGCGCCGCAAGCAGAGACCCGAGCGTCGCCGGGTGCGCGGCCCATCGGATGGCCTCCGCGCGCTCGATCACCCGCCTGCGGCACAGGTCCTCCAGGGACTGGTCCATCGAAATCATCCCGTGGCCGCTGCCGGTCGCGATCTCGTTTGCGAGCAGGTGATGCCGGCCCCCCGGTTCGGCGATCAGGTGCCGGATTCCGTGGGTCGCGAGCATGAGCTCGAATGCGCCGGCGAGCGTCCCTTCCCGCGTCCGCACGAGCTGCTGCGCGAGGACGGCCACCAGGCTCTTCGCAAGCTGCAGGCGGACTTCCGCAGCGCGGCCCGACGGATAGGCGTCCACGATCCGCGAAACCGCGTCGCGGGCGGTCCCGCAGTGGAGCGTCCCGAGCACGAGGTGCCCCGTCTCGGCCGCGGTCAGCGCCGCGGAGATCGTCTCGCAGTCCCTCATTTCACCGACGAGGATGACGTCCGGATCGCTGCGCAGGGCTCCCCTCAGCGCTTCCGCGAAGTCCGAGAAATCCAACCCTTTCTGCTGTTGCCGGACGATGCCGCGCCGATTTCCGTGCCGGAACTCGATCGGATCCTCGAAGGTGAGGATGACGTCCTCGTTGCTTGCGTTCAGATGATCGACCGCGGCGGCCAGGGTCGTGGACTTGCCCGAGCCCGCCGGCCCGGTGACCAGGATCAGCCCGCGGTGGCTCGATAGGGCGGCGCGGCGGAACGCTGGGGGCGCCCCCAGCGCCTCGAGCGATCGAATCCGGCCCGGGATATGCCGGAGGTTGAGGCAGAACGCCCCTCCGGCTGAGTAGGAGTGGAGGCGGAAGAACTCTCCCCGGTATTCGAAGGCGGCGTCGCGTCCGCTGGGGACGGGGGATGGGCAGCCCAGCGCCGCCATCGCCATCGCCTGGAGGCGGGGCTCCCCGATCGGGGGCTGGTCGAGGCGCCGCATGGATCCGCACAGACGGACGCTGCAGGGTTCCCCTCCGCGAAACTGCCAGTCGGAGGCGCCGGCGGCCAGGCCGACGTCGAGCTCGCCAAAGAGATTGTCCGGATCCGGAGGGCCGGGGAGTTGCGGGGCATCCATGCCCCGATGATAGCAAGTCCCGCCGGCCGCGCTTAACCGGCCGTTAAACGTTGTAGTGCTGGAGCGGCACCGGATCGAGCACCTGGGTGCCCTGCATCCGCGCCGAAAGCTGCTGCGCGAACCAGGCCCGCGCGGGGGGGTCTCCGTGAGTGAGGACGATGCTGCGGGCTCCGGTCTGGACCGCGAACTGCGCCAGCTCCTCGCGGTCGGCATGCCCGCTCAATTCGAACCGCTCGACGCTAGCCTTCACCTTCGCCCTCACATGGGCGGCCTTGAATTCGAACGTGTCGCCGTGCGCGGCCGCCAGCAGCTGGCCTCCGGGCGTGTCCGGATCGCAGTAACCCACGAAGCCGATCGAGTTGCGGGCCTTGCCCAGGAGCCCCGAGGCGAGCGTGTAGCTCGGCGTGCGCTCGACCAGCATTCCCGAACTGACGATGTAGAGCGCGTTCTGCCCCGGGTCCTCGCCCGCCTTGAGCTGGCGGGGCAGGGGGCGCACCTTGAGATCCTTGACGACGGACCTGCGAAACTGGATGTGATTCGTCTTTCGGCTGATCTCGTCGAAATAGTCGACCAGGTCCATTCCCAGGCCGGAGGCGTAGATCGGGCAGTCCACGATCCGGCGGAAGCGGCGCGCGTCGTGAACGATGGCGAGGATCTCCTGCATCCGTCCGAGCGCGAATACGGGGATCAGGAACGAGCCCCCCGCCTGGATCGTGCGGTTGATCCCGTCCGCCAGGCGCGCCATCTCCGAGGCGCGGCTCTTTCCGGGCGGACGTTCGGTCGCGCCCCGCGTCGTCTCCATGACGAGGGTGTCGAACCGGCCCGAGGGGAACTGCGCGCCCTTCTGGGTCCGCTGGTCGTCGAACATGACGTCCCCCGTGAAGAAAATCGCGCGATCCTTGTGCCGGATCTCGACACCCGCGGCGCCCGCGACGTGTCCCGCGTAATGGAAGGTCACGGAGATCTCGTCCTTTCCGGAACGGAAGCGCCGGGGGACGCCGAAGGGCAGGCCCGCGAAGCGCTTCACGCAGCGGTCGATCTCGTCGTGCGTGAACAGGGGATAGTCGGGGATGTTCTCGGACTCCCGCTGGCGCATCATGACGTTCGCGGAATTGTGGAGCATCCGCCCGACCAGCATGCTGCTCGATGTCGTCATGAGGACCGGCACGCCGGGATGCTCGCGCATCGCCACGGGCAGGCTGCCGATGTGGTCCAGGTGCGAATGCGTGATTATGATCAGGTCCAGCTTCTGGCCGCGCAGCGCCGAGAGGTCCGGCGTCGCGGCGCGCCCCGTCTTCTTCGGATTGAGGCCGCAGTCGAGCAGCACCGACAGCCCGCCGATCTTCAGGAAGAACGAATTGGCGCCGATGCCGCCGTCGCGATTCAGGTCGATCAGGTCCATGGTCAGCGCATCGCCTGCTCCCTCAGATGCACGATCTGGTCGAATTGCTTCGGCGATATCAGCCGCCGGGGCACGCGGGTGGACGCCTCCGAGACCAGCCTGTCCCAGTCTTCGTCGCTCGGCTTGTGGGGCACCCAGGAGGTGAAGCGCCCCTCCTGGCGCTGCCAGGTGATGCCGCTGCCGTAGATCGCGGCCGAGACCTGGAATTTCCCGAGCTCGGGATCCCTGACCCACCAGTTGAATTCCTTGGTCATGCCGCGTTGTGCTGGGGAACGTCCTCGCGTCCGCCGAGCTCGAATTCCGCCAGCGTCCGGCCGGCGCAGAACCCGCCGTTTTTCTCCGCGATGCGCCGCACGCACAGGCGATCCCCGGCCAGGTCGACGACGCAGCCCCCGAAGGGCGGCGAGAAGGAGCCCGTGTTGATGACGACGACGCCCGAGGGCCT
>Ga0265313_10003871_pt1 | contig 11804 bp, 11 predicted proteins | sample 4123metaG_FD_203122 | JGI IMG/M metagenome (GOLD analysis project Ga0265313, IMG submission 203122) | Rhizosphere microbial communities from Carex aquatilis grown in University of Washington, Seatle, WA, United States - 4-1-23 metaG | ecosystem: Host-associated > Plants > Roots > Rhizosphere >...
CGAAGCCGTCGTCCGCTCGCAGGGCGCCGCCGGCGCCGCCTGGCACGATGCCGCCTCGCGCCGTCTGGCCGCGGCCCCGCCCGGCCCGGTCCTCGACACCACTGGCGCCGGCGACTGCCTCGCCGGATGGTTCGTCGGCGAGCGCCTCCAGGGCCGGCCGCCGTTCGAGGCTCTCCTCGCCGCCGTTCATGCCGCAAGCCTGAGCTGCGCCGGTCTCGGCGCCAACCAGTCCTATCCCCGACGCCAGGATGTCGCTGCGTCGATCATGAAAGGCCGCGCCTGACCGATGACCGCCCCCGTCGTTCATCCTCCCAAGCCCAATGCCCTGAGAACCCTGTTTCCACGCCGCCGTCCGGTCATCGGCGTCATTCACCTGCGCCCGCTGCCGGGCGCCCCGCGCTACGCCGGCGAGGCCATGCGCGACGTCTACGCCGCGGCCGCCGCCGACGCGCGCACCCTGGCAGCCGGCGGCATCGACGGCATCATCATCGAGAATGCCAGCGACATGCCGTTCCGCCGGCCCGAGCTGATCGGGCCCGAGACCGTCGCGGCGTTGACCGCCGCCTGCCTCGAGGTGCGCGCCGCCGTCGACGTGCCGATCGGCATTACCTGCGTCGCCAATGGCGTCATCCCCGCCCTCGCCGTCGCCAAGGCTGTGGGTGCGCGCTGGGTGCGCGCCAACCAGTGGGTGAACGCCTACGTCGCCAACGAGGGCCTGCTCAATGGCCCGGCGCCCGAAGCCTTGCGCTTCCGCTCGATGATCGGCGCGCAGGACGTGTTCGTCTTCGCCGACGTCCACGTCAAGTTCGGCGCCCACGCCATCACCGCCGACCGCTCGATCTCCGAGCAGGCCACCGATGCCGAGTGGTTCGACGCCGATGTCCTCATCGCCAGCGGCACGAGAACCGGCTCACCGACCGAGCCCGAGGAAGTGGCCGCCGTGCGCAACGGCACCAACCTTCCCGTCATCGTCGGATCGGGACTGGACCCCGCCCAGCTCCCCAGGCTCTTCCGCGTCGCCGACGGCGCCATCGTCGGACAATGGCTCAAGCAGGACGGCCTCTGGTGGAAGCCGGTCGATCCTGTCCGCGTCGAACTTCTGATGACGGCTGCAGCAGCAGCTCAAGAATAACAACGAGGAAATCCCGAAGCCGAACGCCGTGAACCCATCCAGACAGGAGACCAAGCCATGACCGCCGACACGACAACCAAGCCATCCGCGCGACAAATCTACACGCGCGATGCGACGGGCCTGCGAAAGGAAGCCGGGCCGTTCGACATATTCGTCTACAACGTCAACAATCAGAACATCGCGCTCGGCGTCATCTTCCTGTTCGGCGGTCTCGCCTCCTACGCCGGCGGCAACTTCGCCCTGTCGGTGCTCCTGGCCACAGTCCTGGTCGTCCCGATCTACGTAGTCTACTCGCGTCTTTCCGCCGACATGCCGCGCTCGGGAGGCGACTACGTCTGGGTCAGCCGCATCATGGGTCGCGGCGCCGGGCCGCTGCTTGGATTTACCGTCGCCGCCACCTGGATCATGTCGGCCTTCGTCTCGATCGGCGCTCCGATGGTGTTCATGACCCAGTTCGGCATCGCTCCTTTCCTGCGCGAGTTGGGCAGCGCCATGGGATCGCCCGCCATCTCCCACGCCGGCGACTGGGTCTACAGCAACAACGGCACGCTCATCGTCGGCTCGATCTTCCTCCTCGCCTTCACCGTCGTCATGCTGGTCGGCGTGCGCGCATACATGGTTCTGCAGCGCTACGCCTTCTATCTCGCCTGCCTCGGCCTGCTGATCGCGCTCGTCTGCCTGTTCTTCACCAGCCGCGAGGGTTTCGCGGCCGCCTTCAACTCCTATGTCCAGAGCCTGGGCGGCACGGCGGGCGCCTTCGATCTCGCGCAGAAGGCCGGCACGGCGACCGCGGACCAGCCCTTCTCGTCGACCTCCACCTACTACGCCTCGATCTGGGCGCTCTACATGGTGCTCTTCGGCGCGACCTCCTGCTACATCGGCGGCGAGGTGCGGCAGCCGGCGCGAACCCAGCGCCTCGGCATGTTCGGGTCGCTGGCCTTCACCGCCATCGGGCTGCTGCTGCTGACCGTCGCGCTGCTGCGCATCGGCGGTGAGGCCTTCTTCATGGGCCTCGGCTCGGCCAACCTCGGCCTCGCCTACGCCCCCACCTACAATGAGTTCGTCTATGCCCTATTCGCGCCGAACTGGATCTGGGCGATCGTCATGGGAGTGACCTTCTTCTTCTGGACCTACGTCTGGATGCCCATCAACTACTTCACCGCCACCCGCCTGCTTCTGGCGCTCTCCCTCGACGGCTATCTGCCGCGCTCGCTCTCCCACGTGAACAGGCGCTTTGCGACGCCCGACGTCGCCATCCTGGTCTGTGCCGTCTTCGGCCTCCTCTCGCTTTATCTTTTCGTGGCCGGCGTGATTTCCACCATCACCCTGGTCTTCGCCTGCGGCGTGATGTTCGCAATCACCGGCATTGCGGCGATGATCTATCCTTTCTCCATGCGCCGCACGTGGGAAGCTTCTGGCCCGCAGCGCTTCCTCGGCATTCCGGTCATCTCGCTCTGGGGTGCCGCACAGACGATCTTCTCGCTTGTCGTGCTCCAGATCTTCTGGGCCGACCCGGTGGCTGGGCTCCATCTCAGCTGGTCGAACACTGTCATCAATGTCGGCGCCCCGATTCTCGCCTTCATCGTCGGCGCCCTGGTTATCGCTATCCGCCGCAGAGGGGGCACCGATCTCGCCCTGGCGACGGCCGAAATCCCGGTGGAGTAGCCCATGCGCTATCCTGAAGCCGGCGGCGTCCTGCACACCGGGCCCGCCACCTTCTTCGGTCTGTCGCACGAACCCGAGCCGTCGCCGGCGGCTCGGGTGGCGATCGTGGGGGTGCCCTGGGACGAGGGCAATGGAGGCCGCAACGGCGCCAACTACGGCCCCCGCGCCGTCCGCGATGCCTCCGGCTGGTTCACCTCCTACGACTACCGGCGGCGGCGTGACGTCTGGGAAGCGCTGCCCGCCGTCGACGGAGGCGACATCCATGTCGTTCCCGGCGATCCGGCGCGCACGATGGAGCGCGTGGCCGAGCGCGCGGAAGCCCTTATCCGCCGGGGCATCCTCCCCTATTTCGTCGGCGGCAACCACGCCATCACCATCGGCACCGCAGCCGGCGCATCGAAGGCCGTCTCCGGCAACATGGGTTACCTCAGCATCGACACGCACCTCGATACCGCTCCGGGTTGGGGCGGGTCGACCTACGCCTCCGGCTGCCCCACCAACCGCGCCGCCAGCCTCCCCAACGTGCGCGGCGAGAACGTCGTGGTCTATGGCGTGCACGGCTGGCTCAACGCGCGGGAGCATTTCGAGATCGCCGACACGCTTGGCATCCGCTGGTATGGCGTCGACGAGATCCGCGAGCGCGGCATCGCCGAGAGTCTCGCCGAGGCAATCGCGCTGGCAAGCCGCGGCGTCGACGGCCTCTATGTCACCTTCGACATGGACTCAATCGACAGCTCCGCCGCGCCCGGCGGCGGCACGCCGGAGGCCGACGGGTTCACCGGGCGGGAGGCCATCCAGATCGCCCGCATGACCGGCAGCGCCCGTCCCGTGATGGTCGACATCGTCGAGATCGCGCCCATGTACGAGCTTTCCGGCGCCACCCCGCGCCTGGCGTGCTCGATCATGATGGAAACGCTGGCGGCCTTCGCGGCAGCCGCGACAAAATGATGGCGCAGCCGGCCGGCCCCGATCTCGTTGCCGAAGCCGGGCGTATCCTCGCTGCGGCCCGCGCCGCCCGCCTGACGCTGGGCGTGCTCGGCGGGGTCGGCATCGCCCTGCGCTGCGCGGCTGCCGGATTGCCGCCGCTTGCGCGGGAATACGGCGATATCGACCTCGCCGTCGCCCGCGGCGAGCGGGCTCGCCTGGAGCCGCTGATGGCGGAACTGGGCTACCAGCCGGACCGCGAGACCAATCTCCTGTTCGGGCGCGAGCGGCTGATCTACTTCGACACCCGGCGCGGGATGCACGTCGACGTCATGGTCGACCATCTGCACATGTGCCACGAGGTTCCCTTCGTTTTCGCCAAGGACGGCAACCTCACCGCCGCCTGCCTGCTGCTGACCAAGCTGCAGGTGGTGCAGACCACCGACAAGGACCTGCGCGACATCGTTGCCGTGCTCGTCGATTTGCCGTTCGGAACCGAACCGCACGCCATCGATCTCGACTGGCTGAGCACGCTTTGCGCCAGGGACTGGGGCCTGTGGCGCACCGCCACGGACGTGGCCGAACGCGTCGCCGAATTCGGCGCGACCCTCGGCCCGCTTCCCGGAAGCTTCGCGCTTGCCGCGCAACTCGAGACGCTGACCGCGAGGCTGGAGAGCGCCCCCAAGACGCTCGGCTGGAAGGCGCGGGCCGCCATCGGCCGGCGCGTTCAATGGTACGAGCTGCCCGACGAAGGAACCAAGAGAGCATGAGTTTTCTCGGCGGCCTGTTCGGCCGGCGCGCGGGGCGCGACTTCCGCATTTATTACACCGGCGACATTCACGGATCGGAGCTCTGCTTCCGCAAGCTGCTGCGCGCTCACGAATTCTACGCCGTCGATGCCGTCATCGTCGGCGGCGACATCACCGGCAAGGCCATGCTGCCCATCGTCGAGCAGCCGGACGGAACGTTCGTGGCGCGGCTGCAGGGCAGCGAGCGCAGGGTCACCGCGGAGGAATTGCCCAAACTCGAGGACGGCATCCGCTTCAACGGCTTCTATCCCCATCGTTGTTCCCCGGCCGAGCATGCCCGCCTCGACGCCGACGAGGACTTCCGGCGCAAGGTATTCACGAGCGTCATGGTCGAGCAGGTCGCCCGCTGGCGCGCCATGGCCGCCGAGCGTACCAACGCCGGGCTGCCGATGTTCATCATGCCCGGCAACGACGACGAGTTCGCCATCGATCCGGCGCTCGAAGGCGACGGCGTGGTCAATCCGGATGGCCGGGTCGTCGAACTCGGACCGCTGCAGATGATGTCGTGCGCCTGGGCCAACCCGACGCCGTGGCACAGCCCGCGGGAGGAACCCGAGGAGGCGCTCGCCTTGCGCCTCGAGCGCATGGCGAAGGCGCTGGCGCCGGGCCGGCCGACGGTCATGAACCTGCACTGCCCGCCCTTCGATTCCTCCCTCGACATGGCGCCGAAGCTTACCCCCGATCTGCGGCCGGTGACCTCGGGAGGACAGCCGGTACTTGCTCCGGTTGGCTCACACGCGGTGCGCGCGCTCATCGAATCGGTGCAGCCGGTGCTCAGCCTGCACGGCCACATCCACGAATCCCGCGGCATCGCGAAAATCGGCGTCACCACCTGCGTCAATCCCGGCAGCCAGTATTCGGAAGGCCGGCTGGACGGCGCCGTCGTCGAGATTTCGGGCAACGAAGTGCGCAGTTGCCAGCTTGTGTCCGGTTGAACGTGTCCGACGCCGGCATGGGCGTTGGATCTGCGGAAACGACCCCGCCCGTCAGCAGCTCGCCTTCGGATCGAGGGAGTGCGCCTGCTTGCAATCTACATCCGCATTCAAGGCATCCCCCTTCTCTTGGTACGCCCTGCTCCGAGCCGCGTAGAAGGACGCATTTTGGGGGTCAAGCGCCACCGCCCCGGTGAGATCCTCGATTGCAAAATGCCAGTCGTCGTTGGCGATTTCCGCGTTCGCCCGCATGGCAAGGGCAGCCACTGTCTTCGTCGGATCGATGGTGATGATCTCCGAATAGTCGGAGACGGCGTTGTCGTAATCCTTCTTGGCAAGATACGCATCGCCACGCGCCGCGTAGGCGGCAACCACGTCGTCCTTGGATTTTTTCGCCGCGATCACTTTTCCGCAGGCCTGAATCGCGAGGCTAGGATCGGCTGTCTGTTTGCAATCGGCCTCGTCGTCCGCCAGCGCCGGTGTCGCCATTAGAAACAGCGTCGCGATTGCCGGAATGTGCCAGGTTTTCAGCATGCTCTCTCCTCCGATGCAGGCGCGCGCTTCACGCCTTGCCCCCGAGCGACGTCTGCTCGGGCAGTCAACTCTTGAGACGTCCTTCACTCGGGCGCCTGCGACCTCGCACTTGCGCACTTGGGTCGACCGCGAGGTCGCAGCACGTCGTTTCAGGTCTGCGTGCTGACCGCGCTCGTCGGGTCGACGATGCAGTCGATAGCGGTGATCTTGGTGATCGGGAATCCGCTGAGTTCGCCGTGGCGACGGATCGCGTCCTCGTTCTCCGCGAGATAGACGCAAAAGGTCTTGTCGTCGGCGAAGTAGGAATGCTCCCATTGAATGTGGGGAGCGAGCTGCGCCAGCGCGTTGTTCGAGGTCTGGGCGATGCCGCAGAGCTGCTTCGGGCTCGACTTCCCGACGCCCGCCAGATCGCGCTCAATGACGTAGCGCCGCAGCTTTGGCGCCTCGGTGCCGGCGGCATTCGCCGCAGCGCCGGAGGCAGTCAGCGCCACCGCCGCCAACCCCGCCAGGGCTGCACCGCCCTGTATCAGTACGTCCCGCCGCGGAAAGTCTTGCATGATCGGTCTCCTGGGTTCGCAAGTTTCAAGGGAAGTGACTCGTAGGTGCCCTTTTGAAGGATCAGGGTGCCGCATCGTAGGTGCATGAGCCGGCACCGCCTTCACCCGTTCGGGTGACTGACACGCAAGGACAATCGCCCGTCGGCGCCTGGCCGCGCGGTTGGCGGCGGCAGCGCGCTGGGATATCTTCAGCCGAAGGTTGAACCCGGCGGTCCCCTGAGTTTGGGAGGCGGAAGATGCGCCTGTCTGAATCGACCGAGCGCGCCCTCGAGGCATGCCAGGACGCCGTGCTGGCACCGGAGCTGTGGCCCGCCGCCCTCCAAAGCCTGTCCGATTCGTTCGGTGCCTCGAGCACGGTCCTGCTCCCGGTCGACAGCCGCACGACACGCGCTCCGATGTCGGCGGAGCATTTTGAATTTGACGCGCTGTGGCACCGCAACCAGGGCCATGCCCCGTGCATCTTCACAAGAAAGGCCCCCTGCAAGCTCGGCCTGCCGTACGTCATCGAGCAGCAGATCGTGTCCCCCGAGGAACGGGCGCAGGATCCCTATTTCCGCGAGACGGCGCGGGTGGGTCATCGCGACTGGTGGGCGGAAGCGTGCTTCTCGGTTGCCGGCAAGCAGTGGTGTCTCGCGCTCTATCGCAGCGCCGAACTCGGGCCGTTTACCCATGAAGACGGGCGATACGCCGCATTGGCCGGCTCCCGCCTCAGCCGCATCGTCGGTTCTGCGGAGAGGTTCGCTCAACGACAGGTGTCGTCGACGCTCTCGGCGCTCGAGCAGTTGAACTCTGCAGCGCTGGTGATCGATTCACTGGGCGTAGCCAGAGGCCTGAACGGCTACGCCGAGGCTCTCCTGTGCGACGATTTCCGTCTCGTTGCCGGCCGTCCGGTGGCCAGCGACCGTGACAGCAACCGCAGGCTTCACGATTTGATCGCCGCCGTTCGGCATGCGGAACGCGGCGGCGTTGCCGGCTACAATCAGGTGGTCGTCAATCGCGACTACCGGCCCTGGCTGCTGATCGAAGCGATGCCGGTGACCTCGTTCGGGAGCGATATGTTCGGTGATGGACGGACGGTTCTTCTGCTGACCGACCTGACCGTTCCGTTGGTGACCGATCAGACCCTTCTCGCGGTCGTGTTTGGATTGACTGCCGCCGAGGCCAAGATGGCGGCACGGATTGCCCAGGGGAACAGCATCGACGAAGCCGCTTCGGCGCTGCGCATCAGCCGTGAAACGGCGCGCACGCAGCTCAAGGCCGTCTTTCTGAAGACCAGCACCAGGCGACAGGCGGAACTCGCCGCGCTACTCGGCCGGCTTCGCCCTGTCCAGCCTCGCTCTGATGCCTGATTCTCTCTGCTCGATGCGGGAAATGAGAGCGTCGCGCCAGGACCGCGCCCGCGCGCAGTGCGCTTCGGCCTCAGGCCCGCGCCGCCCTCGTCCGTGATCGGCTGGTGGCGTGTTTGTTGCCTGCGGCAACCGCCGCTTTGTCACTCCGCTTTCCACTTGTCGTCGTGCGCTGAACCAGCGGCGCCAGCGATGCCTCAATCGTGCGCTCCAGCCTTTGCCCGATGCCCTGGGCGAGGCGCTCCTCGATGTGCTGGAAGTGCTCGTCGGACAAGGCGATGGCGCGCGCGATGTCACGGGCCTTCAGCGCTTCCGCAATCGCTGCGTGCTCGTCGACGCCGCACAGTGAGAGGTGCGCCGGCTCGTACGCCGACACCATCAGCGAAGAGCGCGTCAGCAGTTCGCGCAGGAAGCGCGAGAGCTCCGCGCTGTCCAGAGAATCGACCAGCAGCATGTGAAAGGCGCCGGACAGCCGGACCGACGCCGGCCGGTCGCCCCGGGCGGTGGCATCGCGCTCCTCTTCGAGATGCGCGTCAATGCGCGCGATGATGGCATCGTTCAGCTCCCGCCCGAGGTGAGCCAGCACGCCGCATTCGAAGACGCGGTGGGCGCGATAGACCGTGCGGATTTCCTGCGGTGTCGGGTTGGGCACGAAGGTCCCGCGCTGCGGAATGCTTTCCAGCCGCCGCTCCGCGACCAGACGCTGGAGAACCTTGCGGATGCGCTCCCGGGAGACCTTGAAAATCGTCGCGAGGCGATGCTCGGGCAGCTTGGAACCCGGCGCCAGCCGGCCTTCGAACAGGGCCTGAGACAATGCCGCGTGAACGCCGTCGTCGAGGGCAGGACCGTCCAGTGGCACGGAGCGACGTTTTGGCATCTCTATCCGTTTCCGATTGCAGGCCGGATTCGCCTCCGCCCCGCGCTGCCTTGCAAATCACTCGTGCACATTATGCAGAAAAACTGTGCACACAAATAACCCGGCGAATCTCGAACATCAAGACATCATCCGGATTAATCAAGATATTTCAAGATGTTATAGAATATGTGCACAATTGGCGCGGGCCTTGCTTTGCCGAACACGGCCGCCAGTCTTTGGCAGCGAAACCTAGGAGCGATCAATGTCAACCGGGCGTCACGTTCGACAAACTGCTTTCCTGCTGCTGGCGGCAGCTATAGCTTTTGCGGCGCCGGCCGCCAAGGCCGCCTCGACTACCTACACGCCGGCAACGCCGGAGCCGGGCGCCGACATTCCTTCGGTCAGCGTGGCGTTCGGCATGCGCCCGTATGCCGACAACACCTTCTACGTCATCGGCATGCGGAAGGGCTGGTTCAAGGATGTCGGCATCACCATCACCCCTGAGCCCGATGGTCTGAAGACCACCGAGAACCAGTGGGTTTCGCTGCTGCTGAACCGCCAGGTCGACATCAATTCCGCGACCTGCAGCAATCTGCTGCCCTCGTACAAGAGCACCGACCAGTTGAAGTGCGCCGGCTTTGCCGTGACGTTCTCGGGCTCGGTCATGTTCGCCAATCCCAAGCTCGGCCTCAAGCGGCTGAGCGATGTCATGAAGCCGGGTGAATCGCTCAAGGACGGCCTCGCTGAAGTGCTGAAGCCGCTGGAAGGCAAGACCGTCTACATTCCGACGTCGGTCTCGGAGAAGCAGTTCACCGAAGTCCCGTTCAAACTCGCGGGCCTCGACCTGCCCAATTACGTCACGATGGAAGATTCGCAGATGCTGCTGCTCGCCAAGAGCGGCCGTATCGACTTCCTCCATCCGGTCGGCGCCCCCATCGCGCAGACGCTGCTCGATGCCGGCTGGATGCCGATCTACGACAGCGCGCAATTGCTGAAGTTTGGCCCGGGCGGTATCGACTCGCCGTTCGAATCGCTGGTGTTCAACAACGGCTGGGCCGCGACCGCCGACTACATCGATGGCCACAAGACGACGATGCTGCGCTTCGCCTCGGTCATCTATCGCATCTTCGACGCCCTCAAGAAGGACCCCTCGCTGTTCGGCGTGTATGCGCCTTATCTCAACAGCGTCGCCGGAACTTCGCTCGACGCCACCGGCGTTCAGCGCACGGTCGACAACCTCGATCCGTTCGTGCCGTTCGACGAGCAGACGAAATATTTCACTGACAAGAACAGTGCGGAATATTTCGGCAACTCGGTCGGCGCGCTGATCAAATCGTTCCAGACGGCCGGTACGATACCCGACGGCATCACGCCCGAAGAAGTCGTGTGGGCCGCGCCGATGTACGATGAAATGGTCGGCTACAAGACGAAGTCCGACGCGCTGTTCGATCAGGCCGCCAAGGCGACGCTGACGGCGGACAAGCAGACCCTGCTTGCCAAGGCGCACCAGTTCTACGCATGGGACGACTTCCTCGATTCCTATCGCCTGGCGACGGCTGCGCTGGTGCAATAGGCAAGCGCACTTTCGACGTAAACCGCCGGCGCTGCGATAAGCTGGGCGCCGGCGGTGCGGATTTTCAACGGAAGACTGCTTTATGGATCAAGCTCCACGAGCCGCGCGACAGCTGCCGTTCGATCCGCTCGGCATCGCGGGGCTTGTTGCCCTGATCGTGCTGTGGTGGGCGCTGTCGTATTTCCGCATCGTGCCGCAGGTGTCGCTGCCCTCGCCGGCCGGCGTCGTCACCACGATCGCCGACAATTTCTTCTCGTCCAGCTACCTCGACAATTACCACCTCGGCCAGCAGGGCATGGCCGGCAATCTCCTCTATTCGATCGTCAACGTGCTGATCGCGCTCGTCATAGCATGCGTTGTCGGGATCACGCTGGGCTTCACCAGCGCGCGCCTGGCTCTTTTCCGGGCGGCGATCGATCCGGTCATGCTGACCGCCGGCACCATCCCCGTGCTCGTCACCGCGCCGTTCTTCCTGGTCTGGTTTGGCGTCAGCCGCAGCGCCCAGATCGCCCTGCTCATCATCTACGACATCACCATCATCTATCTGTTCGCGCAGCGCGCCGCCGCCAACCTCGATCCTACCTACGTCGATGCCAGCCGCACGCTGGGCGCCAGCCAGCGGCGGATCGTCCTCGACGTCTATCTGATGGGCACGCTGCCCGAAGTCTTTGGCGGCATTCGCATCGCGCTGGCCGGTGCCTGGGGACTGGAAGCCTTTTCCGAACTGCTCGGCGCGCCCAAGGGCATCGGCCGTGTCATCCAGGCGATGGCCGCGGACATGGATACGCAGATGATGGTGGCAGCGATCGTCACGCTGGCCGTGGTCGCCGTCGGTTTCGACTTCGCCATCGGCAGCGTCTTCGGGTTCATCACCCGCTGGAAACGCAAGGCCCGGCTTTGAGAGAAAGGTTCGCGCGATGGCGGAAGTTCAGCTGACCAGCGTCCGGCAGGTGTTTCGCCGCTCCAGCGGCGCACTGGTCGAAGCGGTGGCTGGCGTCGATCTGGTTTTCCGGGCGCACGAATTCGTCTGCATGATCGGCCCGTCGGGTTGCGGCAAGACGACGTTGCTGCAGCTTGTCGCCGGATTGATGCCGGTGACCTCCGGCCAGATCGCGGTCGACGGCGTCGCCGTCTCCGGCCCCTCGCCCGAGCGCGGCCTGGTGTTTCAGCGCGACAGCGTGTTCCCGTGGATGCGCTCGCTCGACAACGTCGCCTACGGTTTGAAATGCCGCGGCGTAGATAAGGCCAAGCGCGAGAATATCGCCCGCGATTATCTCAACCAGGTCGGGCTCGGCGCCATCGAGCGCTCCTGGCCGCGCGAGCTTTCCGGCGGCATGCTGAAGCGCGTGGCTGTGGCGACGGTCTTCGCCAACTCGCCGCGGGTTCTGCTGATGGACGAGCCGTTCGGTGCGCTCGACTACGTGACCAAGCTGCAATTGCACCAGACGCTGCTCGGCCTCTGGGGCCATTACCGGC
>Ga0265313_10003872_pt1 | contig 11798 bp, 8 predicted proteins | sample 4123metaG_FD_203122 | JGI IMG/M metagenome (GOLD analysis project Ga0265313, IMG submission 203122) | Rhizosphere microbial communities from Carex aquatilis grown in University of Washington, Seatle, WA, United States - 4-1-23 metaG | ecosystem: Host-associated > Plants > Roots > Rhizosphere >...
GCCACCCGTCACGCCATGGTTGCCGCTGCCGCTGCGCGCGATGGTACCGAGATTGTCCAGCTTGCCGCCGTTGTTGAGGGTGATCACGTTGCTGACGGTGACCCCGCTGTCGACCAGCAGGGTCGCATCCTCATCCGCGGTATTGTCGACCGTAACGTCGTTGCTGCCGAGGGTCGCGGGGCTTGTCACTTCGAGCGTGCCGGCCGTCACCGGTATGTCCGCGGCGCCGGCCGGGACAGACGTGCCGACGAGCGGCAAGGCGATGGCGAGCAAACGCCAGCCCGCTCGCCAGACACCGGGCCGCGATCGGGTGGTGTGGCCGCGCTTGAGCGCCGTTTGCAGGCGCGCGCTGATGTACCGGCGATGTGGGATGCCTACCCCCCAGGACAACTGGAGGCGATTGAACGCACAACGAATCACTCGCCCGCCCGGGAGAGCGTAGCCGGTGCGGCCGATGCTGTCATAACCGGGAGGTGTCGGCCCGCTCGCCATGCGGCGTGCCCAGGCTAGCGCCCCTCGCGCGTCCAGGTGGCGAGTGGCAACCCGAGCAGCGCCAGAAGGCCGAACAGGCCGCTCACGCCGAACAGGGCGAGGAACCCGGAAAACAGGGGTATGCGGGTGATGCCCTTGAGCACACTTGCATCCGTCATGCGAATGCCAAGCCAGTCGCTGCCCGCTGTGGCTCCGCTGCCGCGCACCGGCACGATACGCGGCAGCTTGAGGTCGCCAGCCGCGCCAGCCATGCGGCCGATGTAGCCGCCGGTCTCTTTCGCCAGCGGCGCGAGCTTCGCCTCGGTCGACCGTGCATCGACGAATTCGAGCGGGTTCGCCGCGCCGACATGGGCGAATGCGTGCTTGTCGTTCTGTTCGACACGCCAGAGGCCGATCTCGTCTGCCGCCACCGTCGCCCGCCACAGGCCAGGCTCGGCCGCAGTGAGCGCCACCGTTTCACGCGCACCGGAAGGCTTGATGACCGTCACCGGCACGGTCGTGTCGGCCATCGTCTGCCGTTCGATCGTCAGTCCCGCCGGCCCCGCCCTGGCGCGCAGCGCCTCCTCCTCGAGGTCGGGTTCCTTCATCAGCCAGTGCGCCAGCCGCCGGAAGAGGTCGACCTGCGGCCCGCCGCCTTCGTAGCCGCGCGCCCACAGCCACGTTTCGTCGGAGAGGATTTGCGCCACGCGGCCCTTGTCCTCGCGCTTCAGCACGATCAGCGGTTTGTCGTCGACGCCCTTCATCACCACCGTGCCGTCGGGCTTGTCCACGTCGATCAACCGGAAGAACCGGCCCCAGCGCGGCGGATTGCTGTCGCCGCCCTCCAGCCCCCGCGTCACCGGGTGGCGGTTCCCGGCGTCGGTCACCTGCGGATAGTAGGGTTGCTCGATCGTCTGGCCGGTCGGCGCCGCCGGCAGCACCGGCGACAGCGGCGTGTCGTAGAGGCTGTCGCCGCCCGCATAGTCGGGGCCGGAAGCGACGAGCAGCGCGCCGCCGTCACGCACGTACTGCGTGATGTTGTCGAAGTAGAGCAGGGGCAGCACCCCCTCCTGCGCATAGCGGTCGAAGATGATGAGGTCGAACTGGCTGATCTTCTCGGAGAACAGTTCGCGGGTCGGGAAGGCGATCAGCGACAGTTCGTTGATCGGTGTCCCGTCCTGCTTCTCCGGCGGCCGCAAAATCGTAAAATGAACGAGGTCGACCGAGGCGTCGGACTTGAGCAGGTTGCGCCAGGAACGCTCGCCCGGGTGCGGCTCGCCGGAGACCAGCAGCACGCGCAGATTCTCGCGGATGCCCTCGATCTCGACCGCGGCGCGGTTGTTGATCTCGGTCAATTCGCCCGCCATCGGGTCGGCTTCGAACTCGATGAGGTTGAGCCCGCCGTGCGGCACGTCGACCGTCAGTTCGCTCGGCGTCCCCGGCGTCACCATCTCGGTCGCCAGCGGGTCGCCGTCGCGGGTGATTGTCACCTTCACGCCGGCGGTTTCATTGGCGACGCCATCGTCGATCACGCGGAAGCGGATGGTCTGCTTCTCGCCGACGATGCCGAAGCGCGGCGCCTGGTCGATCACGATGCGCCGGTCGCGCTCGCCCTCGTGGCCCGAAATCAGCGCGTGGATCGGTGCCTTTGGAAGCTCCGCCGCGTTTTTGGGAATGTCGTGCACCTGTCCGTCGGTCAGCATGATCACGCCACCGATCTGCTCGGCCGGTACGTCCGCCAGCGCGGTGGCGAGCGGCCCGAACAACTGTGTCCCGTCTACCGGCGCGCCGCCGTTGGCGCCGCCGGCCTCGACCGTGCGCACGCTCACCCCGTGAAACGCGCCGAGCTCGGCCTTCAGCGCGGTCGCGGCCGCGGCAGTCGTCTTGTCCCGTCCGTCGAGCGTCTGGCTGGCGCTCTTGTCCACGACCAGCGCCACCACCGTCGGCAGTGGCTGCCGGTCCTCGTTGAGCAGCACGGGGTTCGCCAGCGCCAGCAGGAGCGCCAGCGCCGCCAGCGCCCTCAGCCACCCGCCGCGCAGCCCCCGGACTATTCCCGCGATCACGACCGCGAGCGCCAGCCCCGCCATCCCGGCAAGGAGCGGCAGTGGCAGCAGCGGCGAGAAGCTGAGCGACCAGGTCATTGCCCGACCTACTGTCCGAGCCGTTCGAGCAGCGCCGGCACGTGGACCTGGTCGGCCTTGTAGTTGCCGGTCATCACGTACATCACGATGTTCACCCCCACCCGGTAGGCGAACTCCCGCTGCCGGGGGTCGGCCGGCACGGTCGGATACATGAACGCCCCCGCGCTGTCCGTCGCCCAGGCGCCGGCGAGGTCGTTTTCGGTGATGAGAATGGTCGAGACGCCGTCGCCGGCCTGTACCGGCCGGTCGCTCTTCGCCTGCGCATCCGTCGCCTCGACCCAGAGCGGCCCGCCGGTATAGCGGCCCGGAAAGTCGTTGAGCAGGTAGAAGGCCTTGGTCAGCACGTGGTCGGCCGGCACCGGCTCGAGCGGCGGCAGGTCGAGGTTGGCGAGCATCTCGCGGAGCCGCTCGGCCGCCGGCGTATTCGCCCCGCCATCGGGCGCGGCGGCGCGCTCAAGTTCGTCGCGGGTATCGAAGATCACCGAGCCGCCCTGCCGCATGTAGGCGTCGATGCGCGCCATCGTCGCTTCGCTGGGCAGCGGCGCCGTCGGCACCACCGGCCAGTAGAGCAGCGGAAAGAACGACAGCTCGTCCTTCGCCGGGTCGACGCCGATCGGGTCGCCCGGCACCAGCGCGGTGCGGTCGGCCAGCACCTGCGACAGGCCGTGCAGCCCGGCGCGGCTGGCGGCGTCCGCATCCGCGTCGCCGGTGATGACGTAGGCGAGGTGGGTCGTGTCGAGCGCGGCAAGGGCGAACTTGTCCGCCGCCTCGTCGGCGCGCGCGCTGCCGTCGTGGACCGTGAGCAGGGCCGCCAGCGCGATCAACGCCGCCGTCGCAGCCGCCCGGCGCGGCCGCCGGAAGCCGCCGTTCAGCCACAGTACGGCCAGCGCATCGAGCCCGAGCAGTCCGAGCGCCGCAGCCAGGAACCAGGGCGAGAGCCCGACCGGCGCCGCCGTCGGATAAGGCGCCACCGTGGCGCCGGATACGCCCGCCAGGTCGAGCGGCGACAGGGTCGATTTGTCGTTGAGCAGGTTAAGCGCGCGAAAGCCTTCCTCCGAGCCGTAGAGTCCCGGCGGATGCTGAGGCCCGATGGCGACCGCCGCAACGTCGCCGCCGAGCGCCTCCGCTTCCGCCGTCGGCGCGCTGAAGTGCCCTTCGCCGTCGATGAGCCGGTAGGGTCGCAGCGCCGCAGCGGCGCTGTTGCCGGCGGCGGTAGAGCTGCCGGAGAACGCCACGATCCGCCGCAGCATTTCGACGAAGGTGCCGGAGAGCGGCAGGTTCGACCAGCTCGTGTCGGCGGTGACATGGAAGAGCACCAGCCAGCCCTTGCCGGTCTGCGCGGCGGTCACCAGCGGCGTCCCGTCGGCCAGCGCCGCCCAGGTGCGGCTGGCCAGCGCCCCGTCTGGTTCGGCCAGAACCTGCCGGGTGACCTTGACGTCGTCGGGTACCGCGAGACCCGCAAGCGGGCTCGCCGCGGCAAAGCTCGCCAGCGGTTGCGGCTGCTGCCACGACATCGTGCCGCCGAGCACCCGGTCGCCTTGCCTCAGCGTCACCGGGACGAGCGTGTCATCCTTGGCTGCGGCAAGCCTTGGACCCGCGAAGCGCACCAGCATGCCGCCATTCGCGATCCACTTGCCGAGTTCGTCCTGCACGTCGGAGGGCAGGCTGCCGACGTCCGCCATCATGATGACCGAGGCACCGTCCTTGATCATCTGCGGGATCGCGACCGCTGCATTGGCGTCGCGCGGACGGCGCACGTCGGCATAAGGCGAAAGCGCGCGCGACAGGTAATAGACCGGCGACAACAGCGGTTGCGCATCTTCCAGCGCCTCGCCGGAGATCAGCCCCACCTGGCGGCGGCGGAAGCGGTCGTCGAGGAGCTGCACGGCGCCGGCAGTATCCTGCCCCTCGATGTCCAGCCGCACGATGTCGTTGCGAAGCTCGACCGGCAGCGTGAATTTGGCCTCCGCCAGGGTGGCCTCGGCCGCGAACGTGAACGGCACCTGACCGATGACCCGTCCCTTGGCGTCGTTCGCGCGCACGAAGCCGCCTGCCGGCGCGTTCGCGCTTCGCCGGATGACCGGCACACTGAGTGCGTCCGCTCCGGCGGTTGCCGGTTTCAGGCCAAACAGGTCGCGCGTCGTGTCGGCATAGACGTTAAGTGCCCCACCCGCTGCCGATGACAGTGCGCTGCCAAACTGCCTGGCGTCGCTGCCGCCGAGGCCGTCGGAAAGCCAGATCGCACCGCCAAATCGCGTGGCCGCCGCCGCAAGCGCAGGCACAAGTGCCGCGTAGCCCGCCGGCCACGGTTCCGGCTTCAGTGCGTCGAGGCGCTGGCTGACGGCATCGCCGTCGGCAGCCGCCAGCGGCTGGTTCGGCGCCTCCGCTGTCGCCATAAGCGCGATGGGCCGGTTCAGGGCATTGGCGAGGTCGATGATGCGGTGCGCGGCGGCCTGCGTCGTTTGCCAGCCAGGCGTCGCCGCCCAGTCGTTGTCGACGACGAGCAGGAGCGGTCCGCGACCCGGCACCACTTCGCTGGTCGGTTTGAATGTCGGCCCGGCGAGCGCAAGGATCACCGCCGCCGCCACGCCCAGCCTTATCGCCGTCAGCCACCACGGGCTCCGCGCCGGCTGTTCCTCCTTGTTGGCGATGTCGAGGAGGAGCCGCGTCGGCGGAAACTGCTCCACCGGCGGCTTCGGGGGCATCAGGCGGAGCAGGTACCAGATCGCCGGCAGCGCGATGAGCGCGAACAGCATGCCGGCATTGGCAAAGGCGAAAGCGCTCATGCGGTGTGCCCGGCGTGGGCGGGCGCCTGGTGCCGGCGGTCGGCGAGCCGCATGTGCAGGGCGAGCAGCGGCTCCGTCGCCGGCCGGTCGGTCCGGTGCACCATGAAGGTCGAGCCGGCGCGACGGTTGGCGGCGCTGAGATGCCCGCGCAACGCGTCAAGCCGCGTCCGGTATTCGTCGCGATAAAGCTCCGCGCGGGTGGCGAGGTGCCGCAATCCGGTCTCGGGATCGACGAATTCGGTCCGTCCCGAATAGGGGAAGATCTCCTCGCTCGGATCGATGACCTGCACGAGGTGCGCCCGTGCTCCGCTGGCCAGTACCCGCGCGAGCAGCGCGTCGGTCTCCGCGATCGGATCGAGGAAATCGCTGAACACGATGAGATCGTGGAAGGCGCGCAGCGGCTGCGTGTCGGGGCCGCGTTGCCGGCTGGCCGCGCCGCCGGCGTCTGGTTCGACGGCGAGCGCGAGCGCCAGCCTCTCGGCCGCGTTGCGCGCGAGAATTGGCTTGGCCGCGCCGGGAATGCCGACCCGTTCGCCCGCCACCGCGAGCAGCTCCGCCAGCGCCAGCGTCAGCACGATTGCCCGCCGCCGCTTGGTGACGGGTGCCAGCCGCGAGCGAAAATCCATCGACGGCGAGAGGTCGGGCCACAGCCAGAGCGTATGTGCCGCCTCCCACTCGGTCTCGCGCACGAACAGGTGGTCGTCGCGCGCCGAGCGCCGCCAGTCGATGGCCGCCGCCGCTTCGCCGCTGGTGAACGGCCGGAACTGCCAGAACGTCTCGCCGCGGCCGCTTGCCCGGCGGCCGTGCCACCCGGCCAGCACGGTGTTCGCCACCCGTCGTGCCTCGATCAGCATGTCGGGCATCGTCTCGGCGATGCCCTTGGCCTCGGTGAGCGCGCGCCGTTGCGCGGGGGAGGGGTCGTGATCGGGTCTAGCCAATCTTCTGCTTCAGCTCCGCAATCACGTCGCGCACGGTCATTCCCTCGGCCCGCGCGGCAAAGCCAAGCGCCATGCGGTGCTGCAGTACGGGTTCGGCCAGCGCCGCCACGTCGTCGAGCGAGGGCGCATAGCGCCCGTCGATGAGCGCGCGGGCGCGCACGGCGAGCATGAGCGCCTGACTGGCGCGCGGGCCCGGCCCCCAGGCGATTGCCGCCGTAATCTTGTTCGCCGGGCCGGTGTCCGGACGTGCCGAGCGCACCAGTTCGAGGATAGCCTCCACCACCGACTGCCCGACCGGCAGCCGCCGCACGAGTTGCTGGATCGCGCGCAGCGACGGCGCGTCGAGCACCGGCTCGGCGTGGGCCTCCGTCGCCCCGGTCGTCTCGAACAGCATGCGCCGCTCGGCATCGCGGTCCGGATAGCCGACGTCAATCTGCAGCAGGAAGCGGTCGAGCTGCGCTTCCGGCAGCGGATAGGTGCCTTCCTGCTCCAGCGGATTTTGCGTGGCCAGCACGTGGAATGGCGCCGGCAGGTCGTGGCGCACGCCGGCGACCGTGACGTGATACTCCTGCATTGACTGCAGCAGCGCCGACTGCGTCCGCGGGCTGGCGCGGTTGATCTCGTCGGCCATGAGCAGCTGCGCGAACACCGGCCCCTCCAGAAAGCGGAAGGCGCGGGCGCCGTCGGCCGCCTGCTCCAGCACCTCCGAGCCGATGATGTCGGAGGGCATCAGGTCGGGCGTGAACTGCACCCGCCGCGCGGTGAGGCCGAGCACCGTGCCAAGCGTCTCCACCAGCTTCGTCTTGGCGAGGCCCGGCACGCCGATCAAAAGGCCGTGTCCGCCGGCAAGAATCGTGATCAGCGCCCGCTCGATCACGGACTCCTGCCCGTAGATCACCTTGCCGATGGCCTCCCGCGCCTTGCCGATGCGCGCGACCGCGGCGTCCGCATCAGCCACGATCTGCCCGGCGTCGGGGTCGGGAATGGCGGGATTCATGGCGCTCATGCTTGGTTCTCGCAGTCTCGCCGCAGCCGCTGCCGGACTGCGCTGGTTCCCGTGATTGTTGCACGCACCGCGGTAGCGCAATAGGGAAAGTCGAGGCGGTCAACAGCCTCGACAACAATACGGATAACAGGAAGCAAGCGAGGCGAAAGCGTGGCCGCCAACGTTAACACTGCAGGGAACGCGTCCGCGGATATGCGGCAAGGGGAAGCTGCGGCTGGCCGGTTCGCGCCCGCGGCCTTCTTTCGCCGCGCTGCCGCCGCCATCGCCCGGGACGCTGCGGCCGCAGCGGGCGGCGATCACCTGCTCGATTCTGTGCCCGCTGGCCCCGACCCGCTTCCCTATCGCGATGCCGCCGTGCTCGTCCCCGTGATCGCTTACGAGCCCGAGGCGCGCGTGCTGCTCACGCTGCGTACCGAGCACCTTCCCTCCCATGCCGGCCAGATTGCCTTCCCGGGCGGCAAGATCGAACCGGCCGATGCGGATCCCGCCGCCGCGGCCCTGCGCGAGGCGAGGGAGGAAGTCGGGTTGACCGGCGGCGTCAGCATCGTCGGCGCGCTGCGCACCTATCTCAGCCGCACCGGCTTCCGCATCGTCCCGGTGCTCGCCCGCGTCGAGCCTGGCTATGCGCTGGCGGTCAATGCCGGTGAGGTCGCCGACGTGTTCGAGGTGCCGCTCGCCTTTCTCATGGATCCCGCCAATCATCGCCGCGCCAGCCGCATGTATCGTGGCGTCGAGCGTCATTTCTACGAGATGCCGTTCGGCGAACGCTATATCTGGGGTGTGACCGCCGGCATCATCCGCGCGCTCTACGAAGAGGTCTACGGCTGATGGCCCGCTTCGACGCCTTCGCGGTGCTGCTGTTTCTGGTGCCGTTTGCGCTTTATGCGCTGTGGCTCGTGCTGTCGCGACGCAGCCTTGGCGCCGCGGCGTGGCCCGCGCGCGTCATCGGCTACCTCGCGCTCGCCGGCGCGCTGCTCATTGCGGCGGTGCTCGTCCTCTTTGTTCATTTCGACACCGCTCCGCCCGGCGGCGTCTATGTCCCGGCGCATATGGAGGACGGGCACATCGTCGAAAGCCACATCGAGGCGCCGGCCGACTAGTTCAGTCGGGAAGCCCTGCCTTCGCCAGTCCCTCGACGATGCGTGCGGCGTCGGCCGGGTTGCGGAACGGCTGCCGCGCCATGTGCTGGGCGAACAGGTACCTCGGGTTGACCCGCTTCAACTCCTGCCAGACGGCGCGCGCTTCCTCGGCCTGGCCGAGATGCCCGAGCGCCGCTGCCAGAAACACGCGGCTGAAATCGGTCTCCGGCACCAGCAGGACACGCTCGCGAAAATGCGCGGCCGCGGTCTCGTATTGCGAGAGCATGAAGTGCGCGACGCCAAGGAAATGCAGGTACTGCTGGCTGAAAGCCGGATCGAGCCGCATGGCCCGTTCGATGTCGGGAATGCCCTTCTGGGCTTCGCCAAGATAGATGTGGGCGCAGCCACGCGCGTTGAGCGCGAGCGCGTAGCTCGGGCTTGTCGCCAGCGCCTTCTCGGCCTCGGCGAGCGACCGGTCGAGGTTCTTCTGGAACATGGTGACGATCGAGGCGACGTAGTGGCCGAGCGGCTCGCTGGGGTCCGCGGCGATCGCCTTCTCGGTATAGGCAAGTGCCCGCGCGTTCGCGTTGTCGGGGTCGTCCGACCACCGGTTCTGGAAATCGTTTTGGTGCGCCCATCCCAGGCACGCGTAGGCATCCGAGTAATTCGGATCGAGCGCCAGCGCGCGATCGAGCAATACCAGAAGCTGTTCAAAGCCTTCGCGGGTTTTCTTCGAGCGTGTCATCAGCTCGCGCGCCTGAAGCACCAGATCGTGCGCTTCGACGCTGGTCGTCCCAGCGCCGGCGAGTTGCGATTGCTCACGCGGCGTCAACGTGAGCTTGAGTGCTGCAACGATCTGCCGCGTGACCTCGTCCTGCACCGCGAAGATGTCGGTGAGGTCGCGGTCATAACGCTCCGCCCACAGGTGCGCTCCGGTCGATGCGTCGATCAGCTGGGCGGTGATGCGCACGCGGTTTCCCGCGCGGCGGATCGAGCCCTCGAGCACCGCGCCCACGCCGAGATCGCGGCCGACCACGCGGATGTCGACGTTCTTGCCCTTGTAGGCGAAGCTCGAGTTACGCGCGATCACAGTGAGGCCGCCGACCTTCGACAGGTCGGTGATGAGATCCTCGCTGATCCCGTCCGAGAAATATTCCTGCTCGGCATCGCCCGACATGTTGGCGAAGGGCAATACGGCAATCGAAGGCGCCTGCCGGGCTGGCTTGGCCGTCGCAGCAGCGGCTGCTGCCGTCTTGGGCGCGGCCGGGGGCGCCGCGCTGCCCGGGTGCCACTTCCACACGCGGATCGGCCGGTCGATGTTCTTGACCTGCACGTCGCCGCCATCGGCGAAGGCAACGTCGACGCGGCGGCCGACGCTTTCCGCCACGATCGAGGACACGCACACCCCGCCGGGTTCCGCCAGCGGTTCAAGGCGTGCCGCAACGTTGACGCCGTCGCCGTAGATGTCGTCGCCCTCGACGATGATGTCGCCGAGGTTGATGCCGATCCTGAGCGTGATGCGCGGGCCGTTTTCCGTACGCGCCGCCATCGCGCGCTGTATGGCGAGCGCGCAGTTCACCGCGTCCACCACGCTGCCGAACTCGACCAGGGTCCCGTCGCCGATGAGCTTGAACACGCGGCCGCTATGCATGACGACCGTGGGGTCGAACAGCTCCTGCCGGTGGCGCTTCAGTGCGGCCAGCGTACCGGTCTCGTCCCCGCCCATCAGGCGGGAATAGCCGACAACATCGGCCGACAGGATCGCCGCGAGCCGGCGCGTGGTGCGCTCATCTGGCATGCGCTATTTCTTATGCGATAACCCGGGCCGATGCTAGCGCCGACAGCCGGCGGAAACAGGCCGGTAGAGACAGGCCAGAAGAAGACAAAACGGCATGAGGGAAAGCCAGAAATTGCCCAGTATTGAATTGCCCAGTCTTGAATTGCCAAGTCTCGCGGGCGCCCCATGGCTCGCCGAGCACAGGGTCCAGCGGGTTTTCGCGCTGCTGTCGGCGGCCGGCGGTGAGGCGCGCGTGGCCGGCGGCGCGGTCCGCAATGCGCTGATGGGCCAGCCCGTAGGTGAGGTCGACTTCGCCACGACGTTGACGCCGGACGCCGTAACCGCCGCGGCGGGCAAATCGGGCATCAAGGCGGTGCCCACCGGCATCGAGCACGGCACCGTCACGCTGGTGGTCGAGGGCATCGCCTATGAAGTGACGACGCTGCGCCAAGACATCGCCACCGACGGCCGCCACGCGGTGGTCCGTTTCGGCCACGACTGGACCGCCGATGCCGAGCGTCGCGACTTCACCATGAACGCGCTCTCCGTCGATGCGGCGGGGACGGTCTCCGACCCGGTCGGCGGCTACCCTGATCTCGTCGCGCGCCGCGTCCGCTTCATCGGCGACGCCGACACGCGCATTGCCGAGGACCGACTGCGCATCCTGCGCTTCTTCCGCTTCCACGCTGTCTACGGCTACGGTACGCCTGATCCCGAAGCGCTCTCCGCCGCCGTCCGCGCGCGCAACGGCCTCCGCGAACTCTCTGCCGAGCGTATCGGCCAGGAGATGCGCCGCATCGTCGTCGCGCCGCGCGCTGTCGAGGCCGCTGTCCTCATGCAGGAGGTGGGGATCCTCCCCGTTGTCCTCGGCGGCATCGGCTGGCTTGCCGGGTTCGCCGCCGCCGTCGCGTTCCAAGCCGCCGCCGGGGCCGCGCCGGCGGTTCCTGTCCGTCTGGCTGCGCTCGCCTGCCGCGTCGTTGAAGACGCCGCGCGCCTGTCCGCGCGGCTGCGCCTTGCCAACGTCGAGCGCGAGCGCATTCTTGCCGCGCTTGCCGCAGCGCCCCTGTTCGTTCCGTTGCCCGGCGAGCGCCGCGCGCGGGAGTTGCTCTACCGTCTGGGCGAGACCGGTTACCGCGACGGCCTCATCCACGCGCGTGCCCGTGACACCACGAGCGACCTCGCGCCGTGGCTGGAGTTCTACCGCCTGCCGGAGCGCTGGACGGCGCCGTCCTTCCCGCTCGGCGGCAGCGACGTCATCGGCGCCGGCGTTGCGCGCGGACCGATCGTCGGCGAGACGCTGCGCGCCGTCGAGGCGTGGTGGATCGCCGGGGATTTCGCCGCCGACGAGGCGGCTCTCCGCCGCCGCCTCCAGCAGATCCTCGCCGCTCAGCAGTAAGCGTGTCGCTACCTCTCTGACGGCCGTCCGCTTTGGGCTGGTTCTGGGAAAGCAGAAACGTCGGGGCTGCTTCCGCAATGCGCCAAAAGCGGACATGCACTCCGCGCGACCGACATCAGGGAAACGATAGAAGACGACTACTCTCGCCGCTGGCCACAAGGCGATGGGCCGCGAAGATCGTGGCAGCGAGATACGGCAGCCCGC
>Ga0265313_10003875_pt1 | contig 11794 bp, 10 predicted proteins | sample 4123metaG_FD_203122 | JGI IMG/M metagenome (GOLD analysis project Ga0265313, IMG submission 203122) | Rhizosphere microbial communities from Carex aquatilis grown in University of Washington, Seatle, WA, United States - 4-1-23 metaG | ecosystem: Host-associated > Plants > Roots > Rhizosphere >...
TCGCCTTTGCCTCCAGCGCCACCGGCACCAAACACGACGCCTGCCTGCGCACCGGGGAAACCAGTTTTCTCTTCTGCAACCACACGGCCAAGACCATTCAGGACATCCGCGCCAATCCCCGCTGGCTTGAAGCCCAGAAGCCTTTCGTGCAACTGAGCGAGCTCTTCCGGGCCAATCCGGTGGAGTGAAATGCAGGTGCGGCTTTGCGCCGCGATGGCTTGCTTAATATCGCGGCATAAAGCCGCTCCTACAGCAAACCAATCGAAACCGATCTCAGCGCACCGTCCTCCTCACGTCAGCAGTCCGGTCCACACAAACCAGCCGTAAGCCGCGAGGAAGATCACCCCGGCCCAGCGGGGCAGACCGCCGAAACAAAGCAGAAAGAAGGCATGCGCGATCACGGCGGCAAGCAGCAGTGCGAGGCCGTCGGCAAACGCGGCCGGCACTTTGGCCGGCGCCATCAGGGCATAGACGCCGAGACAGAGCGGAATGCTGATATGGCCGTCGCCGATCTGCGACGTGTACACCACTTCGGCCCGGCGTTTCCAGCCCCAGTGGAGCGCGAGCAAGGCGTTCGGCAGCACCATCAGCCAGCCGCTCAGCCAGCCGAGATTCGCCACGCTCACAAATCCGGTTTTCTGCGCCGTGATCCAGGTGACCAGCCAGTCGATGCTCTCGTACAACGCCCACGCACAGATAAAAACCAGCGCGGCATCGAGGTAGAACAGAAAGCCGAAGGATTTTTTCCGCTGCACATTGTGCTTCATCACGTCGTAGACTTGGAAGCTCTGCCAGAACAGAAACAGCCCGATCAAAACCAATCCGTCGGTGCGGCTGAGCTGCCCGTCCTGCACCAGCAGCCACGCCGCGCCGGTGAAAAACAGGACCGCCGTCAGCGTCAGCAGCAGCGAAAGGCGGTTGACCTGCGTGGCGACCGCCGCATTGCCGGCTTTCGTTTCCCGGCCTTTCGATTTGGCCGGGGCCGCTCCTTTGGCTTTTCCACCGCCACTCTTGACGATCGTCAGCCCCCAGAGCACCGCCGGCAGCCCGAGCAGCAGGGTGAGGTTCGTGACATTATTGACGAGACAGTTGGTCAGCACCTCCTTCGCCGCCCCGCCCCGCTGCACCATGATGAAAACAAAGAGCAGATTCCCCAGCCCCGAGCAGTACGGCATGATGAGGGTGCCGAGCGCGGTGCCTTCCATGCCGTGCTTCAGCATCGCCTCCAGCCGCCAGAGCATGATCAGGGAAACGCCGACAAAAATCCCGAGGTAGGTCCAGAGAGAGGTCAGCCCGCAAGAATTGATGAGTTCCGTCAGCACACCGCCAGTCAGGCAACTGCGGCCGCCCCTGTAAACACCGGTGTGCAGTCCGTCCAAAACAACCACCAGTTCCTCCCACTCAACAAAACCAACCCTAACGCGCCTTGGTCCTCCAAACCTGTCAAGAGTCAAGACGTGACGTCTTTTTGATCCCTCTCCGCGAAAGGAATAAGACGCCTCTTCAATGCCGCGCAGAGAGATGTTGAAGCACCCATTTTTCTTCGGCTAGATCAACGCTATGGATGAGACTTGCACGGGCGAGCGTGGAGTGAGCCCTTTTGAAAAACGGAAAATGATGAGCGGAGATGGAGCATACGATTTAGGTCACATCCCGCGCGTTGTTCTCTGGCGGTCGACTCTGGCTGCATGCGTTTTAGTATCTCTTAAAAACACAACGCAAAGTATACAACGCTAAGGCCAGCTCGGCCGTCACAAAGAACCAAAATGCAATTGGGGAATCTTGTCTTGTACCCATCGGCGAGCCCCAGCGACTGCGCAGAATCCCACCTCGCAGCTGCACGTAGGCCATGCCGAAAAATGTAGCCGACACGAAAGCAAACAAAGCACGCGTACCTAAGAACTGCAGAGGTCGAGCACCATCCATGGAACGCTGCGCTTCTTTGAGCGCAGCTTGGTCTTCGTGCTGATGATAAGTGCCCATATCTTTTGTCGATCGATTGAACTCAGATACGATCGGGAGCGGAGCTCCCGGCGTTGTCTGTGGTGGCTGGATCGCCCTTCTTTTCATGTCTTCGCGAGCTCCCTGAGTTCTGGCACTTCGCTTCGACTGGCGATCTCGAAAAAATCACCAAACTCACTCTTCAACTTTGGATCAGCGCCCTTCGCCAACAGGAGCTTCACAACCTCGACATGGCCTTGAGCGGCGGCCTCGTGCAGAGCGGTGCAGCCATGCTCACCGGGAACATCAATGGTCGCCCCTTCTTCAATCAGGACTCTCGCTGCATCAACGTCGCCCCAAATCGAAACGACATGAAGAGGACTCTCTCCGAAGCAGTGGTCACGAACATCCGCGCCAGAAAGCTCGACGCCAGCGAACGCAGGAAGATCGGCAGACCGAATCTTATCGAGAACGATGGACAAAGCGGGACTCATATCTTCAGGCGATCAGTATATTCAAATCAACTGGGTTGATGTTTTCACCGTTTGTAAATTTGCCGGAAGAAACCGCATAAAACTCTCGGAAGCAATGTTTCATTCCTCCGGGTTGATCTTTTGCCCGTTGCTTTTGATGCGCCGAAACATCAACTCGTTTTTACATGCGCCCACACGTGTATGAATCCTCAACAGCCCGTTTCGTTTCCCGGTTGGAAGGCCGCTCTGGCCGAAATCCCCGTCTCAATTATCACGTCCGGGATCTTGTGCTACTGGACGGTGAAGGCGACGGTGGCCGCGCTGGGGGGCATGATGACGGTGAGCTGGACCGCCGTGCTGGTGACCGAGCCGAGAGAGTTCGTGGCAAACAGCGTGTAGGTGCCCGCATCAGTCGCGGCGACACTGGGGATGGTGTAGGTGACGCTTCTCGCGCCGGTAATGCTCGCACCGTTTTTCCGCCAGCGGAAAGTGGGCGCAGGATTGCCGCTGACCGCCGCCGTGAATGTCACCGACGCGCCGAGATTGATCGTCTGATTGGTCGGCTGCTGGGTGAAAACCGGCGCACTGGTCGCGGTATTGACCGTCAGGGTCGCCGCCGAAGAGGTCGCACTGCCCGCACTGTTGGTCGCCACCGCGGCGTAGCTGCCGGCATCACCGGCCACGACGCTCGTGATCGTGTAGGTCGCATTCGTCGCGCCCGCGATGTTAACGCCGGCTTTCTGCCACTGATATGTCGGCGTCGGGCTGCCGCTCGCGGCCACGGAGAATGATGCGGAGCCGCCGGTCGTCACCGTCAGACTGGTTGGCTGCGTCGTAATCGCCGGTGCTGTCGCGCCGGCATTGACCATCAAGGTTGCCGCAGTCGAGGTTGCGCTGCCCGCGCTGTTCGTCGCCACTGCCGTGTAACTGCCGGCGTCACCCGCTACGACGCTCGCGATCGTATACGTTGCATTCGTCGCGCCGGCGATGTTGACGCCGGCTTTCTGCCACTGATACGTCGGTGTCGGGCTGCCACTCGCGGTCACGGTGAATGATGCGGCGCTTCCGGTTGTCACGGTCAGGCTGGTTGGCTGAGTGGTGATCGCCGGCGCGCTCGCCGAAGTGCTGACGGTGAGCGTGGCGATAGCAGAGGTCGCACTGCCGGCGCTGTTCGTCGCCACCGCCGTGTAATTGCCCGCATCGCCTGCCGCGACACTGGCAATGGTGTAGGTCGCGCTGTTCGCGCCGCCAATGCTCACACCATCCTTGAACCACTGATATATCGGCGTCGGATTGCCGCTCGCCGCCACCGTGAACGAAGCCTGACTACCGATCGTCACCGACAAACTGGTGGGCTGCGTGGTGATCGCCGGCGCAGTCGTCGCGGCGCTGACCGTAAGCGTTGCTGCATTCGAAGTCGCACTGCCCGCACTGTTGGTCGCGACGGCCGAGTAGTTGCCGGCATCGCCCGCGGCGACACTGGCAATCGAATACGTCGTGCTGTTCGCACCACCGATGCTCACGCCATCCTTGAACCATTGATACGTCGGCGTCGGGCTGCCGCTCGCCGCCACGGTGAATGATGCCTGGGTTCCAACGGTCGCCGACAAACTGGCAGGCTGCGACGTGATCGCCGGCGCGGTCACTCCGGCACTGACCGTGAGTGTCGCCGCATTCGAGGTCGCGCTGCCCGCGCTGTTCGTCGCCACCGCCGCATAGTTGCCCGCATCGTTCGCGGTGACACTGGCAATGGTGTACGCCGTGCTGGTTGCACCGGGAATATCCACGCCGTCTTTCTGCCATTGGAAAGTCGGCGTGGGCGTGCCGCTGGCGGCCACGGTGAATGAGGCCGATCCGCCTGCCGTAACTGTCATGCTTGAAGGATCGGTCGTGATGCTCGGAGCTACATTCGACACTCCGCCCGTGATGGTGATATTGACCTTGATTTTCGCGCTATTGCCACCCGAACCGTTCGATCCGTCCCAGGCGGTAATCGTGAGCGGATAGCTGCCGGCCGTTGTCGGCGTACCGGTGATCGTCATCTTGTATGGAGCCGTCACATTGACGTAGGTCCCCACCGCATTCGTGAGCGTCAGTCCAGCCGGGAGCGTGCCGCTGATACTATAGGATTTGGGATTGCCGGGCGCACCGCTCACCGTGACAGCCACGGAAGCGGCCGTGCCACTGGCCTCGGATATGGTGAACGTCGCGTTCGCCGCGCCACTTGTCGGTGTGCCGGCGAGCGGCGTGGCCGTGACATTGAAGACCGTGGCACCCGCCACGGAATTATACGCCCCCATCGCCACCACCGCAAAAGCCGACCGCATGATCGCCGTGGCGTTATTGGACAACAGGTCCTCCATCTGCAGCGCGACGCGCAGTACCGGAGTGCGTTGGAGCAACAGGACCAAAAATCCAGTCGGCATCTGCAACCAGCGAAAACGAAGAAAAAGGCTGTTTAGGTACATGGTTGTCCAATGGTTGAAATATTCGCTAAAAACTGCCGTTAAATGCCCGGACGCCGTGGCTCAGTTGCAACCGCAGCCGCTGCCACCCACGCCGCGGCCGCCGGAAGAGGCTTCGCGGGAAAAATAGATGTGCTCGAACATCGTGTTATGCATCGGATCGCGATCCGGCCGCATGCTGTAGTCGGCCAGCGTCGCGCGTTCCCAAGGCTGCACCTTTGTGGTGGCGCAACCGGTGAAAAGCGCGGCAAAGCCGCCGAGGACGACGAGAAGGGTGATTTTTGATTTCATGGTTTTTCCTCCAGCAGACGGATGATTTCCTCGCGCAGGCTGCTGACGGTTTCGGCCCCGCGAAAACCGCTGTGCACCGCCCGCACCACCCCTTTGCGATCGATGAGATAGGAAGTGGGCATCGTCGGCACCTTCACCTCGGCCACCAGTTTCTGCGACCCGTCGCGCACCGTGGGAAACGCCGGGGAGAAGCGCTTGAGAAATTCCGCGTAAGGGGCGTTGGTTTTGTCGATGCTGACCGCAAGCAGCACAAAGCCGCGCCCCGCGAGTTCGTGTTGCAGTTCGGAATAGGCCGGAAACGACGCTTTGCACGGGGCGCACCACGTGGCCCAGAAATCCACGAGGACCACCTGGCCTTCGAGCGCGGGCAGCGTGCCTTCAAGCGCATAGCCGTCGAGGCGCGGAAACGGCTGGCCAATTTTCACCTCGGCCCAGGCCGCGGTGGTGAGCGCCAGCCCCAAGGCCAGCCCGGTGATAATTTTAGTTGGTAACGACATAATTGAAAAATCCCCTGGTTTGATGCCGCGCGGTCGCGGTGAGAATGCAGCCTTCCGCGCCCATCGCTTCCTGGATGAACCGGATGCCTTCCTGCGGTTGCAGAATGAACGCCGTGGTGGACAAAATACCGGCTTGCAGACACGTCGGCGCAATCACCGTCACCTGCCGCGCCCCGTGCGCGACCGGATAGCCGGTCCGCGGATCGACGATGTGCCCGTAACGAACCCCGCCCACCGTGAAGCCGCGCAAATAATCGCCGGAAGAAGCCACGCTGCGATTCGCCAGCGCGATACTCCCCCAGCAAGCCACACCGGGACGCGTCGGGTCTTCCAGCCCGATGTGCCAGCCCGGCTTGCCCGGGGCTCTGCCGATCGTGTGGATATCATGGCCAAAATCCACCAACGCACAGGTGATCCGGTGGACGCGCGCGATGCCTGCCACCGCATCCACCGCGTATTCCTTGCCCCAGCCACCAAAGTCGATGGCCATACCGGCCTCGGGCAGGCGGACCCGGCCTTTGGCCCGTTCCACTTTTTTCCAGCCCACCAGACGCCGGGCCCCGGCAATTTCCGCCGCTGCCGGAATCCGCGGCACCGCCGCTTTGTAGTCCCACAGCCGCATGAGCGGCAGCGCCGTCACATCGAGCAGCCCCTGCGTCATGAAATGCAGCGAATCGCACAGGTCGAGAAACTGCTCCGTCTCATCGTCAATTTCCACCCAGTCGCGACCCGCCGCGGCGTTGATGCGGCTGACCAGACTGTCGGGGCGGAACCGGGAATACTTCGCCTCAAACGCCGCCACCCAGGCGACGACCGCCGCTTCGAAAGATTTCGCCGCGCCGATATCCGCGCAGACGTACTGCACTTCGCACTTGGTGCCCAGCGCCGACCACCGCAGAAAGCGCAACGTCTCCGCGCCGCCAGCCGCCGGAGATGGGGCTGATGGAGGAGACGTGGGCATTGCGGCGATCTGTGGCATGGAAGGCCCGCGGCTCAATGAGAAAATTTAAACCCGACCGTGAAAACATTGGCCCGGCTGAACGCGTCCTGCGGCGTGACACCGTCGAGCCCGCGCGACGTGTAGCGGTCGTAGGCCACGTCAATAGCGACCCACGGCTTGATGTTCCACACCAGCTTCAATCCCACATCGACGGTCTGCATGTGTGACAACCGGTAATCCGAGGAATAGAAAGGCGCCTTGCCCGTGCCAGTCTCGCCCAGCACGGGTTCGTAGCTGGTGACAATGTGGGCCGCATCAGGATCGGGATAATAAAAATCCGCCGCCGACTGGCGGTAGAGCCGGATCGACGGCTGCAGATTAAAATGATCGCCGAGCTTTTGCACCCATAGCAGCGACAGCGTGTTGCTGGAAATGCCAAAAGTGTCGTGGTAGTAACGGTAGGACGCATCCAGCGCGCCATGCAGCTTTTCGAAATTGTGGTTCGTCGCGAGAAAAACGCTCACCTTGTTTTTCTCCAGCGGCCGGTTCTCCGGCACCGTATAATAGGTGCCCGGATCAAGATCGAGCATCGTGGTGGAAACAATCTTGTACGGATCGCTCATGTAGCCGCGGGACCGGCCGTACGACACATTGGCCGAGACCGAGGTGTTCGGATCAAGCAACTGGATGACCCCGACCATAAAATCGTTGCCGGTCTTCGGACGCTTGATCGTCCAGCCGAGTTTCTCCTCGTTGATCTTGTCGTCCGTCCGGCCGTAACCCAGGAGCAGGCTCGTATTCTTGTCGTTGAAATCCGTGACCGTGTTCAGCGACCAGCCGTTCGAAACATAATCGCTCTCGCGGCTGTTGGCAAAACCGACGGTGAGGTTCACGCGGCTGAATTGGTGGGACAGCTCGGAATCCCAGGCCTTGCGGCGATCATGCATCATCGCCAGCGGGGTCGGCGCTCCCGGCGCGAGCGGTTTTTCCCCCGTCGGTGTCGCCCCGGCGATCGAATCGATCAAGCCCATGATTTTGAAATGCGTGCTGGTGGAAAGATCAGCATCGATCAGTCCGTACTGGGAATCCACCCGGATGCGGTGATCATCCTCCTGCCAGGATTGCGCCTTGAAGGTGAAACTGTTTTCCGCCCGGCCGGTTTTCGGCAGACTGAGCCAGAGGATGGCTCCAACAATTACGGCGCGAGATGAATTCCTGAAACGGGTGTTTGGTGGATTGCTCATGAAAAAAAGAATGCCGATAGATGTGTGCTGCGACCCATGCCGACAAGTTTGGTTCGAACGTTTTCCGTTAAAATCCTGCCAATCTTTCTGCATCACAATCAGTACTGAGGCAGATCCCCTCGCTCAATAGGCCCGAAATCATCTAACGCGGGATTAATCGCGTCGGTTCATTTGCATTAGCCGTCCGGCATGGCCTCGATCACCATTCGGTTTTTCGCGGGCTGATTTTTTCCCGTGCACCTTGGAAAAAATTCTCATGTGCGGCAACTTTCACCCACGCACGCGGGCCCCGCCACTGATTTTTTACCCTCAGTGTATAAAGTATTCGGACGACAAACCGGAACCATCGCGCCCAATACATCTCCAAGGTGATTCTTTGGGTCACGTTCCTCCCCTGCGGCCCCATCACATTTCCCATGACTTCCCGGATTGAAAACATCGTCATCGTCGGCACCGGCTGCGCCGGCCTCACCGCCGCCATCTATACCGGCCGCGCCAATCTGCAACCGCTCGTCCTCGAGGGGACGCTGCCCGGCGGCCAACTGACCACCACATCGGAAGTGGAAAATTTTCCCGGTTTTCCCGAGGGGATTGACGGATTCCAGTTGATGCAGAATCTGCGCAAGCAGGCGGAAAAATTTGGCACCCGCTACGAGAGCGGTTCGGTGCAAGGCCTCGACACCGCAAAGTGGCCTTACACCCTGAAGCTCGCCGATCGTGAAATCCGGACCAAAATCGTGATCGTCGCCACCGGCGCCTCGCCGCGTCTGACCGGTGTGCCCGGGGAAAAGGAACTGTACGGCGGCAAAGGCGTGACCACCTGCGCCACCTGCGACGGTGCGTTCTACCGCCAGATGGATGTCGCCGTCATCGGCGGCGGGGACAGCGCGGCGGAAGAGGCCCTGTTTCTCACGCGCTTCGCGAGCAAAGTTTACCTCGTCCACCGTCGCGATGCGTTGCGCGCTTCGAAGATCATGTCCGACCGGGCCACGTCGCACCCCAAAATCCAATGCGTCTGGAACAGCGTGCCCGTCAGTGTCGAAGGCGTGGGCGCAGGGGCGGTCAACGGTCTCAAAATCAAAAATGTGCAGACCGGCCTGGAATCGGTGTTACCGGTGAAAGGCGTGTTTGTGGCCATCGGCCATGTGCCGAATACCGCGCCATTCAAGGAAGCGGTCGACACCGACGACCAGGGCTACTTCATCACGACCGACCACAGTCAGGTTAAGACCAAGACCCCCGGCGTGTATGTCGCGGGCGATTGCGCCGATCATCACTATCGGCAGGCGATCACCGCAGCCGGCATGGGCTGTCAGGCCGCCATTGAAGCCGAACGCTGGCTGGCCGGCAAGGACGCCTGAGAATTCTCAACACGCCAGACGCTTCAGGCTACGGCTTGGGTTCGCGCCCAAACGGATCCTTGCTTTGATACAAAGCCACGGCTTGAGCCCGGCGTCTGACCCCCAGCTTTTCAAAGATATTGGCGATGTAGTTTTTCACGGTGTTCTCGCTCAGCCCCATGAGCCCGGCGATTTCCTTGTTGGTGCGGTATTCGGCGATGGCCGCCAGCACCCGCTGCTCCTGGGGCGAGAGCAGACCGAGACCCGTGGATCCTTCCGACTTCACGCGGGTATCGCGCATGATTTCGAGGACCCGGCCGGCCACATCACGGGAGAATATCGGCCGGCCGGCCCGCCCATCCCCGATCGCCTGGATCAGCGCGGACGGATTGATTTCTTTCAGCAGATAACCTTGGGCCCCGGCGACCACCGAACCGTAGATAGACTCATCGTCCGTGGCCGAAGTCAGCATGATCACACAAACCTCCGGCAATTGCTGGCGGATGGTCCGGCAGACATTCAGGCCGTTGTCATCGGGAAGCTTGAGGTCCAGCAGCACCACATCCGGTCGCAGACGATGCACCTCACCAAGGGCGGTGGCCGCCGTGTCGGCTTCCCCGACAATATCAATGTTGCCACCCGTGGGTTCGCTCTCGATGGAAACGCGGATGCCACGACGGACCAAAGTGCTGTCATCAACAATCAGGACCCTGATAATGGACGTTGCATTCATGCGGAATTGCCCGGTTGGGATAATTTCAGGCTGATTTTGGTTCCTTGAGTGGGTCGCGAGTCGATTTCGAGCTGGCCGCCGAGTGAGATCGCCCGCTCGGCCAGATTTCCCAGTCCGCGTCCGCCCGGCTGGATCGCTTTCGGATCAAAGCCCACTCCGTCATCGCTGATCAGAAGGACCGAGCCTTCCGCCGTGCGCCGCCACGACACGGCAAGACGCGCCGGGTGGCCATGCCGCAAGGCGTTGCTGACAGCCTCACGGACAAACTGCAGGGCCTGGCTCCGGTGCATCGGCGCATAACCGGCCACCAGCTCCTCGTCGATCGCGAGCTCCGTCGCCACCACCTCCGGTCCGTGAAGCTGCTGGATCAGCCGCGCCACGGCTTCACCAAAGGTGGAATCCAACGGTTTGGGATCAACCTTCTCGACATAGCGGCGGAGGTCCATGATCACCCGGTTTAATTCGGCCCTGGTTTCGTCAAGCAATTGGCGGGCGGCCGGCAGATCCTTGACCATCAGGGATTGCACGCGACTGAGCGCCATACCGGTGCCGAAAACACTTTGGATCGCGCCGTCATGCAGCTCGCGACCGAGACGCAAACGTTCGTCGATGCTTTGCTGGAGCTGCTCCCGCGCCCGGATCGAAGATTGCACGCTGCGCGCCATCTGGCCGAATTCATTGCGCTGATTCAGCAGCGGGGCCAGCGGCGCGGGATCACCGCAAACCAGACTCCGGTTTACCAGGGAAAACGGACGCAATATCCAAAAGTGCATGAGCACCGCCACCAACAACACCGCGCCCACACCGTTATAGATAAAAAGCGCCTGTTCGATATCCTCCATCGCCTGATCTTCCATCTGGGGATCAATCACATGGTAATCCACACCCGCAATGGCCCGGCCATGATGATCCAGCAACGCTTGCCAGGCCTCCAGCTCCTCATCGGCACGGGCATCATTGGCGTGAGTGGGGCCGGTCAGCGCGATGTAACCCTGGGCGGTTTCGGCCAGTTCGCGCAACCTTTGCTCGTCCCAGTGCTGCGCAACGACAAGCCAGCCGGACGGGACAACCTGATCGGCCGTCATTTTTCGCGCCATGATCGGCTGGCCCAGGATTTGGGACAGCTTGCCACCAATGAAGGCATGGAAACTGAACGGCACGTTCTTCACCAACGACGGCTGCAAATCCCCCGGCGGCAGCGGCGTCTCCGTCAGCGTTGAGCCGGTCAGGCGATCCTGACCGTAGATCACCGCCCCGCTTTTATCCAGCACCCAAACTTCATCAATCCGGTATCGGCCCAGCAGGCTCCCGATATTTTTGTCCGCCCACACCGGATCGCGGCTCGCGAGGAAATCAACCATGCCGCCGTGACCGGAAAAATCGTTCAGATAACGACCCGCCGACTGTGACACCGAACCCACCAGCCGCTGCAGACGGAATGCCATTGCTTTCACCCGCTGCTGCCGGGCAAAAACCTCCTCGTGCTCGTGCAGGTGCTTAAAATAGCAGGTCGTCCCGATGCAAAACAGGCAGAGCAAAGCAAGCAGCGCCAGAATTCTAAGTCTGATGGTCATGGAGGTGCACCCGGGATGGAGCGACGATACGTCCGGAAGGATCTGGGCACGCAACCACTTTCTGCGACCCGACGCCAGAAGGCGCACATGCGCTGCGGCAACTTCATCCCGCTAGGTTAATATTCACCTGACGGAGTTCGCCCTGCCTGATGGATTGACATAAATTTCAGTCTTACGGGATGGATTTTCGGACATTGCCCGTGTTCTCATTGTGACCCCAATTTTTCGCTCCCCGCCCGCCAAAGCAAAAACCCGAACGATTTCACCCACCGACGTTGCCGATAAGCGTGTTTGAA
>Ga0265313_10003876_pt1 | contig 11789 bp, 12 predicted proteins | sample 4123metaG_FD_203122 | JGI IMG/M metagenome (GOLD analysis project Ga0265313, IMG submission 203122) | Rhizosphere microbial communities from Carex aquatilis grown in University of Washington, Seatle, WA, United States - 4-1-23 metaG | ecosystem: Host-associated > Plants > Roots > Rhizosphere >...
AACAAATGCCCAGCGGCGGCCGGGCGCGGCGGTGGTGGCGGACGGGGCCGCGGCGGCGCGGGCGGCGGAGCAGGGGCGGCGTTCAATCCGGCCTCGACCTTCGGTCACATGCATCCCGGCCCGGCGGAATGGTGGGTGGTGCAGGCCGGCGGCATCAGCGGCCGCTTCGAGAACACCGGCGAGTTCCATGCCGTGGAAGGTGATGTGCTCTATGCCGCGCCGATGATGTGGCACCAGATGGGCGTGGAAGGCCCCAGCGGGCCGTCCATCCGCCTGGCGCTGGGCGGCTACAACTTCATCAACATGAACAACACGGCGGGCGGCGGCGACTAAGCCGCGCCTACTTCGTCAGCCGCTTGATGTTGGCGCGGACCTTGCGGCGATAATCGCTGACGACGCTGTCGGAACTGCCGCCCGCCATCAGCTTGGCGCCGGCCTCGGTCGCCGCGGTCATCTTCTCCGACATCATCAGCTGGGTCTCGTCTTCCGCCGCCTTGCCGCCACCGGCGAGCTTCATCATGCGCAGCGCGATGACCTGTTGCGACTCCGCCGCCAGCATCAGCATGTTCAGCCAGGGGTTGGAGGATTTACCGCTCAACGCACATCGCGATGCCCATGCCGCCTCCGATACAGAGCGTGGCGAGGCCCTTCTTGGCGTCGCGCTTGCCCATTTCGAACAGCAGGGTGATCAGCACGCGGGCGCCCGAAGCGCCGATGGGATGGCCGATGGCGATGGCGCCGCCATTGACGTTCACCTTGGCGGTATCCCAGCCCATATCCTTGTTGACGGCGCAGGCCTGTGCGGCGAAGGCCTCATTGGCCTCGATCAGGTCGAGATCGGAAGCCTTCCAGCCCGCCTTCTCCAGCGCCTTGCGGCTGGCCGGGATGGGCCCGGTGCCCATTACCTTGGGATCGACGCCCGCCTGCGCCCAGGACGCGATGCGGGCCAGGGGTTTCAGGCCGCGCGCAGCGGCGTCCGCGCCGCTCATCAGCACCAGGGCTGCAGCGCCGTCATTGAGGCCGCTGGCATTGCCCGCCGTCACCGTGCCGGCCTTGTCGAAGGCGGGGCGCAGGGCCGCCATGGCCTCGATGGTGGCGCCGTCGCGGATATATTCGTCGGTATCGACCACGGTATCGCCCTTGCGGCCCTTCACCGTCACCGGCGCAATCTCCTCCTTGAACCGGCCCGCCTTCTTCGCCGCCTCCGCCTTGTTCTGGCTGGCGACGGCGAAAGCGTCCTGCTGCTCGCGGGTGATCTGGAATTCCTTGGCGACATTCTCCGCCGTGTTGCCCATGTGATAGCCGTTGAAGGCGTCCCACAGCCCGTCGCGGATCATGGTGTCGATGAACGCCATGTCGCCCATCTTCTGCCCGGCGCGCAGATAGGCGGCGTGGGCGGACAGGCTCATGGATTCCTGGCCGCCGGCGATGACGATCTTGCTGTCGCCCTGGGCGATGGCCTGGGCGCCCAGCGCCACGGCGCGCAGGCCCGAGCCGCAGACCTGGTTGATGCCCCAGGCCGAAGTGCCGATGGGAAGCCCGGCGGCGATGGAGGCCTGGCGGGCGGGGTTCTGGCCCTGGGCGGCGGTGAGCACCTGACCGAGAATGACTTCGCTGATTTCTTCCGCCGCCACGCCGGAACGCTGGAGCGCCGCGCGGATGGCGGTCTCGCCCAGTTTATGCGCCGGAACGCTCGCAAAAGAGCCCAGGAAGGAACCCACGGGCGTGCGCGCGGCCGCCACAATCACCACATCGGACATGATCTTCTCCACCAATCCCGGCCTGTATGTAGCGCAAAATACCGCGAATGCGAGCGGCCGGAATTACGCTTGTTTTTCAAAGGCTTGAAAAAATGCTGCGCAGCATTTTCATGCTGCATGTGCTAAAATTGCGCTTTACGCAAGCGACACATTGATGTTTGTTGCAGCGCAAGCCTTTCAGGTGAAAGGCGCGTAACGGGGTGGGTATCGTGTCGGAAGAAAAGTCCAAGGGCGAAGGCCCGGTTGTCATCAAGAAGTACGCCAACCGGCGGCTCTACAACACCCAGACCTCGTCCTATGTGACGCTCGACCATCTCGCCGCCATGGTGAAGGAAGGGACCGAGTTCGAAGTTCAGGACGCGCGCACCGGCGAAGACATCACCCGCTCGGTCCTCACCCAGATCATCTTCGAGGAAGAGGCCAAGGGCCAGAACCTGCTGCCGATCAAGTTCCTGCGCCAGTTGATCCGCTTCTATGGCGACAGCCTGCAGGCCTTCGTCCCCGGCTATCTCGACATGAGCATGGACAGCTTCACCAAGAACCAGGGCGAGATGCGCGACCGCATCGCCCAGGCGCTGGGCGGCGGCAACCAGATGGTCGAGAACCTCACCCGCCAGAATCTACAACTGTTCGAGAACGCCATGGCGATATTCACGCCCTTTGCGCCCGGCGCAACCCGCCCCAAGGGCGAGGCGGCAGCGGTCCCTGCCGCCAGCGAAGTGGATTCGCTGAAGCAGGAAATGGAAGCCATGCGCAAGCAGCTGGCTGAGTTGAGCCAGCGCAAATGAAGCCTCCCATTTGGGGGCTTCTGCTTTTTTCTCTCATTGCCCTGTCAGGCTGCGCTTCGCCGATGAAGCAGCGCGAGGCGCAAACCTATGCCCAGCTTTCGCTGCGCGACTATTGCGCCCAAAGCAGCCCTTGCCTGCCCGCCCGTTTCGTCAAGGCGCAGCATCTGGCCGGTGGCTGGCTGCTGGACTATGAGTCCGAGAAGGCGAAATACGGCGTGATGGTGCGCGAAAGCGGAAACACCCAGGTCAGTGTCTGGGCCAAGGACGCCACTCCGGCGGCGCGCTAGTTCCAGTCGGGATCGATCTCCGGCTCACCGAAATGGAAGCCCTGGAAGTAATCGACGCCGAAGCTCTGCAGCAGGAAGGCGTCGGCGTCGGACGTGACCCATTCCGCCACCACCCGCATGTTGAAGTTCTTGGCCAGCCCCACCAGGGTGCGGACAAAGACCTGGTTCTCCGGCGAGTCCGAGAGATCCTTCACATAGCAGCCATCGATCTTGACGATATCGACATGCATCATCTGCAGATTGCGGAAGCTGGTATAGCCGGCGCCGAAATCGTCAATCGCCACCCGCACCCCGAGCTCGCGCAGCTGGCTGACGAAGCGGGCATTCTCCTCGAAATGATGCAGGGCGGCGGTTTCGGTCAGCTCGACGATCAGGCGGTCGGCGACCTCGCGATTGTCGCGGATGTGATCCAGGAAGCTGTGCAGCCAGGCGGGATCGCCCGCCGCGGTGCCGGAGACGTTGACGCCCAGGGTGAGGTTCTTGTGCGCCTGGAGGCGGGCGACCACCGTTTCCAGGGCGAAGCGGTCGATGAGGTGGACGATGCCGAGCTGCTCGGCGGCGGGAACGAAATAGCCGGCGGCGGCGATGCTGCCGTCGCGATGCTCCATCCGCAGCAGGGCCTCGTAATGGGTGATCTTGCGGCTCTTGGCGTGGATGATGGGCTGGTAGGCGAGCTTGAGCCGGTCTTCCCGCAGCGCCGAGATCACCTCGTCGGCCACCGCCATCTGGCGCAGGCGAGCCGATTCCTTCTGGGCGCTATGCTCATAGACCATGAAGCCGTCGCGGCCGCCGGCGCGGGCCCGCTCCAGCGCGTTCTCGGCGCGCAGCATGGCCTCCTGGCTGTTGTCGGCGCTGGAGGGCAGCCAAACCGCGCCGACCGAGCAGGTGGCGGAGACCTGGCCGGCCCTGGTGTCGATCACGCTGCCGCGCACCGCGGCGCGCAGGCGGCCGGCGACAATGGCGACTTCGCGCTCCGAGCAGTTCTTGAGGATGACGCCGAACTTGTTGCCGGCGGTGCGGCCGATCACGTCGCTGGCGCGCAGGCTGCGGGCCAGGCGTTCGCCCGCCGCCACCATCACTTCGTCGCCGGCGTCGAAGCCGAAGCCGTCATTGATCATGCCCAGCCGGTCGATGGAGGAAACCAGGAAGGCGCAATTGCGCGATTCCGCCTTGGCGCTTTCGATCGCCAGCGACAATTCCTCGCGCAGAGAATTGCGGTTGAGATGGCCGGTGAGTTCGTCGCGGGTGGCCAGATAAGTCAGCCGCTGCAATTCGCGGGCGCGCTCGGTGGTCTCGCGCAGGAGGCCGACCAGCCGTTCGGTGCGGCCGCCCGCGCCGGCGAAGCGGGTGCCGACCATGGTGAAGGTGATGGCGCCCATCGCGGCGGCGATCTCGATGTCGATGACAAAGGCGCTGCTCTGCGGCGTGCTGGCGTCAAGCAGCGCTTCCAGGGCGCCGCGGCTCTCGCGCTCGACGGCGTCGAGGAAAACGGCGGCGCGGTGAATGTCGCGCTGGAAGGGCAGGATGTCGGTGGCGCCGTCCCAGGTGATGATGCCGTCGCCGACCTGCCAGTCGAAGGCGGCGACACACGCGGCCTGGGCCGCTAGGCGCAGACGCACGGCATCCTGCGCCGCGCCCAATGCGGCGACGTCTTGCTGCCCCTTCTGAAGCGCTGCGCTCAACACATCCACCATCCCGGCCGGATTCTCCGGACCCTGGGACAAGACTAGGCGGCACCAGCTAAAAATCCGGTAAGCAGGGTTGGTAAACAAGTCCGGCGTGACGCTTGCGTTGTGGAGCGGTATGCGCGTGCAACCCTCCCTGCCGACACTCTGGCGCGAAGGCCTCAAGGCCTCCGCGGACGGTGTCAACGCGCCCGGAAAATCCAGCGATTCCGCCCATCTGGGCGATAACGGGCGCGATCCGCCGCGCCAGGCGCGCAAGGAACGCCCGCGTCTTGAGGTCGAACTGGTGTCTCAGGAAGGCACGAAGCGGCATGATCCGTTCTGGGACGGCCCGCGGCTCAAGCCTGCCTTTGTGACGCAGCTGCTCGGCCAGATGATGACAGGCGGCGAGACGCCGGCCCCGGCCCGCGCCTACGGCGAGAACCAGGCCAGCCCTGCGCTTTTGCTCGACACCCGCTTCTGAAGCGCAAAACCCGTCAGTGACGCCGCCAGCAGAATGAGCCCCGGCAGCGCCAGTCCCGCGCCGGCGTAAGCTAAAGCCGCCGCCGCCAGCAGCAATCCCGCCAGCAACGCCGGCAGCGCTCCGCGATGCAACGCCGCCACCATCGCGGCGACGCCGCCCAGCAGCAACGGCCATAGCGCCAGCAGCAACCCGTAACCGGCAAGCGCGGCAAGGCCACCCGCCAGCGCCGCCGATAACGCCAATGTCGCCAGCAGCGGCGGCAGTGGCCGCGCCAGCAGCGCCAAGGCGGAGAGGCTTAACGCCGCGCCCGTCAGGGGCAACGCCAACAACGCCACCGCGCCGGGCAGCCCCGGCGCCAGGGGCCGCGCCAGCGCCAGCGCCAGCGCGGCGCAGAGCGTGGCGGCGAAACGGAGATAAAGTCCCGCGCCGGTGACGACCGCGAACAGCGAAGCGCTCAGTAGAGCCACGGCGGCGATCAGGGACGAATCAATCATGCAAAAGCAGAATGGCCGGAGCCTCTTTCAATTTAAAGAGGGCCGGCCATCCAGCTTTTCCTGATGAAGAGAAAGGCTACGCCACCAGCAAATTCCGCAGGACGTAGGGAAGGATTCCGCCGTTCTGGTAGTAGCCGACTTCATCGGCGGTCAGGATCATCAGATACAGCGGAATCCTCTCGCTGCTGCCGTCGGGGCGGTGGACCACGGCCTCCATCTTCTGGCGCGGCGTCAATGCCCCGGAAAGACCGGGAATGGAAACAATCTCGCGCCCGGTGAGATTGTAGTCCTTGCGGCTCTTGCCCGGCTCGAAACAGAAAGGCGCCACGCCCATGCCGATCAGGTTGGAACGGTGGATGCGCTCAAAGCTCTCGGCGATCACCGCACGCACGCCCAACAGCTTTGGCCCCTTGGCCGCCCAGTCGCGGCTGGAGCCGGTGCCGTATTCCTTGCCGCCGAGCACGATGGTGGCATGGCCGTCCTTCTTGTAGGCCTGGGCGGCGTCGAAGATGCTCATCGCCAGCCCTTCGGCATTGGGATCGGCGTAATAGAGCGTGTTGCCGCCTTCCTTGCCGCCCATCATCTCGTTGCGGATGCGGATATTGGCGAAGGTGCCGCGCTCCATCACTTCGTCATTGCCGCGGCGCGCGCCGTAGGAGTTGAAGTCCTTCGCTGCCACGCCACGCTCCGACAGATAAACACCGGCAGGCGACGTCGCCTTGATGTTGCCGGCAGGCGAGATGTGGTCGGTGGTGATGCTGTCGCCGAAGATCGCCAGCACCCGCGCCCCGCTCAACTCCGCCACTTGCTGCGGCTTGAGCGTCATGCCTTCGAAATAGGGCGGATGCTTCACATAGGTGGAGCTCTTGTCCCACTGATAGGTCTTGCCCTTGACCAGCTTGATCTTCTTCCAGTTGGCGTCGCCCTGGAACACCGTGCCATAGCGGGCCTTGAAGCTGGATGCCTTCACCGACTTGGCGATGGCGGCCTTGATCTCTTTCTGGCTGGGCCAGATCTCTTTCAGATAGACCGGCTCATTGTCCTTGTCATAGCCGACCGGCTCCCTGGTCAGGTCCATGTTGACCGAACCGGCCAGGGCGTAGGCCACCACCAGCATCGGCGAGGCGAGATAATTGGCCCGCACCTGGGGATGGACGCGGCCTTCGAAATTGCGGTTGCCGGAAATCACCGCACTGGCGACCAGATCGGCTTCGGTGATCGCCTTGGCGACCGCATCGGGCAGCGGGCCGGAATTTCCGATGCAGGTGGTGCAGCCATAACCCGCGAGATTGAATCCGAGCTTGTCGAGCGCCTTGTCGACGCCGGCCTTTTTCAGATAGTCGGTGACCACCTGCGAGCCCGGCGCCAGCGAGGTCTTGACCCATGGCCGCACTTTCAGCCCGCGCGCCACCGCCTTCTGCGCCACCAGGCCGGCGCCGATCATCACATTGGGGTTGGAGGTGTTGGTGCAGGAGGTGATGGCGGCAATCACCACATCGCCATGGCCGATGGAATGCTCGCTGCCTTCCAGCCGGGCGCGGCGGTTGGCATCGGCTTCTTTCTTGAAGGTCGAAATCAAATTCTCGGCAAAATTGCCGGCGACGCTGCCCAGCGCCACGCGGTCCTGCGGCCGCATCGGACCGGCCAGCGACGGCTCGACCGTGTCCATGTCCAGCGACAGCGTGTCGGTGAAGACCGGGTCGGGACTTTTCTTGGTGCGGAACAGGCCCTGGGCCTTGGCGTATTTCTCGACCAGGGCGATGCGCGGATTGGCGCGGGCGGTGTTCTTGAGATAGCGCAGGGTCTCGCCATCGATGGGGAAGAAGCCGCAGGTCGCGCCATATTCCGGCGCCATGTTGGCCAGGGTGGCGCGGTCTTCCAGGCTGAGTTCGTCCAGCCCGCTGCCGAAATATTCCACGAACTTGCCGACCACGCCTTTCTTGCGCAGCATTTGCGTCACGGTCAGCACCAGGTCGGTGGCGGTGACGCCGGGCCTGAGCTTGCCCGTCAGCTTGAAGCCGACAATCTCCGGAATTAGCATGGAAATGGGCTGGCCCAGCATGGCGGCTTCCGCCTCGATGCCGCCCACGCCCCAGCCCAGCACCGAAAGGCCGTTGATCATGGTGGTGTGGCTGTCGGTGCCGACCACGCTGTCGGGGAAAGCGTATTCGACGGTCTTCTTCGGATTGAGCGGATCGGGACCTTTGCGGGTCCACACCGTCTGGGCGAGATATTCCAGATTGACCTGGTGGCAGATGCCGGTGCCCGGCGGCACGACGCGGAAGTTGGCGAATGCCTGCGCGCCCCAGCGCAGGAACGTGTAGCGCTCGCGGTTGCGCTCATATTCGATCTCGACATTCTGCTTGAAGGCCTTGGCGTTGCCAAAGGCGTCGATCATCACGCTGTGGTCGATCACCAGATCGACTTCCGCCAGCGGATTGATCTTTTCCGGATCGCCGCCCAGCGCCTTCATCGCGTCGCGCATCGCCGCCAGATCGACCACCGCCGGAACCCCGGTGAAGTCCTGCATCAGCACGCGGGAGGGGCGGAAGGCGATTTCGCGGTCGCTGGTGCGGTTCTTAGCCCATGCCGCCACCGCCTCGATGTCCCCCTTGGTGACGGTGTTGCCGTCCTCATAGCGCAGCAGGTTTTCCAGCAGCACCCGCATCGAATAGGGCAGCTTTCCGATCCCCTTCAGTCCGTTCTTTTCCGCCGCAGCGAGGCTGAAATAGACATAGGACTTGCTGCCGACCTTGAGGATTTTGCGGGATTTGAAGCTGTCCTGGCTCATGGGAACCCTTTGTATGAAGACGGCCCGGTTTAGGCATATTCGGCCCTGAAAGGAAGTCGGCGCGAGGCCGCAGGATGGCCTCTTTTCCCCATTTTGGAGCAAAATTTCGCCCCATTGGACGGGCATGCTACGGAGAATTGGGGGACCGGCCTTGGCCGGACGTTTTTTATGAGCCGGGCGTGAAAGCGATTCTGATTCTTGCCATTGCCGTGCTGCTGCCGCCGCTGGCGGCGCGCGCCGAGGACAGCGATCCGATCATGGCCCGCCTCTCCGCCGAGAAGGCGGCGATGCCCGAGGCCGGACTCTACAGCGCCGGCGGGGGCCGCGACTTCATCCTCGCCCCCTATCGCAACAACAAATATCTGCTGCGCTTCGCCGATGGCGGCGAGACCTTTGTCCTCACCGCCGATCCCGGTTCGCTGGGCGCCAAGCTGCTGAAATATGACACCGGCGCCGCCGCGCTGTCGGTCTCGGTCTGGGGCGGGGTGACGCTCTATGCCGCCGACGCGCCGGGCGGCTTGCCCGCCACCCGCCAGGGCGAAGCCGCGCCGCTGGCGCCCACACCCGTTTCCGCCGCCGAGCTCAAAAGCGCGCTGGCGGATGAAGGCAGCCACTTCTCCTATGCCGAAAATGTCGGCCTGCGCTTTGTCATGGACCCGCCCGGCGACGGTGATGGCCGGGCCCTGGCCTTTGATGTGCTCGCCATCGCCCAGGCGGGGATCGAGCGTTTCGTCGCCACCTCAGCCGCCGCCCGCCAGGCCCTGGCCCGCCGCGTCACGCAGGTGCGGCTGGAGAAAAGCAGCAAGCCGGCGATCCTGCTCAACGCCCGCATCCTGGTGGTGCGCTATGTTCCGTCCGAGGGCTTTCTCGGCCGCGCCTCGTCGCATGCGGTGGCGCACCAGCTGGGCAAGCTGCTGAGCATACCAACCGCCGAATAAAAAAGAACGACGCGGCCCTTTCGGACCGCGCCGCTTGTGGTCGTGCCGAGGCGAAGCTTAACGCAGCGCGGTGGCGACGGAGGTGAAGTCGGCCTTGAGATTGGTGCCGACCGTGGTCAGCGCGCCAATCACCACAACGGCGATCAGAGCGGCGATCAGGCCGTATTCGATGGCGGTGGCGCCGTCTTCATTGGCAAGGAATTTCTGAAACAACATGGAAGCCTCCTTTGGACAGTCACGTTCACCGATAGCAGGAGAAAAATCGCTGGCGAACACAAAGCGCGGTTCAGTGTTAGTCAAAGCTTGCCGCTGCCGGAGTATTTGATTCAGGATTTACGGGGTGATTAGCGCAGCGCGGTGGCGCCGTTCTTGTCGGCAGCGAAGTTCTTCAGCAAAGCAAGCATCGAATGTATCCCTTCAAAACGCTGCAGGACAATGCCCTACAAAAGTTGCGTCGGCGAACGGGATTCGGGCAGAAACTTAACGATCGCGCGCCGAACGCGTGCGCTTTTTAAAAGACCGGAATTGAAGGAAGTTTTCGGCGAATGCCGTCTCCCACCCATGGCGGAAGACGGCGCCCAGACCTCAGCGCAACTGGGTGGCGATGTTGTTGTAGCTGGCCGTCAGATTGGTGCCGATCTGGGAGATGGCGCCGATCACCACGACGGCGATCAGGGCGGCAATCAGGCCCTATTCGATGGCAGTTGCGCCGCTTTCATTGGCAATGAACTTCTGGAACATGGCCGTGCTTTCTCTGTAACGGGCGGGGCGCGCGGGAGATAGCAGCGCCGCGCCGGAGCGCGCGAGCCTTTGCGGGTTAATCACTTAATGGTGACAGGGCCTTCATAAAGACCGTCCCCCAAGGTTTGGCTGACAGTGTCAGATGACAGCGGCGACTTGCGGTAAATTGCGCCTTGCCCGCTAGCGCGGGCGTTCGGCCGGGGAAAAGGTCCACTGGACCTTTTTCTCTTCCGGCCTCACGGCGCAAAATCTCTCGGCGCCAGTTCGAATGTCGCGAAATCGAAGCCCGGCGCCACCGTGCAGCCCACCAGGGTGTAGTCGCCCAGCGACCGCGCCATCTGCCAGGCATGGGGCGGCACCACCAGTTGCGGCGACTGGCTGTTTTCGATTTCGGGGCCGAGAATATGGACGGTTTTGCCGATACTCAGTTCCAGCGGCGCGCCGCGATGAAAGTGCCAGACCTCGGCCGCGTCGATGCGATGCCACCATGACACTTCGCCTGCCTTGAGCAGAAACAGGATGGCGCTGGAATGGCCGCGGCCTTCGCCGTCGCGAAAAGTTTCGCGGTAATGGCCCCCTTCGGGATGGGGTTGCAGGCCCAAGCGTGCGATCAGAACGTCCGCCGGGTTCATGCCGCCGGGCGCACCGCGCCGCGCCGCACCATCTCCTCGACGCTGGCGGCCAGGGTGCGGGCATCGTGCAGGGCGTTGTGGGCGCGGCCCTTGGATTCCAGGCCCAGAGCGGGGCCGATCTCGCAGGAAAGCTTGCCGCGCGGATCGATATTGCAGGCGGCGAACCAGCTGCGCAGATCGGCGAAGCGCGGCAGGCGGCGGTATTCGGTGATGCCGTAAAGGCGGAGGTTTTCCTCCAGCACCCATTCGTCATGGCCGAAGGCGCAGATCGGCCCCTCCCCGGCGAAAGCGGCGAAGCGTTCATAGGCTTCGGCGAAATCCACCCCCCGCGCCACCACGTCGTCATTGCCGATGCCGGTGAGCTGCTCGAAATAGGGCGAAAGCACGGGATTGATGCGGGGCAGCACCAGCAGGTCGAACTCGTCCAGCGCCTTGAGGTCGCGCCCGTCCAGCTTGACCGCCCCGATCTGCACCACCTCGCGGTACTGGCCCGGCTCCAGCCAGTGCCGCGCCATGGAGCATTCCCAGGCGGTATATTCCAGGTCGAACACCGTCAGGCTGGCGTGCAAAACGGGCTGGCGGGGAATCATGCGGGCGCTGTCGGGCTTTCCGGCGAATCATAGTATTGCTGGCCATTAAGACATTATTAAGCGTGCGGGTTGAGCCTTGGCCTCAAGGTTTCCGCATCAGGGGGGCGGCATCATGGCGTTACCCGAATTCGCAACTCCGCATGCCGATAACGCGCCCGCACCGCTGGCGGGCCCGCTGATCGCATCGGTCCCCGGCGCGGCCTTGCGCCGCCTGCCCGAACTGCATGACGAAAGCCGGTTGGCGCTGCGCCGGGCTAGGCTGATGACGCGGGCGGTGCCGGCGGCGGGCAGCCTGCTGGCCCTGGGCACATTGGCGGCAATGTTCGGCGGCGGGGCGCTGACCCCCACTTTCGCCTGGAGCCTGCTGGTCTTCCTGGGTGTCGGCGCCGTGCTGGCCAGCCATCTGCGCGCCGCGTCGGTGTTCAAGGATCTGCCCGGCTCGGCCGCCGACATGCGGGCCATACTCTTATACTTGGGCGTGGCCTGGGGGGCGGGCGCCTTCCTGGCCCTGGCGCCAGAGCCGGTCGTGCTGGTGCTGTTCGCCCTCGCCCCCTCGCTGGTGCTGGCCCGGCTTCTGGGCGACCTGCCCGCCATTCTGGCCTTCACCGCCCCCGCCACCC
>Ga0265313_10003882_pt1 | contig 11778 bp, 6 predicted proteins | sample 4123metaG_FD_203122 | JGI IMG/M metagenome (GOLD analysis project Ga0265313, IMG submission 203122) | Rhizosphere microbial communities from Carex aquatilis grown in University of Washington, Seatle, WA, United States - 4-1-23 metaG | ecosystem: Host-associated > Plants > Roots > Rhizosphere >...
AAGGCGATGACCGAGCCGGAGATCGAGGCGGCGGCGAAATATTTCTCCGCGATGAAATGGTCGCCCTGGATCAGAGTGGTGGAATCGCCGACCGCGCCGAAAGTGCGCAGCTCCGACGGCATGTGGCTGAAGCGGGAAGGCAGCGAACCGATCGCCGGCCGCATCATCGAGACGCCGCTGGACGCCGGGCGCACCGAGACCTTGCGCGATCCCCATTCCGGCTTCGTCGCCACTGTGCCGCCCGGCGCGGTGGCCAAAGGCAGGCGCATCGTCACCACCGGCGATGGCGGCAGGACACTTCCCTGCGCCATCTGTCATGGCGAAAATCTGGCGGGGGTGGGATCGATCCCCGGCATCGCCGGCCGCGATCCCAACTACATCGCCCGCCAGCTTTACGACATCCAGCAGGGCGCGCGGCATGGGGTGATGACGCAATTGATGAAGCCGGTGGTGGCAAAACTGGATGCGGCGGACATTCTGGCCATCGCCGCCTATGCCGCCTCGCTGCCGGTGCCCGGCGCGGGGACAGCCGGGAAAAGCCAATAAATATTTGCGAATTTCCCTCGCGGCCCGGCGTTGGAATAACGGCGATATTGCCAAAGCGCGCCAGTACCGCGCTTCGTTCCGCCGGATAAAGTTGACGGCGCGTCGCGCTCAAGGCCGCCGCAGATGGACTCGATCCTTGCGCGGGTATCTAATTTTTTTGCGGCAGACGCCGAATGATCGTGCCGCCGTCCGCCATGGCGGCCGATGAGAATAGCCGGGTACTGGCCATCGCAATAAATCGCACGGCTTCAAGGAGGGCACGACATGCGCGCAAAATCCGGACGCTTTTCGCCGACCGCCTCATGTGCAGCGGCGCTGCTGGCGGCAAGCATTCTCGCTTTCGCCGGACCGGCCCGCGCAACGCCATACAGCCAGATCAATCTGGTCACTGACGATCAGGCGATCCTGCTGGGGCTGGGTTATGCCGCGGCAGCGACCGTCGATCCCCTGCTCATCAATCCCTGGGGCTTGTCGCGCACCGCTTCCAGCCCGATCTGGGTGTCGGATAACGGCACCGGCGTATCCACGCTTTATAATGGCGCAGGCGTGAAGCAGGCCCTGGTGGAGACCGTTCCGCCGGCGGCCGGCTCGCCACCCGGCACATTGGGTACGCCCACCGGCCAAGTCAACAATCCCACGGCGGCGAACTTCCAGGGCGCCAGCTTCATTTTCGCCACCGAGGATGGAACCATCTCGGCGCGCTTCGGCGCGGCGACCACGGCGGTCATCAAGGTCGCCGCTTCCGGCCTCCCCACCGACCCCGTCTACAAGGGCCTGGCGATCAGCAGCCCCGGCAGCACGCCTCTGCTTTATGCCGCCAATTTCCGCAGCGGCGTGGTCGATGTGTTCGACACCAACTTCAACAAGGTGGGGACCATTGTCGATCCTTCCATCCCGGCGGGCTATGCGCCGTTCAATGTGCAGGTTCTCAACAACGAGCTTTTCGTGACCTACGCGCTGCAGGATGCGGCCGGACATGACGATGTCGCCGGTCCCGGCAACGGCTTCGTGGACGAATTCACCCAGGCGGGCGTCCTGGTGAGGCGGGTCGCCTCGATGGGGCTGCTGAATTCGCCCTGGGGGCTGGACATCGCGCCGCCGGGATTTGGCCAATATAGCGGCGACCTGCTGGTTGGAAACTTCGGTGACGGGACAATCAACGTGTACAATCCCGACGGCACGGACCTGTTGCTCGGCACCCTTGAAGACGGCACCGGACAGGCCCTCAGGATCGACGGCCTGTGGGCCCTGATGAACGGTTCCGGCGCCGGCAATGGCGGCAATGCCAGCTTTGTCTATTTCACCGCCGGAATCGACGATGAGGCGCACGGCCTGTTCGGCGCCATCGCCGCGCTGCCGGAGCCGGCTTCGCTGGCGCTGCTGGCTGGCGGTCTCGCCGGCCTGAGCGGGATGGGCACCATGCGGCGGCGGCGCAAGGCGGCGGTTCTGTAAGCCGGAAGCCGTGCTAACCTGTCCCCTGCAATCACGGGGGACGGGCATGCAAAGAGTGAAATTGGCGGCGGGCGCCCTGGCGCTGGTCCTGGCCGGCGCCGCGGTCGCCGCGCCGCACCGCAATGACAAGGTCTATGCCGCGGTCGAGGCCAACCGCGCCGGCGCGCTCGACCTGCTCAAACAGCTGGTCAACATCGATTCCGGCACCGGCGATGTGGCGGGTGGCACCAGGGTGGCGGCGGTGCTGGCGGAGCGGCTGAAAGCTCTGGGCGCGGAGGTCAGCACCGCGCCCCCCGAAGCCCCCGGCCTGCCCGACAATCTGCTGGCGGTGTTCCATGGCACCGGCAAGGGCCGGATTCTCATTGTCGGCCATCTGGACACCGTGTTCGGTCCCGGCACGGCGGGGCAAAGGCCGTTCAGCATCGAAGGCGATCGCGGCCATGGCCCCGGCGTCGGCGACGAGAAGGCTGGCGTGGTCAACGCCATCACCGCGCTCAAAATCCTGCATGACATGAACTTTCACAACTACGCCACCATCACCCTGCTGATCGACGATAGCGAGGAGCGCGGCTCACCGGGTTCTACCCAACTCATCAAGACGCTGGCGGCGCAGCATGACGTGGAGTTCAACATGGAGCCGGGCGACGCGCCCGATGTGCTGACAGTGTGGCGCAAGGGTTCGGCCGGCATCACCATCCAGGTCAAGGGCCGCGCCGCCCATGCCGGGGTGGCGCCGCAGGATGGGCGCAACGCGGCGATGGAGCTGATCCATCAGCTCGACCTGTTCGAAGGCGCCTTCCCCCATTCCGGCGACGGCATCACTGCCAACATCACCCTGATGAAGGCAGGCGACCGGGCCAACATCATTCCCGACGCCGCGGAAGCGACCATCAATGTGCGCTTCCGCACCCCCGAGCAATTCGATCAGGTGGTGGCGCGGCTGAAGGCGGACGCGGCCAAGACCCAGATCCCCGACACCAGCGTCAGTGTGCATTACGACACCAACTTCCCGCCCTTGACCGAGAACGCGCAGATCGATGCCCTGGCCGCCCGCGCCGACGCGATCTATGCCGAGATCGGCAGGAAGATCGGCCATGGCGGCAATGGCGGGGCATCGGAATCGGCGATCGCCGAGGCAGCGGGCACGCCGGCGCTGGATGGGGTTGGCCTGGTCGGCGGGGATTTCCACACCGACCATGAATGGATCGACCTGAACAGCCTGACGCCACGGTTCTATCTGTTCACCCGGCTGCTGATGGAAACCGGCGCCAATCCTCCCAAGAAATAGGGCGTCGGCCGCACACACCGGCTGCCTTCCCCCACTGCGCGCAAGCGCATGGTGGGGGAAGGTGTCGCAGCGACGTGTCGGCGGAGCCGACCGGAGCTGTGACGGATGGGGGTTACCAGCGAATCGCGCGAAAGATATTCGAGAAGTCGTCGGTCCAGGGCGCGTCCTGCGCCGCGCCGAGGGGCTGGAAACGCTTTTCGGCATCGAGAAAGGCAAGATCGCCGGGCCGGGCGGCGATGGCGATCCATTCCGAGGCGGTGGCGCCGGCCTCATGCTGCGCCGCTGTCGGCTGGAACAATTCATGCCTTCCGCTGGCGCCCGTGCTGCCGATTACGCCGGTCAGAACCGGCGCCAGGTCGAGATACTCATTGCTGACATTGAACAGGATGAAGCCGCCCGGCTTTAGTTTGCGCAGATAAAGCGCCATGGCCTCGCGGGTGAGAAGATGCATCGGCACCGAATCCGAACTGAAGGCATCGACCATCAGAAGGTCGAAATGCCGGTCCGGCATCGCCTGCAGCGACAGCCTCCCATCGCCCAGCAGGATGCGCGTGCCCGCGCCACAATCGCCCAGATAGTGGAAATAGCGCCGGGCGATGCGCTCCACCGCGGCGTCGATCTCGAAGAAGGTCCAGCGCTCGCCGGCGCGGCGGTAACAGGCCAGCGCCCCGGTGCCCAGGCCGATCACCGCAACCTCCGGCCGCGGCCCCGCCAGGGCGAGCGCCTGGCCGACCGGGCCGGAGCGGGCATAATAGGCCAGCGGCTCGCGGCGCAGCTTCGCGTCGACAAATTCGGTGCCGTGCATGGTGGTGCCGTGGATCAGCGTCGTCTTGCGGCCCTGCTCGATGCGCTTGACCTTGTTGATGCCGAAAAAGCTGCGCTCGGTGTGGAGCACATCGGCCGAGCCGCCCACCAGCATGGCGCTGATGATGAAGGCGCCGACTCCCAGGGCGAAGCGATAGGGCCGCGCCGCGAAGCTGTAGAGCACCAGGGCGCAGGGCACCAGGAACAGCACCCGGCCCAGCAGGCTGAGAGTGTTGTTGTCCACATAGGCCACCGCGGCGACCGCCAGTCCCAGCAGCAGGGGCAGGATCGCGTCGCGGGTGGTGAATTTGCCCGGCGCCCGCCCGAACAGGCAGGCCGCCACCAGCGCGAGATAATATTCGTAATCCGAAGTGAAGATGAGCGGCGCGATAAGGGCGTTGAAGATACCGCCCGCCGCGCCGCCGATCGACATGCAGAAATAAAAGGTGGTGAGGCCTTCGACCCCCGGGCGCTGGCGGGCGAGTTCGCTGTGGCAGACCAGGGCGGTGAGGAAAAACGCCAGCAGGTGCACCGCGATGGTCAGCGACGCCGGACCGCCACGCTCGAAGATCAGCGCCAGCACCACCAGGGTCGCGACGGCCAGGATGGCGAAGGTCTGGGCCTTGACCATCCAGTCCAGCTTGAGCCCGTGCCGGCCGAAGGCGATGATGAAGGAGAGAAGGTAAAGCGCCAGCGGCACCACCCAGAACAAGGGCGCGGCGGCGATGTCGGTGGTTATATAAGTGGTGACGCCCAGCAGCAGGCTTGACGGCACGAAGGCCAGCGCGATCCACAGCAGGCGCTGGCGCCAGGCGATGGTCCGCGGCGATATGGCGGCGGGTTGGACGACGGATTTTCCCGCCTGCCACAATGACACGGCTGCGGGGGTCAGCAGGGCGAGCAGCGCGGCATAGCCGAACATCCAGGCGTGGCTCTGACCCGCCAAGGTCAGTTCCGGCTCCAGCAGCACAGGAAAAGCCAGCAGCGCCAGCAGGCTGCCGCTGTTGCTGGCGGCATACAAGAAGTAGGGATCATGCGCGAGGCGATGGCCGCTGCGCCCGAACCAACTCTGCAGCAACGGCGCGGAGGCGGAGAGAGCGAAGAACGGCCAGCCCAGCGAAACCGCCAGCAATCCAATCAGCCAGGGAACTGGCGACAGGCCTGCCGGCGGCACCGCGTTGTGCGCAATCGCCAGAGGCAGGAAGAAAAGGCCACCTGCCACCACCGCGGCATGGATCAGCATCTGGTGGCCCGGGCGCGCGATCCGCGTGGTCAACAGATGGGCATAGCCATAGCCGGCCAGCAGCGTAACCTGGAAGAACATCATCGCCGTGTTCCACACCGACGGCGAGCCGCCCAGCAGCGGCAGCACCATCTTGGAAAACAGCGGCTGCACCCAGAACAGCAGGAATGCGCTGGTGAAAATCGCCGCGATCAGCAGCGCGACCGGCAGGAAATCGTGCCGCAACGCAATCCTGGAAGGCGCGCGGGCCTCGGCAGACGGCGCGGCCAAAGCTGAATCCATGGCAGGATCTCGGAAATTCCCCGCGCGGCGGAACGCAGCGCGTCCATCGGCGCCCAAGCCTAGGCGGGGATTCGCTAAGATTCGTTTACCGGCGGCGGGGCGCGGTCAGCCGCCCCAGACTGAGGCAACGGCGCTGTCCATCTGTTCCAGGGTGAATTGTATGTCCGCCTCATCATGAGCCGCCGACAGCGAGCATTGCTTGGTGGCGATGGGCACGAAGAACACGCCCCGCTCGATCAGGGCCCGGCGCAGCGCCACATCGCGGGCGAAATCGTGGCCGGCGATGATGTCGTGCAGATCGCCCGGCGGCTCGGCCATCAGGTAATAGGAGAAGGCCGAGCCCTGGCGCGGCACGCAGGCGGTGATGCCGCGGCGGCGGAAGATTTCGGCGATGCCGGTTTCGATGGTCCGGCCATATTCCTCGATCCGGGGGTAGAGCGACTGTTTGTGGGCAGCGAGATGATGCACGGTGGCGATGGCGGCGGCCACGGCAACCGGATGGCCGTTATAGGTTCCGGCGACGAAGGGGCGCTTCGCGGGATCGGCATGGACGATGGTGTCCATATACTCCGCCTTGCCGCCGACCAGCGCCAGGGGAAAACCGTTCGCCACCGCCTTGCCATAGACCACCAGGTCGGGCTTGACGCCGGAGATTTCGCTGTAGCCGCCCAGGGCATGGCGAAAGCCGGTCTTCACCTCGTCGAAGATGAGCAGGAAGCCCAGCTCGTCGGCCAGCTTGCGCAGGCCTTCTAGATAGCCGGGCTTTGGCTTGACGATGCCGATATTCTGCAGCACCGGCTCGGCGATAAGGGCGGCGACCGGATGGCGGCGGCAGACATAGCGCACCGATTCCAGGTCATTGAAATTGATTGCATGGGTGAGCTCGGTCTGCGCCGTGCCCGCGCCCAGCGGCCGGATGGGATATTCGCCCGGCGACACCCGCGGCCCGATCTCGGCCAGAGTGTTGAACACATTGACTGCCAGCTCATCGTGATTGCCGTTATAGCCGCCCTGCATCACGATGACGTGCTTGCGGCCGGTGACGGCGCGGGCGATGCGGATGGCAAGCGAAGTCGCCTCGCTGCCGGTGTTGAGGAACGTCACTTTCTCCACCGCCGGCACATGGCTGCAGATCAGTTCGGCCAGTTCGCCTTCCAGCCGCGACGGTCCGGCGCCGAACAGGCTTTCGCCGCTGGCGAGCTGCGCCGCCGCCGCATCGTTCACCGTCTTGAAATTGTGCCCCAGGAAATAGGGCGCGAAACCGGCATGATAATCGACATAGCGCTTGCCGGTGCTGTCCCAGATATGGGCGCCCTCGCCGCGCACAAAGGCCAGCGGCGGATCGATGCTGCGGTTCACCGAGGAAATACCGCCGGGAATGTAGCGGCGGTTATGCTCCAGCACTGTTTCGGAAGTCATGAGGCGCCCGTGGGAAAGAATAGCTGGGAGAATATCAGAATCAAAAGCAGGGTCAGTACCAGAGACAGACCGGCCCACAACACGACACTGTTATACCATTTGTCGCCCAGGCCCTCACGCAGCGTATCGCCTGAATTCCAGAAGGTCACCGGCTCGGCCTCGGTGCCGGGGGTGGGGGCGGGATGGATCAGCGTCCCCGCCACGCACAGCAGCACCGAAACAGCCAGGCAGAACGGCGCCTGGTTGCCGAAGGGATAGAACCAGCCCGGCATGGGCCAGGCATAGCCGATCACCTTCAGCAGGATGGCGGTGCCCAGGCCGCCGACGATCGCGGCGATGGCTCCCGCTCCGTTGGTGCGCTTCCATAGCAATCCCACCCACAGGATGGCCGCGAAGGGCGGGGCGACGAAGGCGTTGACGGTCTGCATATACTGGTAGATGCCCGCATCCATCCGGCTGATGGCGATGGCCATGGCGATGCCTGCGGCGATGGCGGCCAGCGAGGCCCAGATGCCGAACACGACCCTCTGCTTCTCGCTGGCATCGGGGCGGATCAGCGGCACATAGATGTCAAGCGTCAGGATCGCCGCGGTGGCATTGACCACCGAACTGACGGTGGACTGCACGGCGCAGATCAACACCGCCAGCAGCAGCCCGCGCAGGCCCGGCGGAAAGAACTCCCGCACCAGCACGACAAAGCCGCCATCGGCGCGGTGCTGCGCCTCCGCCCACGGTCCCAGCATGAATTCGGGATGACGGCTGAACAGGATCAGTCCCGGCAGCACGATGATGAGCGGCAGGAACAGCTTGGCGTAACCCGCCATCACCATGCCCATGCGGGCATGCCAGATGTCGCGCGCCCCCAGGATGCGCTGGACGATGAACTGGTTCATCACCCCGTACCACACACCCACCGCCAGGAAGCCCAGGAAGGTGCCGGTCCAGGGCGTCAGCGGATGGTCGGGCGGCTGGAACACGGTGAGCCGGTTATAGGCGCCGTAATGGGTCAGGTGCGGCGCGCTGGCAGCAAGCGCGCGATGCCAGATGCCGCGATCCGCGATGTTGTGCTGCATCACCAGCACGAAGCCGTCGATCACTCCGCCGGAGGGCGTCATCGCCTTCAGCGCCAGCACGGTCAGAAGCCCGACGCCACCGATTTTCACGATGGCGGTGAGCACGCCGGTCCAGGCCACGGTGTTGAGGCCGCCATAGACCGCCCAGCCGCCCGCGAATACGCCCGTGCCGATGATGCAGGCCAGCAGCGGCCAGCCGAAGAACCCGGCCAGCGCCAGGCCTCCGGCATACATCACCGCGGCCATGAAGATGGTGATGTTGGCGAAGATGGTGAGCAGCGCGAAGGCCAGCCGCACCCCCGGCCCGAAGCGCCGCGCCAGATATTGCGGCACGGTGACGACATGGGCGCGGATGAGGAACGGCACGAACAGGAAGACGATGACGATCTCGGCTATCGTGGTCTGCCACTGCGCCAGCGCGGTCGGCATGCCCAGGATATAGCTCGCCCCGATCAGGCCGATGAAATGCTCGGTCGAGACATTGGCGGCGACATAGGAACCGCCCACCGCGTACCAGGGCAGCCGCCGCCCGGCGAGGAAATAATCGGCGGTGTTGCCGCGCTCGCCCCGCCCCGACACGAACCCCACCACGCACAGCGCCGCCAGAAAGACGAAGAACTCGACATAGTCGAGCGGCAGCAACGCCAGGGCGGGATCTCCGGCCAAGCTTTCCCCTTCGCTGCGCCGCCGCTATTTCTTCGGCGCGACCATCACGGTGACGCGTCCGACGCTGGTGTCGCCGGCATAGAGATTGTCGTTTTTGTCGAACACCCAGTAGCTCGCCTCGGTGAACTGGCCGGGGCCGATGCCCATGCCATTGCCGATGGCGCCCAGCACCTTGCCGCCCCGGTCCAGCTTGTGGAACTGGCCGTCCTGGCCGCTCGCCATCCAGGGATTGCCTTCATTGTCGAAATGCAGCGCACAGACCAGGTTGCGCATCTGCAGGGTCTTGAGGAAATCGCCTTTCGAATTGTAGACCACGATGCGGTACTGCTCGCGGTCGCCGATCCACACATCGCCATTGCTGGGATCGATGGCGAAGCCGTGGGTGGAATCGAACTTGCCCTCCCCGACATCGTCGCCGAACCACTGGTTGATGAACTTGCCGGTCTTGTCGAGATGGATGATGCGCGCCGCGCCGATCACATTGGTGGGGTCGGGCGAATCCACATCGTTCGGGCTTTCATTGGCATGGCCCTCGGCGATATAGACATCGCCATTAGGCGCAAACGCCAGCATCACCGGCTGCCACAACAGGCGCTGGCCCTTGGCTTCGTCCCAGTCGCCGCGATGGCCGCGCACCCCGATGGTCATCAGCACCTTGCCTTCGGGCGACAGCTTCATCACCGTCGCAAGCCCGGCATCGCAGATCCAGACATTGTCCTCAGCATCCACCGCCATGCCATGGGCCTTGTCCTGATGGCCGATCACGTCATCGCCGATCTGCAGGATCAGCTTGTGGTTGGGATCGAATTTCAGCAGTTGCGGCGTGCCGGCGGGGGCGCGCTTGAACACCCACAGATTGCCTTTTGAATCCAGCGCCACCGACGGCACCCCGCCCGGACCGCGCGGCAGGTCATAAGGATAGGTGAAGGTATAGCCCATGGTCTGCCTGTATTCGACGCGCATCATCTCGCCGCGCGGCTTGCCGTTCTTGCGGCCGCAGATGGTGGCATGGCTGCAGTTCGGCGCCGCGCCGGGCGGCTCGGGCTGGCGCTGGCGCTGCGCGGCGGGAATGACATTCACCTTGCCGCCGGGATCGACCAGGGTGTTGCCGGTGGGATCGGGAAACGAGCCCTGCAGGAACCAGGCCGGCGAGCCGTCCTTGGCGGGGCCTTCGGTCGGGGCGGGGGTCTGGGCCAGGGTCAGACCGGCAGTGAAAATCACCCCCAACACGCCAAGCGTCACGCAATTGCGTCCCGTCATTGCAACCTCCCGGATATGTCCCCGCACGGCGTCGCGCGCCTTGCCGCCATCCTAACGACCGGGCGGCGCTCCCTCAACTGCGGCAATCGCCGGGCCGTCGATCAGCGCCCGGATGCTGGCGGCCAGCCCGAAAGCATCGACCGGCTTGATGTGGAACATGTCCACCCCGGCGGCGCGGGCGCTTTTTTCGGTGAGATTGTCGCTATAGCCGGTGCAGAGAATGACCTTCATCCCCGGCCATGCCGATTTGAGCTTGCGGGTCAGCTCCAGCCCCGACATGGCGGGCATCACCTGATCGGTGATGACCACATCGAACGCCTGGGGTTCCTCCAGGAATGCCGCTAGCGCCTCCCGGGGATCGCTCACCCCGACCGCCTCATAGCCCAGCCGCTCGAAGCCGCGCACCAGCATGTCCACCAGGTCGACCTCGTCATCGACGATCAGCAGGCGCTCATGCCCGCCAAGCGTGGTCTGGACCGATTGCGGCGGCGACGGCGCCACCGCCGGCAGGTCGGACAGCGGCAGATAGATGGTGAAGATGCTGCCCGATCCCGGATGGCTGGCGATGTGGCAGGCGCCGCCATGGCTTTCGACCACGCCATGTACGACGGCGAGGCCCAGGCCGGTGCCGTGATGGCGGCCCTTGGTGGTGAAGAAGGGCTCGAAGATGCGGTCCAGCAGTTCCGGCGCGATGCCTTCGCCGCTGTCGCTCACCCGCAGCCGCGCATAGTCGCGCGCCGGATCGGCCGTGCCGCTGAAGAGTTCGCCCGCGCCCGACCGCGCCTCCAGCATGCCGGCCTCGCCCGGCGGGGCGCGCGACACCTCCAGCGTCACGGTGCCCGGCCTGCCGCCCAGCGCCTCGCTGGCATTGATGCAGAGATTGACGATGAGCTGGCCCAGCCGCACGCCATTGCCGCTGACCGGCAGCGCCTCGCCGGAATAGGCGAAGGCCAGGCTGGTCGATTTGGGCAGCGCCGCCAGCAGCAGGTTTTCGCTTTGCCGCACGATCTGGGAAAGATCGACAATGCTGCGGTCGACATCGCCGGCGCGCGCGAAGGCGAGAATCTCCTTGACCAGGTCGCGGCCCCGTTCCGCCGCCGCCAGCATGCGCTGGATATAATGGTCGGCGGGCGAACCCCGCGCCGTGTCCTGGGCCAGCAGCCCGCCAAAGCCCAGTATCGCGCCCAGGATATTGTTGAAGTCATGGGCAATACCGCCGGCCAGCTGGCCCAGCGCCGCCAGCTTTCCGGTCTGCGCCTCGCGGGCGCGGCGCAGATCGGCTTCCGCCTCCAGGCGCCTTCGCGCCTGCTGATTATAGTTGACCGCATCGATCAGGGCATCGATCTCGTCGCGGCCGCCCCGCAAAGGCCGCTGGATGGCGATCGGCCCGCCGGCGCCGCCGGCGGCATTGTCCTGCACCTTGGCGGCAAGCTGGGCCAGCGGCCGGGTGATCCAGATATGAACCAGGAAAAACACGATCAGCGACAAGGCCAGCGCCTTGGTGAGTTCGCCCATCACCAGCATCGCGGCGTTGCGGCGCATCTGCTGCCGGTCCTGGTCGTAATTTTCGTACAGGCGCAGGAACCCCAGGGGCGTGCGGCTGCCGGGACGGAACAGGGGTATCTGCCAGCTGCGGTCGGCATTGAGGGCCTCGCGGCTGACCCGGAGCTGGACCTTGCCGTCCTCCATCACTTCGGCGCGGAAGATGCTGGTGCCGCGCACCAGGCTGCGGGCCAAGGTCTCCA
>Ga0265313_10003886_pt1 | contig 11770 bp, 8 predicted proteins | sample 4123metaG_FD_203122 | JGI IMG/M metagenome (GOLD analysis project Ga0265313, IMG submission 203122) | Rhizosphere microbial communities from Carex aquatilis grown in University of Washington, Seatle, WA, United States - 4-1-23 metaG | ecosystem: Host-associated > Plants > Roots > Rhizosphere >...
GTTCATGCCGTTCGCCGGGATGGTCATGCCCTCGATCGACTTGGCGGCGAAACGCTTCTTCAGCGCCTCCTCGAACGACTTGACGCGGAACACGCCGTTCGAGCCGGCGCCGGTCACGGCGACGCGGATGTCCGAGCCGCGCTTCGACACGAACACGCCGACCAGCGCAAAGCCCGAGGCCGGGTGCTTGAACTTCTCGTAGGCCGCTTTCCGCGGGATCGGGAACTGCACCTTGGTGATGATCTCGTCCGGCTCGAGCGCGGTCGAGAACATGCCGGTGAAGAAATCATCCGCCGCGATGCGGCGCTTGTTGGTGATGATCGTGGCGCCGAGGCCGAGGCAGGCCGCCGGATAGTCGGCGTTCGGGTCGTTGTTGGCGATCGAGCCGCCGATGGTGCCACGGTTGCGCACCTGCGGATCGCCGATCGAGTTCGGCACCATGGCGAGGCCTGGAATGGCCTGCTGTAGCACCGGCGACGTGGCGGCGTCGGCGTGCCGGGTCATCGCCCCGATCACCACCGAGCGGCCCTTGAGCTCGACGCCGGCGAGGCCTTCGACCAGCGACAGGTCGATCAGCGCCGAGGGGCTGGCGAGCCGCTGCTTCATCACCGGCACGAGCGAATGCCCGCCGGCGAGCAGCTTGCCCTCCGGATTGCGCGACAACAGACCCGCCGCCTGGCGGACCGTGGTGGGCCGATGGAACGTGAAATTGTACATTTTGCCTTCTCCGTTATTCTGCCGCCTGGCGTTGCGCCGGCGTCTGTTTCATGGCCGTCCAGACCGAATTCGCGGTCGCCGGCATGGATACGTTTTCGCTGCCGATCGCGTCGGTGATGGCGTTGATCACCGCCGCCGGCGCCGCAATCGCGCCGGCCTCGCCGCAGCCCTTGATGCCGAGCGGGTTCGACGGCGACTTGGTTTCAGTCAGCCCCACCGAGAACGATGGCAGGTCGTGCGCATGCGGCATCGCATAGTCCATGTACGAGCCGGTCACGAGCTGCCCTTCCTTGTCGTAGACGGTGCCCTCGAGCAGTGCCTGGCCGACGCCCTGCGCGATTCCGCCGTGCACCTGACCCTCGACGATCATCGGATTGATCACGGTGCCGAAATCATCGACCGCGGTCCAGCTAACGATCTCGGTCTTGCCGGTCTCGGTGTCCACTTCCACTTCGCAGATGTGGCAGCCGGCCGGGAAGGTGAAGTTGGTCGGATCGTAGAACGAGGTTTCTTTGAGGCCCGGCTCGAGCTGCGCGCCGGTGAACTTGTGGGCGATATAGGCATTGAGCGCGACGTCGCCGAAGCCCACCGACTTGTCGGTGCCGGCGACGGTGAACTTGCCGTCCTTGAATTCGATGTCGCCTTCGGCCGCTTCCATCATGAACGCCGCGACTTTTTTGGCCTTGGCCTCGATCTTGTCGAGCGCCTTGACGATCGCCGACATGCCAACCGCGCCGGAGCGCGAGCCGTAGGTGCCCATGCCGAACTGCACCTTGTCGGTGTCGCCGTGCACGATCGAGACGTTCTCGAACGGGATGCCGAGGCGCTCCGACACCAATTGGGCGAAGGTGGTTTCGTGCCCCTGGCCGTGCGCGTGGCTCCCCGTGAGCACCTCGACCGAGCCGGTCGGATTGACACGCACTTCCGCGCTCTCCCACAGGCCGACGCCGGCGCCGAGCGAGCCGACCGCCTGGCTCGGCGCGATGCCGCAGGCCTCGATGTAGGTCGAGAAGCCCATGCCTCGCAGCTTGCCGTGGCGCGCGCTCTCGCGCTTGCGTTTGCTGAAGCCCTTCACGTCGGCCATTTCGCTCGCCTTCTTCAGCGAGGCGCCATAGTCGCCGGCATCATAAGCCATGATTACCGGCGTCTGGTGCGGGAACGACTTGATGAAGTTGCGCTTGCGCAAATCGGTGGGCTCGATGCCCATCTCACGCGCCGCGACCTCGACCAGCCGCTCGACCACGAAGGTCGCCTCGGGACGTCCGGCGCCGCGATAGGCGTCGACCGGCACCGTGTTGGTGTAGACCGCATCCACCTCGCAATAGATGCTCGGAATGTCGTACTGGCCCGACATCAGCGTGGCGTAGAGATAAGTCGGCACCGACGACGAGAAGGTCGACATGTAGGCGCCGAGATTGGCGATGGTCTTGGCGCGCAACCCCAGGATCTTGCCGTTGGCGTCAAGCGCAAGCTCGGCGTGCGTGACGTGGTCGCGGCCATGCGCGTCGGTCAGGAAGGCCTCCGAGCGGTCCGAGGTCCATTTCACCGGGCGGCGAACTTTTCGCGCCGCCCACAGGCAGACGACTTCTTCCGGGTAGATGAAGATCTTCGAGCCGAAGCCACCGCCGACATCCGGCGCGATGACGCGCAGCTTGTGCTCCGGCGTGATGCCGATGAAGGCCGAGATCACCAGCCGCGCCACGTGCGGATTCTGCGACGTGTTCCACAGCGTGAGGTGGTCGCTGCCGGCGTCGTATTCGGCGAGCGCGGCGCGTGGCTCGATCGCGTTCGGCACCAGCCGGTTGTTGACGATGTCGAGCTTGGTGACGTGCTTGGCCGCGGCAAACGCCGCCGCCGTCGCCTTCTGGTCGCCGAGATGCCATTCGTAGATGGTGTTCTTCGGCGCGATGTCGTGGATCTGCGGGCCCGACTTCGCCTTGGCCGGATCGGCGACCGCCGGCAGCACCTCGTAGTCGACCTTGACCTTCTCGGCCGCGTCGCGCCCTTGCGCCTGCGTCTCCGCGATCACCACCGCGACCGCGTCGCCGACATGGTTGACCTTGCCGGCGGCGATCGCCGGATGCGGCGCCATCTTCATCGGCGAGCCGTCCTTGGAGTGGATCATCCAGCCGCAGATGAGATTGCCGATCTTGTCGGTCGCGAGCTCGGCGCCGGTCAGCACCGCGACCACGCCGGCCATTTTCCTCGCCGCGGTGACGTCGATGCTCTTGATCTTCGCATGGGCATGCGGCGAGCGCAGGAACACCGCGCGCGTCTCGCCCGGACGCACCACGTCGTCGGTGTATTGGCCCTGGCCTGTAATGAAGCGGAAGTCTTCCTTGCGGCGCACCGCGGCGCCGATCCCGGTCGCGCTCATAGCGGTCTTCCTCCCAATCATCGTTTTTGGCCGACGTTGATCGTCGGGTCTGCTAGTTCTTGCCGCCGAATTCCTTGCACTTCATGCTGTTGTCGACGTGCTTGCCGCTGTTGCAGTAGATCGTATTGGCGCTGTCCTTCCGGCGCTTGCCGGACGCATCGGCAGGCGACGTCGCTATTGCTGCCAACACCAAGACTGCGAGGCCGGCGGCGACATAGTGCATGGCCCGCCGCCTCACTCGGCGGCCTGCCGCGACGAACCTCCGCCGCCCTTCATCGCCTTGGCGCCGGCCGCGACGGCTTTGACGATGTTGTGGTAGCCGGTGCAGCGGCAGATGTTCCCGTCGAGCTGTTCGCGGATGGTGTGCTCGTCGAGATCGTTGCCCTTGCGGCGCACGATATCGAGCGCCGCCATGATCATGCCCGGCGTGCAATAGCCACACTGCAGGCCGTGGTTCTGGCGGAACGCCTCCTGCATCGGGTGCAGCGGCCCGTTCGGCTCGGCGAGACCTTCGATGGTGGTGATCTTGGCGCCCTCGCACTGCAAGGCCAGCAGCGTGCAGGACTTGGCGGCGATGCCGTCGAGGTGGATGACGCAGGCGCCGCATTGCGAGGTGTCGCAGCCGACATGGGTGCCGGTCAGCCGCAGATTCTCGCGCAGGAACTGCACGAGCAATGTGCGCTCTTCAACCTGACCGGACACGGCTTTGCCGTTCACAGTCATCGACACGGTCGGCATGGGTATCCTCCCAAATTCGGGGCCATAAGCCCTCTTTTCGGCTCGCCCGGCTGGGCGTCGGCGGTTTCGGCCTCGAAATCACACCGATTTCCGGCGAAACGCTGCCTTGGAACAAGATTAACTCTGAACCCCGATGCTGGTGCGGGTCAAGACCATTGGCCCGCCTGGCTTTACCACCTTGGTTACGGGGAATTCACGGAACCAAGCGTAGTCGGCCCGCTTGTTCACGTAGAGTTCTTATGGAGGATCCTCATGCGTAACAAGCTCATCGCGGGCGCTGCAGCGCTCACTATCGCCGTCTCCGGTCTTGCAATGACGTCACCCGCTCAGGCCCGTTGGCACGGCGGCGGCAGTGGCTGGCATCACGGCGGCTGGGGCGGCGGCGCGGCACTGGGCGGTTTTGCGGCCGGCGCCTTGATCGGCGGCGCGCTCGCCTCCCCGTATTACTACGGGCCTGGTTACTATGGACCCGGCTACGGGCCCCGCTATTACGACGACTACGCCTACAGTCCGGGCCGCGACGAAAGCTACTGCGTGCAGCGCTACCGGTCCTACGACCCGGGCTCCGGCACGTTCTTGGGCAACGACGGCAGGCGCCATCCCTGTCCGTGAGGCAGCCGACACCTGAATGCTTGAGAGCGCCGCCCGCTGGGCGGCGTTTTCTTGTGCGTCAGGTCGCGGCCGGCGCAAACACCGTGGCGAAATTCTTGAAAAAGTCGTCGGCGACCTTCTTGGCGGCGCCGTTGACCAGGCGCTGGCCAAGTTGCGCGAGCTTGCCGCCGATCTGCGCCTCGACGTTGTAGGTGAGCAACGTGCCGCCGTCCTTTTCGGTCAGCGCCACCGTCGCTCCGCCTTTGGCGAAGCCGGCGACACCGCCATCGCCTTCACCGGAAATCTTGTAGCCGTTCGGCGGATCGAGATCGGTCAGGTGGACCTTGCCTTTGAAGCGCGCCTTGACCGGCCCGATCTTGGTCGTGGCGATCGCCGTCATTTCAGTATCGGACAGCTTGATCAGCTCCTCGCAGCCGGGGATGCAGGCCTTAAGGGTCTCGGCATCGTTGAGCTTGGCCCACACTGCTTCGCGGCTCGCCGGAAGCTGCACTTCGCCGGTCATCACCATCGCCATAGGCAGTCTCCTCAACGCACGTGGCCATCGCGGCCCCGCCTGACTTAAGGCTTTGCCGGCCCGCTGAAAAGGGCTTTAAGCTAGCGCCCAAACCAACCGCCCGCGGCAATAAAACACATCAGGGAGGAATTCGTATGCCGACAATCGATGTCGAGGGCTGTCCGATCAATGTCCAGGTCGAAGGCAGCGACGGCGCGCCGGTGCTGATGCTGGGCAATTCGCTCGGCACCGACCTGCACATGTGGGACGACCAGGCGCCCGAGTTCGCCAGGCACTTCCGCCTGATCCGCATGGACCGGCGTGGTCACGGCAAATCGGGCACGAGCAAGGGTCCCTACAGCTTCGATCTTTTCGGCCGCGACATCCTCGCCATCATGGACGCGCTCAAGATCAAGACGATGAACTGGTGCGGCTTGTCGATGGGCGGCATGGACGGCCAGTGGCTCGGCGCCAACGCGGGAGACCGCATCGAGAAGCTGGTGCTCGCCAACACCAATTTCCATTACGCCGACAAAGGCCCGTGGGCCGACCGCATCAAGACGGTGCACGAGAAGGGCCTCGCCTCTTTTGTCGACGCCAACATGGAGCGCTGGTTCACCAAGGGCTTCATCGCGCGCGACCCGCAGGCGATCGAGCGTATGAAAAAGATGTTCCTCGCCAGCAATCCGGATGGCTACGCTGCCTGCGTCGCCGCCGTGCGCGACATCGACTTCCGCGCCTCGAACCTGCGCATCACGGCGCCGACGCTCGTCATTGCCGGCAAGCACGACCCGGCGACACCGCCGGAGCGCGGCAGGGAGATGGTCGAGAAGCAGATCAAGGGCGCCAAGCTCTTCGAGATCGACGCCGCGCATATCTCCAACGTCGAGCAGCCGAAGGCCTTCACCGAGGCCGTGCTCAATTTCCTGCGATAGGGCAAGAACCAAACCGCAACACCGCCGCCGCCTACTTTGATACCGCGCCCGATTTCCTGTAAAATTTGACGCAAGGGCGTTGTGGCGTGGGGTGCGGAGACGTGAGTATGCGTTGGTCGCGCCGCTGCGTGACGGTCGAAGCGTGGCTCGTGGGGCTGCTGCTTGTCGTCGCGCAGATTTGGGCCGGCCCTGCCCGCGCCAGCGACATCCTCGTCACCAACGCCACAGAACTGTCGAGCGCGATCACGACGGCCTCAGCCGGCGACCGCATCGTCCTGCAGAACAACATCACGCTCGGCACGACGCTGCTGCCGCCGGTCGGCAGCAACATCACCATCGACGGCAACGGCAAGTCGATCGACGCGCAGGGCAACAACCGCATCTTCTTCCTGAACTCAACCGCGACAATTCAGAACGTCACGCTGATGAACGGCGCGGCCAAGGGCGGCGACGGCGGCAATGCCACGGCGGGCGGCGGCGGCGGGCTCGGCGCGGGCGGCGCGATCTTCGTCAACACCGGCACCGCGACGATCAGCAACGTCACGTTCTCCAATAACGGCGCGACCGGCGGCAACGGCGGCACGTCCGGCAACACCAGCGGCAATGCCGGCGGTGGCGGCGGCGGACTGGGCGGCGCGGGCGGCATCGGCGCCAACGGCAATGGCGGCGGCGGCGGTTACAGCGGCGGTGGTGGCGGCGGCGGCGGCTACATCGGCGGCGGCTGCTGCGGCAGCTTTCCAGGTGGCAACGGCGGCACGGGCCCCGGCGGCAACGGCGGCCGCGGCGGCGACTTCAACCAGAACGGCGCGGCCGGCGTGAACGGCGGCGCGGGCGGCAACGGCTCGGCGTCGTTCGGTGGCGGTGGCGGTGGCGGTGGGCTTGGTGGCGGCACCGGCGGCAGTTCCGACGAGACCTCCGGCTTTGCCGGTGGCGCGGGCGGCGGCGGTGGTGGCGGCGGCCTCGTCGCCAACTCCGCCGGCAATGGCGGCAATGTCGCGGCCTCCGGCAGCAATGCGACCGCGGCCGGTGGTGGCGGCGGCGCCGGCGGCTTCGGCTTCAACGCCAGCGTCGTCGGCGGCAACGGAGCGGACTTCGGCGGCGGCGGCGGTGGCGCGGGTAACGGCGGCAACGGCGGTTTCGGCGGCGGTGGCGGCGGCGCGGGCTCGACCGGCATTGGCGGCGTCAGCGCCTTCGGCGGCGGCACCGGCGGCAGCCCGAGCGGCAACGCCAATCCGGGCACCGGCGTCGCGGGCGGCTTCGGCGGTAGCGGCTGCACCTGCACCAACTCGATCAGCGGCGGCGGCGGCGCGGCGCTCGGCGGCGCGGTGTTCGTGCGCGACGGCGCCAATCTCGTGATCGGCGACGGCACCTTCGGCGCCGGCAACACGGTCACCGCCGGCGCCGGCGGCGGCGACGCGGTCGGCGGCTTTCTCGGCGGCCAGGCCGGCGCAGCGGCCGGCACCAGCCTGTTCCTGATGAGCGTGAGCGGCGCCACGAGCTACACGTTCAACCCGACGACTTCCCTCACCATCAACGGCACCATCGCCGACGACAGCGCGGCAAGCTTGCCCGGCGGCACCTACCAGGCCGGCAGCGCCGCGGGCGCGGGGCTCGCAATGAGCGGCGCGGGCACGCTGTTCCTCAACGGTGCCAACACGTTCTCCGGCGGCACCACGATCAACAGCGGCACCGTCAGCGTCGGCGCCGACAACAATCTCGGCACCGGCAGCGTAACGATGAAGAACGGCTCGGCGCTCACGTTCACGTCGAGCTTCAGCTTCACGCACGCGCTGACGATCGCCGGCAACGCGACATTCAATGCATCAAGCGGCGTCACCGCCGACATGACAACGGCGATCGCGAACGGCGCGTCGGCCGGCAAGCTGATCAAGGACAACGCCGGCACTGTGAACCTGTCGGCCGCCAACACCTACTCCGGCGGCACAGCGGTCAACGGCGGCACGCTGTCGCTGTCCGGCTCGGGCACGCTCGGCGCAATTGCGGCTTCGACCGCGGTGAACACCGGCGGCACGCTTGATCTCGGCGCCACGGCGCAGACCCAGAACGGCGGCGTCACGCTGGCCGGCGGCACCATCCAGAACGGCACGTTGTCATCGAGCGCCACGTTCGACGTGCAGTCCGGCAGCGCCAGCGCGGCGCTCGCCGGCGCCGGGCTCTTGACCAAGTCCACCGCCGGCACCGCGACGCTGTCCGGCACCGACACCTATACCGGTGCGACGACTGTGAACAGCGGAACGCTGAGCGTAAGCGGCTCGCTCACGGCAACGTCAAGCGTGGTCGTCAACTCCGGCGGCACGCTCGATGTCGCCGGCTCGATCACGACGCCGACCGTGACCGTCAATTCCGGCGGCACCCTCACCGGCATCGGCACCGTCGATCCGCTCGCGGTCACGATCAACAGCGGCGCAACCTTCACGCCGGGCACCGCGGGGACGCCGGGAACGTCGACCGCGGTCGTCGGCGACCTGACGTTCCAGGCCGGCGCGACGTATCAGCTCTATCTCAGCCCGGCCACCAGTACGTTCGCCAACGTCACCGGCACGGCGACGCTCGGCGGCGCGACCGTCGCGGCAAATTTCGCGGCCGGCTCATATGTCAGCAAGCGCTACACCATCCTGACCACCACCGGCGGCGTCACCGGCACGTTCAATCCGGCGATCACGCTGGTTGGCCCCGCGAACCTCAACCCGTCGCTGAGCTATGACGCCAGCAACGCCTACCTCAACATCGCGCTGAACTTCGTCTCGCCGGGCGGCCTGAACGGCAACCAGCAGAACGTCGCCAACGCCATCACCGGCTTCTTCAACGCTACCGGCAACCTCCCCACGGTGTTCAGCACGCTCTCGGCCAACGGGCTGTCGCAGGCGTCTGGCGAAACAGCGACCGGCTCGCAGCAGACCACCGTGCAGGCCATGACGCAGTTCACCGATTTGCTGACGGATCAGTCTCTCGCGGGCGGCGCGCCCGATGCGACCTCTTTCGCCGGAGGGCCAAGCGCGAGCGCGCTTGGCTACGCCAGCACCCAAAGGCCGAGCAAGGCCACCGACGCTTTCGCGCGCATGCCGCTCAATGCGCCGGCGAGCTTCGAACAGCGCTGGGGCACCTGGCTCGCAGGATACGGCGGCACGCAGACCACCAATGGCTCCGCAACGGCCGGATCGAGCACCGCGACCGGCCGCATCTACGGCAGCGCCGCCGGCGTCGACTACCGGCCGTCGCCCGACCTGCTGGTCGGCGTTGCGCTTGCCGGCGCCAGCACGAATTTCAGCGTGAGCGGCAGCGGCAGCGGTCGCTCCGATATGTTCCAGGCCGGCGCCTTCGCCCGCAAGACATTCGGCGCGACTTATGTCAGTGGCGCCTTGGCCTACGGCTGGCAGGACATCACCACCGATCGCACCGTGACCATCGCCGGCCTCGACCAGTTGCGGGCGCGGTTCAACGCCAACGCGCTGTCCGGGCGGATCGAGACCGGCTACCGGATCGCCGCTTCGACCGCCGGCGTCACGCCCTATGCCGCCGCGCAGTTCACCTCGTTCTGGTTGCCGAGCTACGCCGAAAGCGCGGTGTCGGGCGCGAACACGTTTGCCCTCTCCTACGGTGCAAAGACCGTTACAGTGCCGCGCAGCGAGCTTGGCTTGCGCGCCGACACATCGTTTGCACTGCCAGCGGCGATGCTGACGCTGCGCGGTCGCGTCGCCTGGGCGCACGATTACAGCACCGGCCACGACGCCGAAGCGACGTTCCAGGCGTTGCCGGGCGCTTCGTTCATCGTCAACGGCGCAGCGCCCGCGCCAAATGCCGCGTTGGCGTCGGCGTCGGCGGAATTCAGGTGGGACCGCCATTGGTCGGCGACGGCAAGCTTCGAGGGCGAGTTCTCCAGCACGACTGCGAGCTACGCCGGCAAGGGTGCGGTACGCTATCAGTGGTGAGGCCGTCTGCGGGTTTACGTGCGGCCGTTGCAGGCATGCCGCAACGGCGCTAAGAGAAGCCGATGGACGAGAAGGAACGCTACGACAAAGGCATGGCCAAGCGCCGCAAGGTGCTCGGCGCCGAGTGGGTCGACCGCGCCAACGTGCGCAAGACCGCCTTCAATACCGAATTCCAGGATTTCATCACCCGCGCCGCCTGGGGCGAAATCTGGACGCGGCCGCATTACGACGAGCGCACCCGCCGCGTGCTGGTGATCGGCACCATGATCGCGCTCGGCCAGTGGGATGAATTCCGCCTGCACGTGCGCGCAGCCCTCGTCGAAGGCGGCTTCAGCCAGGACGACATCAAGGAGATCCTGCTGCAGCAGGCGATCTATTGCGGCGTACCCGCCGCCAACCACGCCTTCAAAGAAGCGGCCGAGCTCATCGCCGAGCTCGCCAAGGGCAAGTAATCAACTGTCGAGAAGATCGCGGACCTTGGCGCTGAGATCGGCGACCAAATACGGCTTGCCGATGAACTGGACGCCCTTGTCGAGGCGGCCGTGATGCACGATGGCATTGCGGGTATAGCCGGTCGTGAACAGCACCTTGAGCTTCGGCCAGCGCCGTGACGCCTCGTCGGCGAGCTCGCGCCCGTTCATGCCTCCCGGCATCACGACGTCGGTGAACAGCAGATCGACGTCCTCCGTCTCCAGAATTTTCAACGCCGCGCCGGCGCTGGCGACGCCAAGCATCCGGTAACCGAGATCGCCCAGCATTTCGGTGACGTAATTGCGGAGCATCTCGTCGTCTTCGACGACAAGGATGGTCTCGACTCCGATCGCGCCCAGATTGCTCCGTGACACCGGCGGCTCGGCGGTGGCCGGCTCCTCATCACCGGAACGTGGCAGGTACAATTTGACCGTCGTGCCCTCGCCGACCTCGCTGTAGATTTTCACATGGCCGCCGGACTGGCGCACGAAGCCGTAGACCTGGCTGAGACCAAGCCCGGTGCCCTTGCCGATCGCCTTGGTGGTGAAGAACGGATCGAAGGCGCGGCCGAGCGTCGCCTTGTCCATGCCGGCACCTGTGTCGGCGACCGCAATCAGGACGTACTGCCCCGGCACAACCGGCTCCGACAGTGCGGCGACATAGCCCTCGTCGAGGTAGCTGTTGGCGGTCTCGACGGTGATCTTGCCGCCATTGGGCATGGCATCCCGCGCGTTCAAGGCAAGATTGAGCAGCGCGCTTTCGAGCTGGTTGGCATCGGCGGAGGTCCGCCACAGGCCGCCGGCGAGCACCGTTTCCAGCGCGATCGCGCCGCCGAGCGAACTGCGCAGCAGATCGCAAGCGCCGGCGACGAGCTTGTTGGCGTCGAGCACCTGCGGCGTCAGCGCCTGCTGGCGGGAGAACGCGAGCAACCGGTTGGTGAGCGTCGCCGCGCGCTGCGCGCCGTGCGCGGCCATGTCGCGGGCCCGCGCGATTCGCATCGCCGCCGGCGAACGCGGCAGTTCCGCCGCCTGGCGGCCGATGATGTCCAAGCCGCCGAGCACGATCGTCAGCAGGTTGTTGAAGTCGTGAGCGACGCCGCCGGTCAGTTGCCCGATCGCTTCCATCTTCTGCGCCTGACGCAATGCCTCCTCGGCGCGGCGGCGCGCCTCGTTCTGGGCTTCCAGTTGTTGCGTGCGCTCGGCCACCGCCGCTTCGAGCGCTTCGGTGGCGTTGCGCAGATCGACCAGTTCGCGCTTGCGATCGGTGACGTCGATGCTGACGCCGACCACGCGGTACGGCTTGCCGTCGGGCCCGTAGAACGGCAATCGCCGCGCCTCGATCCACCGCAGTTCCTGGTCGCTCGGACGGATGATGCGGAAATCGAGTTCGAATTCGCGCGCTTGCGCAGCGAAGGCATCCGCGATGATTTGCCGCAGCCGCGGCTGGTCTTCACGATAGACGGTGCTGATCCATGAAT
>Ga0265313_10003890_pt1 | contig 11765 bp, 15 predicted proteins | sample 4123metaG_FD_203122 | JGI IMG/M metagenome (GOLD analysis project Ga0265313, IMG submission 203122) | Rhizosphere microbial communities from Carex aquatilis grown in University of Washington, Seatle, WA, United States - 4-1-23 metaG | ecosystem: Host-associated > Plants > Roots > Rhizosphere >...
GCCGGCACTGGACGTCATCTATCACGATGAAATCCGCCACGTCGCCGCCGGGGTGCGCTGGTTCGCCCATCTGGCCGGGCGGAGAGGCGAAGACGGCGCCCAGACCTTCCACCGCGTCATGGCTGAACGCTACCCCGCCGGCCTCAAGGCCCCGTTCAACCACGAGGCCCGCGCCGAAGCCGGCTTTCCCCGCGACTGGTACGAGCCGCTGGCGCGGCAGCGTTAGAACGGCGGCTTGCGCGTCGGCTTGCCCTGGGCATCGCGATAGGGGAACAGGCCGACCGAGATGGAGTTGGTCATGTGCACCGCCTTGGCTACCGCCTGCTCGGCCAGCAGGGGCGGCAGGATTTCAGCCGCCGCCTGACGGAACACCGTCAGCCACAGATCGAAATGCGCCGGCTCCACCGGCAGCCGAAGGTGCGAGCCGAAGACGTTGCCGCGATAGCGGTCGGTGCCCAGCAGCGAGCGCGACCAGAAATCGGCGACGATGGTGATGTGCTCGTCCCAGTCGGTGATGGCCGCCTCGAACAGCGGCCCCAGCACCGGGTCCTGGCGCCCGATCTGGTAGAACCGCTCCACCAGCCGCCGCAGCTTGGCTTCGATCTCCGGGTCGGACTTGGGCAGGGAGGGAGTCTGGGGCGGGGACATGGAAACCTCCTTCGCCCCGTTTGGGGCCTGTTCAAACCGGACGGCAGACCGTTATAGTGTTGCCCTACATGACCTCGGGGGCAAGCGGTGAGCAAGACCAGGATCGAAGCACTGTTGGCGCTGGGCGGCGGCGGCCGCCCGACGGTGGGGCGCGAGCGCATCGCCCTGCTCGAAGCCGTCGGGACCGAAGGTAGCATCACCAAGGCGGCCAAGGCCATCGGCCTCAGCTACAAGGCCGCCTGGGACGCCCTGGCCGCCATCAACAATATGCTGCCGCGCCCGGCGGTGCTGGGCCAGAGCGGCGGCCGCAAGGGTGGCGGCGCCGTGCTCACCGAGGATGGCAAGGCCCTGATCATGGGCTTCCACGCCCTGCAGGAACGGCTCGCAAAGGCCGCCGAAGCGCTGACCGACGGCGACCCCGCCAATCTGGCCGATCCCTTTACCCTGCTTTGGAGTCTCGGCATGAAGACCAGCGCCCGCAATGCCTTCCGCTGTCGGATCGAAGAGGTGCGGCCCGGCGCGGTCAGCGTCGAAGTCCTCCTGCGCCTGACCGCCACCACCACCCTGGCGGCGATCATCACCCGCGATGCCCTGGAGGAGTTGGGCATCAAGCAGGGCGACGAGGTGATGGCCCTGATCAAGGCATCATTCATCATGCTCGCCTCCGGGACGGAAACGCCCAAGGTCTCGGCCCGCAACCGCGTCATGGGCAAGGTCAGCCGCCGCGAGGACGGCCCGGTGAGTTGCGAGGTGGTCCTCGATATCGGTGACGGCCGTTCCATCACCTCGGTCATCACCAAGGATGGCGCCGAGGAACTGGACCTCAAGGAAGGCGATACCGCCTGGGCCCTGTTCAAGGCCGGCCACGTCATCCTGGCGGTGGGATAAGCGCCTTCGCCAAGGCCTTGAACGGCAGCAGCACGCAATTATGCCGGCTCTTGTGCCCCTGCACCGCCAGGAAGGCGGCAGCGGCGGGAAACGGCGGCTCGGCGCCTTGCTTCAACATGGCGGCCATCTCCCCGGCCAGAGCGGCGGCGGCGGCCCCCTCCATCCCCACCGCCCGCTCCGCCATGGCCGAGGCGGCGGCCCGGCACAGCAGACAGCCGGTGGTGCCATGGGCCAGCCGCGCCACCTTTCCCCCGGCCAGCCCGATTTCCAGGGCCACCCGGTCGCCGCACAGAGGATTGTCCAGCACGGCGCCGGCATCGGGCGCGTCGAGACGCCCGGCGCCGCTGGCGCGCGTGGCGAGGTCCTTGACCGCCTGCTGATAAATGTCTTCGGTCATGTGTGTTGCCCCTCAAACGCCGGGCTCATCCGCTGCGCTTTGGGGCCCTCCCTGCGGCCGCTCACCCCAGCACCTTGAGCGCATGATCAAGGGCGGAGAGCAGGGCCTCGATGTCGGTCCTGTCATTGTAGGGTGCCAGCGATACCCGCAGGCTGCCTTCCGCCAGACCCAGCGCCGCCATCAGCGGCCGGGCGCAGTGGTGGCCGCCACGCACCGCCACTCCGCGCTCGGCCAGCAGATGGGCGAGGTCGTGGGGATGGAAGCCGGGAATGACGAAGGACACGACCGGCACCCGATCCTCCAACCCCGCCGGCCCGATCAGCCGCAGGCCCGGCACCTCCCGCAATCCCTCCAGCAACAGCCGGGTCACCGTCGCCTGACGCGTGGCGAGCGCCTCCCAGTCGTGGCTCCCCACCCAGTCCAATGCCGTCGCCAACCCCACCGCCTGGGCCACCGGCGGCGTTCCCGCCTCGAAGCGGAACGGCGGCTCGGCCCAGTCGCAGGCCTTCTCCTCCACCGCATCGACCATGCCGCCACCCCAGGAAACCGGTTCCAGCTCGGCCAGAACCTCACGCTGCCCCCACAGCACCCCGATACCGGTGGGGCCGTAGACCTTGTGGCCGGCGAAGGCGTAGAGGTCGGCTCCCAGGGCACGGGGGTGAACCGCTCCATGCGGCACCATCTGGGCGCCGTCCACCAGCAGCAGCGCGCCGACCCCATGGGCCGCCTCCGCCAGACGGGGTATGTCGCTGACCGCGCCGGTAACGTTGGAAGCATGGGTCACCGCCACCACCTTGCAACGGGGGGTGATCACGGCATCGAGGTTGGAGAGGTCCAACCGGCCCTCGGCGGTCACCTCCAGCCAGCGCAGGGCGAACCCCTTCTCCGCCGCCAGCGCCATCCACGGCAGGCAAGAGGAATGATGTTCCAACCGGCTGGTCACCACCTCGTCGCCCGGCCCCAGGCGGCGGGACAAGGCCCGCGCCGCCAGATTCAGCGCCTGGGTGCAGCCGCCGGTAAAGACCACCTCGCCGGCCTCGGCACCGAGAAAGACCGCCACCCGCTCGCGGGCATGGTCATAGGCTTCGTCGGCGCGCCGTGCCAGGGCATAGAGCCCCCGCCGGATATTGGCGCGGCCATCGCCCTCATGGGCCATCACCGCCCGCACCACCTGGACCGGGCATTGGGCCATGGCGGCATTGTCGAGGTAGTGCTGCCCCGCCCGGGCCAGAACGGGAAAATCCGATCGGTTCATGCCTTCCCCCTCGCCGCCTGCAATTGCTCCGGCGTATCCACATCCAGCAGCACCGCCGCATCCATCTCGATCTCCGCCACCGCCGAGGCATGTCGCGCGATCAGCCCACGCGCCCCCCGGTCTCCGGCCAGTTCCCCGATAGCGGCGAAAAATCGCTGCCCCAGCAGTACCGGATTTCCCCTCTGGCCGCCATGAACCGGGACGCAGATATCCCGCCCCGCTGCCGGATCAAAGGCGGCGACCAGCGCGGACACATGGCCGGCAGTCACCCCGGGCATGTCGGCCAGCAGCACCACCGCCGCCCGCGCCGCCGCCGGCAGCGCCGCGATGCCAAGGGCCAGGGACGAGGCCATGCCGCGCGCAGGATCGGGATTGCGAATCTCGGACACCCCCTCCGGCAGCAGGGCCAGCCCCTCGGCCCCGGTCACCACCACCACCGGCGAAAGGCCGGCCTCCCGCGCAGCCCCCACCGCCAGCAGCACCATGGGGACGCCGCCGATCTCGGCCAGACGCTTGTCGGCGCCCATGCGGCGGGCCAATCCGGCCGCCAGGACCACACCGGCCACGCCCTTCGTTGCCGAAACGAAAGAATCCGCCCCCGGAACGGTCTCGCCCGCGCTCAAGGCTTGCATCCGCAGTTGAGGGCGGTCATCGCCCGTGCCGCCAGCACCCCGATCAGATGGGCACGATAGGCGGCGGTGGCGTGGAGGTCGCGGTTGAGGTCATCCTCGGCCACCGTCAGACCGGTCAGGGCGGCAGCAGTGAAATCGCCCGCCAGCGCCGCTTCGAAGTCCGGCAGGCGGAAGGGGGTGGGCGCGGCACCCGTCACCGCCACCCGCACACCCGACCGGGTGCGGGCGACCAAGACCCCGACGACGGGATAGCCGGAGGCGGGATTGCGAATCTTGAGGTATATGGCGGTCACTGGCAGCGGATAATCCACGGCGACGATGATCTCGCCCGGCTCCAGCGCCGTCTCGAACATGCCGAGAAAGAAGTCGTCGGCGGCAAGGACGCGACGGTCGGTGCGGATGATGGCACCCAGGCCCAGGATACCGGCGGCATGGTCGCTGGCGGGATCGGCATTGGCCAGGGCTCCCCCCAGGGTTCCCATGTTACGCACCTGAAGATCACCGATGGAACCGGCAAGCGCGGCCAGGGCGGGAAGGGTGCATCCGCCCTCGGCCAGTCCGGCATGGGTAACGGCGGCTCCCACCGACAGGGTGTCGCCTTGGCAGGCGATTCCCTGCAACTCGGGCAGACGGGCAAGGTCGACGAGGGTGTCGGGACTGGCGAGCCCCAGCTTCAGCGCCCCCAATAGGCTCTGGCCCCCGGCGAGATAGCATCCGCCCTCGCCCCGGGCCGCTACCGCCTCGACCAGATCGGCAGGTCGATGGAAGCGGAAGGGGGTCATTTCCCCTCTCCCTGGCGCTGGCTGAGGACGGCGGCCACCGCCTCGACGATGGGGCGATAGCCGGTACAGCGGCAGAGATTGCCGGCAAGACCGTGACGGATGGCCGTCTCGTCGGGGCCGGGAAGATGTTCCACCATATCCAGCGCGGTCATAACCATGCCCGGAGTGCAGAAGCCGCATTGCAGGGCGTGGCGGTCGCGAAATTCGCTCTGCACCGGATGCAGGTTCCCGCCCTCCGCCACGCCCTCGATGGTCAGGACCTGGCGCCCCTCGGCCTGCACCGCCAGGACCAGGCAGGACTTCACCGCACGACCGTCAAGATGGACGGTGCAGGCGCCGCACTGACCGGTGTCGCAGCCCACATGGGTGCCGGTGAGGCCCAGATGCTCGCGCAGCACCGTGACCAGCAGGGTATCCGGCTCGACCTCGATCTCCATGGGCTTGGCGTTGACCGTTAAGGCGATGCGCATGGACCTCTGTCCCTTCCCCCTGCATTTATTTAAGGTGAGGCCCGCCCCGGCGTCGGTCAAGGGAGCTTGAGGCCGGGCTCCCCTCGGCGCTATGATCCGGCCTCCCTGCCCCGGCCGAGGTCCCATGCCCATCGCGGTAAAATCCTGTCTCGACGTGGTGTTCTGGCTGTCCGATCAGGCCTTGAACGACCGTGAATACATCCAGCCGCAAAAGCTGCATCGCCTGATGTATCTCGCCCAGGCCTATTTCGCCGTAGCCTATAACGGCCGCAAGCTGATGCCAGCCACCTTCGTCACCGACGCCTTCGGGCCGGTGGAGCCGACAGTGTTCCACACCTTCGCCTATGGCAAGCCGCACATGATCGAAGGCAATCCCGTGACCGATCAGGTCAGCCACTTCCTCGAAGGCATCTGGCGACGCTACGGCCAGTACACCGCCGACCAGCTGACCAAGAAGGTCTGCGAGCACGAGCCGGTGGCCATGGCCATGGCCAAGGGCGTCAACGAGGAGATTCCCTTCGCCGACATGGTGGCGTTCTATTCCACCGAAGCGGCGCGGCGACGCTCGGCCAAGAATGTCGATGCGCTGGATGATGTGGTCAGGCCCCGGGTGATGCGTTCGCAGACCGGAAAGCCGGTCAGCGTCAAGGCCTGGGCTCCCGCCAAGGCGCCCCCCCCCAAGAAGGACGAGTAACAGACGTGCTGTCCCGCCGTACCCTGTTGACCGGCATTGCCGCCATGGCCGTGTCCGGCTGTGCCTCGCCACCGCCCTCCCCGCCCGCCCGTCCGCCGGCTCTGCCGCCCAGAGTCAAGGCCACCCCCGGCCTGGTGGACGAACCGGCCCTGCTCGGGCTCAATGCCGTCATCGACCTGCACCACGCCAATGCGGTGCGCAGCTTTGTCCCCGCCCGCGACGAGAGCGGTATCCTCGCCGTCATCCACAAAGCCAGCGAGGGCGACTGGCTCGATCCCCGCTACGACGAGCGTCGGAGAATGGCCGAGGATGCCGGCCTGCTGTGGGGCGCCTATCATTTCGGCACCCGTCAGAATCCCGGCCGCACCCAGGCCCGCATCTTCCTCGATCAGGCCCGGCCCGACACGGCGACCCTGGTGGTGCTGGACCTGGAACTGAACGAACGGGCGCCGGACAATTCCATGCAGATCGGGGCCGCCGAGGATTTCGCCCGGGAAATCCTGGCGGCTACCGGACGGCTGCCGGTGCTCTACATCCATCCCGCCTGGGCCGACGGCGAGGTGATCCGGGGCCGCTCACTGGGCGGGCCGATCCTGCCGGGCTCGCTGCTGGCGGCCTGCGATCTGTGGCTGGCCGATTACCGCTTCGAGCCCGAGTTACCCCGGGCCTGGACCGGGCGCGGCTGGAAGATGTGGCAGTTTGCCGGCGACGATCCCAATGGCGGCGGCCCCTTCCGCGATCAGTCGCGCCAAGTGCGCGGCGTGGACCGTTGCGACCGCTCGGTCTTCGCCGGCGGCCGCGACCGGCTGATCCGCTACTGGACCGCCGAGGCGGGGCGCACCGGCATGTCCTGACCGGCCGGGGGCTTGGGTTGCGCTTTTTCGGCCTGAAACTGCGAGACGGTGACGAAGCGGCACCCCCTGGACTTGAGGTCGTCGAGCACCCCACCCATGGCGGTAACGGTGGATTGGTGGATGTCGTGGAACAGAAAGATTCCATGCGCCCCCTGGCCGGTAGGCAGGATATTGCCTTCCAGCGCAGAGATCGTGTGATAGCGCCAGTCTTCGCTGTCCCGCGACCACAGCACCACTTCCAGCCCGTCCTTGTGGGCCAGCTCGGTCAATGCGGGGTCATAGGCCCCATAGGGCGGGCGGAAGTATTTGGGTTCCACCCCCAGGGTCCTCAGCAACGCCACCGTATCCCCGATCTCCTTCTGCCGCGCGGCATCATCGAGCTTGCGCATATCGGGATGATCCCAGGAATGGTTCTCCACCTCGTGCCCTTCCGCGACCATGCGGCGGATCAGGTCGGGATAGCGCTTCACGTTCTTGCCCAGGACGAAGAAGGTGGCCTTGGTCTGGGACTTGCCGAGGAGATCGAGCAAGGCGCCGGTGCGAGGGCCGGGACCATCGTCGAACGTGATGGCGCAGGCGCCGGCCTTGCTCTGGTCACCGAAGTCCAGAGGCGGCGGCTGATCCCTTTGCGTACCGCCGAATCCCAAAAACGACCAGGCCTGCGCCGGAGCCGGCGCCGTTCCCATCGTCACCACGACCATCGCCAAAACCAGCCAACGCATTTTCACCCCCCGGATCAAGGCCCGGATTCTGAGGGGAATCAGCCGGCTTGTCCAGAGGTGGGAACCAGCACGCTGGTCTCGAAGGTCTGGACCGGCTGCCGCCCGGCATCCAGGGTCACAACCCGCAACCGCGCCAGACCGAGACCGGGCTTGGAACGCATTTCGCGGGTCTCCAGGACCTCGATCTCGGCGGTGAGCACATCGCCGGGCCGCACCGGGCGATGCCATTTCAGCATCTCGACCCCGGTGCCGATGACCCCCAACGGCAGATGCAGGTCGCTGGTGACCACCATCCGCATGGTCGCCGCCGCCGTGTGCCAGCCCGAGGCGGCGAGACCCTCGAAGAAAGAGGACTTGGCGCTTTCCTCGTCCAGGTGGAAATGCTGGGGGTCCCAGGCGGCGGCGAAGCCCTTGATCTCCTCGGGCGTCACCGTGTAGCTGGGCGAGGCGAAGACCTGGCCGGGCCTGAGGTCCTCAAGGTAATGAATCATGCCGGTTCTCCCTCTGCGACCGGAACACCCACCGGCTCGGGTCCGGGCTTGCGCCCGATCATCAGGGACAGGGCCGAAGCAGCCAGACAGGCGATGCCGGCCGAAATGAACGCCAACTGGTAGTCGCCGAGATCGGTCCTGATCCAGCCGGCCATAAAGGCAGCGGTGGCGGCGCCCAACTGGTGCGCCCCAAAGATCCAGCCGAACATCATCCCCGCCCGCTGCGGCCCGAAGGCGGCGGCGGCAAGCTTGACCGTCGGCGGCACCGTGGCGATCCAGTCGAGGCCGTAGAACACCGCGAACAGCCACAGACCGAACACGTCGGGGCCGAAGGCGTAATCCAGGAAGATCAGCGACAATCCGCGCAACCCGTAATACCAGAACAGCAGCTTGCGCGAATCCCAACGGTCGGACAGCCAGCCGGACAGGGTGGTCCCCACCATGTCGAAGATTCCCATGGCCGCCAGCAGGGACGCCGCCCGCACCTCGGGAATGCCATGATCGAAGCACGCCGAGACCAGATGAGTGCCGATCAGACCATTGGTGGACAGGCCACAGATGAAGAAGGTCCCGGCCAGAAGCCAGAAATCCCGCGAGCGCAAGCCCTCCCTCAGCGCCACCACCGCCGCCACGGCGGGATTGCCGGCCGAGACCGGCGGCCGCGGGGCCTGGGTGGCTCCCACCGGCCAAAGCCCCATATCGGCGGGACGATCGCGCATGAACAGCCAGACCACCGGCAGCATCGCCGCCGCCGCTCCGGCGATGATCAGCACCGCCGGCCGCCAGCCCCAATGCTCCACCGCCATGGCCATCTGCGGCAAGAAGATCAGCTGCCCGGTGGCGGTCGCCGCCGACAGGACCCCCATGGCCAGACCCCGATGGCTATCGAACCAGCGGCTGACCACGGTGGCCCCCAGAACCAGCGCGATGGTACCTGAACCACCGCCCACCACCACGCCCCACAGCAGGACCATATGCCAGGGCGCGGTCATGAAGGTGGTGGCCGCCACGCCCACCGCCAGCACCAGCAACGCCAGCACCATGGTCCGCCGCAGGCCCATGCTCTCCATCACCGCCGCAGCGAAAGGAGCCATCAGGCCATACAGCACCAGATTGACCGAAACGGCGGCCGAAATGGTGGCACGGCTCCAGCCGAATTCACCTTCCAGCGGTATCATCATCACCCCGGGGGCCGAGCGGATGCCGGCCGCCACCAGCAGGGTGGCGAAGGTCAGGGCCGCGACGATCCAGCCATAATGCAAACGGGAGCTTCGAGCCGTCACGGGCATGGCGCCCTCCACAGAATGAGGTAGACAGGTCTGTATCATTGATGTAGTACAGACAGGTCAGTATCATGTCAACGCCAACTTTCCTCCGGTCTCTGCCAGGACAGATTTCAGCGATGCCGAAAGCTCAAGCGACCGAACCCAGCGAATGTACCGACAGGGCCTGTGCCCGCGACCGCATCCTGGCGGCAGCCAACGAGCTGTTCTACCGGGAAGGCATCCGGGCCATCGGCATCGACACGGTGATCGAGAAGGCCGGCGTCGCCAAGATGAGCCTCTATCGCGCCTTCCCCTCCAAGGATGACCTGATCGCCGCCTTCCTCGACATGCGTGACCGGCTGTATTGGGAGTGGTGGGATCAGGTGATGTCCCGTCATCCCCACGAACCGCGCCAGCAGCTGCGCGCCCTGTTCCAGGCCCTGGCCAAACGCACCTCCAGCCCGCAATACCGGGGCTGCCCCTTCGTCAACACCTCGGTGGAATTTCCCGACCCAACCCATCCCGGCCGCGCCATCATCGCGCGCCACATGGCCGAACTGCGCCGCCGCCTTGCCTCTCTGGTGGAGGGAATTGGCGCGCCGCAGCCATCCAGGCTGACCGACCAACTCATGCTGCTGATGGAAGGCGCCTATTCCACCGGAAACACCATGGGAGCCGACGGCCCATCCTCGGCGGTGGCCGACGCCGCCGAAACCCTCATTGAATCCCAGTTCCACGCCAACAGGAAGAGTGATCCATGACCCAGCCAAAGCTGTTCGAACCCCTCACCCTTCGCTCGCTGACGCTTACCAACCGCGTCTCCGTAGCCCCCATGTGCCAGTACAGCGCCATCGATGGCGTCCCCCAGGATTGGCACATGCAGCATTACGGCGCCATGGCGGCCTCCGGGCCGGGCCTGATCACCATCGAGGCCACCGGCGTCACTCCGGACGGGCGGATTTCACCCCGCTGCCTCGGCCTTTACGACGACGCCACCGAAGCCGCCTTCACCCGGCTGGTCGGAGCACTGAAGAGCTTCGGTAACAGCCATGTTGCCATTCAGCTGGGTCATGCCGGGCGCAAGGGCTCGGGCTCGCCGCCGGTGGAAGGCCCCGGACCGGCCAGGCACAGCGGCTGGCCCACCCTGTCGGCCTCGGAGATTCCCTTCGACAGCAACTGGCCCAATCCCAAGGCCGCCACCGAGGACGATCTGGCGCGCATCCGCCAGGGCTTCGTCGATGCCGCCGGCCGGGCTCTGCGCGCCGGCTTCGACGCCATCGAGATTCATTCGGCCCACGGCTACCTGCTGCACCAGTTCCTGTCGCCCATCACCAACCACCGCACGGATGCCTATGGCGGCAGCCTGGACAACCGCATGCGCTTCCCGCTGTCGGTGGTCGAGGCGGTGCGCGCCGTCTGGCCGGCGGACAAGCCGCTGGGCATCCGCATCAGCGCCACCGACTGGGTAGAGGGTGGCTGGGATATCGACGAGGCGGTGATCTACGCCAAGGCCTTCAAGGCCGCCGGCATCGATTATGTCTGCGTCTCCTCGGGCGGTCTGGTCCCCTATGCCAAGATTCCCATCGGCCCCGGCTACCAGATTCATCTGGCCAAGCGTATCCGCCAGGAGGTGGAAATCGTCACCCGCGCCGTTGGCCTGATCGCCACGCCGCAGCAGGCGGAAGCCGCCCTGGCCGAGGGCGCGGCCGACATGATCGCCATCGGTCGCGGCTTCCTGGACAACCCGCGCTGGGTCTGGCACGCCGCCGAGGCCCTGGGGGCCGAGATCGCCTATCCGCCGCAATACATGGCGGTGCGTGGCAAGATCTGGCCCGGCGCAGCCATTGCCCGGCCGCGGGAGATAGCGGCCGAATAGCCTTGACTTCAGTCGACCAAACCAGACTAAAGTAATATCTATGCGGCCTTGCTTATTTAGTCCGGCCGCCTGGACTCTGGATGGGAGGTTGGCAAATGGACGTTCGCTGGACTGACGAATACGCCATCGGCCAACCCGACATCGACCGCGACCACCGCACCCTGGTGGGCATCCTCGGCGTCCTGTCCCAGGGGTATTGCGACCGCGATCTGGTCGACACCCAGATCAAGATGCTGGAGCACTACGTCGCCGATCACTTCTCCCGCGAGGAGCAGATGATGTTCGACGGAGGCTATCCCGACCTCGAACCGCATCAGGAACAGCACTGGCGCTTTTGCAACGAGGTGAAGCGCATGCGTGAGAGCTGGGCCACGGGCGACACCCTTGAGCTTCAAGCCGAGATCATCGACCGCCTCAGCGCTTGGCTGATGGACCATATTCTGGTGGTCGATCGCCGCTACATGCCTTGGATTAAACGGTAAAGCCCGTTCCGGCAGGCTGCTGGAACGGGCTTTTTGCAAACATCCCCTGGAGGGAAATTACCCCAGGACCTCCCGCATCTTGTCGCTGTCCAGCTCATTCTCCCACTTGGAGACGACCACCGTCGCCACGCCGTTGCCAACGAAGTTGGTCAGGGCCCGGGCCTCGGACATGAAGCGGTCGATGCCGAGGATGAGAGCCAGACCGGCCACCGGCACCGAAGGCACCACCGCCAGGGTGGCGGCCAGGGTGATGAAACCGGCACCGGTGACACCCGACGCCCCCTTGGAGGTCAGCATGGCCACACCTAG
>Ga0265313_10003891_pt1 | contig 11763 bp, 10 predicted proteins | sample 4123metaG_FD_203122 | JGI IMG/M metagenome (GOLD analysis project Ga0265313, IMG submission 203122) | Rhizosphere microbial communities from Carex aquatilis grown in University of Washington, Seatle, WA, United States - 4-1-23 metaG | ecosystem: Host-associated > Plants > Roots > Rhizosphere >...
CCACGCACCGCGCGACCTGAAAATTCTGCTATTCGCGATTCCGGCGCTGCTCGCGCTGTATTTCAATCAGGGATTGCCGCGGATCGCATTCGCCGCACCGAAATCCTCCACCGGGTTCACCGGTGGTTTCACCCACGTCATCAGCGACGAATGGACGAACGTTCGCGCCACACTGGAAAACCGCGCGGCGGTCGCGCTCGATGAGGACTTCCGATCCGGCTTGGACAATTGGGCCAGCCCCGGCGGTTCCACTACCGAATGGTCCTTCGATCAGACAGGCTTTGTGCGGCCAGGCCCGCTGGCGCTTTACCGGCCATCGGTGAACCTGACAGACTACCACGTGGAGTTCGTGGGGTTGATCGACAAGAAGGCTTTGAGCTGGGTGGTGCGCGCGGCGGATTTCGAGAATTTTTACGTGATCAAGCTGGCGATCGTGAAGCCCGGTCCGATGCCGGTCATCGGCCTGACCCGCTATGCCGTGATTAACGGGAAGGCGCTGGACCGTCACGACGTGAATATACCCCTGGATGCGCGCACGGATACGGTTTACAACGTCCGCATGGATGTGCAGGGATCGGAATTTGCAGTAGAGGTTCAGGGACAAATTGCCGATAGTTGGACGGAGACCCGTTTGCCGAGGGGTGGAATCGGGTTCTTTACCGCGAGCGGAGAGGCAAGCCGCCTGCGTTGGATGCAGATTACGCATCAATACGACATGTTAGGACGCCTGTGCGCTTACTTGGCGCCTTACGACACTACAAACGGGAGCTGGCAACCATGAGTGTAAAGAAAAAGACAGACGCGGCATCGGGATCCGCAAACGCACAGCCGGTATCGGCGTCTCTGGCGCGAGCCGTGTCCATGCATCTGGAGGGCAAGCGCAAGGAAGCTTTGCGCGAGCTCAACACGGCCATCGAGAACGGCGAACAAGGCGCGGATATTTACGCCGCCAAAGGCCACATCCAGTTCGAGCTGGAACAGTATGAAGACGCCGTGAAGACCTACGAGAAGCTGCTGGGCGCGGCTCCGCAGCATCCCACGGCGAACTTCAACCTGGGGATCTGTTACGAGAAGCTCGGCCGCTGGCAGGAAGCCTCGGATTCGTTCCAGAAAGCCCTGCAAGTGGACCCGCAGCGCGAAGAGGCCAATCTGGGCTGGGGCATTTGCCTGCTGCGGCAGGAGAAGCCGGAACCCGCGATTGCCTGCTTCGAGAAGGTTCTCGCCTCGAACCCCGAGCATGAGACCGCGCTGTTCGGCAAGGCCGTCGCCCTGCAATTGCTCTGGAAGTTCGACGAAGCCACCAGCCTGTACGTCAAGATTCTGGGCAAGAACCCGCAGTCGGAAGAGTGCCTGGTGAACCTGATCACCATCGGGATGGCCCGCAAGGAAACCGCTTCGATCCAGCTCTATTCCGAGCGGCTGCTGTCCATGCGTCCGCATTCGCAGGCTGCGCTGGAAGGTCTGGCCACCTGCGCGTTCCACTCAAATGACTTCGAGGCCGCCGCGCGCTATTGCGAGAAGCTAGTTGAGTTTACTCCGGATCATTTCGAGCGTTGGTTTAATTTGGGCGTGGCCCAACAGAAGTGCGGACGCACCGACGACGCCGCAAAGGCTTATAGCGAAGCCGTTCGTATCCGGCCCGACGCCAAGCAGGCCCATGTGAATCTCGGAATCGTCCTGCAGGAGAAGGGCGACCTGAAAGCAGCCCGCGAAAATTACGAACGCGCTCTGCAAATCGCGCCGGATCTGGCGGATGTCATTTATAACCTGGCCAGCGTGCTCGAGCAGCAGGGCCAGAAAGAACAGGCCGAGCAATTGTACGCGAAGCTCCTGGCGCGCAATCCCGAGTGGGAAGACGCCTGGTTCCGCCTGGGCTACCTGCGTCTGCAGCGCGACGACCACCACGGGGCAGCCGAAGCCTTCCAGAACTGCGTCCGGAAGCGGACTCCCTGGCCCGAGGCGCAGTTGAACCTCGGACTGGCTTACTGGAAGATGGGCGTGCACGATGACGCCGCCAAGGCTTTCCAGGCGGTGCTCGATACCGATCCGGCGTCGTTGGATGCGATGCGCGGTCTCGCGGCCATGGCTGTCGAGCGCGAGGATCTGCCGAAAGCTCTCGACCTCCAGGCCAAGCTCATCGAATCCGGCGAGCGCACTCCGGAACTGTTCTACAACACCGGACTCCTTTTACAAAAATCAGGTCAGCTCGACGACGCTATCAAACTCTACAAGGAAGCGCTCACCGAGCGTCCGAACTTCGCCGAAGCTCTGCTGAACCTGGGGCACGCGCTCAAAGCCAAGGGATCGGTCGAGGAAGCCCGCGACTACTGGCGTCAGGCTCTGCAGCAGAAGCCTGAGCTGGCAGCGGGATATTTCCAGGCCTAGTCTTTTACCGGGGGCCAACCATCTTCATCGGATCGAGCAGCTTAGCCAGCTTGTGCTGCTCGATTCCGCTCTGTTCCTCCGCGACTTCGCGGATCGTCCTTCCCGATTGGTAAGCAACTTTGGCGAGGGCCGCGGCGCGTTCGTACCCGATCTCCGGCGTAAGCGCCGTCGCCAGCGCGAGCGACTGTTCGATCGTGTCCCTCAGCCGTGCTTCGTTTGCTTCCAGCCCGAGGATGCATCGCTCGCTGAAGTTCCGCGAAGCAGCCGCCAGCAGTTCGATCGATTCCAGAAGATCGTAAGCGATCACGGGCATCATCGTATTGAGCTCGAAGGCGCCCGCGGCAGCGGCCCAGCTAATGGTTGCATCGTGGCCGACCACCTGGGCGCAAACCATCAGCACGCTTTCGGCGATCACCGGGTTCACTTTCCCCGGCATGATGCTCGATCCCGGCTGCACCTCGGGCAAGTGCAGTTCGCCGATGCCGCAGCGGGGTCCCGATCCCAGCCAGCGGATGTCATTGGCGATTTTCGTCAGCGCGATCGCGTAGCTCTTGAGAGCGCCGCTGAGGAACACCACTGCGTCGCGGGCAGCCTGTGCTTCGAAATGATTCTGGGCTTCGCGGAACGGCAGGCCGGTTCGTTCTGCAATGATTACCATGGCGTCTGGCGCGAATCCCGGAGCAGCATTCAGCCCCGAGCCGACGGCTGTGCCGCCCAGCGGGAGCTCGTAGAGATCGTCAAGCGCCTTCCGGATTCTTGCCTGCGACAATTCCACCTGTCGTGCGTAGCCGCCGAACTCCTGCCCCAGGCGCATCGGTACGGCGTCCTGCAAGTGTGTCCTTCCGATCTTGAGAATTTCCCAGAATTGCTGTCGTTTGCCATCGAGCGCCCGATGAAGCGCGTCCATCGCCGGCAGCAGCATTTCGTGCGCGGTTCGCGCGGCGGCGATGTGCAGAGCGGTGGGGAAAACATCGTTACTTGACTGGCTGCGATTGACATGATCGTTGGGATGTACGGGTTTACCGAGTAACGCCGTCGCCCGTGTGGCGATCACCTCGTTGGCGTTCATGTTGGTGGAAGTTCCACTGCCGGTCTGGAACACGTCCACGACGAACTGGGCATCGTGGCGACCTTCCATCACCTCCTGCGCGGCGGTCTCGATGGCACCTGCGAGCGGAGGGTGCAGGATTCCGGTACGCCGGTTCGCCTGCGCAGCCGCGAACTTCACCAGCCCGAGCGCACTCAGAAATGCACGGCCGAACCGCATCCGGCTAATAGGAAAATTCTCTACGGCGCGCTGGGTCTCAGCGCCATACAAGGCGTCGGACGGCACGCGCATTTCGCCCATGGTGTCATGTTCGATTCTGAATTCGCTCATGCCTCCATTAAAGCTCTTGACAACCTGAGAGATTGCCGATTATAGTTAACCGAGTGGTTATTTAACTAATGGGTTCAGCAGATCACCTCAGCACCACGTTCGCCGCCCTGGCCGATCCCACGCGGCGTGCGATCCTGGCGCGCCTGGCCTCGGGCGAGGCTCCCGTGACGGAGCTGGCCAAGCCTTTCGACATGAGCATGCCTGCCATTTCCAAGCACCTCAAGGTTCTGGAGCGCGCAGGCCTGATCGCACGGAGCAGGGAAGCACAATGGCGTCCTTGCCGGATCGAGGCAGGCCGGCTCAAGGAAGTCGCCGACTGGGTGGAGGAATACCGCCGTTTCTGGGAACAAAGTTTGGATCGCCTGGATGAATACCTAAAAGAATTAAAGCTCAAGGAGAAGAAACATGGCCGCAAGCAACGCAAGCCCTAACCCTGCCGGGCTCCCGATGGAACGGGAACTGGAGATGACGCGCATCTATGATGCGCCGCGGGAACTGGTGTTCCGCGCCTGGACCGATCCAAAACACATGGCGCGATGGTGGGGTCCCAAGAACTTCACCAACCGCGTTGAACAGATGGACGCGAGGCCGGGCGGCGCATGGCGGATCGTGATGTGCGCGCCCGACGGGGCCGAGCACCCGGCCCAAGGCTTATATCAGGAGATTGTCCCGCCGGAGCGATTGGTCTTCACCAATAACGCAGTGGATAAAGATGGAAATGCGATCATCGAGGGCTTTACCACGGTCACCTTCGACGACCACAACGGCAAGACGAAACTTACTCTGCAGACGCGCGGGGTGGCCAAAGTAGCCTATGCGGCCAACTATCTTAAGGGGATGGAGATGGGTTGGACGCAAAGCCTGGAGCGTCTCGGCGAATCTCTGGAAGAGCCTTCCGATCGGGAATTCGTCATCACGCGGGTCTTCGATGCGACCCGCGACCTGGTGTGGAAAGCCGTCACCGAGCCGGAACGTCTCGCGCACTGGTGGGGGCCGAAAGGATTCACCATGCTGGTCTGCGACGTGGATCTTCGCCCCGGTGGAGTATTCCGATACGCCATGCGGTCTCCAGACGGCCATGAGATGTGGGGTAAATGGGTGTATCGTGAAATCGTTCCGCCGGAGCGCTTGAGCTCCGTAGTTTCGTTCACCGATGAGCAGGGCAAGATCATGAGGCATCCCGCGAGCCCGACCTGGCCGCTGGAAGTTCTGAATATCATGAGACTGTCGGAGCAAGATGGCAAAACAACCATGACGATTTCCGGATATCCGATCAATGCAAGCGAAGAAGAGCGCCAGACCTACGACGCCGGACATGGCTCGATGAAACAGGGCTTTACCGGAACGCTGGACCAGTTGGAGGCTTACCTGGAAAAGGCGAAGCAGGCATGAACCGCACGCTGTGGATCGTTCAAATCATACTCGCGGCGCTTTTTCTGTTCGCCGGAGGGGCGAAGTTCATCGTGCCGGCCGATCAGATGACTCAAGGCATGCCAGCGTGGATTTCCATCCCATTCCTGCACTTTATCGGCGTATGCGAAGTACTCGGGGGGATCGGTCTGATCCTTCCGGGGCTTCTACACATCAAGCCTGGCCTGACGCCGCTGGCCGCCGCATGCCTGACCATCATCGTGATCGGAGCCACGGTGGTTACGGTGATGGGCGGCATGATCGCGACGGCGGCGTTACCGCTGGCCGCGACGCTGCTGTCGGCGTTCGTCGCCTACGGCCGCTGGCGGCTTGTACCACAATCGTAACGAGGATCCACCGCAGAGCACATGACGTTGCGCGCTTCAACTTGCGTATAATCGGATCAGGAAGGTGAAAATGCTCCAGCAGCGTTTTACCGGATCCAAACGCGCCTCGATTTTTGTTGTGGGATTGGGGCTTGCCTTTGCGGCGTCCTTCGCGTGGGCCCAGCAGCAACCGCCTCCGCCTCCACTGCCACCACCGGGCCAGATCCTCACGCCCGATCAGTTGGACGATTTGGTGGCACCCATCGCCCTCTACCCGGACGAACTATTGAGCCAGATCATGGTGGCCGCAACGTATCCGCTGGAAGTGGTGGAAGCGTTTCAGTGGGCGCAGAGGAACCCGGGGCTGTCCGGGCCGGCGTTGACGCAGGCGGCGCAACAGCAGGACTGGGACCCCAGCGTTCAGGCGCTCGTCGTGTTTCCGGATGTGATGAAGCGTCTGAATGACGACGTCACCTGGACCACCAACCTGGGGAACGCATTTCTGGCCCAGCAGCAGGACGTCATGGATGCCGTGCAGCGCATGCGGCAGCGCGCCCAGCAAGCGGGCCGGTTGCAATCGACACCTCAGCTAAACGTCGAGACCACGAATCAAAACGGCCAGCCGTACATCGACATCGAGCCGGCCGATTCAGACGTGATGTACGTGCCGGTGTATGACCCGGAATGGATTTGGGGACCGCCGCTCTGGTATCCCTACCCGCGTTGGTATTGGCCCCCGCGGAGTTTTTTGAGAGGCGGTCTGTACTTCGGTTTCGGAGGCGGGATCAACGTCGGTCTGTTTTTCGGAGCCGGCTGGCACGGATGGGGCGGCTGGGGTTGGCATCCCGGATGGGGCGACCGCAGAGTGATTGTGAACAACGGTTTCATTCATCAGAACAATTTCAACGCCCGAGGCCTTGGCAGCGCCCATGGCACCAGTGTGTGGTCGCACAATCCCGAGCATCGAGGCGGCGTGCCGTACGCGAATCAGGGCCTGCGGGATCAGTTCCGGGGCAACGTGCGTCAGACCATCGCGCCGCGCTCAATGCCTGAAGGAGCGCGAAACGCTCCCGGGCAGACGTCCGAGCGGATGGGTAATCGCAACATCCCCAGTAATCCGGCGCCGCGTCAACAGAATCGCGGCGCGTTCGGCGGCATGGAGAATGGCGCGGCAGCCAACACTCATGCGGAGCACGGAATGTCGAGCCTGGGGCCGGCTCGCAGCGCGCCAATGCAAAGATCCGCTCCCGCACCGAGAGCTGCGCCTGCTCCCAGGGCGGCCCCGGCGCCCCGTGCGGCACCTTCGGGCGGCGGCCGACGTCGATAGGAGTCAGCATGTTAATCACGAGAGCCATGACAAGATTGACCCTTATTCTGGCGGTGGCGGCACTACCCAGCGCTCTACTCATGGGTCAAACCGCCGCCAAGCAAGTGAGCGAACGGTTCTTCACGACTCCTCAGGAAGCAGCCCAGGCGTTAGTCGACGCCACCGAGACGAATGACACGGCTGCGCTTTTGAAGCTCTTCGGCCCCCAGAGCACCGACGTTGTAAAATCCGGCGATCCCTCCGAAGACAAGGATAGACGCGCCGAGTTTGCCCACCGCGCGCACGAAAAGATGGACGTTCACATCGAGCCTTCCAATCTCAATCGCGCCGTGATCATCATCGGTAACGACAATTGGCCCTTACCGATCCCGCTGGTTCGCGCCAAGAATGGCCAGTGGCATTTCGATGTAGCGCGCGGAAGAGTCGAAATCCTGGCGCGCCGGGTGGGCCGCAACGAACTGGCTGCCATCGACGTCTGCCGCGGTTACGTGGAGGCTCAGTTGGAATACGCTTCGCGCGATCGCAACGGAAACGGAGTCCTGGATTACGCGCAGAGGATCGTAAGCTCGCCGGGGAAGAAGAATGGTCTTTATACCGAGGGCGACCCCAACAATCTGGTTCCCAAAGGTTTCGGCGATGCGGCCGCAGCCATCGCCGGGGGCAAGACGCCCGAGCCTTATCACGGTTACTATTTCCGCATCCTGACGTCGCAGGGTCCTGACGCGCCGGGCGGCACGCAGCCTTACATCGTGAAGGGAGACATGATCGGCGGCTTCGCGCTGATTGCGTATCCCGCGAAATACGGCGATTCGGGAATCAAGACGTTCATTGTGAACCACCGTGGAGTCGTGTACGAAAAGGATCTGGGCCCGGCTACCGCGACGTTGGCCCCTCAGGTGACACGCTTCAATCCCGACAAGACCTGGCAAGCCGTGCAAGGCGAATAAGAGCGGGCAAATAAGCCACCGTTGTTGAGGTAGCGCGTTCGGTATATGCTGTAGGGCATGTTCTTGCGCGCGCTGCTGCTGGTTACTTTTACAGGATTTGTGTGGGCCCAAGGTGGCAACGGCGTCACCTTTGACCGCATCCTGCATGCCGACCGGGAGCCCCAGAATTGGCTCACCTACTCGGGAACGGTTGGCGGCCAGCGCTACAGCCCGCTGACGCAGGTCACCCCCGCCAACGTGAAGAACCTTGAGCTGCAATGGGTCTGGCAGGCTAAGTCCATCGAGAAGTTCGAGACCACGGCGCTGGTGGTCGACGGCGTTCTCTACACCATCCAGGCGCCCAACGATGTCTATGCGCTCGACGCCGTCACCGGCCGCATTTTCTGGACGCTTCCTTACACTCCTGCGCCCGAAGCTCGACCGTGCTGTGGCCGAGTCAATCGCGGCCTGGCGATTTTGGGCGATACGCTCTACATGGGAACGCTCGACGCGCACCTGCTCGCGATCGACGCCTCGACGGGCAAGATCATCTGGAACACCACCGTCGGTTCGGCTGCGGATCGTTACGCCATCACGCACGCTCCGCTGATCGTCAAGGATAAAGTGATCGTGGGTCTCGCGGGCGGCGATGGACCGATCCGAAGTTCGATCGCTGCCTTCGACGCGAAGACCGGCAAGGAAGTTTGGCGCTTCTATACGATCCCAGCGCCGGGTGAGCCGGGCAATGAAACCTGGTCGGGCGATTCCTGGAAGACCGGTGGCGCAGCCGTCTGGAACGTCGGCGCGTACGATCCCGATTCCAACCTGACCTATTGGGGGATCGGAAATCCCGCGCCCGACACCAATGGCGACGTCCGCCTCGGCGATAACCTCTATAGCGATTGTGTGGTCGCGCTGGACGCCGACACAGGGAAGCTCAAGTGGTATTACCAGTTCACGCCGCACGACACGATGGATTACGACGCGACTCAGGTCCCCGTGCTTGCCGATATCGAATTTCAGGGACGCCCGCGCAAGGTGATGATGTGGGCCAACCGCAATGGCGTGTTCTATGTGCTCGACCGCACCAGCGGTCAATTCTTGATGGGCAAGCCTTTCGTCAAGGCGAACTGGCTGACGGGCTTTGACGAGAAGGGTCGTCCCATGCGCACTCCGGGACAGCAAGATAGCACCACGCCCGTGCTGATCCAACCCAATGGACTCGGCGGGACCAACTGGTATCCTCCTTCGTACAGTCCACACACTGGCTTGTTCTACATCCCGGGCTGGGAGAACAGCGGAACGATGTTCGCCAAGGGCGCTGGATTCGGACGTGCCACCGGCAACACGCCCATGGCGCAACCGAACCTGGCGGTCGACCTTAAGACCCCCGAGGATGGCTTCGGCATTGTCCGCGCTTTCGATCCCAAGACGGGGGATATGAAGTGGGAATACAAGATGACCGATATCACCTGGGCCGGTGTTCTATCCACGGCTTCCGATCTTGTGTTCAGCGGCTCGCGCGACGGCTACTTCTTCGCGCTGGATGGTAAGAACGGGAACCTGCTGTGGAAGCAGAGCCTCGGCGGGCAGGTGAATAGCGGCCCGATGAGCTACATGGTGAACAATCGCCAGTATGTGGCCGTAGCCGCGGGCAGCGCGCTGTTTGTGTACGCGCTACGGCAGTAACCGCGTTCCTTACTGACGATTCTTCTCCGACGGATCCAGGGTTAGGTGATACCGGCTCGTCATCGTCGGATCGACGAACTCAAACTCGGCGGGAGTTCCAAATCCTGTGACGTCACGGTAGTACCAATTTTCAAATGGGTACGTCGACGGTGTCGCGCCGTGCGAGTCTATGGCGTCCGGCGGACCGTACCTGATGTAAACCATGCCGCGGTCCGTCTTCCACCCTGGGACGCCTGCGGAAAAGTTGTCATTCGCGAATGAGATGCGCCGGTAGTGCTCCTCTTTCATCTCGTTTTCTGGGGTACCGGGCGTTGGATCCCGCCGCAGCCAGAACTGTTCGATGAACGCTTCACGCTCCTCGTCGGTCTGGAGCCGCTTGAAGGCGATCCTTTCGTCATCTGAAATGACCCACCTGACATCTTCGCCCAGCCACTTCTGATAAGGGGTCTCAAGGGACGCCAGGGCCGGTGCGGGAGCTGGAGCAGGAGCGGGAGCGGCTTGAGTTGGAATCTGTTGGGGAGCGTTTCGCCTCGTCTGCGCGATCTGCACCGGTTGTTTCTTTGGCTGCGGACTGGGATCTGGCGCTCTTGAAGGTTCCGCCACGGACGCCACCGGCCTGGTTTGTGCCGGCGCTAGCTGAACCGCGGATGCGAAATATCCCACAGGCAAGCTGCACACCAGCAGCGTTACCCAGCCTCGCCGTCCGAAAGCTGGCGGAATCGTTCTCCTATCGTCCAGGATCTGCTCCATCCTTTTTTTCACATTGGTCTCCTTTGCCATGGGCACTGCATCCCTCAATAACCGCCCGTGAGCGGACTTCATCGCGTACGCTATTTCGAGCAGGGCCCGCGCGTATTGCCGCCGGTCCCCCATCTGCGTCAAAGCCGAATCGTCGCAGGCGTATTCCGCCAATAGCGCGAGCTCTCTCTTCAACCACCACGACACCGGATGAAACCAAAACACGCAGCAGTTGACGCGAGCCATCACGCCAATCACCCAGTCTCCTCTGCGAATGTGAGCGCCTTCGTGGGCCAGCACGGCTTGAAGCTTGGCCGAGTCCCACTCGCGCCAGCCCATAGGCAAAAGGATCGTTGGCGAGATTTGTCCCACGGTCATGGGAACGGAAATCGACTCGGATTCGCGCACTCGGGGCCCGTCAACTGGTTTGCTGTTGCGCACCAGCCTTCGAGCAAACATATATCCGAAAGCCAGTTGAACCAAGAGGGTGACGATCACCGCCGCATAGATGCCAATGACCACCTGTCTCCACGTGAACGCGAGATATCGGCCATGCGAGTTCGCAGCGTGAACCGGTAGCGGCGGGAGTTCGACTTGAGGGCTCACGGTTGGCCCTGCATCCGGTACGGGGGCCAACACTCTGAAGGAAACCGTCGGCAGGGCAGGGCTCGCCACGACTTGCACAAGCATGACCGCGGTTACGACGGTCCAAGCAGCGTGTTTCACCGATGCGGACCTAACCCGGAACACTCGCAGCGCCAGCCACGTCAAGCAGGCTAGCCCCAGCGAGCGGCACGAGAGGACGGCCAGATACCACAGGAAATCGTTCGATCCCATCTCAAAGCTCCTCCTTCCTGCCTTTCAGACGCACAAGCTTTTTCGCCAGCCTCTGCAGCTCCTGCTCGTCCAGAACCTCATCGTTCACCATTCCGACCAGAAGCTGCTCGATCGACCCGCCGCAGAAACGGTCGATAATTTGCCGCACGGCCCGGACCGCCACGTTTTGCGGGGCGGTCAGGCCACGATAGATGTTCGTGCGGCCCTCCACACGATGCTCGAGATAGCCCTTTTCTTCGAGCCGCTTCAAAACGGTTCGGGCAGTCGAGTCCTTCATCGGATGCCGCGACTCCAGCGCCTCGCGGACGTCCTCGGCGGTTGCGGAAGGCCGCTTCCAGATGACATCCATCACCAGATGTTCCAGTTCGCTGAGCGGTTTTCGGGGTGGTTTCACATTGGGCATATGCGCTACATCAGGTAGCGCTACAAAGCGTAGCGCTCTTTGGCGGCAAAGTCAATACCTGGTTTGCACCGGAAGGAAGACGTATACTGGCCGCATTATGAAATGCGCTTGTGTGTTGGTACTCGCGTTTTCCATCCCGCTCTTCGCCGCCGATCCCGTTCAGCCCCTGTTCTGGAGCGCCGCGCAGCAGAAGGATTTCGATAAATCGGCGCTATCCAAACTGAATGCGGACAGGCACCTGGGAACCGAGCGCCTGCTCGACTCCGCCTTCGTCGCCTACCGCAACGGAAACGGCGAGGCTGAGATCCATGAGAAGCAGGCCGATCTGCTCCTGATCCGCTCAG
>Ga0265313_10003892_pt1 | contig 11762 bp, 9 predicted proteins | sample 4123metaG_FD_203122 | JGI IMG/M metagenome (GOLD analysis project Ga0265313, IMG submission 203122) | Rhizosphere microbial communities from Carex aquatilis grown in University of Washington, Seatle, WA, United States - 4-1-23 metaG | ecosystem: Host-associated > Plants > Roots > Rhizosphere >...
GCGGCCGGCCTCGCGCGCCTCGTGGAATTTGCGGATGAGCGCGGGGAGGACGTGCGAGTTTTGCAGGTGGTAGTTGTCGCCGGGGCCGTAAAGATTTGTCGGCATCGCGGAGTGAAAGAGGACGCCGTATTGCTTGCGGTAGTATTGGCAGAGCTTGAGGCCGGCGATCTTGGCGATGGCGTAGGCTTCGTTCGTCGGCTCGAGCGGGCCGGTCAGCAGGCTTTCCTCGGGCATCGGTTGCGGCGCAAACTTCGGGTAAATGCACGAGCTGCCGAGGAACAGCAGCCGCTTCACGCCGTGGCGGTAGGCAGCGTGAATCGTGTTGGTGGCGACGACGAGGTTGTCGTAGAGAAACTCGCCGGGATAGGTGTTGTTCGCGTGAATCCCGCCGACTTTTGCGGCGGCGATAATCGCGACGTCGGGTTTTTCGGCGGCGAAAAACGCCTCGACGCCGGCCTGGTCGGTCAGTTCGAGTTCGCGGCGCGTGCGGTGGACGAGCGTGACATCCGGCTCGCGCGCGAAGCGCCGCGCGAGCGCGGAGCCGACCATGCCCTGATGCCCGGCGATGTAGAGTTTCATGAGTTCTTGATCACGGAATTCACCGGGCGCCCGGAGGCAAAAAGCTCGATTCGAGTCTTTCGCTCAAAAAAACTCACAGGTTCGGGAGCTGGCTGATCTGGTGTTCGCGTTTCGCCAGCTCGAGGTCCGCGAGGACCATGATTTCCACCAATTCCTTGAACCGCACCTTCGGCTCCCAACCAAGCTGGCGCCGCGCCTTCGCCGGATCGCCGATGAGCAGGTCCACCTCCGCGGGCCGCTCGTAGCGCCCGTCGTATTTCACGTATTTCTCCCAGTCGAGATCGAGCAGGCCGAACGCTTCCTGGCAGAATTCCCGGACGCTGTGTGTCTCGTTCGTCGCGACCACGTAGTCGTCGGGTTTGTCCTGCTGGAGCATGAGCCACATCATCTCGACGTATTCCTTCGCAAAGCCCCAGTCGCGGCGCGCGTCGAGATTGCCGAGCACGAGCTCGGTTTGCAGGCCGAGCTTGATGCGCGTGGCGGCGCGCGTGATTTTCCGCGTCACGAACGTCTCGCCGCGACGGGGCGACTCGTGGTTGAAAAGGATGCCGTTGCTCGCGTGAAGGTTGTAGCTCTCGCGGTAGTTCACCGTGAGCCAGTAGGCATAGACTTTCGCACAGCCGTAGGGCGAGCGCGGCCAAAACGGCGTCGCTTCCGTCTGCGGCACCTGCTGGGCCTTGCCGAACATCTCGGACGACGACGCCTGGTAGTAACGCACTTTTTTCACCAGCCCCGTCTCGCGGATCGCCTCGAGGATGCGCTGCGCGCCGAGTCCATCGACATCGCCGGTGTATTCCGGGATGTCGAACGACACGCGCACGTGCGACTGCGCGCCGAGGTTGTAGATTTCGTCGGGCTGGAGTTCGTAGAGGAGCTTCACCATCTGCACCGAGTCCGCGAGATCGCCGTAGTGCAGGAAGAGTTTTTTCCCGTAAACCGCTGTGTCGCCATAGAGGTGGTCGATGCGCCCGGTGTTGAACGTCGAGGCGCGGCGGATGACACCGTGAACCTCGTAACCCTTGGCGAGCAGCAACTCGACCAAGTAGGACCCGTCCTGGCCGGTGATGCCGGTGATCAGAGCTTTTTTCATGCAGGTGAGGTGCTGACAGTAGGATTCGACACGCACGCGGCAAGCCCGGCAGTGGAAAAAGCAGCCTCCAGCCAAACCTAATGCCGCCGGGAGCTTCCGGCGCCGGCGGGAGACACTTCAACGGCCACGTGTCCCACCGAACCCGCCGGTCGGCCCTTTTTCTGCCGGTGCAGCGTCGGATCGACGGCGGCGATCATCGCCGCTGTGTTCAGCGGCAACCCAAGAAATTTGGCGACACGCGCGGCGGAGCCAGCCGGATCGCGGATCGCGTCGCGGTGCGCGATGCGCAGCACGGCGAGTTTGCGCCGTTCGAGATTTTCGGCGACACGCGCGAGCTGCTGCTCGTAAACGGCGCGCAATTTTTCCGGCGCGAGCGCCGCGCCGGCGTGGCCGTGGCGGTCGAGCATCGCCCTTTGCGAGGCGAGCACCTCGTCGAGCGAGCGCTCCATCCAGACGATGCGGTAATCGTAGGGCTGGCACTCGTCGGCAGGCCGCGGCGCGGCGGCTGGCGCCGGCCCTCCCGGCAGAAACGGTAGCAACTGCGCCACGAGCTTCACCGCGCGGCCCTGCGCTTGCGGCAGCCACGACGCGTCGGCGCGGATGTTTTTCGCCGAAGCGAATTCGAAGTAGCCGCGCGGGTTGTCCGTGTCCGCCGGCCGGTGGCCGTCGTGCAACGGCGGCAGCCCGCCGGCCGCGAGCATCTGCATCATCAGCGAAGTCCCCGAACGCGGCAGCCCGGAGACATGTGCGTTGTCGGGATCGAGTTCGAGGGCGCGCTTGAACGATTTCTCGGCCTCGTCCCAACGCTTCAGCGCGAGGAAGCCCTGACCAAGCTGCACCAGGAAACCGGGATCGGTGCCGCCGGATTTTTCGAGCGATTGCAGCACTTCGACGGCTTCGGCGGCCTTGCCCTCGGCGAAAAGCAGCGTCGCCTCCATGTGGCGCATCGCAGCGGTGGCAGGGCGCGCCTTCGCGGCGAGCCGGCGCAGCTCTTCCTGCTGCGCGGGCGCAAGGTCCTCGGGCTTTTTGTCCGTCAGCTCTTCTTTCCTTCGCTTCAACTCCGCGGCGGCCTCGGCGCCGTATTTTCGGCGGTTCGCGCGCAGGCGGTCGAGCGTCTCGCGCGCGAGCTCGAAGGCGCCGAGCGCGAGCTGGCACGAAAGAAGTTTGCCGCCGTAACGATGCTCGTCGGGCCGCGCGGCCCACAGGCGCGCGAAAATTTCCGCGGCCTGCGCGTGCCGGTTCGTGTCGGTGAGCGAGCACGCGAGGTTGTAGTCGAGCTCGGCCTGCGTCTCGCCGACGGCCTTCGCCGCGTCCTCGGGCAGCGGCGAGATGTAGCCGAGCGCTTCGAGCTGCTTGAGCGCTTCCTTCGCGTCGGCGGCGTCGAGTTTGGCGCCGGACGGATGCGAGCCGTCGGTGCCAGGCACTTCGTCCCACGAAGGAATCGTCTCCAGCTTCGGCGTTTCGGCGAAGACGTTGACGAGCGGCTTGCCGTCCATGTCGCGGCCGACGGGCAGGTCGAAGAGCGCGAGCAGCGTGGGCGTGATGTCGAGGACGGTCGCGCCGGTGACGCGCTCGTCTTTTTTCACGCCGGGGCCTTTGAGTGCGAAGATGCCGTAGTGGCGGTGCTCGACCGCCGGACCCGCAGGCTCCAACGGGATGCTGCTCGGGCGGAGGTTGTCGGGATGGAAACCGTGGTCGGACATCAGCAGCACCGTGGTGTCCGGCCCGGCCATCGCCATGAGCACGCCGAGCATCATGTCGTGGTAACGATAGCCGGCCTCGATCACGCCGCTGTAGAGCTCGAAATCCTTTTCCGGCACCCACGGCTGGCGCGGCGGGTGATACTTCATGAAGCCGTGGCCGAAGTGGTCGATGGCATCGAAGTAAACCGCCATGAAATCCCACGGCTCGCTCCGGATGAGCTGCGTCGCCACCGCCTGGATCGTGGAGCAGTCGGCGATGGTCTTCGCGAGGCCTTCGAGGCGGCGGTCCTTCTTCTGGTCGATCTCGGCGGCCTTCGGGACGAAGGGCAGGATCATCTCCGCCACGAGTTCGTGCGGGTGCACGCGGCCCTCGGCGAGCGTCTTCGCAAGCCGCGCCGGATACACCGCGCCGGCGGGCAACGGCCACGGCTGCGCCGGGTCGGGGTTCGCCGCGCGCTGAAAATGATTCGAGACCATCACGCCGTCGGGGAGCGGCTCCGCCGGATGCGACGGCCACCAGACGACGACACACTTTTTTCCGGCCTGCGAAAGGATGTTCCAGACGGCCTTGGTTTTCCGCGAGAGGTTCGTGATCGGGCGCACGCCGCCGGTATGCGGGTCGGGCTCGGCGAAGCCGTGGATGCCGTGTTTGTAGGGGCGCTTGCCGGTGCCGATGCTCGTCCAGAGCATGGGCGAGAGCACGGGGTAGAGCGTGGCGAGATTGCCGATGACGCCGCCGTTCACGAGCTGCTCGAGGTGCGGCAGCTTGCCGGCGTCGAGCAGCGGATGGATGACCTTCCAGTCGGCCGAGTCCCAACCGACGAGGAGGACTTTGCGCTTCTTCTCGCTCAAGCGGCGTCCTGCCGCCGCCGCCGGCGGAACTCTCGCACGCCCACCGCGCCGAGCGCGAGCAGGCCGAGGCCGGTGGCGACCTGCGCGGGCTCGGGGACGGCGGCAGCCGAGCCGACCTCACCCAGGCTAATCGCACCCGTGGACCACGCGCCATAGATGTCCGGCGCGCCGTCTTTCGCGAGCAGTGAAAAAGCCAGGGGGTTACCGGCTCCATCGAAAGTGAGCCCCACCCGCAGCCACCCGCTGTAGGTGCGATTGTTGGCATGTAAGTTGAAGCCGAGGTAGACGCTGGGGTGTCCGGGCTCAAGCCATGCCGAGTGGTTGTGGCGCCGTAAGTTTGGCCTCATGTCGTATGAGCGGGGGTATACACCTTTCTCGCGAGAGAAGTACCCAGGCCGTTGGTGCTACCGTAAAGTCTGAATCCCGCAGGCCCGGCGGATAATCTCACTCTATAAATCTGGGCATTAAAAAACCCGCTATAATGTGCAAACGCGACGCTCACCTGGTTGCCGTGGAACGGCCCGATGTTGAAAAAGAAACCCGTTATGTTGTCGAGATCGCCGGTTGGGGAAGTGATGTCGCTGCGCGTAAGGTTCACGATCGCCTGCGCGGCGGCGTCGGTGGCGGTGAGCGCGCCGACGGCGGCGACGGCGAGGGCGGCTTTCGAATAGGAGTTTAGCCGCGAGTCAAACTCCGGGCGGGAGGCGGTGGTGCGCTTGGGCGATTTCACAGAGGTCGGTTGGGTGTGGCGGAGATATTTGAGGCGGAAAATCTCAGGCCGTCGCCGCCGGCTGCGGCTGCATCCGCCGGCGGCGGAACTCGCGCACGCCCGCCGCGCCGAGCGCGAGCAGGCCGAGGCCGGTGGCGACCTGCGCGGGCTCGGGCACGGCGGCGACCGAGACCACCTCACCCGCGTGAATATCGCCCGTGGACCACGCGCCGTAAATATCCGACGAGCTGTTTTTGGAGAGCAGTGAAATCCCCACGGGATTGTCTCCATCAAAGCTCACGCCTACTCGCAGCCAGCCGTTGTAGACGTTGTCACTGTGCTGAAAGCGAAAGCCGATGTAGCCGGTGTGGTTCGCCGTGAAGGCGCCCTTTTTGTGGTCGTCGGTGGAGAAGTAGGTGCCGCGGGGCCAAAAAACCCGGCTATGCGCGGCAAGACCATGGTCAACCCAGACCAATGGGTTGCCTATCAGCATAGCGTTCGACACAGCCGCATTGCTCAGATTTAGATTCGTTGACCCCGGCATCCTTCGCACTCCCACCTGGCCCTGCCAGGAGTAACCAAAAACACCCGCGTTAACCTTTCGCAACGCAGCGTATCCGACCGATATGGGGAAGCTGCTCCATATCGGCCCTTGCGTGGCCCGTCCTATTATGGCGTGAAACTGGGCCAGTTGCCCCCCCCGACGTTGAAGGAGAACGTCGTGTTCGTCATGTCGGTGAGCGAGCTGCTGGACGTGATGTCGTGGAACGTAATGAGCCCACTCGCCTGCGCGGAGGCATCGCTGGCCGATCCGAGCGCGCCGACGGCGGCGACGGCGAGGGCGGCTTTCGAATAGGAGTTCAGCCGCGAGTCGAACTCGGGGCGTGAAGCAGGCGACGATTCGGGTGTGGAGGTGGGTTTCATGGCAATCGAAACCGACGACGCCCAAGCCCGCCCAGCCCATCACCACTCGGTCACGTCAAAAACCCAACGCCAGCGGGCAGGACGCTCGTTGACGCAGGAAAAACGTTCGAGGGGACGAAGCAGCTGAAGCGGAAAGGAATCGCCGACAGAGTCCACTAGGTAGTTTCCCCTGTGCCTCGCAAGCCCACAATCAAAATACGGCTTGTCGTATTTTTATGGCAATCCAACCCGCCAAAAGGGGATGCCAACCAAAAAACCAGCTACCTGCGCGCCGACATGGCGGGCACGCCGGCCATCGCCAGTTCGTCGCGTTCGACGGTGAACTTCACCTCACTGCCCTCGGCGACCTGGCCGCCGATGAGCGCGCGAGCGAGCTTGGTCTCGATGTGGCGCTGGAGAAAACGCTTCAGCGGCCGCGCGCCAAAGACCGGATCGTAGCCCTTCTCGGCCGCCCACTCTTTCGCTTTCTGGTCGAGCGAGACCGTGACGCGGCGGTCGGCGAGGCGCTTGTTCAGGTCGACGAGCAGCAAGTCCACGATGGTCTCGATTTCCTCGAGCGTCAGCGGCTTGAAGAGAATCGTCTCGTCGATGCGGTTGAGAAACTCCGGGCGGAACGCCTTGCGCAGCTCCGCCATCACACTCTCGCGCACGCTTTCGGGAATCGTGCTGCCGGTCACGCCGTCGAGCAGGTAACGCGAGCCGATGTTCGAGGTCATGATGATGACCGTGTTCTTGAAATCCACGGTGCGCCCCTGCGAATCGGTGATCCGTCCGTCGTCGAGCACCTGCAACAGCACGTTGAACACATCGGGGTGCGCCTTCTCGATCTCGTCGAACAGGATCACGGCATACGGCTTCCGCCGCACCGCCTCGGTCAACTGCCCGCCCTCGTCGTAACCGACATAGCCCGGCGGCGCGCCGATCATCCGCGCGACGCTGTGCTTCTCCATGTATTCCGACATGTCGAGGCGCACCATCGCCGCCTCGGTGTCGAACAGCGTTTCGGCGAGCGTCTTCGCCAGCTCGGTCTTGCCGACGCCCGTCGGCCCAAGAAACAAAAAACTCCCGACCGGCCGCCGCGGATCCTTGATGCCGCTGCGCGCCCTCAAAATCGCCTCGGTCACGAGGGTGACCGCCTCGTCCTGCCCGATGACGCGCTCGTGGAGCACGTCCTCGAGGCGCAGAAGTTTTTCCTTCTCGCCCTCGACGAGCCGTGTCACCGGCACGCCGCTCCACTTCGAAACGACCTCGGCGATTTCCTCCTCGGAAACTTCCTCCTTGAAAAGCGTCGTCTGGCCGCGACCGGCCTTTTCGAGTTTTTTCAACTCGGCTTCCATCTGCGGAATCTTGCCGTGGCGCAGCTCGGCGACCTTGTTCAAGTCGTAGGCGCGCTCCGCCTTTTCCATTTCGAGCCGCGCGGCCTCGATCGCCTCGCGCAGTTTGCGCGTTTTGCCAACGGCGGCCTTTTCCTTTTCCCAATGGAGCTTGATCGCATTCGCCCGCGCGCGCGCCTCGGCGAGTTCCTTGCGCAGCGATTCAAGCCGGCGCGCGCTGGCCTCGTCTTTTTCCTTCGCGAGCGCGGTCTCCTCGATTTCGAGCCGGAGCACCTTGCGGGTGAGTTCGTCGAGTTCCTGCGGCATCGAGTCCATCTCGGTGCGGATCATCGCGCACGCCTCGTCCATCAAATCGATGGCCTTGTCCGGCAGAAAACGGTCGGTGATGTAGCGGTTCGAGAGCGTGACCGCGGCCACGAGCGCGTTGTCCTGAATGCGCACGCCGTGGTGCAGCTCGAAGCGCTCCTTGATGCCGCGCAAAATCGACAGCGCATCCTCGACGCTCGGCTGATCGACCACGACTGGCTGGAAACGCCGCTCGAGCGCCGCGTCCTTCTCGATGTGCTTGCGATATTCGTCGAGCGTCGTCGCGCCGATGCAGTGCAGCTCGCCGCGCGCGAGCATCGGCTTGAGCAAATTGCCCGCGTCCATCGCGCCCTCGGTTTTGCCCGCACCGACGATCACGTGCAGCTCGTCGATGAAGAGAATGATGCGGCCCTCGGCCTGTTTGATTTCGGCGAGCACGGCCTTCAGCCGCTCCTCGAATTCGCCGCGGTATTTCGCGCCGGCAACGAGCGCGCCCATGTCGAGCGAGAAAATGGTTTTGTCCTTCAACCCTTCCGGCACGTCGCCGCGCAGGATGCGTTGGGCGAGGCCCTCGACGATCGCGGTCTTGCCCACGCCCGGCTCGCCGATCAGCACGGGATTGTTTTTCGTTTTGCGCGAAAGAATCCGGATCGTGCGGCGAATCTCGTCGTCGCGCCCGATCACCGGATCCATTTTCCCCTTGCGCGCCTGGGCGACGAGATCGAGGCCGTATTTCTCGAGCGCGGCGTAGGTTGCCTCGGGATTGTCGGTCGTCACGCGCTGCGAACCGCGCAGCTCCTTGAGCGCCTTCAGGACTTTCGCACGGTCGAGGCCGAAACTCTTGAACAGTTTTTTCAGCGCGTCCGGCTTCGCGACCTCGAGCAGGCCGAGCAGCAGGTGCTCGACGGAAACAAAATCGTCCTTGAGCGACTTCGCCTCCTCCTCGCCGCGCGTGAGCACGTCGTTGACTGCCTGCGTGACGTAAATCTTCGACGTGTCCACGCTGCCCGTGACCTTCGGCAGCCGCTCCAGCTCCCGCTCGACCGCGAGTTGCACGGCGCCCGGCGTGATCGCGAGTTTGTCGAGCAATCCGGGCACGATGCCGTCTTCCTGCGCGAGCAGCGCGGACAACAAGTGCCAGGTATCGACCTCGTTGTGGTTGAGCCGGCGCGCGATGTTCTGCGCGTCGGTGACGGCCTGGCGCGACATCTGGGTGAGCTTCGCAAAATCCATGATCCAACATGCTCGCAATTTTCGCGCCGGCAACTTCGCCGGTCTTTCCCTGCGGGTAAAATGCCTTCCCGCCGCCGCGCGCGCCAAGGTGTTTCGCCGCGCGTCCCACCCGCGCGTCAACTTGGCCGCCCGAGCAGAACGTAGTCGCCGTTGCGATAAAGCTCCCGCCAGTTCGGCCAGTCGAACGCCACCGGCGGTTTCGCCCGCTCGATCAGCAGGTAGTCGATCGAGTCCAGCCACGCGCCTTTCTCGCCGCACCGGTTCCACGCCGCCACTTCGCGTCGCCGCCGGAAAATTTCCGGCGTGTTGTGAAAATGCCCGTAATACGGCCGCACCCCCGCATACGTCGCCGACAAATAACTCAACCGCGGATCGGCGCAGAGCAGGACGCCGTGCAGCTTCGCGCGATCGATCCACGCGAAAACTTCGCGCTGGTCGCGCGTGAGCAAAATGCGATTCGCCTGACCCTCCCGGCATTCCTTGAAAAGAAACAGCGCGTTGTCCGAAACCGCGAAACCCGCCACCAGCGCGCCCACGCCGACCGCCGCCAGCCGCGACCGGACGCGTCCCAAATCTCCGGCCCACGTCTGCAATTGCGGCAGCGCAATCAGCCAAAGCGGCAGCCAGTTGTATCCGTGCGCAAAGTGCACGGGCTGCCTCGCCGCGATGAACCAGTCGTGTTTCGCCAGCAGCAAAACCACCGCGCCAGCCACGAGCAGAAACCGCTCCCGGTCGCTCCACCGCCCGCGTTCGCGATACAACCGCCACGCCGCCACCGCCGCCACCGGGCCGCTCGCGAGGAGCAGGGTCGCGACCGGCAGAATCCATTCGATCGACCACTCCGCGCGCAACTCACGGTAGGCGGGAAATTTTTCGAGAAACCAGAAATAGTAAAAACCGAACGCCGCCAGCATCGCCGCCGCGACCGCGAGCCGGCGCCACGTCTCCGCGTTTCGCTCGCGCCACGCCAGCACACCGAGCCACGCGACGAGAATGAGCAACTGCTCCAAGCCCGAAAACGGATGCGTCGCCGCAAACGCGCCCGCCGCGCCCAACGCGAGCCGCCACTGCTGGCGCAGCACCCCGAGCCACATCGCCGCCGCCAGCGCGTGATACACCGCCTCCATCGGCGACACGAGATTGCGGCCCCAGTTGAGAAACCACCAGCCGTCCGCCGGATCGAACGCGAACAATTTTTCCAGCAGCGGAGTCCCGCGCGCGCCGTTGAAAACAACCGCGCCCACGCACAGCGCGCCGCCGCCCCACATCGTCAGCAAAAACAGCGGCCAGCGCAGGCGCGGCCCGGGCAGCACGGTTTCCACCAGCCGCAGCGTGAGCGCGCTGCATGCCAGCGCACCGATCAGCCCGACGACGACGAAAACCGCACCCGGATCGGCCCCGAGAATTTTCACGCCGAACCCGAGCAGCCACGTCAGCCAGTGAAAATAAATCGCCGGCGACGCCGGATCGGGATCGTAGGGATTCGGATGCGCGAAGCCGTTGCCGCGCTCGAAGACCGCCCTACCGTTCGCGACATAGTAAGGCGAGTCATACTGCAAAAACCCCGTCGCTCCACCCGACGCGAGATGTTGCACGAGCAGGATTTGAAACGGCAACATCGCCAGAACGATCATCGCCCATCGCAGCATTCGCGCCCGCCCGCGCGCAGCGGCCTCCGGTGACGAGCCGGCTGCGGAGGAATCGGCGAACGAAAAACCACGCGAAGAATTCACCCGCCAGAGTTGAACCACAGGCTCGCCCTCCAGCACAAGGAAACGAACTCATCCGCCCGCGCCGAAAACGGGCGGACGCCATCGATCTCCGGCGCGCCGCCCGCCACCAAAGAGCGGTTGCAGTTTGGTGGTCGATGCCAAGCCTCCGGCAAACAGATGAAAGAAGACGAATCGACTTCGCGCGTCGCTCCGCAACCGAGTGGTGAAGGCCATGCCGGACTCCCGGCCGCCAACCCGTCGAGGCCGCCGCCCAGCGCAGTTTCGCACCGGATGAGCCGCCGAAAAATAAACCGGATCACCGCCTTGCTGCTGCTGATCGGCTTCGGCGCCGCGCTCGTCATTTATCTGACCGCGGGCCCCGTGACTGCCGACCCGCTGCTGGGCGATCCGCTAGGCAACAAGAAATATATACGGGAGCTGCAGGTGATCGGAGGGAAGGCCAACGTGGTCGCCGCCGAAATGCAGATTTGGTTCGAGGGACTCTGGCACGGCCAAGCGCTGGCCGGCACGGTCGCCGTCCTGACCGTCGGCGTCGCCCTGGCGTTCCGGTTCGTGGCGACGCACCCCGATTACCTCGCCGCCGATCCGGGGGACGAAGAAACTCCGCCGCCCGGCTCCGCGCGAAAATAACGCGCCGATTTTATCGGCACGAAGCATTTGTTCGTTGGGCTTGCCCGAAGCTTCCGAAAAACGGCAGTGCCGCTCGCCCCACGTTCCGCGAGTTTCAATCAACTCGACTTTGAGCGCGGTTCCGGTCTTGTGGTCTTTGATCAAGATCAGAAATCGCGCCGACGCCCGCGGCATGGTTCATCAACAAATTTTGCCCCTCAAAAAGAGCACGCCTTGGTCTCTCCATAATCCACACAGCGGGGCAAAAAAGCGCACTTGGGGCGAATAGCACTGTTCGGAAAAAATTTCTGCCGCCTAAACAAAACTTCATATGGAACGTGAAATTATCTGCCCAAATCCAAATTGCGGCTTCCATGGTCCAGCGAAAAGTAAGCCACGGGGAAGCACTCTCGTAGGTTTACTACTGTGCTGCATTTTTCTTCTACCCGGAATTCTCTATTTCATTTTTATGTCGGGCTACCGCTACTTTTGTCCGAAATGTGGGATTCAGGTTGGGAACGACAATTGAAATAGCTGAACCAATCGCTCAAGCCAACGCCGCCAGCTGTCGTTGTGACTCATCTTTAACAGGGTGCTGAAAAAGTCGCCTTCGTTTTGAACAGGAGGAGCGGATACGCATCGAAGGAGTATGCGCGGACACAAACTGAAGCAGGTGGAGATTGGCGGGCT